>Ga0315276_10004303_pt1 | contig 13077 bp, 14 predicted proteins | sample YL17G05_0_MG_FD_204542 | JGI IMG/M metagenome (GOLD analysis project Ga0315276, IMG submission 204542) | Sediment microbial communities from Yellowstone Lake, YNP, Wyoming, USA - YL17G05_0 | ecosystem: Environmental > Aquatic > Freshwater > Lake > Sediment | place: USA: Wyoming | collected... | reverse complement strand
GAATAAATTCGTCAGAGCCCTCAACTAGTCTGAATTCTATCTCTCCGCATTTCTCAATCATCTTCATCTTTTGTTTTGGATTTGCATTCAGCTCCATTACCTCTTTTTGAATGTGCGATATCATGTCGAGCCCTGAAAGGCCGTATTCGTGCATCACATTGAATAGCTTTGTTCTTGCATCTAAAAACTTATTTTGGATTGCAAGCTCAAGAATCTGCTTTATGTCTTTTGGGCGGACAGCGCTTGTAACAGAATAAACTATTTCCTCGGTTATATTATCCGATATTGCAGCGCAGCTTTGCATAAGATTCGTGAGTCTTCTGCAGTCTCCCTCGCTTATATCATAGAGTATTTCCTTTGTTTTTTCATTAATCTTAAGCCCTTCACTCTTTGATATGTTTTCTATTATTTGAAAAACATCCTCCTTCTTCAAAGGCCTGAATCTGAAGATTGCGCATCTTGATTGTATGGGGTCGATAATTTTGCTTGAGGCGTTACAGCTCAGAATAAATCTGCAGGTTCTTGTATAATTCTCCATTGTCCTTCTCAATGCCTGCTGTGCCTCTCTTGTCAATGCATCCGATTCGTCAAGATAAATTATCTTGAAAGGAACATTTCCCAAAGCTTTTGTTCTGGCAAAGTCTTTTACTTTGTTTCTAATGATTTCTATACCCCTTTCGTCTGAGGCATTCAGCTCAAGAAGATTTTGGTGCCATAAACTGCCGAACAATTTTTTTGAGATAATTATAGCTAATGTGGTCTTTCCTGTTCCTGCAGGCCCTGTAAAAAGAAGGTGAGGCATGTTCTTTTTTTCCAAAAAAGCCCGTACTCTTTTTACAATTTCATCCTGGCCCTTAATCTCATTGAATTCAGAGGGCCTGTATTTTTCAGTCCAGATAGATTCCATAATGGATTTTGAGAATAAGATATTGTTTAAAAAGTTATTTCTAAAGGAGTTTAATAATTTAAAGAATTAAAAATTATATAATATCTTCTTCAGCTATGACCATGAAGTCGCCAACAGCGATTACAGCGCTGAACGGGATTAGAATGTTGCCTTCCTTGTCTTTTTCCAGCTCAAGCTTTTCTGTGTAAGCTGTAGGATTGGATAACACCATGTGTATTAATTCCCCTGTTTTGGTCTCGAAGATTATATCTCCTACCTCTCCGAAGCGCTTTCCTGTCTTGCTGACAACTGTCTTTCCGATTAGCTGCTTTGAGAATTTCTTGTCTTCCTCTCCACCCATTTTCTTCTTTTCTTCCTCTGACATGGTTTCACCTTTACTTCTGGTAAATTATAACAACTTTATTTTTATAGACTATATGTAATATATAAATATTGTGAAAAGATTAAATTAGAGTTTTAGTATATTTTTAAATAAATATAACGCCTCAATCATCAGAAATCCTTAGGATTTCTGAGTGTGCTCAGAGATGCTTTGCATCTCTGACACGCCGGCGGGGCTCTGGTGCAGCAAATATTTATAAAAAAAGGGGCTAATCTGTCACTTGAAATGGACATCGAAACTAGGATTTCTTTAATAAAACAGGTAGGGGAGGAAATTGTAACAGAAGAGGAACTAAAAAAACTGCTTGAAACTAAAACAAAACTTATTGCCTATGATGGATTTGAGCCTTCTGGGAATGTGCATATAGCGCAGGGTTTAATGAGAACAATTAATATAAACAAAATGATCAAGGCAGGCTGCCATTTCAAAATGTATGTTGCTGACTGGCATGCCTGGGCCAATAACAAGGTTGGAGGAAATCTTGAGAATATACAAACTGTTGGGCAATACCTTATTGAGGTGTGGAAAGTCTGCGGGATGGATTTGAAGCATGTTGAATTTATTTGGGCAAATGATGTTGTTGCTGAAAGAGACTATTGGAAAATTGTGATGGATATTGCGCTTAACTCGACAATTCAAAGGATAATAAGGTGCGGAACTATTCTAGGACGGAAGGAAAGCGAAATGAGGCAGGCATCACAGATTTTTGCGCCAGTTATGCAGGCAGCGGACATCTTTTATCTTAAGGCAGACATATGCCAGCTGGGAATGGATCAAAGAAAAGTGAATATTCTCGCAAGAGAGCTTGCAACTGACTTGGGGTTTAAAAAACCTGTTGTTGTAAGCCATCACATGCTTCTTGGTTTGGGAAAGCCGGCCCAGATTGAAGATATACATGATAGGATTTTAGAGCTGAAAATGTCAAAATCGAAGCCTGAAAGCGCAATTTTTATGACAGACAGTGAGGAGGATATTAAGAGAAAGATAACTTCTGCCTACTGCCCGCCTAAAATAATAGAAGACAATCCTATTGCCGAATACCTTAAATACATCATTTTTGAAAAATTTGATGAAATTGAGATTAAAAGGGATATAAAATATGGCGGCAATATTGTAATAAAAAACTATGACGAATTCATCAAGCTTTATTCTGAGGGAAAAATACACCCTGCCGATTTGAAGTCTTCTGTAAGCCTTTATATCAACAAGCTTGTGGAGCCAGTGCGGGAGCATTTTAAGACTAATAAGAAAGCCAAGGAATTATTAGAAAAAGTCGCGTCATTCCCGGTAACCAGATGAAAATAAAGGAATTGATTAAGGAGCTAAGAAGCAAAAATATTGATGCTGCCATTTTAATAAATAAAGAGGACTCTCACGACATTAACGTATCTTATTTTTCTGAGATTAATGCAAATGGCTCTTTTCTGTTAGTAAAAAAAGATGCAACATTATTTGTTCCCCCATTAGAATACGAAATGGCTTCCAAAACCTGTGCAGTTAAAGTTGAGAATTCCGGAAATAAGAGGCTTACCGCAGTCTTACAAGGGCATATCGAAAAATCAAAAAGAATAGGCGTTAATTTTTCTGCAATTTCCTTGAGAAGATTTAATGAGCTAAAAAAGGAATTCAATGACAAAATGTTTTATGACATTTCAGAAATTTGCAGGAATATAAGAATTATTAAAAATGAAGAGGAGATAAAAAGAATAAAAGAAGCCTGCAGAATAACAGATAAGATTTTTGAATTATTTTTAAGAAATTGTAGGAAATTGAAAAATGAAAGGGACATATTACGGTTTATTCAAGATAAATTTGCTGAATTTGGAGCAGAATCCGCTTTTAATCCAATAATCGCCTCTTCAAGAAATGCATCCATGCCCCATTATGAATTATGCAGTTCTAGAATAAAAAGGGGCTTTTGTATGCTGGATTTTGGGGCAAAATATAGGAATTATTGCTCCGATATGACAAGGACGGTTTTTTATGGAATTCCCAATAAAAAAGAAAGAGAATTATACGAAAAAGTGCTGGATGTTCAGAATGATTCGATTAAATGTATTAGGCAGGGAATAGAGGGTAAATCACCCCATTATTCTGCAAGAAAAGAGCTCGGAAAATTATCAAAATTGTTTATTCATGGGTTGGGCCATGGAATAGGCATTGAGGTACATGAATCCCCCTCTTTAAGCAAATATTCTGAAGATGTTCTAAAAGAGAACATGGTTTTCACAATCGAGCCAGGGATTTATAAAAAAAATAATTTTGGGATAAGGATTGAGGATACTGTTTTGTTAAGCAAAAAATGTGTGCAATTGACTAATTCTAGTAAAGAACTTATTAAATTAACGTTATAATTTTTAAACAACATTTATATATTATCTTAGTCGACTACAAATTATGGATTACTCTATCGCAGAATACGCCCTTAAGGAAGTTCTGAAAAATAATGCGGAATATTCTGAAGTGAGATTGGAGGAAACTAAAACAAACGGCTTCATAACGAAGAATGGTGTTCCCCAAATATCCGGATTTGACAGAACGCATGGAATGGGGATTAAGTTTCTGCTCAATAAAACATCAGGCTTTCTGTCCACAAACAATTTGGAAAAGAGCGAAATCAAACAGCTGATTGCCAGCGCGATAAAGACTGCAAAAAGGGCTTCAGAAGACAGCGAAAAGATAACATACTCTCCTGAAAAAATAAGCAGGAAATCCTATAGTGTGAAACAAAGGATTAAGCTGCAGGATTTCAGCTCTGAAAAGAAGCTGGATTTGCTGAAGGATATAGATAATTCCATGATGGACTCGAGAGTTAATATTATTGGCAGATATCTTTCTATCCTGGATTTTGAGACAGAAAAGCTTTATCTGAATTCAGAGGGCTCAAGGATTTTCTCTCATATTCCAAAAACAAATTTTACATATTTATTAACAATCAAGTCCAGAGAAATAATGCAGCACTACTGGCAGTATGGATATAGCGGCGGCTTTGAAACAATATTAAACAAAAATTTTCCTTCATTGCTTAAAAAAGAGGTAAAAATTCTGGACAATGTTTCAAAAAACGGGGCAAAAGCGCCAAAGGGAAATGTTGATTTGGTTCTTGGACCGCAGATAACAGGGATTATGGTTCATGAAAGCGTCGGGCATCCTTACGAGGCTGACAGGATTCTGGGAAGGGAGTCTGCCCAGGCAGGAGAATCCTTTGTTAAAAAAAATATGCTCAACACAAGAATAGGCAGCAATTGTGTGAATGTTATTGATGACCCTGCTGTTAAAAATGGCTATGGATTCTATCTCTATGATGATGAGGGAGTCAAGGCAAGGCCAAGAAAACTGGTACAAAATGGAATAATCAATGAATTCCTGCACAACAGGGAAACAGCATCCTCGATGGGGATAAAAAGCAATGGCTCTGCCAGGGCAATGAGCTATGAGAATGAGGCAATTGTTAGGATGGCAAACACCTACATGGCTCCCGGAGATTATAAAGAAAACGAGTTGTTTGAGGACATAAAACTTGGCGTCTATATTCGCAGCTTTATGGAGTGGAACATAGATGACATAAGATTCAATCAGAAATATGTAGGGGCAGAAGCGTATCTGATTAAAAATGGGAGAATTGGCATACCTGTTATTAGGCCTGTTTTGGAGATAACTACGCCAAGGCTCTATAGCTCTGTCGATGCAGTTGCAGATAATCTTGAATTTCACGCTGGAAACTGCGGCAAGGGTGAGCCTCTGCAGTCAGCTCCTGTCTGGCTAGGCGGTCCTTCAGTTAGATTGAGAGATGTAAGGCTTGGAAAATGAAAACAGATGTTGCATTAAAAATTGTAAAAGAAGCGAAAAGGCAGGGAGCCCAAGATTGCATAGCGGCTGTTGAGGAGGAGGAAAATTCGCAGGTAAAATATTCTAACAGCAGGATAGTTAATATTCAGAAAGGGAAATCGGTGGATATTGGGATTTTTTTGGCTATTGACAAAAGGCCCGTTGTAACTTCCCTTAAAGACATAAAACCAAACACAATTAAAAAAACAATAAGGGAGCTTGTCAGCTTCGCAAAGAAATTAGACACTAATGAGGATTATTATGGAATTGCAGATGGCCCTTTCAAGTATAAAAAAAATGATTCAGTAGATAAAACGCTTTCTTACTCCGGAGAGAAATGTGTGGATTTGGTAAGGGATGCCATAAGCATTTCAAAAAATGAAGGCATGATTAAATCTGCCGGAGTATTGGAAACTGTGCAAAAAAGCACTTTTTTAGCCACATCTGGGGATGTTGTTGCTAAAAATGATTTCAGCAACGTCTATTTTTCAATAAGGAACTTCAGCAGAAAAAACAGCTCAGGGCATAGCGTTTGCTGCTCAAGAAGATTGAATGATGTTAAAATAAGGGAGGCTGTTGTTGAGGCATGCAGCATAGCAAAATTGTCGGAAAATGCTAAAGAAGGGAAAGCCGGAGTATACGACTTAATTTTTGAGCCTTTGCCGTTTGCAAATTTGCTGGAAAATATAGGACAGGCTGCTTCGATCTTTTCTGTTGAGACTGGTTTTTCCTGGTTAAATAATAAATTTAACAAAAAAGTCGCAGATGATTCCTTCACTTTGTATGATGATGCAGCCACAAAAAATGGGGTTGGCTCCATAAAATTTGACGCTGAAGGGGTTCCTATCATAAAAAAACCGATAATAAAAAATGGGGTTCTGAAAAATTATCTTCACAATACCTCCACTGCAAAAAAATACAAAATAAAAACCACGGCAAATGCCGGAATCATTTCACCGGAGCCATTATGCCTTGTTGTTGAGAAGGGAAATGTTAATAAATCGAGCATGATTAGCGGTATTAAACACGGCCTGATAATAACCAATGTCTGGTACACGAGATTCCAGAATTACGCAACCGGAGATTTTTCAACAATTCCGAGGGACGGAATTTTGGAAATAAAAAATGGGAAGATTGCCGGCGCCGTGAAAGGAATAAGAATAAGCGATAATATTACTAGAATGCTTATGAATATTTCCGCTGTAGAGAACAGGACTAAATGGATATTGGGGTGGGAGGTCAGCATTCCTGTTCTGACGCCTTCAGTATTGATAAGAAAGGCAAAAATCACAAAATCTGTGGAGTAAAATGAAAGAGATAAAATTAATGGATAAGAACAATTCATTTTTCTATGCTCCTTCTGAGAACCATTTGGAGGAGGAAAACAGGCTGCTTAAGGAAACTGTCAACCAGCTCAGGTATGAGCTTGACCTCTATAGAAGAGCCCCTTTGATGGTTTGTGAAGTCAGGGATGTTATGGGAAGGAATGCAATGATAAAAATTCCTAACGGGAATCTTTTCCTGGTGGAGATTTCAGAGGGATGCGAGCCATTAAGGGCGGGAGATATTGTTTTTGTGGAGCAGAAAAATCTCACGATAATCAAAAAATCCAAATTTGTCAGGAAATATAATGTTGAAAAATTCATCATAATCAACAAGCCGGATGTTTCATGGAGAGACATAGGCGGATTAGAGCCTCAGATTCAGGAAATTAAGGAAGTAATAGAGCTTCCCTTGACAAAACCGCATTTGTTTGAAAAAGTAGGCATAATCCCCCCAAAAGGGATTCTCCTTTACGGAGCTCCAGGAACTGGAAAAACAATGCTTGCAAAGGCTGTTGCATCCTCAACCAATTCCACATTCATAGAAGTGGTTGCGTCAGAGCTTGTCCAGAAATTCATAGGGGAGGGCGCAAAACTTATCAAGGACATATTTCAGCTTGCAAGGGAAAAGGCTCCTTCAATAATCTTTATTGACGAGCTGGATGCTTTGGCGTCAAAAAGGATTGAGCTTGGGACTTCTGGTGAAAGAGAAGTGCAGAGAACTTTCATGCAGCTACTTGCGGAAATTGACGGCTTCAAGCCATTGGGTAATGTGAAGATTATTGGCTGCACAAACCGAAAGGACATATTAGACCCTGCAATTATAAGGCCGGGGCGACTTGATAGATTGATTAATGTTCCTGCACCGGACAAAAAAGGAAGAGAGGAGATTTTCAAAATCCACACAAAAAAGATGAGCATAGAAAATTTTGACAGGAGCAGATTATTTGAAAAAATGGACAATTTTTCAGGTGCGGAGATTAGGGCAGTCTGCACAGAAGCCGGATATTTTGCCATTAGAGAAGACAGAACTTCTGTAACCAAGGATGATTTGCTCAAAGCTGTGGAAAAAGTAAAGCAGAAAGAAGACTTTGAAGGCAGTGAATATCTTAAGATGTTTGGGTAAAAGATTTTTGAGATTTTAATTCTTAATATCAGCCACTCAATTGTCAGAAACCCATGGTTTCTGAGCATGCTCAGAAATTTTCTAAATTTCTGACACGGCGTGGAGCCTCTAGGATTATGATGTAAGATACTGCAAGACAGAGCCCCGCCGGCGATTGAGGCGTAAGTTTGATTTATTTCTTTTTACTCAGAATTATAAATGTGCGTGCTCAGCAGTTACTTCCGCCGGTCACAGCAAAGCTCCCAGGGTGTTCACTTAATCATCGCACGCACTCAAGAGAGTAGATGTTTGTTTAATAAAAGATTTGTTATTTTTAATATGGACCTATAAGATTTATTAAATATGTCACTATAAGATAAGCCAAAAAAAGTCCTCTTAATGGTAGGGTAATTACTCTTTTCTTGTTGAATGTATATAATGTCAGCAGGCAGTTTATTATGAAGAAGAAATACCACGGCTTTAAAAAGAGAATAAATATCAAGCTTTCAGATAATCTCGCCGACGCAAGCTCGCACATTAATGCGTTTTCATTATTTTGATAGTATTTTTTTCTAACTTCATATCCATAATAATTTATCAAAATTGTCAGTAATAAAATAAAAATCGCCAATAAAGCATTCTTCTTAATTGTTATAACAAAAAGCAGTGATGTAATTAATGTTAAACCGAATAACTTATTTGGATAAATCATTTCAAATTTCCTTAAAAAACCATGAACCAAAAGACTATCACCGCCATTATTGTCAGAGACATTTCTATCATAACCCTCTGTCTTGCTGAACTGTAAAATTTCAGGAAGACTTCCTGGTTTGAATAAGGGTTGAATGGCCTGCTGTATCCCATCAGAAAATCTATTGCATAATGAAGCATAATGCAAAGAAGAATTACCTGCAAAACTAGAAGGTTTTTATAGAAAAAAGAGATAAAAAATACTATTGATGAAATAACCACCATCCCAAAAATCTCATGGGATCTTGTTCTTGAAGCTGAGCCAAAACGCAGATACCTAATCATTGCGCGATAATTTTTAAATATGTACGGAAGATGGTCCAAATCAATGACTATCGAAAAAAATGCTATTATTGGAATGAATTCCGGCCTTTGCCCGAATATCTGACTTACCACAACATAGTTAAACGAAAAATGGAATAGCAAATTCATAAAGGAACTAAAATAATTCTAGATTATAAATTTTTATACCGCACTGCCCAAATCGGGCTCTTCTGTATCCTGAATTTCTGCCGTAAGGGTTTCATCAGGCAGAGTTGGCGGCGTGACATCTACAGTTATTGCACTATCCGAAAAAGTGTCAGTCACCGGAGGGGTAGTTTGTTTTGTACAGGCGGTTATCAGTAATAAAGATGCAACTAAAACAACAAAAAGCAATCGTTTCATTTTTCCGCACCTTTTGCTTTATCCGCTTTTCGGGTCTGGTCGTAAGTATTCATTAAAGACTTAAATTTATCCTGCAGCCCGCTCGCCATGTCCTGCGCCCCTGTTAGATTTTGGGCATCCAGTGCTCCCTGAATTGAAGTCACTTGATTATTGAAGTCTTTAATCTGCTGCTCTAGAGCTGCTGTGCTGATTCCTGCTGCTTTAAGTTTTTGGAGGTTAACATCAAGCCTGTTCATAATAGTTTGGGCTTTGTTCAAAGTCTGTTCCAACTTGTTTTGATTATAGGTATCAGCAATTGCCTGCCTTATCTCATTCCACTTATCCTTCAAATCCTTCATTGCAACCTGAATTGCATCCTTGTTTCCTGAATTCAATGCTGCAACTAGCTCTGGCTTCAATGCCTTAAATTCCTGGAGCTTTTGCTCAATAAGCGTTGTGCTCACATTCAATGATTTAGAGGAATTGATTATCTTTTCCACTTGTGCAATGTGCTGGTCGTAGAAGTTAAGCAGACCAATCATTCTTGCATCCGCTGCCTGTTGGGTATAGAAATCAGTCTGGTTCTTGACGTTGTCTAAATCTGTTTTTTCAGTATCGTTAACATCATCCTCATATGCTTTCAGTCCGATTTCTTTTGCTGCATCCCTAAATTCCTGTGCTAGAGTGATAGCTTCACTTCTAATAGAGGTTACTATGTCATCGGAGGTAGCATTCTTCAATGTTGCCTCCTGTGCGGCAAATTCGGCCTGTATAGTCTCCAGCTTGGAAACATCCAGAGATTTTTGTTCAGCTACTGATACGGCTGCTGCCATTTTTGCGTCAAATTTTATCATTGCTGACATCAGGCTATCCTTCTTGGCAAGTAATAGATTTTCAGCTATCTTTTCAGTATCATCTTCAGCAAAGGCAATTATGCAAAGCGCAAGAAGCAAAAGCATACATCCGGAAATCAGTATTTTTTCCCTTATTTTTATCATTTTCTTATAGTAATAGTTTATACATAGCTTATATATAAATTTTTTTGCCACAGAAAAATGTCTTTCAATAAGATAAATTTAAATATATTCCCGATTATGATTATTTTATGGAGAAGAAGTCTCAGGCAGCTATGGAATTCATGCTTGTCTATGGCTGGGCTATTTTAATCGTGCTTCTCATTGTTTCGGTAATAGCGTATTTTGGATTTTTTAACATTAACAAATTTCTTCCAAATGTCTGTGAGTTTCCTGCAGGATTTGAATGCATAGACTGGACCATAAGCGGTGAGACAAATATAATTGAACTGGCGATGAGAAACAAGCTTGGGGCTTTGGTGAATATTACAGATGTTAAGCTCATGAACCAGGAAAACGGATGCACAGACATAAATAAAATCCAGGTTGATAATAATGACGTGCCATATGGTGTTGCAAACAATGCATTTTTCAGATTGAGGATAGAATGCAGCGGAGGCTTAGCTTCCGGAAGGAGATTCAGGTCAGACCCTATAATAAATTACACCTATGTTGCTACAGGAACCGTCCATTCAAGCTCTGGAAGTTTAAGATTGTTGATAAGTTAATTTCCATAATAAAACAATAATTATTTAAATTTTTGACAATATTCCAGCTATATGACGAGAGCACCTGTTGTTGCGGGATTTTTTTATGAAGCAAATTCTGAGAAGCTAAAAGAGCAGATAAAAAACTGCTTTTTGGATGATAAGGGCCCAGGAAGTCTGAAAATTGAGAAAAGAAAAGATGTGGTAAAGGCGGTCATAGCGCCTCATGCCGGCTACGCTTATTCGGGACCGTGCGCTGCATGGGCTTATAAGGAGATTGGGGAAGCCGAATTCCCTGACGCATATATAATCCTTGGAACAGACCATTCTGGAGGAGGCTCAAGCATAGGGTTTGATAATTTTGAAACTCCCCTGGGTATTGTTAGAATTGACCAGGATTTGGCGAAGCTTATTTCAGAAAAAACTGGGCTGGTTTTGGATAAAAGCGCGCACAAAGGAGAGCATTCAATAGAGGTTCATCTCCCGTTTTTGCAGTTTGTCTCTATGGATTTTGAAAATGAATTAAAAATTGTGCCAATTCTTGTCTCGCACGATATTGAATTGAAGGATGTATCCATTGGTCTAAAAGAAGCCATTATGGACAGCGGCAAAAGGGTTTGCATAATAGCCAGCTCTGACTTCACCCACTATGGGCATAATTATCATTATGTTCCGTTCACTTCGGACATCCCGAAAAACCTGCATGAAGTGGATAACAAGGCAATTGAATTCATAAAAAAGATGGATTCAAAAGGATTTTTGGATTATGTTGAGGAATCAGGAGCAACAATATGCGGGGTCTTGCCCATAATCTTGCTCATGCAGACAATAAAGGCTTCAAAAGTGAGCTTACTTCAATATTATACTTCAGGAGATATTGCTGGCAACTATAAGAATTCTGTCGGGTATGCCTCTATTGCGTTTTATTAGTTATTTATTGTTATTTCGAAAGTTTTTTATATATTCTTCTACAGAATTTAATTGATGTTATTCGAGATTTATATTGCAGTCTTGGCCACAATATTTGGAATTATTCTTATAACAAAGGGTTCTGATTTATCAACTGACTCATTGATTCCGGTAGCCAAGAGACTTGGAACAACGCATGTTGCTGTGGCTTTAGTGATAGTTTCCATAGTGATTAGCCTTCCTGAGATATTCGTTTCTTTATACGCGGTTTTACTTGGGCACATGAATATAAGTTTAGGTGTGGTTATTGGTTCTATAATTTGCAACATAGGATTAATGGTTGGGCTGAGCGCATTAATTAAGCCACTTAAGGTAAACAAGAAAATTGTCTTGCGGGACGGAATATTTGCTGTCAGTGTTTCCATCATGGTTTTGGTTCTCAGCGCAGATGCGAAGATTACACGGGCAGAGGGGGCTGCTTTTGTCCTTATGTTTATCCCCTATTTAGTAAATGTGTGGGAATCTGAAAAAGACAAGCACAAGGAGGCATTGCAAAAGGAACTTAAAGAGATTGAGACAGAGCTTGACCTGGTTATTTTGGGCAGGGCTAAAGCGGGAATATTTACATTTGTAATGGGAATTTCTGCATTATTGCTTGGCTCTTTTATATTTTCATGGTCATTAGTGCAGATTGCTAATTTTTCAGGGCTTTCTGATTTGCTTATAGGGCTTACAATTGGAGCAATAGGACCTTCTATACCGAATATCGCGTCCGCCATTCAGGGAACTATAAAGGGAATTGAGGATATTGCAATATCTGAAACATTGGGCTCAGATATATTTACCCTTCTCATCACCCTGGGAATATTGTCACTGGTGCAGCCATTGGAGTTATCCCTGGGTTGGCTGCGATTTGACATCCCAATCATGGTATTTATGAGCATAACCCTGCTGTTTTTTATGATTTCAAGGAGGTATATCTCCAGGCTCGAGGGAGGATTTCTGGTATTTTTTTACTTTGGAACGCTCATTATAAACATAATTATCCACACCTAATTAATAATAAAATCTATTAACGCTTGGTCGTCCAGGAAAGACTCTCTTTTTAATTCATTAATTAGGTAAAATACCTGCTTTTCCTTTATGCTGAACTTTGTTTCCAGCGTTTCCATGAAATCCTCTAAGTCTTTTATGTGCCTGAAAACACCTTCTATGAGGAAATCATATCCATTATTTATTTTAAATAAGGAGTTAACATTGGTGTGCTTGGAAAGATAATTACTGAGCTCCTGCCGCTGCTCCCTGTCAGACTTTATGGCAACCATTACCCAGGTCATAAATCCTAATGAGGAAAAGTCCAGTAGGCTTGTATGCTTCTTTATTGTTACCGATTCCAGGGCTTTCAATCTCTCATAGATTGTGCTAATTGGAATCCTTGTCTTTTTGCTTATGCTTGTCAATGTTTCCCGGGCATTTGCCCTTAAGCAGGTTAGTATTAACATGTCCTTTTTGTTCTTCTTGTTTGGCATGATATGCACCTCCGAAACTTATACGATAGAATTGAAAACCTTCTCATAGACTTTTGGTATAAGGAGTATAAGCAAGTATATAGTTGTTGAGAAGAATAATGTGATGAAAATAAATCAATGGTTCTCAATCGGCGAACTG
>Ga0315276_10004302_pt1 | contig 13079 bp, 15 predicted proteins | sample YL17G05_0_MG_FD_204542 | JGI IMG/M metagenome (GOLD analysis project Ga0315276, IMG submission 204542) | Sediment microbial communities from Yellowstone Lake, YNP, Wyoming, USA - YL17G05_0 | ecosystem: Environmental > Aquatic > Freshwater > Lake > Sediment | place: USA: Wyoming | collected... | reverse complement strand
AGGAATGGGTCAGGCAAGACCACACTGCTTCGTGCGCTTTCCGGAATCTACGAGCCAACATCCGGATCGGTCACAATCGACGGCAGTGTCGCGTCGATGACTGATCTGACGATGGGAATGGACTCGGACGCCACCGGCGAAGAGAACATCATTATCCGCGGAATTCTCCTAGGAATGACGCGCCGGGATGCGGTCTCGTTCATCGAGCCGGTACGCGCATTCACGGAGTTGGGTGATCGGCTGCAGTATCCGATACGCACATATTCAACCGGGATGCTGTTGCGATTGGCGTTTGCTATCTCGACCTCGATCAGGCCCGACATATTGATCATGGATGAAATGATCGGAGCTGGCGACGCGTACTTCGTCGAAAAGGCTCGCCGCCGAGTCCAGGATCTGATCGGCGTCAGTAGCATCCTGGCGGTCTGTTCGCACAATCTCGCGATGATCCGCGAGTTCTGCACGTCGGCGATTTTGATGGACGATGGTCAACTCATTGCGCGGGGAAGCGTCGACGACGTGATCGCGCAATACGAACAACGCTGATTAATGGCGGTCATCGCGAACATGCGGTAACACCTGTCAGACGCAGGCGCGATCAGCACGCATGACAAGCGCGCTACGAACAACCCGACCCTGGCATCTCGCCAGAATACATTCGCTCAGTTACGAACTTGATCAACGAGTCTAGGCTCGACTCCACCGACTCACGACGGGTGTCGATTACGATATCCGGTCGCTCTGGCGCTTCGTAGGGAGCTGATACCCCGGTGAAGTCTGCGATCTCTCCGGCGCGCGCCTTCTTGTAAAGACCCTTTGTATCGCGTTGCTCGCACGTAGCTACATCTGCTTCGACGTAAACCTCGTGGAATTTTTCGCCCGCTGCACGTCGGGCGATCGTGCGATCCTCTCGATAGGGCGAGATGAACGCCGAGATGCAGATGACACCGGCACGGGCGAACAACGCGGCCACTTCACCGACGCGACGGATGTTCTCTGTGCGGTCCTGGTGCGAAAAACCCAAGTCTGAATTAAGTCCGTAGCGGACGTTGTCGCCATCGAGCACGTATACGTGATAGCCACGCTTGAAGAGCGCTTCTTCGAGCGCAAAGGCGAGAGTCGATTTCCCGGCACCCGACAGGCCGGTAAACCACAGAACTCCGCCTTTGTGCCGATTGCGGCTTTCGCGGTCTGCGGTGGAGATCCGGTGCTCAACGCGCGTGATGTTCTTTGACTTGCGCTCGGACATCAGCATTTAGATGGCGAAAGATCGGATGGTGGGGAATCGGGTAATTGAAGTCAACGCAGGGTGCCTTGAGTGTTCGCGATGTGACGCATTCAGTTGGCGTTCAGCTCGATTCGGTTAACAATGTCGCGCCGCATTTGGTCACGCTGAGGACAAGCAAAATGAATCGAAGATCCTATTCACTCGTCACCGTATTGGTCGCCGGACTGCTGCTCGGAGCGTGCCAGACCACGGATCCCTATACCGGTCAGCAGAAGACCACCAACACCGCCAAGGGCGCCGGAATCGGGGCTGCCACCGGCGCGATCATTGGTGCTATAGCGGGTGGTTCGCGAAAAAGCGCCTTGATTGGAGCCGGTGTCGGTGTTTTGGCTGGCGGTGCGGTGGGTTCGTACATGGACTCTCAGGAAGCCAAGCTGCGCCAGCAGCTAGCCGGAACCGGCGTTAGCGTGACGCGTTCAGGTAACGATCTGATACTCAACATGCCGGGGAGCATTACGTTTCCGTCCAATCAATCGGATGTGAACGCAAGTTTTTATCCGGTGCTCAATTCCGTGGCGCTCGTGCTCAAGGAATATGACAAGACGCTGATCGACATTACTGGACACACGGACAGCACCGGCACAATGGAACTCAACATGCAGCTTTCGCAGCAGCGCGCGAGTTCAGTGGGACAGTACCTGCAGGGCCAAGGTGTGTTGCCGATGCGCGTTCAAACGCAGGGCGTAGGACCGCAGTATCCGATCGCATCCAACGATACCCCAGAGGGGCGTCAGGCAAATCGCCGCGTCGAACTGGTGCTGAGACCGCTAACCGCTTGACCAGCGGTTACTTGAAGTAGTCCTTGACGTAGTCGGCAAGTGCGTCGACGTGAATGCGCTGTTGCCCCATCGAGTCGCGGTCGCGAATGGTGACTGTATCGTCGCCCTCGATCGATTGGAAGTCGACAGTAATACATAGCGGCGTGCCGACTTCATCGTGGCGACGGTAGCCCTTGCCGATGTTGCCGGTGTTTTCGAATAGCACGCGTCCGATACCGAGCTTCTGCAGCGACTGTTTAATGCCCAGAGCCATCGTCATGATGCCTTCGTGATTGCGTTTCAACGGCAGCACCGCGACTTTGATCGGCGCAAGGTGTGGTCGTAGTGCCAGCACCGTACGCTCGGTGCCGTTTTCAAGCTTTTCCACTTGGTATGCTTCGTTCAGGATCGCCAGCACACCGCGATCGACACCGGCCGATGGTTCGATTACATACGGTACCACCCACTCTTTGGTGTCGAGATCCTGAATCGCGAGCTTGGAGTTCGAGTCGGGGTTCGGCATAACCTTCGCCGTCAAGTTGAAATCCGCTTGGCTTCGCGTATGCGAGCCCAGATCGAAGTCGGTTCGATTGGCGATGCCTTCCAGTTCTTCTACGCCGTGCGGAAAGTGGTACATCACGTCGAACGTCGCCTTCGAGTAATGGGCGAGCTCTTCCCGAGGAACCTGGAACAGCTGAAGCCTGTTGCGATTGACGCCTTGTTCCGACCACCAGTCGAGCCGATTTTCGACCCATTGCTGGTGCCATGCTTCGTCTGTTCCCGGCTTGACGAAGAATTCGAGTTCCATCTGTTCAAACTCGCGTACACGGAAGATGAAATTCCGCGGGGTAATTTCGTTCCGGAATGCTTTGCCGATCTGCGCAATACCGAAGGGCAGCTTGCGCGACGTCGAGTCGAGCACGTGCTTGAAGTTGGTAAAGATCGCCTGTGCGGTTTCAGGCCGCAAGTACGCGAATGAACTGCCATCATCCACGGGGCCGACAGTGGTCTTAAACATTAGATTGAAGGGGCGCGGCTCGGTTAGGTCGGTGGATCCGCAGCTCGGGCATTTATTGTCGGTCAAATGATCGGCGCGCCAACGATTCTTGCAGGCGCGGCAATCGACCATTGGATCCGAAAATGTCGCCTCGTGACCGGAGTAGTGCAAGACCTTTGAATTCGTCAGGATCGCGGCATCCAAGCCTTCGACATCGTCCCGGTCATACACCATCGCGCGCCACCAGGAGGCCTTGAGATTGTTCTTCAACTCGACGCCGAGCGGACCGTAGTCATAGATGCCTTGTAGGCCGCCGTAGATGTCACTGCTTTGGAATATGAAGCCGCGCCGTTTGCACAGCGATACGATTTCGTCCATGGAATTAGCTGGCACTTCTGTGGCCCGGCCGGAATTTTGGACCGCAGACTATACCCGATTTATTTCGTGAAATGACGCGCGCTCGTTACAAGGGCTATACAGCGAAGTACAAGCCTGGCCCAACGTGCCGTGCGTGGTTCTGATCAAATCATCGGGCACGAAGCTGACGATTGATCATGCGTAGACGCGAGGACCATGAAGACAAAACCTACTTCCGTTCGGAACGGGTGTTCGGCATGAACGGACAGTGGTACTTCAGTGCGCGAGAAGGTGATTGCGGCCCGTTCGGAACACCTGCACTCGCCCGCGCCGCGCTTGCGCGATTCATTAACGAAAAGGTAGAGCTGGACGGTTTCCAGAAGTCGCGTGAGCAGGAATTTCGCAAGCCGAAACTGACGCTCGCTGATCGCCTAAGGTTGGAAAACGTCTCGAGAAGTCGGGCGTTCGACGCGCCCGAACTACTGATCTAGCCTCACTCGTCCGAATCGAAAAAGCGCGGCCCCGCGTTTCGCGTTGTGACCTTGACCTGCCCAGGTATTTGGGACCACTGACAACTTGAGAGAATGGCTCCCGTGAACCGCTTGGAATTTGGGAACGTTCTTCAGCGTTGGTTAGGCAAGCAGTGGGTTGTTAAGCACTGTCAGCGACGACTACTTTGGAGAACAGGACTTTCTATGAGTTTATTGGGCCAACTATTATACGAGGGGGAATGGGTAGCGGAGTCTGACACAAGTGTCGGCCTAGGCTGGTCTGCGACCGTAGGCGAGGTCGCTATATCCGCGATACACGGGGCGTACCGAGTTCAGTTCGAACCCGATAGTTTCCAATGTCTCGCGCCATTGCTCGGTGCTGTGCTGCCAATAGATTCCTGAGCGTTGCGCGTCAGCGATTCTTCGATTGGCACGCGAGATGACGCGACCTTCATTGAGTAGCACGCGTAGCGTCCGGAAGACACCGAGACTGCGCGCATTGCTCTTGACAAGAAATGAAGTCCACTCGGTAGTGTCTTGAATTCGCCCGAGGTCCACTAAGAATAGACTTCCCCCCGGCCGCAACCAGTGGTATGCGCGCCTAAGAATCATTGCGGGATACGGCATTGCGTACAGTGCATTCACTGACAAGACGCAGTCCAGTGACGCGGCCGGAAAGACGCTCCTACTGGCATCTCTGTGAATTGTCCTAACGCGGAGCCCGCGAGCCTGGTACTTCTCCTTCGCGATCGCCAGCATTCCGGCGTCCGCGTCAAGATGCATTAGCTCGCTAGTACTCGCGATCTCCGATGGCAGTGCGTCGCAAAAGAAGTTCCCCGTGCCGCCACCCAGGTCGAGGATTCGTGCGCCAGCCGGAAGTTGCGCGCCAACGACGAACGATCGGAACTCTTGAATCAGCTCCGCGTACGCCGGATTGAGGGAACAAAGCAGATCATAGCAGCGGGCGTATCCATTCCAATCGACGTTGCTGGACCGTTCGGCTAGATCGATCCGTTTGAGGGCGATCTCGTTCATTTTGTTTTGCCATGCTTCCGTGGTCGTTTCATTCTCTTCTGCAGCAACAGAGAGATTGGGGCGAAGAGACGGTATACGTTCATGCGAGCTCGATCCGCCGGCGTCAACTCCAGAATTTGCGTGTCGAGCATGTACTGTGTGATGGGAGCCCATACCGCGTTCCAAAAGAGCGGGTTTACTGTCGCACCGCTCATCGCCTTCGGGATGTCGCCGAGCATCACTGTATGTGGAGAGTCCTCAAGCTTACTGTGACGGTATTCAATGTCCTGGCGCTCCAATCCTATCCTTGAATAGAGTCCTACCAAATCTGGGGTGCATCCGATCACTACGTATCTACGCTTTGATTGGGTCACCGTTATTGCGATGAACTGGAACATTGCCATCAGCAAATCGCTGCCCCGGTAGGAGGGGTGTGTGCAATTTCGTATCACCTCCACCATCTCATCCCGTCTCGGTAGGAGGGTCGGCCATTGGACGTTCTCTTCTATCTCCATTCGATCGTGATATTCGTTGAATACCAGTCCAGCGCTTGCGACTACCTTCCCCTTGTGCTTTCCGATCACGATGCGGGATCGTGTGTCGTAAATGTCAGCCATGTTTGAGGTGCTGAAGTGCGCGGGAATCTTTTGCGCTGTACGATAGGCGACCAATCTGAGTTCGAGAACCTGCTGGTAGTCCTCGATCGTACGGACAAACGAGAACTCGACCGAAGATCCGATTGATCTCGGTGCCAAGTCCTGTTGGCGGAGATCGTTCAGCGAGACTCCCTCGCCAAACTGAATCAAATACTGCCCGATGACCTGCCGTTCCTGACGACTCAACTCGCCTAGGCTCACGCCAATCGAAAGGAAGTCCTTTCCTGATTCGGTGGTGAGCCTGACGTTCTCTATGCTCATTTTCAGGGGTAGCTGAGATATGAAGGGAAAGCTCGCAACGCAATCGAGCTTCATTCCTTTTACTAGGAACTTGTTCCGAAGACTCGTCACCAGTCGCATTCCGTTTGCTGATATTTCTTTGACTCGCAGATAGACGAAGTCGCTGAAACGGGCGGGATTTGCGGCCACGCAGACAGGGATGAACTGCTCACCGCAGATCCATCGCGGCTTACTTCTTCGGTCCGTTCCGTCAAATGGCTCTGGTGATCGATCAATCAGCCGAATACCAAGGATATTGTTGCCGAGCTCGTTCGTTACTTTGACGATGGCGAGTCCGGCGAGTGAAGTGCTGGATGTTCCGATACGCAAATCAACGTCGACTCGGCATCCGACCGACAATCGACTTGTATCCGACTCGACAACTAGTTCCAGCCCAAGCGGGCTAATGCGCCAAATGCGTGCTGACTCGACAATTGGACCGTTATCGTCGATTGCCCTGATAGTGGCCGAGATGGCTTCACCGGGATACACATCAGTTGGATAGTAGGTTCCGTGAAGTTCCGGATCGGGAGCGAATTGTTTAAATCGATTAGAGAGAGCGGCAATCGTCTGTGACATCTGTGCTCACTAATCCTTTGAGTTGCATGTTCTTGCTCTGGGCATTTAGCGGGTCGACGCAAAACAAGAATATCCGATCAACGCTTTCGAAGTCGCGAATCTGGACACCAAGTTTCGCCAAGTCCAGACGCTCAACTTTCAGTCCGGGAAGGACCGCGCCCAAGCCCATCGCGGTTCTCTCGTCCATCACGACATGCCTGGTGGTGATCAAGCAGCGTATAGCTGCGTGCTTCGTCGCCTCATCAATTCGACTCAGAAAGTTCACTGGATTGCCTAAGGCCGTGATTTCGATCGATGAATCGAATCCTCCGAGGTTCCCAACTATTGCGTCGCCTGAAGTTATCAAAACGTAGCGATTAATCGGATCGCAATCGGGTCGCGCCTCGTTGAATTCAGTGTTGACCTGAATCACATCGATCGCGGCCTTGAAGCATCGGAGCAAATTGTCCTGGGGGTCCGGTTGATCAAAATAGGCGAACAAGAGGTCTCCAATCTTCCGAGGAATCCCGCCGCTGCGTTCTACTGCATAGGTGCATTCCTTAACATTCGGGATAACTCCTTCGTCTAGGAAGACGTCACCTCTCCCTTGAGTCGCGCGCGTGAAGCCTCGAATGTCACTAAACAAGCACGCGATCTCTCGGTGTCGCGGTCGCAGTACTTCCTCGATTGCCTGAAGAATTGTCATGCGCCTTTCTTCAACGTAACGAAAGAGTCGGGACGAAATCTCTTTCGGAAGGAAGGCACGAATCCGTTCAGTGTATTCAATGTTGAGCTCAATAATCTTTCGTTGATTCTCGATGTTCTCTTGGTTTGCCTTGAAGTATTTCAATTCGGCAGCGAAACCCGATCGCGCAAGTATGATGAAGATCAGGGAAATTGCGGTCGCACTGAAAAGGAGCGGAACTCCTATGCCAGCGTCTATATACGAGTGCCATTGGGAAGCTATAAGCGCCGCTGCGTATGCGAGACTCGGTGCGATGCTCAATCGAAGCACTACAGTTGCGACTATTACGAAAGCAAAAGCGTAGAAGTAGAGGCCGCCTTCGTACCAAACTAGAACGCGAGCCTGGTAGTAGCAAAATATCGCGCCTGCAATCATCGCGGGAATCTTGTAGTACTTGAGTTCGTACAGAGCGGGAATGAAGTAGTAGGCAGCAGTGGTCAGAGCCGCACCTGTCATCATCATTCGAAATCTGAACCAGAATTCGATTGGTTCCAACTTCATAACACGATCGAAGAACATGTAGTGTGCGATGTAGGCCGCCGCAACTACAAGGAAGAGTATTCGCGCCAGGAGTAAGAAGTCGCGACGTTCCTTGGATTCCCACAGGGCATACGAGGACGTTCCCTGAATTGCTAGCGAAGGGAAGATCCAGGAGATGATTCGATCAAGCAACATTGCCATTGCCGAGCGCTATCCGTGCTGTGTCGATTCGGTGAGGGTCGTCGGCGCTTCAAACAGTGTCGACTTCACGGAATCAACCTCCTGTTGATATGGGCGTAGCTGCATTCGATGTGCTGCGCGTCGCGCGTCGGTCGTGAACCCCACGTTGTGACCACTTGCCCGACGCGAGGAGACATTCTCCCACCTCCGTCCCCTTTTCAAGGTATGACATCCGTCACACTATTCGTACCGTCCATCCGATCCGAACGCAGTGGTATAAACAGGAAGTGAAGCGACTCCTCCAGTATGGACGAAGATGGCGTTGTTGCAGGATGAGAGATCCTTCCGGCGAATCATGGCGAGAAACCCGCCGAGTGCCTTGCCGGAGTACACCGGGTCCGTGAGGATTCCTTCGGAGGCGGCCAGCGTCGCGATGGCGTCAATGGTTTGACGGGTTGGGATGCCGTAGTCCTCGCCGAGAAACTCATGGACAATGCGCACCCGAGCTGAAGCGTCGGGAGCGAGATTCACGTAGTTCATGGTTTCGTTGAGCAGTCGGGTAAGGTGTCGCTCGATGCGAGCGTGCTGGGTGTCGTACACGTTGATCCCGAGCACCGCGCAATCGATGTTCTCGGCGATCAGCCCTGCGATGAGCCCCGCTTGAGTTCCGCCGCTCGAGGTTGCGTGCACGATCAGATCCGGTTGAAAGCCCGCGCCGCGGCTTTGCTCAACGATTTCGGTGGCACAACGCATGTAGCCCAAGGCCCCGATTGCGTTCGATCCACCGGTGGGCACGACATAGCAGCGCTTGCCGTCGCGGGTCAGCTGGTCGATCAAGGTACGCGACACTGCTGCCACATCGGCGGGTTCAGACAGATGCACATGCGCCCCGAGCAGGCGATCGAGGAGGATGTTGCCGCTGGTCTCGTATTCGGCATGGCGCCACGTCACGCGGCGCGACAGTATCAAATGGCACTCGAATCCGAGCTTTGCGCAGGCTGCGGCGGTCTGGCGCGCATGGTTGGACTGTACGGCGCCGTAGGTGATCACAGTGTCGGCGCCTTTCGATCTGGCGTCACCCATCAGGAATTCGAGCTTGCGCGTCTTGTTGCCGCCAGTGGCGAGGCCGGTGCAGTCGTCGCGTTTGATCCAGATACGCGGCCCGCGGACTAGCGAGGAGAGGCGGTCCAGCGGTTCGAGCGGTGTCGGGGTAAATCCGAGGTCGAGGCGCGGAATGTTGCTCAGTGCATCGATCATCGAATAATTCCTAAGTGACGGATTGCAGCAATGAGGTCACTGCGGGACCGAAGAAGCGGTAGCCGGTGGCAGAACGTTCGGCTGGATCCATGGTCTCGAAAGCACTCAGCATATCGCGCGCGGCTTCGCGATGGCTGACGATCTCGATGAGGGGGTGACAGCTGACGCGAATTGTGAAGACAACAGCTGTTGGATCGAGGCGTCGCAGCGTCTGTCGCTCGGACCGAACGACGAGCTTCTCAGCGCCCTCCTGAGCAACAGTTTGCCATGTTTCGGATCGAGGTTGGTACGGTTCGGGATTGGTGTGGATGAGCCAGTTCCGACGTTCGAATACCGCACCATCCGGCAGTCTATCGAAGAACTGAAGCATCGTCGGTCCGAGCTTATCGTTCAGGGTCGGAACCGGCCCATGGATGCCCTCGAGTGTGCGGCCGATCTTTTCAGTGAGCTGCCAGTACGACGGTGAGCAGACGCACGCCGCGGTGAGACGATACGAGTCTGCATCGCGTTCCATCAGGCACAGGTCATCGGGAACCAATAGTGCGGCGCTGACTAACGGTTGCGTAATGTCGCGCCGATGACCGGGTTGAGCGTCGATGAATTCGGCCACTGCATCGAAGATCTTCTGCTGCCCCGGTCGGGATCCTTCCAGTGCCGCGAACACCGTGGCGCTCGGTTCGTCGAGCAGCTGTTGTTTGCGCGAGCGTTCCGCGTCTGAGATCCGCGCGGACAACCAGCGTTGTGGTTGAATCGGACGAAGCCCCATGCGGTAGCCACCCTTGCCGCCGCGCCAGGGTGGGTCGCGCCAGAACGAATCCGTCACTTGCGATTGCGAGCGGTCACCCGGATCTCGACGTGCGCCCCCGGGACGGCAAGCTCGGTGATACCGATCGCGGTCCATGCGGGCCACGGCTCGCTGAGGAATTCGTCGCGAACGTGCATAAAGGTCGCCACGCTGCTCTGCAGTCCGACATGATAGGTGGTGTATTCGAGTATGTCGGAGAAATCGGCGCCGGCGGCTTGCAGCACCGAACCAACACCTCGCCACGCATTGCGAAACTCTTCTGCGAGATCCGAAGGGACCTTGCCGTCGGGACCGGTTCCGATCTGGCCGGAACAAATCATCAGATCTCCCGCACGAACCGCCTGAGAAAAGTGAAACTGATCGTAAAGTACCTTGGATGTTTTCGGGTTGACTGTCTCAATCGCCATCTTCGCGCTCCATGATCGTGGGTCGCCGCATCATAGCTGGCGGACCGAAGGGGCTCTAGACAGGCGCTGTGCAATAATCCGGAATCGATAGAGGCGCCAGCATGAACTTCGGCTACCACCGCAAAACCTTGATTTCGGCGCGCGATCGGAGTCAGTACCTGGGTGCTGCGATCGACTTCGCGCGCGCGGCGGGCGCCGCAATTCTCCCGCATTTTCGCAATGAGACCGCGGTTGAAAACAAAAGCACCGACGGCGATTTCGATCCGGTCACAGTCGCTGACAAGGCGGCTGAGGCGATCATCCGTGCAGGCATTGCGTCACGCTTTCCGACGCATGGTGTTTTTGGTGAAGAGCTCGGGCACCATTCGGGCGCCGGTCTCACCTGGGTCATCGATCCGATCGATGGAACCCGCGCGTTCATGACCGGCATGCTGCATTGGGGTGTGCTGATCGCGTTGTTCGACGGGGAGACGCCTGTACTGGGTGTGATGTATCAGCCGTTCACCGACGAACTGTTCGTGGGCACTAACGATGATGCGAACTACTTTTGTGGCGTGCTCGAACATCGCCTGCGCGTTCGCCCTTGCGTGGCGGTGGCCGATGCCGTTTTGGCTTCGACGGGGCCGCAGATCTTCGCGGAAGGAGCAGAACAGGCTGCGTTCAAGCGATTGACGGATCGAGTGCGACTGGTGCGCTACGGTGGCGATTGTTATCAGTACTGTATGCTCGCGATGGGCTACGTCGATGTCGCGGTCGAAGCGGGTTTGAAGCCCTACGATGTGCAGGCGCTGATGCCGATCATCCAGGGCGCCGGCGGCATCGTCACGACGTGGGACGGTGGTGATGCATCGATGGGCGGCTGCATCATCGCCGCAGGTGACGCGCGCGTGCATCGCGAGGCCTTGATGATTCTGAACAACGGTATGGCCGGCAAACTGGATTAAGGGGAACTGCTGTGGAATTTGGGATCGCGCTGGCAACGTCTACTGAATCGTGGAAGGCCGTCAAACGTGCCGAGGAACTGGGTTTCACGCATGCGTGGTTTTACGACACTCAGCTGCTGAATCCGGATGTATTCATCGGCATGACGCAAGCCGCGATGACGACAAAACGCATTCGCCTTGGCACCGGCGTGCTGATTCCGTCGAATCGAATTGAACCGGTAACCGCAAACGCGCTCGCAACGTTGAACAAGATCGCGCCCGGACGCATTGATTTTGGTGTTGGTACGGGTTTCACCGGCCGGCGCACGATGGGCCTCGGTGCGATCACCTTGGCGCGCCTTGAAGAATATGTCGTGCGCGTTCAAGCGTTGCTGCGTGGCGAGACGATCATCTGGGATTTTGAAGGCGAAACCCGCGCGATTCGGTTTCTGAATCCGGATTTTGGTCTGATCAACATCGCTGATCCGATTCCGCTGCACATTTCTGCGTTCGGCCCGAAGGCGCGTCGCCTGACAGCCAAACTCGGTGCCGGCTGGCTGAATTTCGGCACCGATGTACGGCGGGCCGGCAAAGAACTCGACGACATGCGCGGCGCGTGGCGAGACGAGCGGCAAGAGCAACCGTTGCACAGTACGCAGTTCGCACTTGGTTGTGTGCTGAAGACTGGCGAACCGGCGGATTCGCCGCGGGCCATTGCCCAAGCCGGGCCGTTGGTGGCCGTGCTGTTTCACAACCTCGTCGAAACGACCTCGGCCGGTTCGATGGAGGGTGTGCTGCCGGAGCCCGTCAACGCTGCACTCGAACAATATCGAAAGATCTACAAATCATTTGAACCCGCGGACGCGCGTTACCTGCAGAATCATCGTGGCCATTTGATGTTCATCAAGCCGGAAGAGCGTCCGCTGCTGACTGCGGCGCTGATCGAGGGTTTCTCGTTCACCGGCACCGCAGACGTGTTGCTGGAGCGCTTGCGAATGCTCAAATCGGTCGGTTATTCGCAGTTTACGATCCAGCTCGTCGAAGGTCATGAAGACGCGCTGAACGACTGGTCCGAGCTGTTCGCGCGACTTTAGGTTCCGCGGGACAGGCTCAACATCATATGGATCTCGTCGTAATCGACGCCGTCAACTTTGAGCGCTGCGGGCTCGGTTCCCCATGCAGTGAATCCAAGCGCGCGATACAACGCGAGTGCCGCGGCATTTTCCGACGTCACCGATAGCAGCATGTGCTCCAGTCCCTGCAGCTCGCGCGCGCGCTCGATCATTGTCGCGAGCAAGCGACGCCCCAGACCATGACCGCGGAACGACGCCGTCACGTAGACTCCCCAGACCGAGCCAATGTGTTGGCGCTTCGGCGCGGTTTCGCGAACGAATCCGCCGATGCCGATCAATTGGTCCGCGCTCCAGGCACCCAGCACGTAGTTCTCCGCTGATCCGGTCAACCGGTCGCGGTATTTGTCGGCTTTGGCGCTGGCTTCGATCTCATAGCTTGAGCCGAAGGCTGTCGGTTCCGTGCGCAAAGCCTCGAGTCGCAACCGCCGATAACGATCGAGATCGTCATTGCCGAGGACCTTGAGTTCGATCCCGCTCACATTGCGTCGATGATGTTTCGCAGTGATTCGCAGTAGCGCACGCGGTCTTTGAGTGTCTTTCCGGCGAAGCCGACGTTGAGTGCGTTTACGCCCGATTCTTTCAGCGCCGCCAGACGATCGCGGACGAAACCTTCCGGACCGATGAGCGATGTCGCATCGATGTAGTCCTGCGGAATCGCTGCTTCCGCGGCGTCTTTTTTGCCGGCCAGGTACAGATCCTGGATGGCCTTTGCGTCTTTTTCGTAGCCGTACTTGGAGAACGTCTGGTTGTA
>Ga0315276_10004300_pt1 | contig 13081 bp, 10 predicted proteins | sample YL17G05_0_MG_FD_204542 | JGI IMG/M metagenome (GOLD analysis project Ga0315276, IMG submission 204542) | Sediment microbial communities from Yellowstone Lake, YNP, Wyoming, USA - YL17G05_0 | ecosystem: Environmental > Aquatic > Freshwater > Lake > Sediment | place: USA: Wyoming | collected... | reverse complement strand
CTCCGCCTTCATGCCCCAGCATATGCGGGAGATATGGGTCTGGTCTTGTTCCCTCAATCTCCTCAATCTGTTTTCCGCATATTCCACTATACTGAATTTTCACAAGAACCTGTCCAGGTTTTAATGGACCTGAAAAAATCACCTCTTCAATTTTTAAAGTCTGATTAATTTTCTCTAAAATCGCTGCTCTGAATTTTATTGGATAAATCATTCTGTTCCTCCGTCTACTGGGACTATTGCCCCAGTAGCAAAACTGGCCTGATTAGACGCTAAAAAAACTGCAAACGGGGCTATTTCTTCTGCTTCCCCCAATCTTCCGATTGCCTGATGGTGCCATAAAAAATCATCTTTCTTTTTGTAGAACGCTGCTTTATCATTTTTATTTTTTTCAGAATTTTCATCCCAAGGACCCAATGGGGCATAGATTGAACCAGGCATTATTGCAGAAACAACTATTCCATCCTTAGCAACTGCTTTTCCTAAAACATTTGTATATGCATTTAGATATGCTTTTGCTGCGCCATATGGCCCGCATCCTCTCAATCCTACCGCAGATATAGACGAAATATGGATAATCCTGCCCCACTTTTGTTCTTTCATCGGCGGAATTAGAATTCTATTCATCTCAATTGGAATTCCTGCATTGTACATCCAGACTTTTTCCCAGTCTTCTACTGGAGAAATGATATCTCTAACCTCAAGAGTTCCGCCTACATTGTGGACCACAATATCGCATCCGAAGTTTCTTTCTAATAAATCTTTAGCTACGCGTGTTGGATTTCCAGGATCCATCAAATTTGCAACATAATAGTCATGCCCTTTTTCTAACCCCCCCATTTCTTCAACAACTTTTTCAAGTTGCTCTTTTCTTCTAGACACGACAGAAACCTTACATTCCTCTTTAGCAAATGCAAGAGCAATTGCTCTCCCTATTCCTTGGCTTGCCCCAGTAACTAGAACTCTTTTGTCTTTGATTCCTAAATCCATTTTCACAAAAAGTTCTGATGTTTTATTGGCTGCCTTACTGCCCACAGCAGCTCAACATGATTCTGAAGCATGCAGGGGTTGGGGCAGTCTGAGATGTTTATCGCTTCTGAAATATTTTTTGCTCGTTCAGATAAAATAACTTCTTTTAATGAATTCTGTTTCAAGTCACCCATGCAGTACTCTTTGTTATTTTTATACACGCAGCAAGGATATACATTAAGATCTGCAGTTATAGAAACCACAAAATTTGGAAGGTAGCATTTGTCAAAGACTCTCGCTTTTTTTTCTATTGTTGAGGCGCAACGGGAGAGATCGCATGAAACTTCAAAAGTCTTATTGCTTAGTTCCATACTTCTTTTCACCTCTTCGATAATCCTATTTCCTTCTTCTTTTTTATATTTCATCCCTCTTTTTTCGTCTTCCCACATAAAAAAAGGTCTGAATCTTATGTAATCTACACCCAGTTCCTTTGAAAATTTTGCTGCGTTATAAATTCCATCAATTGTATGGGGCCCAAGCAGATAAGTTAACCCTATAACTAATTCGCTGCCTGTTTCTTTTTTAGCTTTAACTATATGCTCTATATTGCTTAAGACTCTTTCAAACGCTTTTTTGTTCATGCCATGCGTCTTCCGGTACATTTCAGGACCATCAGCATCAAAACTAATCCTCATCCATGTGCAGCAGTCCACTATTGCTTCTATCATTCTGCCATTCAATCCTAGTCCATTAGTATACATTGCAACATCCATTCCATGGTTTGCGTGCCGTATTATTTCCTCAAGATGAGGATTACAGGCAGGATCTCCTCCTCCTGCGAAAGTTATTGCTTTCCCCCCGATATCTTTCAGCTGTGAAATAACTCGTTTAGCATCTTCAAGTTTGACAATGGTTTTATCACAGTTGTCATAGAGAAGAGAGCTCACGCATTTTGGGCATTGGTTATTGCATCTATTTGAGATGTCAAAATCCGCAAAAATTGTAAACGGGACATCCCCATTACGCCAAGCTACCAGTCTATCCAAATGTTTCAATAACTTGAATCTGTTGTACAAATCTTCCATATCAATTCAGTCTTTTAATTACTCCAAAATGATTTTCTTTTTAAGTATTTATATACTCAAGTTCATATGTTTCATTACGCTCTTGTATATTCTTTCAACAGAAATATCTTCGATGCAATTTTTCTCTCTTTTGCATTCTGAATCAAAACAAGGCAAGCATTCTGGAACTGGTTCAGGCAAGATTGCTTCTCCTCTTCCATAAAAATGAACCTCCCGATGCGGGGTTGCTCCAAACAATCCAAGGACTTTCTTTTTCATTGCAATCCCAAGATGCAAACCGAGGCTGTCATTGCTTACAATCATTTTGCTGGAATTTATCCAGTCCATATAGCTGTATAAATTCTCCAGAATTTCCTTTGCCTGCTTATCTTGCCTAGTAACTTTTAAGCCCGCTGTTATTAATCTCTCTTCCAAATCATCCCATTTTTTCATTGACCATGCCTTTGTAGGCCATTTCAATCCCACTTGGGTATTAAGACCAACATCATATAATTCCTTTGATTTTGGAGTATAACCCAAAATGTATTCTTCACCATTCCATTTCTCTCCAACCATTTCAAATAAAAGCTCTTGAGCTGTTTTTTTATTCTGCCTTTTTGATTCATAGTCTGTGCCTAATGATAAAACCTCAGTTGCTTTATCATGGGCCTTAACCTCTCCTGTTCTTGGATCAAATCTAAACCCATATTTTTTCCACGCATCTATCTTTCTTGTAAAAGCGCAAATTCCAGCAGTTTTTTCTAAGTTTATTACAGTATCAAAATACTCCTGTTCTAATTGGGGGAGCGTCAAAAAATCAAGCCTAAGCAGCCTATTTATAAAAGGATTATCTTTCAAGAGTGGAAAAGCGCTCTCATCACTAACCCACGTAACATAATCATCTTTAAACAAATACAAAATGCAGGTTGTTCTCAAGACCTCGCCATAACTAGTTCTTCTAGAATCAATCTCTTTATCAAGCATCTCAGTGTAGCCTGATTTTATAATTAATATTTTTTCCTTCTCTTTTTTCATCTTTTTCTGTGCCAAGAACACTTTATAAAGATTATTTCACATCAGAATATGCTTTCTTTCTTCATATTTTCCGTTTTAAAGATTCAATAAAATTAACTAAATCAAGAATATGGCTCTCAACATTATAATCCTCTCTGAACATCTCAATTTTTTTAACAGCCCTAGAATAATTTAATTTTTTAACAGATTTCCTAAAATTCTCTAATTTTTTAACAACAATTCCCAAGTAATTTTTATTTACAAGTTTGCTATTACATAAATTTTCTTCTTTGACAATTATTGGAATAGAAGCCTCAAGATATGTAGCTGTCTTATTTCCCACATCATATCTTACGGCTTCAGGATTGATTATTTTTGCATGCCCGCTGATGATTAAGCCAAAATCATATTTTGAAATCTCCTCCGGAAGTTTCTCTGGCGGGACAAACTTATGGACATGCAAATATCTTTCTAATTTTTTATCATTCTTAGTTATTTTGTCTCTTTGAGGTTTATCTAATTCATGATCCACACAATAGATATGGAGATGTATTTTTTCATTAATGATGCTTGAAAAAGGATCAAACATAGACAGAGTCATGGGCGAACAATCAAAAACGCTTCCAACATAAACTGCATGAACCTCTGAATTTTTATAGGATAACTTATTCTGAGAGTTCGGCTTTACAAACCATTCTTTTATTGTATAACACGGAAAACAAATTTTTGACTTGTTGCTAATTCCAAAAGATTTGGGCAAAAGCTCCAATTCTCCTAATCCTCCCTTGCAGATTACACCATCACAATTCTTAAAAGAGTATCTTTCTCCCCAGACCTCTCTGGCAGGAAAGAAACGGGAAGGATCTTTTAGCTTGGAAAAATTAAAATCATATGGGAAATAGATTCTTTTCATTCTTCCCTTAAACAGCCAGATGAAAAAAGCAGTAAGATAATGCGGAGCTCCCTGACAGATTGCAGCATCTGCCTTAATCGTCAGCAGTTTATAAAAGAATTTAATAAAATTCAATGGACGCCTCAAAAAAGCAGTGAATATGCTTTTTGGCTTTAAATTTGGGAGGTTCAGAGATATAATCTCATCAAATGCTCGATTAAACATCTTCCGGTCAAATGCCTTTAAAGAAACTGAAACTGTTCTTGCGCCCTTTCTTTTTAATGCAAGAGCAGTCTTATACTGCCATATTTCTGGCTTCATGCGAGTAAAAACCACTTTCATTTCAAATTAATGTTCCTAAAATATATTATTTGTTTAATATTGAACAGGGTTTCTCCTCTTTATTAAGATTATTATAGTTCAGGAGTAGATGAACATTTCCCTCTCTAAACAAAAAATAGCTGGCTTCACCAGAGATTTTATGAAAACTTTGTCGCCTTACAGACAGCCAAAGTTTTCTAATGTCAAAATAATTATTGCAAATACAAATTAAAATATTTATCATCGTTAAATTTTTCTAAGGCAAAATAATCAGGAGAGGTTGTCAAATCCAGATAATTATGCCGAGAGGTCTGGGGAATGGCTTTGGAACGTCCCAAGCTGTTATGAACGTTCATCTGCTGAGTTCAGGATAGTACATCAATCCAGAGCGCATAGTCCTCACTTAAAACCCTCTTGATGTCAGAAAAATAGGGCAGTTATAAAACGAACCGCATTTATCTTTCTATCCCCCATATCTTTAAAAATTAAGGGCTTTTCTCATTAAAATGGGAACATCATTTAATAAATCTGGACTAAGCATTATTAAGAATAAACTAAAAAACAAGAAAGTGATATTTGCCATGTGGGATGCTGACAACAAAACAGACTATCCATATCAATGCTGGTATCTTCCGCTTTCAAAATTTTTCGATAACATAATCTTATTTGATCCCAGAAAGCAATATTTCAATTTGGGAAAAGAAAAAATGAACCAAAACTTTTTGGATATTATCGCAAAAGAAAAGCCAGATTATGTTTTTCTTTTGCTGATATATGACGAATTTTACATGGAAACATTTGAAAAAATCAGAAAAATTTCTCCAAATACCAGGACAATAAACTATTTCAGTGATGAAGCCTGGAGATTTCAGGACTACTCAAGATACTACATCCCTTTCTTAGACTACTCAATCATCCCCCCGCAGCTTCCGCAAAAATGTTACACAGAAGACGGCTTGGAAAACTTCTTTTATGTAATCGGTGTGAATCACGAGAATTTTAGGCCCATTCAACTAAGCAAGAAATATGATGTGACTTTTGTTGGAAGGTCCGACAACCATCGAGTTGAAATGATAAAATTTTTGCTGAAAAATAATATGAATGTAAGGGTGTGGGGGCATAACTGGAATAAGCACCCAGAATTCAAAGATATTTACGGCGGCTCCTTAGAATCCAACGAGCTTGCAAAAGTTATTAATCAGAGTAAAATAAACTTAAATTTTACAGTTGGAGGTTATGGTGAGCAACAGCTGAAAATCAGGCCATTTGAAATTTTTGCCTGCGGCTCTTTCATGCTTTCAGAATATTTTGAAGGATATCTCAATTTCTTTAAAGAGAACAAGGAGATAGTTATGTTCATGAATCAGGAAGATCTCCTGAAGAAGATAAAATATTATCTCAAAAATGAAAAAGAAAGAGAAAAAATAGCGAAAGCCGCCCGCAAAAAGACAGTCACCAACTTTACCCAGGAGATTGTGATTGCGAAAATGTTTCAAAAGATTTTTGAGCAGGAAAAAAAGGGAATCTCAAGAGAACTTCCAAAACTGAACAAAAAAATAATCTATCTTTTCAGGGACGATTTAAATTCGAATCTAAAAGAGAAGGTCAAATCTGCAGATTACGTCTGCTTCAATAGGGAAAAATGCAAAATATCAAAATACAGAGATTTTATTCAGGCATACTCCCTGGAGAAGTCTGGAAAAAAAATAAGCTGCTGTGACTACTATGTTAATTCATATTCCCTAGGCAACTACCTTCTTTTTAAAGCAAAAAGAGCATTTGAAAAAATAAGCTCCTTGTCCTTCAATAGCCTAATCGTTCCTGAACAAATAATGGTATCCAAAGATTATTTCCTGAAAAATATTCATGTATTCACGCAGTTTTTAAACAAAAAGAATAGCATTCTAATAAAAAAAGACAACACAATCTTTGTTTCCATCCCCCTCATTACCATCAAAAAAATCCATGCATTAGAATATTCAGTAATGAAAGAAGCATTCCAGATGAAATTCCTAGACAAGTTGTACTCACTCTACAATCAAAAAAAATTCTTTAGCCTTTATCCAGCTGCGCTTTTCTTGAATTCTCTGAAAAATCATGGCATTATCCTAAAAGTTATTAAAGAAACAGTCAGAGACTCAGATAAGCTGAAAAAATTAAAAAGTTTAAATTAGCGCCTGTAATGCTGACATAGTATATGCTACAGCATGATAATCTTTAAAAAGTAATGTGAGATTGAAGCTAAATGACAAGGGGGGCTTTGATTACTGGACTAACCGGGCAGGATGGGAGCTATCTTGCTGAACTTCTGCTAGATAAAGGATACACGGTTTATGGAATAGTAAGAAGGAGCAGTTCCCATAACACTGACAGAATTGATCCCATATTAAGAGATGTGCATGAAAAAGGGGTTAAATTATTCAGATTTTATGGAGATCTCTCTGATAGCAACTCAATAATACGCGCAATTGGAAAGATAAAAGCAGAGGGAATGTTAATGCCGCATGAGATATATAATCTCGGTGCGCAAAGTCATGTTGGGATTAGCTTTGACAATCCTATATATACCTCTGAGATTTCTGGAATAGGGCCTCTTAGACTATTAGAAATTATAAAAGAGCTTTGCCCAGAAGCTAAGTTTTATCAGGCATCTTCTTCTGAGATGTTCGGAAATGTGAAAGAGACGCCCCAAGACGAAGAAACCCCCTTTAATCCCGTAAGCCCTTACGCTTGTGCTAAAGTATTTGCGCATAATATTACTAAAATGTATAGAGATGCATACGGATTGCATGCTTCAAATGGCATACTATTTAACCACGAGTCTGAAAGAAGAGGCATTAATTTTGTAACAAGAAAAATAACAAGGGGTCTGGCAAGAATAAAAAATGGTTTAGAAGAAAGACTATTTCTGGGAAATCTTGATTCAAAAAGGGATTGGGGGCATTCTAAAGACTATGTCAAAGCAATGTGGCTTATGCTGCAGCAGGATAAAGCAGACGATTATGTTATTGGGACTGGAGAAAATTGTTCTGTAAGGGATTTTCTAGAAGAGGCAGCAAGATATTTAGGAATGAGTATAACATCAAATTGCGAGAAAGATGTAAATGAAAAATATTTTGATGAACATGGGAAGATGATCATAGGAATAGATCCTATTTTTGTCAGACCGCTTGATGTAAACATCTTGCTGGCAAATCCAAAGAAAGCTAAAGAAAAACTTGGTTGGGAGCCGCAGATAAAATTTAAGGAATTAGTCAGGATTATGTGCGACTATGATCTGGACATAGCTGAGAAAGAAGCGTTCTTGAAAAACAGAAAACCCAGCCACTAAGACTTAAAATAACAAAGAAAATTATGATGAAAAAAGATTCAAGAATTTATGTCGCAGGACATGGAGGGCTAGTTGGATCTGCCTTAGAGAGAATCCTAAAAATCAATGGGTTTAGCAATATTCTTGTTAGGACTAGAAAAGAAATTGATTTAAGAGACGAAAATGCAACTGCCGAATTTTTTGAGAAAGAAAAGCCAGAATATGTATTTATGGCGGCAGCAAAAGTTGGGGGAATATATGCTAATATGACTTACCCAGCAGAATTTATTTATGATAATTTACAAATCCAAAACAATATAATTCATAACTCTTGGAAAAACAAAGTGAAAAAATTGTTATTTTTGGGAAGTTCGTGCATTTATCCCAGAGAGTGTCCCCAGCCCATAAAAGAAGAATATCTTTTAACTGGGAAATTTGAGCCTACAAATGAACCATTCGCTATAGCCAAAGTAGCCGGAATAAAAATGTGCCAGGCATATAGAAAGCAGTATGGGGCGAATTTTATATCTGTTATCCCAACAAATACTTATGGGCCAAATGATAATTTTGATTCTGTAGACTCTCATTTAGTTGCTGCGCTTATAAGAAAATTTAATGAATCAAAAGTTCAAAATAAAGAATTTGTTTCTATCTGGGGGAGTGGAAAGCCTAGGAGAGAGATAATTTATGCTGATGACCTGGCAGAAGCCTGCCTTTTTTTGATGGTGAATTATAATTCACCCGATATTATAAATATAGGGATGGGGCAGGACAATTCAGTAGGAGAAATAGCTGAAAAAATTAAAGATGTTAGCGAATATCGGGGAAAGATATTATATGATCACAGCAAGCCGGATGGAATGATGAGAAAACTTTTAGATGTAAGCAAGATGAGCGCTTTAGGGTGGAAAGCTAAAACACCAGTTGAAGAAGGTTTAAGAAAAACATATAAATGGTTTTTTGATAATGTCAGAAAAATAAACTGCGCCCTTTAGGGTGCAGACAGTTGCTTTACAACTGTCAAGATTTTTCTGAGCATCCTAAAAACAAGGGGCATCGCAAACCACGCCCTTTAGGGTGTGGTGCCCCATTGTTTTTTTGATATAACTTAAGATAGAAATCAAAAAAATGGAAAGAATTTCAGAAGCGGCGAAGAGACTCAAGGGACAGGAAATGTTTCATATACTTGATAAAGCTCAAGAGCTCGAGAGGGAGGGCAAGCATATAATTCATTTTGAATTGGGAGATCCCAATTTTGATACTCCTAAAAACATAGTAAATGCTGCTTGTGACTCATTGAGAAAAGGGGAGACCCATTACACCAATTCACATGGGCTGCTTGAATTAAGGGCGGCTGCTGCAAGAGCAATGGAAACTGGAATCAGGGGATTTAAACCTAATCTGGAACAGATTTTAGTCACCCCTGGAGCCAATATTCAAATATACTATTCAATTGCCTGCACAACAAATCCCGGAGAAGAGGTTCTTGTTCCGGATCCCGGTTTTGTTTCTTATTATTCAATAATAAATTTCTTAGGAGTGAAACCCGTGAGAGTCCCTCTGCATGAAAAAAATGAATTTAGATTAAATCCCAGCGATGTCGAGAAAGCAATAACCGACAAAACCAAGATGATAATCATAAATTCTCCAAGCAACCCCACCGGGTCAGTTATGCATGAAAGCGAGATAAGAGATATTTATGACCTTGCAAAGAAAAACGAGATATATCTGCTGAGTGATGAGATATACAGGAGATTAACTTATGCTAATGAAAGCACAAAATTTTTCTCTCCAAGTGTTATTGACAAATGCAAAGAAAGAAGTATAATCATAAATGGATTTAGCAAAGCCTATGCCATGACTGGGTGGAGAATCGGTGTTGTGATAGGGCCGAGTGATGTTGTGAGCAAAATGAATCTTCTCTTGGAAACAACATCTTCATGTGTTTCTCCTTTTATCCAAAGAGGAGGTATTGAAGCATTGAGCGGTGACCAAGAGCCAGTTAACAAGATGGCAAAAGAATACAAAAGGAGAAGAGATGTCATATCTGAAGGATTAAATACGCTTCCAGGAGTTAGATGCATAACCCCCCAGGGAGCAATTTATGCTTTTCCAAATATTTCTGGAACAAAATTTAACAGCAGGGAATTTTCAGATTTTATGCTAAACGAAGCAGGGGTGGCTGTTGCTCCTGGTCCGATATTTGGAGAATATGGAGAAGGATATATCAGATTGAGTTACGCTAATTCTATTGAAAATATAGAAAATGGAATAAGCAGAATGAAATATGCTTTACAAAACAGATAACTAGTATCCTGCTGTTTCCCAACCCTCCAGAGGAGGGATTATCATTTGTTTCAGAAATTCCTCTCTGGGCAGATGGGGTTCCATGTCCTCTATAGGGGTTCTCCAACCGGAAACTCTTGGCTCATAATTATCAAACCCTTCGATGTTTACATTGCAAACAACTGCTTCTTTGGAATCAAGAACTTCCCGAATTTTTCCTTTAATTTCTGAGGTTTTTTTTATAGCACTTGTTCGGATACCATAGGCTTCGCATATTCTCATGAAATCCGGAGGAATATAACCTTCCGGACCACTTGCTAAAAATCTGCTTTCAAGATTTGTTCTTTGATATGCTCTTATAATTCCATAGCAGGAATTATTTAAGATGAATGTCTTGAAATTCATATCATAGTTTTTAATTGTCTGCAGCTCCTGAATGTTCATATTAAAACCGCCGTCTCCGATGATGCATACTGTATTGCCGCTTTTTTCAGAAGCCATATATGCCCCCATTGCTCCTGCAAAAGAGAAACCCATCGGAGAGTTTCCATTGCTAGTTATGAATCTTTGGCCATGTTTTGTTTTAAACGCATGACTAGCCAAAACAATATTTCCCCCGCAGTCCCCCACAAGAATATCGTTGTTTTTCATTTCATCTGAAAGGATTCTCATAAACGCATAGGGATTTATCTTTTCAGAATTAAAATGCTCTGGTTTTACCGGATCATATCTATCTCTCCAGTCCTGATTCCTTTTAAGCCATCCAGAAAAATCAGGAATTAGATAATTATTGTGACAAATTTTTTCAGTTCTAATAGCATCGGATAGTCTTCCAAGAAAAGTCTTAGCATCTGAAAGGATGCTTTCTTCAAATTGCACTTGTTGATATTTTTTTTGAACAAGTATTGGGTCAATATCAACATAATATTTCTTTGCCGCTCTTGCGAAAGAGGAAACATTGCCGCCAGTGATTCTTCCAGAGAGCCTGCTTCCAACCAGAAGCAAGAGGTCGGAATTCTGAATTCCAAAGTTCCTTCCAGGACCCCCATAAGTTCCCACTCTGCCCCCATAGATTTGAAGGTCTGATGTTACAATATCTAAAGCATTCCAAGTAGGAAAACAAGGAATCTTAAGCTTTTCTGCTACTTCAAGGAGTTCAGGGATTGCTTTTGCAAGCCTTACGCCTGATCCAACCAATATCGCCGGCCTTTTTGAATTCTTGATGTCTCTTAAAAAAGATTCTATCTTTCTATCAATCAAATCATAATTCACAGAATTTGATAAAGAAGAATCAAAACCAACTAAACTTTCTAGATTTATATCTGCTCTTTGTACATCCATTGGCAAGTCTAAAAGAACCGGGCCCGGACGATCACTTTGCGCAACATGCGTTGCCTTTTCAAGTTCATACTTTATGTCTTTGGGATTTGATACCATTGCAGAATACTTAGTTATTGGCCTGACTATCTCTGAAATCGGCGTTTCCTGAAATCCTAGCTGTCTCATGCTAGAATCTGGTCTGACAAATTGAGAATTAACTTGTCCAGTCAAAAACAAGGAAGGTATCGAGTCATAATAACAATTGGCTATTGGAGTAACTAAATTTTGCCCGCCAGGACCGCTCGTTGCAATTGCAAATCCTAAATTCCCAGAAATCTTTGCATATCCTTCTGCTGCAAAACCCCCTGCTTGCTCATGAAAAACCGCAATATGTTTTATTTCCTTTTCTCTTGAGAAAGCGTCAATAAGATTAGCATCAGCTGCTCCAGTAACAACAAAAGCGTGTTTAACTCCCTTTTTTCCTAAAAAGTTAATTATGTAATCTGCTACCTTCATTCACTTTCGAATTTAAGGATGTTTAAAAGCATTTAGATATTATGGTATAACCCTTTAGAGAAAGTAGTTTTATAAGACAATCACAATAATCCTTAAAAGGGGGATAATTTTGAGTAGAATATGCGGAAAAGAATAGTGAGATTTGGAAATATCACTCTAAGTAGAGAAGAAAAAAGAGCAGTAATGCAGGTTTGCAATAGTAATAGAATAACTGAAGGTGTAAAGACAGCTGAATTTGAGAAAAGGTGGGCGGAGGAAATAGGAACAAGATATGCTGTTGCAGTTAATTCTGGAACAAGCGGTTTAATTGCCGGACTTTATTCTTTAAAATATTTATCACAGGACAACCGAAGAAAGAAGGTAATAACAACCCCCTTAACTTTTATTGCCACAAGCAATGCGATTAAAATCTCAGGATTAGAGCCAATATTCGGAGATGTGGATAGAACAACATTCGGATTGCTTCCATCCGAAATTGAGAGAATTTTAAAAGAAAATAATCCGGAAGAGTTTCTTGCAATAGTTCCAGTGCATTTAATGGGGTATCCTTGTGAAATGGAAAGGATAAATGAAATTGCTGCGAAAAATAATCTTTTTGTTTTTGAGGATGCGGCTCAAGCGCATGGAACAAATTACAAAGGAAAAAAGCTCGGTTCTTGGGGAGATATTTCCAATTTTTCTTTTTACATTGCGCATAACGTTCAGGTTGGGGAATTTGGGGCAGTTAACACTGATAGTCTCGAAATAAGAAATATGTTAAGAAAAGTAAAGGCTCATGGAAGAATCTGCGCATGTGACAAATGCAGAAGAACAGATGGAAATTGTCCTGAGATTAATAGTTATACTGGAGAAAAGGATTATGACCCAAGATATACGCACGATGTTATTGGATTCAATTTTAAAACAAATGAGTTTATGCCCGCTATAGCATTGGAGAGAATAAAGAAGATTGATGAAACAAACCGCATAAGAAGAGAGAATGTTAAATATCTAAACGAGGAGTTAGGGAAACATTCTGATATACTCCAATTACCAGAATACTCTGAGGAGATAAGCTATTTAGGATATCCTCTAATTGTTAAAAACGGAAATAGAAAAGATTTAAGAGCGCAACTTGAAAAAAGGGGGATTGAAACAAGAATTCTTTTTGGATGCATCCCTCTTCAACAGCCAAGTTTCTCCTATGCAAAAGAAGATTATCAAGGAAAGTTGCCAAATGCAGAATACCTTGGAAGCAATGGCTTTTTTATTGGATGCCATCAGGACTTAGAGAGGCAAGATTTAGACTATATTGTTAAGAGTTTTAATGATATCTTAAGCTAAACTAAAACAAAAAATGATGTCAAGAGTTATAAAAGAAGATATTGAAGGCATTGTTGGAGGATTTGAATC
>Ga0315276_10004298_pt1 | contig 13083 bp, 7 predicted proteins | sample YL17G05_0_MG_FD_204542 | JGI IMG/M metagenome (GOLD analysis project Ga0315276, IMG submission 204542) | Sediment microbial communities from Yellowstone Lake, YNP, Wyoming, USA - YL17G05_0 | ecosystem: Environmental > Aquatic > Freshwater > Lake > Sediment | place: USA: Wyoming | collected... | reverse complement strand
GAAAGCAGCGGTCGGGTCGCTCGAAAATGAACTCGTCCTGAAATGCGGGGAGGCGCACCGGGCACGTGCCCACCGCGGTCTCCTTCAGGTCGCCCGCCTGTGGCGGGCCGATGACGGCGACGCAGCCGCCTTCACCGCAACGGTTCGCGCCCAATTTGCCCCCGATCAGGCCACCCTGGACACGATGTTCAACCGGATCGAATTCCTGTTCGAACAGCTGAACGGACACATGACCGAAATCGGGAGAAACCTCCGGACCCAGACCGATCTTGATCTGGGCCCGATCCTTCCCTTTGACGAGATTCTGTCCGGGTACGATCCGTCGGCCCACCTGACGGATGACCTCTTCGGCAACAAGTTTGCGTTCACGATACTCCTGAACTTCCCGCTCACAACGCTCGATGAGCGCCTCGCCGGGGGAGATGCGTGGACCCGGCGGCAGTGGGCGGAAGCCCGCCTGACGCGGGGCTTCGGAAAGCGTATCCCCGCCGAGGTGAGTCTCGCCATCGCACAGGCGGCCTCTGAAGGTGCACGGTATATCTCGAGCTACAACATCTGGATGCACCACCTTGTCGATGCGGAGGGGAAGCGCCTCTTCCCCCCGAAGCTCAGGCTCCTTTCGCACTGGAACCTTCGCGACGAGATCAAAGCGAGTTACAGCGAGGGAAAGCCCGGACTCGAGAAACAGCGTCTGATAGAGACGGTCATGCAGAGGATCGTGACCCAGACGATTCCCGCCGTCGTGGTCAACAATCCCCGCGTCGACTGGAATCCGGTGACCAACACCGTGGCAGCCGCCTCCGTGCAGGACGACGGGCGGGGGGAGAAGGTTGCAGGGGAGAAGATCAACGGCAGCCCGGAACCGGACACGCGTTACCGCGTCCTGCTCGAGGCATTCCTTGCCTCGCGCAAGGCCGATCCGTATTCACCGGCCACGCCCACGCTGATCGCGAGGCGGTTTGACGAAGACCGCGAAATCCCCGAGGCGCGCGTCAAGGCGATGCTCGAGCAGGTGCTCTCCTCCCCCCTCGTCCCGCGCATCGCCTCGCTGATCGCGCAGAGGCTCGGCCGTCCGCTGGAACCGTTCGATATCTGGTACAACGGCTTTCGTCCCCGTGGCACCTACACGGAAGCGCAGCTCGATGCGGTGGTGAGGGAGAAATACCCCACGCCCGCCGCCTATCAAAAGGATATCCCGTCCCTGCTGATGAAGCTTGGCTTCACCAGGGAGAAGTCGGACTATCTGGCCGGTCACATCGAGGTCGATCCGGCGAGGGGCTCCGGACATGCGATGGGAGCAGCGATGCGCTCCGCGCAGGCGCGGCTGCGGACACGCGTTGAAAGCTCGGGGATGAACTATAAGGGGTTCAACATTGCAGTCCACGAAATGGGACACAATGTCGAACAGGTCATCTCGCTCAACCTGATCGATCACACGCTCCTGGCCGGCGTCCCGAACACCGCGTTCACCGAGGCGCTGGCCTTCGTGTTCCAGGGGCACGACTTGGAGCTGCTGGGACTCGCGTCGCCTGATCCGCAGCAGGAAGCGCTGAAAAACCTCAACGACTTCTGGGGCGCCTATGAGATCGCGGGCGTTGCGCTTGTCGATATGGCCGTCTGGCACTGGATGTACGATCACCCCGACGGCACGCCGGCGCAGCTGAAAGAGGCTACCCTTCGCATTGCGAAGGACATCTGGAACAAATACTACGCCCCCGTCTTCAAGACGAAGGATGTCGTCCTTCTGGGTGTGTACTCCCACATGATCGATTCGTTCCTTTACCTTCCCGATTATCCGATCGGCCACCTCATCGCGCACCAGATCGAAGAGCAGATGAAGAAAGCGGGTGCGATCGGTCCGGAATTCGAGAGGATGGCCCTGTCGGGGTGCATCGCGCCGGACCTCTGGATGAAGAAGGCGACCGGTTCCGCCGTAGGGGCGGACGCTATGCTCGAGGCGACCGGACGGGCGCTGAAGCAGCTCGAGGGAGAGGGGAGCAGGCGTTAGCGCATGGTGGTCGCCGCGTTGATCGCAGCTCTCCTCCTGCCGGGACCGGAAGTGGGGATCGCCTCCGGCGACGAAGCCTTCTACGGGATTGACTATCCGCTTGCCATCCGCCGCTACGAGGCAACGCTGGGCGATTACCCGGGAGACGCCGACCTGCTCTGGCGCCTTGCCCGTGTCTATGTCTGCACGGGCGAAGTTGCCGGGGAGGGGGACCGCGAAGGACTCTTCAAGTCTGCGGAGCACTATGCCCGACACTGCATCGAAGTCGATTCCCTGAAGCCGGAAGGGCACACGTGGCTGGCGGGGGCGCTGGGCTACATCGCACTCCATGAAAACGTGGGACGTCAAATCTCATTGTCGGAGGAGCTGCACGCAGAAGCCCGTCGCGCCCTTGCGCTCAATCCGAACGACGATGCAGCGTATTCGATTCTCGGATCTTTCTACAGGGCGCTCGGAAACGTGGGCTGGTTCCAGCGGTCGCTGGCCTCTCTCTTTCTGGGTTACGTTGCGCACGGGGGATATGACGAAGCGGAAACCGCCCTGAAGCAAGCCATCCTGATCGCCCCCGAGATCATGCGTCACCGCTACGAGCTGGGGATTCTCTATATCGACATGGGGAGGAGGACGGATGCCCGGCGCCTGCTGCAGGAGGCGTCACAGCTTCCCGTGCGCAGCGCGATCGACCGTCCGCGCCTTGAAAAGATCGGTGAGCTTCTCCGGCAGCTCGAAGGGGCGAACTGATTCCGCCCGCCGGTCCACGCGGCCTCAGACGTAGAGGTGCCGCTTTATCTTCTGCGTCGGCGTTTTTTCGAAGGGCTCTCTCTGTTCGATGATGCGCTGGATGCGGGAAAACGACGCGAGCCGGTCGTTGATCTTCCTGCGAAGGTCTTCGAGCAATTCTTTCATCTTGTCCCGGATCTGTGACTCCGTAAGGTGAACGCGGGAGAAGAGTCTGTCCAGCTCTTCATAGTTGAGGTGAATCCGCGCCGCGAGCTGGTTCTCATAGTGAAAGACCAGCGACTCGAGCACTAGGTCACACTCATTGATGGTCGACTCGATCTCCTCGGGATAAATGTTCTTCCCGTTCGGTCCGAGGATCATGTTCTTCAGCCGGCCTTTGATGTAAAGATAACCCTGCCTGTCGAAGACCCCCAGATCGCCGGTGCGGAACCAACCGTCCCCGGTGAACACCTCCGCGGTTCGGTTCGGATCCTTGTAGTATCCCTTCATCACGGTCGGTCCGTTCACAAGGATTTCTCCCTCGCCGGTCTCGGGATCCGGACGGTCGATCTTGATCCTCGTCCCGGGGAGGGGGAAACCGGTCGACCGGTAGCGCGTTTTCGACGGGTCGGACCCGGCCACAAGAGGTGCCGTCTCGGTCAGGCCATAACCCATTGCGTACGGAAACCCCGCCTCACGCAGGAACGCCTCCACATCCGGAGCGAGTGGCGCCCCGCCAATGGTGAACATGCGGAGGCTGCCTCCGAAGGAGGCCATGAGTTTCTTGCCCGCGATCCTGTTCAATCGCTTGCGGACCAAGGGGATCTTGTAGAGGCTGCGGACAACAGGATTGCCGGCAAGCTGCGGGTGGATCTTCCCCTTGTAGATCTTTTCGATGACGAGCGGAACCGACAGCATGATCGTGGGGCGCACTTTGGCCATCGCCGGCAGGAGCACGCCGGCGGACGGCGGTCGGTCGAGATAGTGCACGCACGCTCCGACCATCACAGGCGTGATCAGTCCCAGGGTGCACTCATACGTGTGCGAAAGCGGGAGGATCGACAGGAACCGGTCATCGCATGAGATATCGACAATCTGGGTCGTCGCGATGGCGTCGGCAACAAGGTTTTTGTGCGTGAGCATCACCCCTTTGGAGTGACCGGTCGTTCCCGACGTGTAGATGATGGACGCGAGGTCTTCTTCCCCCGGCTCGGGAGGTATCTTTCCCGTCAGGCGCATCGCGGCCTCCTTTAGGCGGGCAAACCCGATGCTCCCCTCGTCGATCAATTCGTGGAGACGGTCCTTCGGGGTCTTCGGCGGAACGATGGAAAAATCCTCCATCAGAAATATCGTCGTCAGATGCGTGAACTCCTGATCTTCCATGACGGGGTAGAGTTTCCGCGAAATGAAGACCGCCTTCGACTCCGAATGGCGAAGGATATGATGGACCTCGTTGGGGTGAAAATCGGGGAGAATCGGGACAGCCACCGCGCCGACGAACGTGATCGCAAAGAAGGCGATTCCCCAGTTGGGCTTATTTTCGCTCAGGATCGCCACGCGGTCGCCGGTGATGATCCCCCGTTCATGCAGGATGTGCGACAGGCGCAGGACCCGCTCGAAGAATTCAGCGTACCGAAGGGATTCTCCACCGACGGTGGAGAAGACATTCCGGTCGGAAAACTCGGCCGCGCTCCTCTTCACGAGACTGGGGAGAGTCTGGGTCTCAAGGATTGTCATGGGGAAATCCGTTTCTGTGTGTTGGTCAGAAAATAATAGCAATCTTCGAACGCAAAATCCAATGTCCCCATGACAGGCCGCGCCAGGTTTTCTGCCGTTTTTTCTGTATATTGTGGCGCATCAGGAATTCGCCCTTCCGTTTCTCCACTTGTGGAAGCTCCTATGTCAGGACACCGTCGTTCACCCCTGGGCTTCGCGGCAATCGCATGGATCACCATACTGTGCGCGGTGTCCGTTCCGGCCCAGCCCGCAAAGCTCACGATCCTCCATACGAACGACATGCACGCGGCGTTCGTCCCTCATGAAGCGATGTGGATAAAGGAGACGCCGCGGCCGCTCGTCGGCGGGTTCGCCGAGCTCTTTTTTCAGTCCGACAGCATCAGAAAAATCACGCCGGCGCTTTTGATGCTCGACGCGGGGGATGTCATGACCGGAAACCCGATCACGGAGCGAGTGTACGGAGGGGTGGCCGGGGGAGCCCTCTTTGAGATGATGAACCGAATCGGGTACGACCTGTGGTGTCCGGGGAACCACGACTTTGATATCTCGCAGGACAACCTCCGGGGTATCGTCCGCCTCGCGAAATTCCCGACCGTCTGCGCGAACCTTGTCAATGACCGGGGGGAGTTCCTCTTCGGCAACCGCCCCTATGCGCTCGTGGAACGGGGGGGGATCAGGATCGGCATCATCGGCGTCATGTCGCGGGACCTCTACAACCTCGTCTATCAGAACAACCTCGTCGGGATCAGGGTCCTGTCCCCGTCGGCCACGGTCCAGAAGTATGTCGATGAACTCTCACCGCAGACCGATCTCCTCATCGCACTCACCCATGAAGGGGTCGCGGATGACTCGATGCTCGCGACGGAGGTCAAAGGGCTGGACATCATTGTCGGCGGTCATTCCCACACGCGCCTGAAGAAACCGAAGATCGTCAACGGGGTCATCATCGTCCAGGCCGGCTCGAACGCCGAAAACCTGGGGACTCTGACCGTCACCGCAGACCACCATAACGTGGTCCTGGTCGACGGGGGGCTGATACCGCTCCGGGCTTCGACGATACGTCCGCCGTCATCGGTCTCCCGGCTGGCGGATTCAATGGAAACCGAGATCGAAAGGGAATACAGCGAGGTCATCGCAACGCTGGAGGGGGACTGGATGCGCAAGGATGGGCAGAGCGCAGTCGGAACCTTCGTCGCGGACGCCCAGCGCGAAGCGGCCGGGGCCGAGGTGGGGTTCATGAACAACTTCGGCATCCGGCGCGATGTCGCAGCGGGCCCCCTGACGAAGAAAACGTTGTTTGAGATGCTCCCTTTCAGAAACATCCTGACGACGTTCAAGCTGAGCGGCAGGCAGCTCCGCGACATCATGGTCTATAACATCGAGAAGCGTCCCGCCATCCAGATCGCGGGGATGAGCGGAGTGTGGGAACGGGGGGCGTATGGGAAGGTGGTCTTCACCTCGATCGAGGTGGGGGACAGGCCGCTTGACGAGGAGAGGATGTACGTCTGCGCGGCGAGCGACTATTTTGTCGGCGAAGCAAAACGCTACCTGGGTCTCGAGGTCGCGCAGCCGGTGTACCTGAAGCAAACCGTCTATGCGGCGGTGGAGCGCGCCGTGCGGGAGTTAAAGACGATCACCCCGGAGGTGCGCTACACCATCGACAATGCGCACGGGGGAACCGGCGACACGGGAGGAGGGGGGCGGTGAACAAGAACTTTCCCATCCTCATCGTCACGGGGCGCCCGGCGGCGGGGAAGTCCGAGTTGATTGACTTTCTGAAGAAGACCGACCCCGGGGAACGTTCCGGGAGGTTTCACATCGGAGAGTTTGAGGAGCTCGATGACTTCCCGTATGTCTGGGAGACTTTCGAGATTGACGACATCATGACGCGCTACGGCCGTCGCAGGCTCTGGACCGACGAGAAGTACTGGTTCACGGACCCGTTCGTATGGAATCTTTATATCGAGCGGATTAACCTTGAGTACCGCAAGACGATCGCGCGCGATCCCTCGTACCATGACAGGACAACGACGCTGATCGAGTTCGCCCGCGGAGGTCCCACCGGCATTGCCGACGCGCTGTCCACTCTGCACGAGGACATCCTCAGGCGCGCACGGATCCTCTACATCAAGGTGTCATACGAGGAGTCGGTCCGCAAGAACCGCCGCCGGGCGCGGAAGGGGGAGGAGCATTCTATCCTCTACCATTCACTTCCGGACGAGAAAATGGAGCGCTACTACCGGACCAATGACTGGGAGACGCTGGCGGCGAAAGATCCCCGCGTCATCGACGTGAGGGGATTCAAACTCCCCTATGCGGTGTTCGAAAACGAACCGGAGAAGACCCAGGATCCCCTCTTGATCAGCAAGGAACTTGAACGCGGGACCACCCTTCTGGCGCAACTCGGGGCATCCTCAATGTGACGGTTTTCCTTTCGGGATCGCATGCCAGATTCGTCCTGTGAGCAGGATGCCGGCCACCGCGAACGGTATCAGAAACACCGGCCAGAAGTGCCAGTCCCAGCTGGTGATGTAACCGAGAGAGAGCGATTGGACGCCTGTCCCGAGGTAGACGAGCCCGTCGATGAGGCCCACGGCCGTTCCTGCCGCCTTCCTGCCGCCAAAATCCATCGTCGCGGTCCCGCTCAGCATACCGTGCGTCCCGATCACGGCGAAAGAAAGGACCGTCGCCAGGAGGCCGAGGAGGTGTGGATGCCCGTCGACGCTGAAGGCCATGCAGGCGGTTGCGATGAGAACAGCGGCATAAAGGAGCCCGGCCACCGGCGCCCGTCGTGACCCGAAGAGGCGGTCCGACATCCAGCCGGCAACCATTCCTCCTCCGGCCCCGGCAAGCATCAGTATCAACCCCCAGTTATTCAGCCAGAAACTCCAGGATCCCGCAAGCGCCGATGTCACCATCTGCTCCTTCGCATAGATCGGGAACCAGTGCATGACACCGTTTCGCAGGACCCCGGTACAGAACTCGATGAGCCCCACGATGAGGAGAACCCTGTTGGTGAATATGATGCGAAAGAGTTCCGCCAGGCCGAAGGGAGTATCCGACTCACCCGAGGAGGCGTCGCCGGTGTCAAAGTCGGCATACCCCGCCAGGCGCGGGGAATCACGCAGAAGGAACACGTCCACGACAATCCAAAATGCCAGGATCCCGGCCGGTATGAAAAACACCAGCCAGTACGCCGGGCTGGTTGGGTTCATCTTTTCGGTGAAATTGACGACGGCCTGACTCCAGTCGAAGGCGAAATAGAGGCCGAGAGAAATCAGAACGCCGAAGATCCCCCCGAAGATGCCGCGTTCCCGCACATGAAACCACGATGCATTCACTTTGACGATCGCGACGGCACCGTAGCTCTGAAAATACATATTGGCGGAATAGATGATTGAAAAAGCCAGCGTGAGGTTGATCGTCCACTGCAGCGTGAGGATGCCGTAGACGATGATCCCCATGAGGACATTCATGAGGGCCGAGCCTGCCGCACCGATGAGAATGGCTCTCTTGCCGCCGATGCGGTCGGTGAGGGGCCCGTTGATCAGAAATGAAAATGCGTAGGTAATCGTACCCGCGGCGAAAATGATCCCGAACGCCTCCTTGGGCATCAGATCCCCGAGCGCGTTCTTCGACACGGTGAGGTTGTACCGGGCCATGTAGAGGAAGGCGTAGGTGAGACCGAGCGGAAGCCAGTTCAGCATGCGGCGGTGCCGGAATGCGGCGGTGTGGGCCGGCCGTCCCCGGGGGGTGAATTCCATGGCTGATCGCATGTGGTGGGAAAACGGTGAACATCCCAATATAGAGAAAAAACGGACGGATATCCGGAGGCTTCACACTTTTCCATATTTCTTTGTACCATGAAAGATCCGGTTCGTAGTGCCGGTTCACACGGGAGCATGCACAGGTGATGGGAACGGGAAGAGAAACGGTGTCGGTCAATCCGGCCACCGGTGAGGTCATCGGGCGACGCCCGGAGGATTCAGTGGAGGACGTCAGAAACGCGGTCGCCATCTCGCGTGAGGCGCAAAAAGAATGGGGGAAGAAAAGCTTCATCGAACGGGGGAAGCATTTGCTCCTGATCCGCGATCACGTCGTGCGCAACGCCGACCGCCTCGCAGAGACGATCTCTCGTGACAGCGGGAAAACGAGAACGGACGCGTTGACAACCGAGGTCATCCCTGCAGCGATGTCGGCCGACTACTACGCGCGGCATGGCGGCCGGGCCCTCGGGAGAAAAGCGGTTTTCCCGGGCAACATTGCCTTCGCAAACAAACGTTCGTATGTCGACCGCGTCCCGCTCGGCGTGGTGGGGATCATCACTCCCTGGAACTATCCGTTCGGGATTCCGTTCCATGAAATCATGATGGGATTGATCGCGGGGAACGGTGTGGTTCTCAAAGTGGCGACACAGTCGCAGGAGGTCGGAAAGGTTCTGGAGGAATGCATCAACGCCGGAGGGTTGCCCGCCGGTCTTTTCGCTCATGTGAACCTTCCCGGATGGACTGCAGGCGAGGCCTTCATCGAGGGGGGAATCCAGAAACTCTTCTTCACGGGCTCGGGGCCCGCCGGAAAGAAACTCATGGCCAAGGCCGCCGAACGCCTTCTTCCGGTATCGCTGGAGCTCGGCGGCAATGATGCGATGATCGTCTGCCATGACGCGAATATCCGCCGAGCCGTGAGGGGGGCGCTTTGGGCCGGGTATTCCAACGCGGGACAGTCATGCGCCGGCGTTGAGCGGATCTATGTCGAAGCGCCTGTCTACGCGGAGTTCGTCGGTTACCTGAGGTCCTCGGTCGAGAAACTTACACAAGGAGTCGGAACCGGATTCGATGTCCAGGTCGGGTCGCTGACGACCGAAAAGCAGCTGCGGACGGTCACCGAGCACGTCAACGACGCTGTGGAGAAGGGGGGGGTCATTACGGCGGTCTCACAGAACGCGGGGGGGAGCCCCGGGGGCTATTTCTATCCCCCGACGGTGCTCGAACAGGTGAACGATTCGATGCTCACCCTCCAGCAGGAGACATTCGGCCCCGTGGTGGCGGTCATGCGGGTTGAGTCCATCGATGAAGCGGTGGAACGGGCTAACAACTCGAACCTGGGGCTGACCGCATCTGTATGGACGGGGGACAGGAAGAAGGCCCACGCGATTGCGGGGCGTCTCGAGGTAGGGACGGTCACCATCAACGACCATCTCATGAGTCACGGTCTCCCGGGGACACCCTGGGGAGGGTTCAAGGAATCTGGCCTCGGCCGCACCCACGGTCAGATCGGTCTTGAGCAGATGACTCAACCGCGGGTCGTGATCGATGACCTTCTGCCGGGGGTGCAGAAGAACATGTGGTGGTATCCCCACACGCCGGAGGTCTACGGAGGGATGCTGGGCCTGCTCCATTTCCTGTATGGCGGAAGCCTGGTGCTGCGGATAAGGGGGGGGATGAGGCTCGCCCGGACTTTTTTACGAACATTCCGGGACGATTGAACGCGCCACCCTGGTGATAGCCGACAGGACGGGCCCCCGACAAAACAAGGAGGGGGTCGGTACACTGACCCCCTCCTCCCCCGATTGTTCGTCACCCGGACGACGGAGACTATTTGACCAGCATCATCTTCTGGGTGCTCACGTAGCGTCCTGCTTCCAGCCGGCAGAAATAAATGCCGCTGGCATAGCGGGCCGCGTTCCAGGTCACCGTGTAGGCTCCCGGCTGCTTCATATCGCTGACGAGTGTTTCGACTTCCCTCCCCAGGACGTCAAACACGCGGAGTGAAACGGCACCGGCCACCGGTATGTCGTAGCTGATGACCGTCGCCGGGTTGAACGGGTTCGGATAATTCTGGTGCAGCGCGAAGGAGGCAGGGATCGCTCCCCGATTGTTTTCGCCGACGCCCGTTACTCCAAGAATCGTCCCGTCGGCATAGGCGCCGAGGAACCTGTGCTGGGAGATGGTGATCCACTGGTTCTGATTCTGGATCCCGTACCAGTACGAGACGCCGAGATAGTTTTGCGCCGGATCCGAGATCATGTCCCAGTAGCTGCCGCGCGCAAGGTCGCCGATCTGGAACATCACGTCGAAGCCGTTCCAGGTCATCGGGACGGGACGGTATGCCCCGCCGCCGTTCCTCTCCGCCCGGGCCAGGAATGAGTCGACCGCGGCGACGGTGGGCAGTAAGGTGATGGGGCGCCAGGGCGCGATCCATTGATAGTTGTTTGAATCCATCGGAACTGCATTCGTGCCCATGGATTCGACCCTGAACTGGAAGCTCAACTGCCAGGTGCCCATCGTAAAGTAGAACTCCCATCCGGCCCGGCCCGTTGGATCGATCTCGTATGCCTGGACCGAACGGAGGACGCACCCCGCAGGGAAGGAGGCTGCATGGGCGTTCAGGGAATCGAGAGCCTGGGCATACGTGGGGGATGCGAACGTCTGGAGCGTGATGTTCACGCCGGTCACATTTCCGCCGCTCACGATCACATTGGGACCGAACCCTACCGCGTCCCCGTTAGACGGGTTGATCTGTCCATCACCGTTGACGTCCATCGCGGCGACGCTGTAGTACGTGCCATCTTCAACATACGGAATGCTGTAGGTGCCCCCCGCATCGGCCAGCGTCCCGGCGACGAAATCTTCCTGACCGTTGCCGACGGGGGTCCGGCTCAGAACGACCAGGGCATAGGCGGGACTCAATCCCGTCGATCCTGCGGATATATTCCCGCTCACGGAAAAGGGGGGAAAGGAGGCCGCTGTCGTGAAATGGTATCCCACGGGATGTGCCAGGGGGCTTCCTGTCGAGCTCTTCGCATTGAGCAGACAGACGAAATAGGCTTTGCCGGCCGAGAGCATGACGGAGAGGTACACTGTCTGATGGTCAGGGCTGAACGAAACGCCCTTGATGCTGTCGACGTTCCAGAATAACCCCCCATCGGGTGTGTCCTTTCCGTTGAACCGGAACGTGCTGGTGTCCACCGGGACATCAAACGTCATGCTCAAAACGGTGGTGGCAGCGGAAACACTGACGGCGTTATCGGCCGGGAAGGTCGAGATGACCTGCAAAGGGGCGCCGCTGGCCGTTGTGCCGTGCACGAAGAGGGCGAACGACATGAGGCAAAGGGAAATAATCGCAATCTGTTTCATGGGTCTAGCTCCTGTTGTATATGATGTCGCTTGGACGGGACGTCCCTGCACAATGAATACGCAGAGTACACACTCAAGAACTCTGCCAATCGAGGACCCCTCACAAATCTGTACATTTGCTGGCATCCCGCGGGGTCTTCCGAGCTCTGACGTGCCGATTTGAAGAAATAGCAGGGAGCGATTGCACGGTTTCCGTTGCTCTCCTGTCCGGCGGGGGGGGATATGCTCCGACGGATGATTATGTAAGCACATTTTTTGTTACTTTGTCTTGATTTGCGTCACAACCGGAGGTGGTGGGCAGATGATAGTCATGAAGTTCGGCGGGACGTCCGTCGAAGACGCAAAAGCGATCCGAAACGTGGCCACGATCGTTCTGAGGAACGCAGTCCGCCACCCGCTTGTGGTGGCGTCGGCCTGTGCGGGGGTCACCAATGCGCTTCTGGGCCTCGCCAGAAGCTCTCCCGAGGCGGGAAGGGAACATGCGCTGGCGCAGGTCGAGGAGCTTCGTCTCCGTCACCGGAAGATCTCGCACGAGCTCTTGAGCGGGGACGTCCTGTTCACGGTGCAGTCACAGATCGATGCTCTGATGGACGAACTGCGGGACCTTGTCAGGAGCATCGCCATTCTTGGAGAACTGACTCCCCGCTCGCTTGACACGATAGCGGGATTCGGCGAACGGCTCTCCACCCTGTTGCTCTATCACCACGTGAAGCAGGAGGGGGGGAACTGCGTTCTGGTGAGCGCCGGCGATGTGATGATCACGAACGCTGACTACACGCGCGCGGTTCCTCAGCTCGAGGTGATCGACCGCCGGGCTGCAGAGGTGATTGCCCCCCGCATCAGCGCCGGACAGATCGTCATCACGCAAGGCTTTGTGGGCGCAACGGCTGACGGCGTGCCGACCACGATCGGGCGGGGCGGATCCGACTACTCCGCCGCTATCTTCGGGGCAGCTTTGCGTGCCGAAGAGATCCAAATCTGGACAGACGTGGACGGGATCATGACCTCCGACCCCTCGGTCATCCCCGACGCGCAGGTGATCGAAGAGATGACATTCCGCGAGGCTGCGGAGCTTGCGTATTTCGGCGCGAAGGTGCTCCATCCCGCAACGATCCTTCCCGCTGTCCAGCGGAATATCCCGGTCCGGGTCCTGAATTCCCGACGGCCGGAGCTCCCGGGGACCGTGATCGTCCGGGAGAGCTCCTCGGCCGCGCACCGCGTCGTGAAGTCGATCGCCTACAAGGAGGGAATCACCCTGATCACGATCACATCAACGAGGATGCTGATGATGCACGGCTTTCTCGCCAGGGTTTTCGAGATCTTTGCCGCGCACCGGAAAAGTGTGGACGTGATCGCGACCTCGGAGGTGAGTCTCTCGCTGACGGTGGATTCCCCGGACCAGCTCGAATCCATTTTCACGGACCTCCGTGCCGTCGGCGACGTGGAGGTGGAGAAGGACAAGGCGATCTTCTGCGTAGTCGG
>Ga0315276_10004297_pt1 | contig 13083 bp, 10 predicted proteins | sample YL17G05_0_MG_FD_204542 | JGI IMG/M metagenome (GOLD analysis project Ga0315276, IMG submission 204542) | Sediment microbial communities from Yellowstone Lake, YNP, Wyoming, USA - YL17G05_0 | ecosystem: Environmental > Aquatic > Freshwater > Lake > Sediment | place: USA: Wyoming | collected... | reverse complement strand
CTTATTTCTTTAATAAATTACAACTGGCCCAGGGGGAAGGCCAGGGAATACCGACAATTTACCGATTGCTGAAAGAGAATGGCAACCCGGCGCCTATTTTTGAATTTGGCCCGGAACATGTCATTTGCACTTTACCGGCCCACCCCAGGCATGTCAAGGTTTAAAAGATTTCGTACGGAAATTGAAGGATTATACCCGGCCCCAGATGGCATCATATTTGGGCATCACCGGCAGCCGGTATAACAAGAACGAGAACCGTTTTACCATCAAATTTTGAGCCATTTCCAGCGTTTTAAAATAGATCACCGGGCGCTGGCGGAACGTGTGGAAAGCTTTTCTTTTTCGCTATAATTTCCTTACTACTTAAATCGACAACTTCACGGAGGGTTCTTGAATACGATTTGATCACTTCCTTCGGAAGATGTCTATGATGCGGAAAGAGTGATATATCCTTATGGGAATATTCTTCGATTATTTTGTAAAACACTTTTCGCTTCTTTTAGTTTTGATTCCCAGTATGTTTTCCCTTGCTGAGCGAATTCCCACTCCATCAGGTCATCATATTTTTCGAAATCCTCTTCATTGGTTTCGTATTCGGTATTGAAGTCATCGAATTGTTTCCCATATTTTTCTTCAAAGTGCTTTACCTCTTCGGAGAAATCAGATACCTTGCAAAGAATTTCGGTAACCAGGGTTCCTCCAGGTCTTTTTCTTCCTGGTCCTGCGGTTGAAAATTTTTGCCACTAAGAGACGGTGCACCAAGGCACTAAGAATTTTTTTATAATAAACCTCCTGGTGTACCTTTGTGCCTTCGCTCCTTTGTGGCTATTTTCAGAGCGGGTTCATTGAAATTTCAAACATCATGTTGGAATTTTCAATGAAAAGGTGTATAATGTCGCTGTGATTTATGTTGTCGTAAGGAGTTACTAATATGATAAAACGTTTGACCGATGTAGACAATATCAGGAAATTGCTGGATACGTTCCCGGTAGTCGCCATATTGGGACCCAGACAGTGTGGAAAAACGACTATTTCAAAAGAATTCAACGCCCGGCATTACTTCGATCTTGAGAATCCCCGCGATGCAGCAAGACTTGAACATCCCCAGTTATCCCTGGAAGATTTATCCGGACTGGTAACTATCGATGAAATACAGAGAATGCCGGATTTATTCCCTCTTATCCGCTATATGGTGGATAACAAACCAGGGCAAAAATACCTCGTACTGGGCAGCGCGTCTCGCGAATTATTAAGGCAAAGCTCCGATTCCCTGGCAGGAAGAATAGGCTACTACAGACTCGAAGGTTTCCGGGTGTCCGATGTGGGGGGCGAGAATTTTAAACAATTATGGCTTAGGGGCGGTTTCCCTCGCTCATATACAGCCAAATCCGGCGAAGAAAGCTTGCTGTGGAGAGAAAATTATATTACAACTTTCCTGGAAAAGGATATTCCACAATTGGGAATTCAGATTCCTTCCCAGTCTTTGCGGCGATTCTGGAAAATGCTCAGCCATTATCACGGGCAGGTTATTAATTATTCGGAATTGGGGCGGTCATTTGGTATTTCCGATACGACTGTAAAAAAATATATCGATATTCTTGAAAGTACATTTATGATTCGTATCCAACCACCCTGGTATGTCAATGTAGGCAAGCGGTTGGTCAAAAGTCCCAAAATCTACCTCAAAGACCCGGGTATATTTCATTCGTTAATGGCGATCGAGACCCTTGAACAATTGACAGCCCACAATAAATTGGGCGCTTCCTGGGAAGGGTTTGCCCTGGAGTGCGTAGGAAAAAGCGTAGGGAAAAGAGAGGAAGAAATGTATTTCTGGAGCACCCATTCCGGGGCGGAGGTGGATTTGTTCTGGCAAAAAGGAGGAAAAAATTGGGGCGTCGAGTTTAAATATATGGATGCCCCCAGGTTGAGTAAATCGATGCAAATTGCGCTAACCGACCTGGAGTTAGACCACCTGTGGGTTGTATACCCTGGGAATGACAGGTACCGGCTGGCTAAGAATATAACGGCCCTGCCGTTGCAACAAAATCCTATCCGCTGGGAGTATGAGGAAGCCGGGTAAGGGATGGCTGATCAAGAGAGGCTTGTTTATGGGTCTGAAGCTGAAAAAGTTTTGAAGGATTGCGAGCGGTTCCTGGAATTTGTAAAAAAAGTTTACCGTGAAAAAGGCGCCAACCTGGTTCCTCGATATTCGTATTAATTCGTGTCATTCATGGGCTGTTTTAGCGGCCACCCCCTGTTTTCCCAAAAATATAAAAAGTGTTGGCGCTTAATATTTTTTTCAAATAGCGGTGTCGATTCTGGGTCTAAACGTAAATTCGAAGGGCACTATGTCGGGAGGGAGATTAAGAATTGAAATTACTGTTTGAGCGACGCTCTTCGGGCTCATATAAGCCGGGTTGGGTGTTTTACGGAAATTAGAATTGGTCCTTCCGGGGTAAAAAAGTGTGGTTAACACCCCCAACTCTTTTGCTTCAAGCTGCATCACTTTTCCGAATCCCATCAGTCCTGTTTTGGCTGCCACGTAGAGCGACATCGTGGGGCGCGGGGAAATACAAGATGTCGATAAAATAATTGCCAACCTCCGAGGCTCCTCTGCTTGTGGAAGTCCGGCAAAGGTCCTGGCAAACATGATGGGTGAAATCATATTCACCTGGAGCATTTCCATTATTTCTGTATTCGTCCATCCTGACACATGGGACTTTCGGCAATTGTAACCGGCATTCAAAACCAGGATTTCCGGTTGAGTCGTTTTAATAGCGTTATCCACCGCTTGCCATCCTTCTCCTGCGCCGAGATCGCCAATAACGGTAGTTATATTGCCGGGGCCAGCGGTCAAAACCAGGTCTTCCAGTAGTTCCCCGGATCTCCCATGAGCGATTACCTGCGAACCGTTTTTTAACAGCATAAGCGCTAATGCCCGCCCGATACCGTTTGTAGTGCCGGTTATAAACACCTTTTTTTTTTCCAGATAGGTTTTCATGGGGATTTCCTTACTCCGGTTATGTAATAATATTTAAAACGTCACCCAGCGATTCGATGGTAAAATTAACGGAATCCATCGAGCTATCCTCTATCTGTATATATTTCGAGATATTCCGTTTGATCATAATCGTAGTAATTCCCAGGGTATAGGCACCTTCCAGTTCTCTATCATTTCCATCTCCAATAAAAACGGTATCCTTTGTGTTAATTCCCAATTTATCAAGCGCAATCCGGTAAATCTCCAGGTCAGGTTTTCTGTACCCGACTTCGCTGGAGATTATGATAGACTGAAAATGTCTTTTAATGTTAAGATTCGACAAAACCAAATGGACTGAGGGAGAGGCGTTGGTTACAAGTCCCAATCGAATTCCTTTTTCCTGCAAAGCGGATAATGTTGGGATTGTGTCGTCAAACAAAAGAATTCCCGATTCCAGGAAACGGTGCTCCAACTTTGTCACCAGGTCGATGTTTTCCTGCTGTATTGGGACACCCAAAATTTGCATAACGGTTTTAACTCGAGCTTCAGTTCTTGGATATTTCCCGAGGTTACTATCCACTACAAGGCTTTGCCAGGCACGCTGGTAATCTGTTTCCGTTACGTGGCAAATGCAGGCGCATTGCCTTACCTTATCCTGAAATTTTTTCGTATTGGAGTAAACTAATGTGTCATACAAATCAAACAGTACGGCTTTAATCGTTAAATCAATCATCGTTCTAATAATTGAGGCTTAAAGTAGTTATTCCAGAAATCGACAAAGATATGTAAATGCTTTTGTTTATGGATATACGTGATGCATTGGATGATTTCATCGGGAAAACTCAACTTATTACTTTTTTGTAAAGAATCGAGTTTTTCTTCGAAGGTGAGTTCGCTTGATCCTGCAATTGAGGTCGTGTCTTTTATTGAGGACGAGCCGGCCGGGGTGGTTTCATTTTCCCGGGAAGTAATTCCTTTGATTAATTGTCTCATCGGGTCAGGCTCATGTTTTCGAAAATCCACGTTTTGAAATCCACGCAAAAAGATGGAAAGTTTTGGTTCTGCATTGCAATTTTTGAGAATGACAGGAATTACGGGGCACTTTCGCTCGACGAACGTTCGGATTATGGCGGATATTTCGATTTCTTGCCAGGGCCCAATCCCATTTTCTCCGATAAAAATCGCAACGGACGGGATTTGATCGATTACTTCTCCCAGCTTTTCTAACCAGGGAATGGATGGTGTGATCTCATACTCATCCAACCATGAGGAAATTCCATTTTCACGTAATTTTTCCCAAATCTCTTTAACAAGTGGTTTGTCTTTACTGTTATGACAAAGAAACACATCAAATTTTTCTACGGGTTTTGATTTTTTTGCAAAGGAGGAGTTTTCGGTGCCGCCGATAATATCGTCTTGTTTAATAAGCTGCAGCAGTGGAACGATTATTTCGTGGTTGTCCATCCACACATAGCTTAATACTTCGTTGCTCAGGTTTCTCCAATCGCGCATTTGCTTATGCTGTTTGATGACATTCAATATAATATCTTTAGCTTTACTGCATTTGTTATTTTTATAAGATATGATGGCATGATACGCTTCCGATGTGGCTGCCCGTCGCCGATCCCCATATTCTTGGTTCTTTTTGACTCCTAGATCAAGGCGGCGTGTGGCTTCATCCCAATTTTTTTCTGCAATATAAACAGTGCTCGAATGGACCAGGAGCCGTCCCAATTCCCTTAAATCTTTTTCCCCTTTCCCGGACAATTGGTACGCGTCTTCATATATTCTCTTACAGGGTTTCAGTTCACCAAGGAAGAACAATGTTTGACCCAGGCTGCACATGTTTTTGATAATCGTGGTATTCTGTCCGAGTTTTTCAACCAGTAGGAGGGCATTTTCGCCCATGATTTTTGCTTTTTTTATATCATGATATCGCAATTCTTGGGCTAAATAACCCAACGACAGCGCATCGATAGGCTCAAATGTTCCTGCTATTACGGCGTTCTTTACAATTTGGTAGTAAGAATTCAAACAATCGTAACTTTGGCCCAGTTTACTGCTGGATACTGCGGATAGAAACAGTATTTTCCTGTTGAATTCGTTTTGCGATTCTTGAGAGATATCGAGCGATAGGGCTTGATTCAAAATTTCCTTTGCTTGTTCCATACATTCGATGCATATTTTATCCATGCTCAAATCATTATAGACGTTTCCCAGTTCGATTTTAATCCGGATTCCTTGTTCCGCAAATGCTTTATCATCCGGAGAATTAAGGGGGTGATCGGGAAGGAATTCCAACCATTTTCGATCGAAATATTCCAATATGGGTTTCAAGAAAATCGCAAGCCCACGGTTATGCGCATTCTCAAGTATATCGCTTTCAAATACAAACAAGTACGCTTGATCGAAGGATCCGAATTGCAGGGCATGGTAAACATAACGCTCTAAATAGTGGATTTCCGGGAACGTGTCTTTGGAATAAGTAAATAAATTTCGATAATATACAGAGATAAAGTAATTAATTTGGCTTACTCCTACCAGCATTTGCAGGGGTTGTTTCAGTTTCATGTGAACTTCGGCGTTTATTCTGAATTTAAATCGGTTTATCGGATCATCATAGAGCAGTAATTTTTCACTTATTAAAAATTTCAGGGTTTTTATATAGATTTCTGTGCTGCCCCCTCCAAGTCGATCCCATAAAAATGCCAACAGTGTTTCTTCAAATTCAGTGGCTCGAACTTGTCCCAGGGCCAGGAAATGTATAAGTGGTAAACGAGTTTTCTGTAAAACCTTTTCCAGAGAACTTTCATCTCTTAATCCTTTGGCAATGTCTTCGATGTGCCTGGTGAGATCATCTTTTGAGGTAGGCGCCCCCCATCGCAGATAAGTGAGCTTAAGTGGATTGCTGCCCAACGGCCCCAGGTTTACCCACATATTATTTATTTCAATAAGCTGAACAAGATTTGATCCCAGGATATTTTTCACGGCGTCTACTTCGGAAATCCCTCCTAATGTGCATGAAATGCATCTGTCGGAAATAAATGCTTCATATGCTGCTTTTTGTCTGCCGGTGAGTATCAGCGCCGATAGATGAGGGTATTCCAACCATTTTTCGAGAAATAGCCTGATTTTATCCGGGGCGTTGAGGTTGATTTGATCGGCGCTGTCCAGAAGTAAGAGTATTTTTTCATTTATGATCGATTCAATAATTTTATCGACGATTTCCGAGGACGTAATCTTTTGAGTAAGATGAATATCCAGGACTTTTGCCATATTTGTAACCAGGCGTGACCAGTCTTCTTCCATGTAAATCGAAATGGTAAGTATTTTTTTGAACCGTTTCCAGAGGGATTGTTCATCTATCTTCAGCAGTTGGTGGGCCAAAGCTGTTTTCCCAATACCAGTTTCCCCTGTAATGCAGATTAAGTTTGTGGGATTGTTTTCTTCCAGAAGTTTTGCAGACAATATTTCAAGTTCCTTGTTTCTTCCGAGGAAAGGTTGCATTGCAGAGAGCCTCCTTTTATATTATCCCCGAATCGTCATTGTTTAGGGGAGTAGTTTTCGAAGTAATTCTTGAGTTCATCATCATTCCCAATGGCGTCGTAATGTCCGGTAGAGCCGCCGATATTTTCGTGTCCGATGCGCCAGTCGATTTCATGAAATCCGGCCATTTTGCCTGCCGCCACCACCATAGCGTCAAATAATTCGCTGATGGCGTATTCTCCGATATCGGCGAGCGCTTTCAATTGTACTGTTCGTTCAATGTCCAGGTCGATACCGATGAAGATATCGCAATATTTGGAAAACTCAATTGCATCTTTATTGGCGAATCCGACGATTTTAATATGCTTGGCTTTCGCTCTTACATCTTTTAAGTCTTCCAGTACCGCCCGGGTTTTTCCAGAAGCGCTGACTGCAATTATCCCTCCTCCTTTACTGGTGTGGGGCATAGGGATGATATCTTCTTTAATATAAACCCGTGCGCCTCCGTGAGCAAGCCGACTTGCAGGTATTGATCCGGCAAGTTTTGCACGTCCCGCGCCTATAATGCGAACGATTGTACCGTTTAGCATCCAATCCCGGAAAAGAAGGATCGCATCTTCGATCTGCTTCTTCTGGCTTAATTCCGAAGTAATGACAATATCCCCGATAGCTCTTATCCGTTGTTCGATTTCCAAATGAATCCACTCCGGCGATCGGATGTCTGTGGCGCGGTACTGAGATTTATTAATGGGGACATCAATATTAGCGACGATATGTTCTATCTTTTCGATAAACTCCCTGAATTTATCATCAGGCAATATTTCGTCGATTTTTTTTGTCAAACTATTTTCTCCTAATATGTTTCCGTATTGCCAAATCCGATTCTATCCATCTTACCACCGTAGATGGGCAGATGGCTCTGAATAAACTGGAAACGCCGGAATACTATTTTTATCACACCGGGAAATGAATGTCAACTCCTTTCGTTTTATTTTTTATATTTTTGACTGAAATGGATTTGTTGTATGTCCCCTTTCAGTCTTGGTATACCTTTGCGCCTTCGTGCCTTTGTGGCTATTTTTACAATAGGTTTGGTTTTAGTACACGGGAACCATAAAATAGGTTTGGTTTTGATACATGAAATCCAAAAAATAGGTTTGGTTTTGATACAAAAAAACTTGAAAAATCGCTGCATCTCTTTATGAGCAAAGCAATACGCCCCTGGCCGTGCGAATCCATGCCGGCAACCTCATCATCCGGGATATTCAAAGACCGGATGGTTCGTTCTTCCGGCTTATTTCTCTTCCTTTCTACCGGGTATACCACATGGAAGATATACTGGCCTCAATCCCGATTTACTAATTATTGACACGTAAAACCCGATATCAACTCAAAATACCTTTTACCCAGGAATTATACGAATCACCACGAAGGTTTTCTTCACAGATTATACAGGTTACCCATCTAAAAGAACCAGGAGATTCTCCCGGGTAAAACTAAGCAAATCATCCTGGGACTCAAAGAAATGTAAGACATTATTTTTTACCGCCTTCCAATCCAGGGCCGTCATCTTTTCCTTCAGAGGCCGCGGCCAATTCTCCTCGCCGCGTCCAAATAACCGGGATGTGTCTGCTGGGGCGCTTTCTGGCTGTCCCCTTCCCCCATTTCTTCCTTTTCCTCCCTCCTCACTCTGTATCAAGGGATCCAGGGACTGTATCGCCGGGTTCGGAAACCTCTGAGACCTGGTAAATGTAAAATTTACCGCTCTGGCCGCCTGTCAAATAGGCATAGTTGCCGGATGCATCCACACGGCGGGCGTTCACCGGGGTATCGCTGAATACAAACGGTCCAGGATACTTCGGTTCCGAAACATTCCGAACCTGGAATGCACTATAGTCGAAAATTACAAACGCATAGTTGTTGGAAACAGCTACCTCCAATGGGTATCGATATGGTCTGGTGTATATCTGCTTTATAATAACCGGTTTGTACGAATCGGAAATTTTCACCACTAAAATCTTCCCGGGAATAGAGTAGGCAGGTAAAAAGGCATATTCCCCGGAAAGGCAAATTCCCCGGATGTGACAATATAATCGGCACTTCCCTTCCTGTAGGTCAGTAAAATATTCATCGGACTCTAAGGCGCAAACATGATTGCCGGAGACGGCAACATCATCATATGCCCCTTTCCAGAGGGCTGCCCTGGATGGGCGCCCTGGATTAGCAATATTAACCACTTCAATGGCTTTTTTTTGGCTATCAGCCACATAGGCGCGTTCCCCGGAGATAGCAATCCTGCAGGGATTAATTGTCATGGTATACATGCCTACCTGGACAGGCGCCTCCGGCCTGGAAATATCCAGTACATAAAAATTTTTTTCAGAGTTCGCAAGGTAGGCATAATGACCGGAGATTGCAAGGTCGCTGGGAGAAGGAATGTCCGTATATTTACCGACTTTCTTCGGCGCGGATGGCTCTGAAATATCCATTACCAGGAGTTTGCTCTCTCCACCGATCAGGTAGGCATTTTTCCCGGACACCACGACATCCTGGGGATACTCTGTCTCATCGTAAGATGCCACTTTTACCGGGAAAAAGGGATCGGATACGTCATAAATCACGCAACCGTTTACTGAAAGCGTTACATAGGCATATTGGTCTTTAACGGCGATGCTGGTGGGTTTTTGTGGAGACAGGTATAATGCGGTCATGATGGGGGAGTACGGCCCGGATAAATCGATGACCTTTAGAAGATAGTCAAATTCCTTTTTTTTACCCCCGCAATCGCCATGGCAATGCGTCGCTATTATATAGGCATACTTCCCCGAAATTGTAAAATCCACTATTGTTTCATCAAGGGGTATAAAATGAGTCCCTTTCAAAGTGGGATGCCGCGGGCTGGAAATATCCAGCGTATGTATCCCCTCCTTGCTCGATAAGTAGGCATATTTACCGGAGAGAATAACTCTTTCAGGAGAAATGGCTGTGTTCAATCCCTCCGGATTTAATTGGGGGGGCTGCGTTATATCCAGGACCTGCAGACCTCCATATCCAGCGGCGACATAAACATAATTACCTGAGATAGCGATATCCAGGGCCTTTCCCGGTATCTTGAAACGTCTCACCCTCCGAAGGGTGGTTGGATCAGAAACATCGAAGGCCAGAATTTCCGGCCCTGAATTTGCTACATAGGCGAATTTCCCGGATCCAGCGACTTTAAAATTCGCATTCAAATACTTACGCCTGCCTAAAAGCCGTGGCGCTCGCGGGTTGGAAATATCGACAACCCGGAGAAGGAAATGCCATTCCCCCATGTTCGTAACATAAGTTGAATACTTCACATAAGCATAATTACCGGATACAGAGAAATCCAAAGCGTAACCGTCCAGGGAAAAGATGCTTCCCGTTCTAATGGGTTTTACCGGGTTTGAGATATCGAGAATATCCAACCCCGCATTGGGGGAAATGCAATAGGCATAATTACCGCGTACTACCATTCGTTGGTAATCGCCTGTTCCCCACTCCCCTACTTTTGTCAATTTCATCGTTTTCGAAAAACACAGACTGGCTGTGAACAGCCACAAAACCGCTGAGATAATCATTATTTTTGATTTCATGTTTTTCCTCCTCCCTTAATATTAGTATCATTTCAGAATATTTTAGTCAAATATTATAATAGTTTACTCTTTTTTTTGTACCCGGCGAAACTATATCTCCGAAACTATATCTCCATAGGGAAGGCGGCAAGAACTGAAAGGAATCAGGAATCCGACTGGAGAAGAAATTCCCAGATAGGGAAAATCGATACGGATATCCCGTCGCTGTGTCCTGCGTCGCGCCCGCGACGTTCTCCAGGGTGTTCCTCCTGGTCGCGTCCTTCGCCGCGAACTCCACAGGCTCCGCCGGGGTTTCCCATAACTCGCTATAACGCTGTAGAAAATATTGCCTTCGCCGTCACACAACCGGATGGAGGCGGAAAGGGGCAGGTAAAAAAATCCTCCCCCCATTAAATCGATTTTTAAATTTCATTTATAATAGGTTTTTTAAGAAGTATGTAATACAACTTACTGAGTAGGTTCCCCCAATTTTTCGGTGGTCAATAGCCATTTTTACAAGCTGATGAAAATTTTAACCGACCCGGCAAGGGGGTATTTATCTTTTTGCAGGCAAATCATTTTCTCAAAATAATTAAATAATCCCCCGTAACTTTCCATCATGATTTTTCCTGCAATCAGGAACACGATTATTTCATAATGGACCTTTCCCCACCGACCAAATCCCAGATTGATCTCTCTTTGGGAAAAATATTCTTCTTGAAAGTGCTCATCGCACTTATCTTTTGCCCTTGCTATAATGTTTTCGTAGGTTTTGGCCTGGCGGATTAATTCATACAAGTCGGAATTATCCTTATCACCACAGCATATCTCCAACTGGGCTTTGAGAAAATCCAACAAACCGTTCTCTAAGACATCTTTTTTAATGTTCCAGGACAACGACGTGTCGTCTTCCGATTTATCGTACAGGTCTAAATCGAAATTTTCCTGCAATGTTTTCGTTGCTATATCCGGGGCGGTTGCTCCTTTTATTTCTTCTTTATAGATTGTAATGTTCCGACATATCCCTACGCACAAATATTGTCCCATATTGTACCTCCATATATCTCCATTTTACAATAGAATGATGAGCAATTCAAATTTTACTCAGAATTTTATACACTGACATTCAGGGGACAGCCCAGTTGCCGCTAAGATAAGGCTAAATTCGAAGCACGCCTCATGAGCACGAAATTCGAAACAAATCCAAAATTGCGAAACGTAAAAGCTCAAAATTCAAAACAAAAGCAGGCTCTTTCCAGAGCAGCGAGCGATGGTTTTTGTTTCGGGTTTCGGATTTCGGATTTATTATACGCTTATCTTAGCGGCATTCTTGTATGCCCCTTTCCCCCTCTCCTTGGTGTTTCTTTGTGTCTTCGTGCCTTTGTGGCGATTTTTATAACAGGTTTGGTTTTGATACAAAAAAACTTGAAAAATCGCCCTGAAATTGATACTGGCCTCAATCCCGATTTAATAATTATTGACACGTGAAACCCGAAATAAACTCAAAATACCTTTTGCAAACGAATTACCACGAAGCAGCCGGGCCGGACTTAAAACCGGCAATAAAAGAGCCTGAAAATTTGCCTGTTCCTTTTTTCTCTCCAGGCTTCCGGTTCAGACGGCAACCGGCGTGAGCATAAACACCCGGGACATTTTACCCGCTTTTTTAAGATCAAGTTTACGTAATTCTTTTCGTACCTCATCCAGTCTGTACGCATCTTCAAGAGATAAATAAGGCGACCAACCTTCATCCGTATCGATTAACTCAACGTCTACCTCAGCGACATAATCGCCTTCATGGATGAGTTTTGTATGATGTCTCTTCGTCATTTTCTTCTCCTTTTAAAATCATCTGACCATTTTTGGGGATTTGGCCGGTAGGCGGTTATTAAAACAGCAGGCGTTGAAGCGCCCCCGGGTATCCCCCATACTACATGAAAGGGTTTTCGGTTGTTATCCTCCTGCAATACCAGGACACATGGGCCTTTGTGATAATTTGGATAATCCTCCAAAACAATGGCTTCATTGATTCCAGCCATGATATCTTTCACGAAAATACCATCTTCCGCCAATTCCGCATACCCATGGTCTGATATTAATACTTCCTGTCGTTCGGCCAACTCAAGGATTCGTTTGAATGTTTTACTCATTTGTTAACCCGGCAAGTTTTCCATTTTTAATCCTAATTCGTTCACATTTTCCTCAGACTGGCATTTCCGGTTGCCTGTCCGGTTATTACTTTAATATTTTTTTGCCTGTTTGTCAACCAGGTTGCCATTTTTCATTTTGCGTTTTTCGTTTTTACTTTTTACTTGTATCTCTTTCATTTTTATATCTTTTTCGCATCTTCAAGTGATTTCTTGTATGTCCCCTTTCCATCTTGGTATACTTTTGCGTCTTCGCGCCTTTGCGGCGATTTTTATAACAGGTTTGGTTTTGATACACATGGAAGATATACTGGCCTCGATCCCGATTTAAAATTGTCCCGGCCTGTCCCATTATCCCGCTTATCCCGCGGACGTGGTTGCATTTTTACCTGGATTACGCTACAATACTGATACGCCTGATAATAACCCGATGAGGTAGAAAAATGCGTAGGAGTACCTTATGAATAAATTTTTTAATACTGCCGGGCTATGCACACCGGATAAACATCATATGGTCCCCCCCTTAAACCGCTTGACTGAAATCAAACTTTATATAAAGAATGAATTCTATTTTACAATCCATGCCCCACGCCAGTCCGGGAAAACAACTTACTTACACGCATTAACGCAAAAACTCAACTCTGAAGGAAAATATATTGCAATAGTTGTTTCCTTTGAAGAAGCCGGTTACAAAAGCATCACAGTAAAAGAAGCCAATGAAGCCCTCATCGATTGTGTCTATCGTGCAGCCCTCAAGCAAATCCCGGCAGCCGAAAGGCCCAAAGAAGAGAAAGCCCGAAACCTAAAAGTGTACCTTGAAATGTGGTGCGAAAGCCAGGAAAAACCTATTGTTCTTCTTATCGACGAGATCGAT
>Ga0315276_10004292_pt1 | contig 13090 bp, 15 predicted proteins | sample YL17G05_0_MG_FD_204542 | JGI IMG/M metagenome (GOLD analysis project Ga0315276, IMG submission 204542) | Sediment microbial communities from Yellowstone Lake, YNP, Wyoming, USA - YL17G05_0 | ecosystem: Environmental > Aquatic > Freshwater > Lake > Sediment | place: USA: Wyoming | collected... | reverse complement strand
TTTAACAGCTCCTATCGAAGGCATTTTTTCTCCCAAAAAGCCGTGAAGCACTGTGCCGCCAGTATATTTTATCTGAAGCTCGTCCTGTAAATCAAGCGCCTCAAAAATATCATTGGTGAAATCAACCGGCAGCTGAGTCGAATTGGTATAATAGGGTTCTACGCCTTTCTTGTCATTCAAATGATTGTGGATTCTGATATCAGGATATTTCTTGCGATCCAGTCTCGCCAAACTGTAAGAAGCGCCTTCAGCCGGCGTCGCTTCCAGATTATAAATATTGCCGGTTTCTTCCTGATAATCAGCTAGTTTTTGGCGCATGAAATCAAGGACTTTTTTGGCAAACTCGATGCCTGTCTGATCATTCATTTCTTTGCCCATCAGATTAAGAGCTGCCTCATTCATTCCAACCAAGCCAATCGTTGCAAAATGATTTTTCCAATAACTGCCCGTGGCGTCCTTGATAGAACGCAGATAAAAAGCAGAATAAGGATAAAGACCTTTGTCGGTAAAATGTTCTAAGGCCTTTCTTTTAGTTTCAAGCGCCTCTTTTGCCAAATCCATCATTCTTGAAAGCCGCTCGAAGAAAAACTGTTCTGTTTTTTGATGATTTTTTGAAGATTTTTTAGCCAGATAGCCGATGCGCGGAAGATTGATGGTCATGACGCCAATTGAGCCGGTTAAGGGATTGGAGCCGAACAAACTGCCGCCTCTTTTTTTCAGCTCGCGCTTGTCTAAACGCAAACGGCAGCACATGCTCCGGGCATCTTCCGGCTTCATATCGGAATTGATGAAATTCGAAAAATAAGGAATGCCATATTTGGCAGTCATTTCCCAGATCGGCTTTAACTTCTCATTATCCCAGTCAAAGTCGCGCGAGAGATTATAGGTTGGAATAGGAAAAGTGAATGGCTTAGCGTTGGCGTCGCCTTCGCTTAGAACTTCGGCAAAAGCCTTATTAAACATATCCATCTCTGCTTGAAAATCACCATATTTTTCTTTCTGAGGCTTTCCGCCGATAATCGCTGGCAGATCCTTAAGATGCGACGGACAATGCAAATCAAGCGTTACATTGGTAAACGGCGTCTGAAAACCAACTCTAGTCGGCACATTCATATTGAAAATAAAAACCTGAAGCGCTTGTCTGACCTCTTCATAATTCAATTTGTCAAAACGAATAAAAGGCGCAAGCAAAGTATCAAAATTAGAAAAAGCAATGGCACCGGCTGCTTCGCCCTGCATCGTATACATAAAATTGACGCAATGCATTAATGCTGTGGCAAAATGCTTGGCAGGCTTGGTTTCCAGTTTCCAAAAAACGCCCCTGAATCCGACTTTGAGCAAATCTTCCAAATCCCAGCCAACGCAATAAACGCCTAAAGTGCCCAAATCATGAATATGAAAATCGCCTTCGCGATAGGCTTGCGCCACTTCCGGAGAAAAAATCTTGGTCAGCCAATAATTCGCGATAATATAATAACTAATATGGACATTCAAACCTTGCAAAGAATAGCTCATATTCGAATTTTCGCGCACTCGCCAGTCGCTCATTGAAAGATAACTCTCGACCATCGCGGTCTCGTCAAGCAATTTTGTCACCTCACGGATATCCTTGTGCTGCTGGCGATAAATAATATAAGCCTTAGCGGTTGTAATGTCGCCTTGTTTGATTAAAACCTCTTCGACAATATCTTGAATCTGCTCAACCGTCGGAATTTTGTCTTTTTTTGTCCTTCTTGAAGCCAACATTACGACTTTTTTTGCCAAAAATTTGGCTCGTCTGCCGTCTTTGGCGCTAACTGCGATAATTGCCTTATGAATCGCAAGTTCAATCTTTTTCGGATCAAAATCGACAATCCTGCCGTCGCGTTTTTTGATTTTAGTGATTTTGGGCATAACTTATGAAAGGGAAAAATAAGGAAAAATTAGGGATAATGAAGGATAATTAAGGAAAATTCTCATCATTCGCATAAGTCATTCGCGACTATTCGCATCATAATCTAGGAAATTAAAAAAGGCATTCTTCTAATACCTTAAATTTCCCTCAACAAACAAAAAAAGACATTTTTGATAATAATGTTTTATGTCTTATGTTTGTTGAAGAACCTACAGGTATTAATCTTATACCTTATAGTATAAAACTTTAGCTTTTAACGCAATGTGGATAAGTCGAAAAATCGCTCGCCAACCCTTGATAATTCAACATTTTCATTTAATAGATTTGCTATTTTTCTGCAAATTTCAGGTTATTTTTTAACTAGAAAGTCAAAATCGTCGAAAATTACCGGAGGTCCGTCCTCCGTACAATTTAACTATAAAAAAAGTCCGCCACGCTTTATGACGGACTAATCATTTTCTCTTTTCTATTTTCCTAATTAAAGAACTTGCTGAGGACTGAAAACCGAATAAGTTTCCATTCTCAATCTTGTTGAAGCGTCAAATCGCATAGCACCTCTCGTTTCTGATAAAACAGAGATGCCTTTAAGCTGGAACAGGAATCGCTTGATTTCTGCGAGAAGATGAGGATTACGGATATCAAAGTTAAGAGGAATATAGGGACTAACATCGTAAAGATCTCTATAAAAATGCTTTTCATCTGGACGATGAATAGACCTGATTTTCAAAACAGCCATGCCTTTGTCTATCAAAGGAATAGTTTCAAAATTACCACAGTATACTCCTAGACGACCTTGGGCAAACGACTGCAGACCCCATTTTTCAATATACAATTGTCCATGCTCAACATAAACAACAAGAATATCCTCATCATGTCCTGCGCTTATCCTGATATTTTTGAACGCGTCTTTAACGTCAGAACGCTTTTGATCGTTATAGTTTCGGCTATAAACGTTTCTTTTGCGGTCGGTCAGGCGCAAAATAAAACGAGTTGGCAAAGCAAAATTGCCTTCAAAATAAACCCTCTCTTTAGCTGCATTAACTTTGGTAATTCTGGTAGCCGCCCATCCTGGCTCACCAAGCGCCACTGGACTTTCGTATGCCACGAAAACCTTTTTGCCTTCAAGATGTTTGATATCCTTTGCTTTGAGCAACGCCTCCGTCATCTGCCGCCTCCTTTGTTAGATTTGTTAGATTCCTTTAGCGAAGTATGAGCTTAAGGAATTTTACATCCCGCACCTTACATGGTGCGGGATTCACTCTTTGAGCGTAGCGAAACCTAGAAAATCTTACATCCTGATCTGCCTTTGTCTCACATGCCTTTTCCACATATCTATATCTTTAATGGAAAAATGCCACGATGTTGCCTCGAATATCTTAATGTATATCCATGCAAAAAAAGTCGCAAACATCATGCCATACAGTGTTTTATTGAACAACGCGCCAAAAGAAGAAAAAATCCATCGGAAAAAATGAACATAAAAAACAAAATATAAAACCAGTACAACTAATGATGTGCCTACATTCCATCGCACCATAGATTGCCTAGTAGGAATATCATCCACATCTCTGAAGAACCTTCTTGCCCAATAGATCAATACCGGCATCATGGCAGCCCAACACAATGCCATGATAAGAATACAAGAGTCTTTATATACCACAATGCCTAGCCCCATAGCAATGCTAATCAAAATCTCAACCAACCACACTAATCCACATATTAGCTTTTGCATCTCTCCCTCCTTTAGATTTTCTTGTTGAACTTCAGTGAAACTTAGAAAATCTTAAGTCTCGCCGTAGTTTTAACGAAAGCAGACAACTTATATTTTCAAAGAACCATCTTTATCCTACCAAAAAACCGCCTAATGTCAAATGTACGGAGGTCCGTCCTCCGTACAATTTGATCTATTATATTCTTAGAATAACAAAAAAGTGCCACATGTATGTACACATTACCCTAATCTCTTGCATTTTAGATTGAGATATGGTATAATAGATAGTAGGAAGAAAGATCCAAGAAATCGGGCGTTAGGACAAAAGAAATCCGCCCAAGGCGGAAGGAGGGATTCGCAAATGAAAACCAGCACAACAGTATATTTCAAGCTATGGAACACGCTTGATCCAAAGAAGCAGAAAGCCGCTCTCTTGGCTATCAAGGATCGCCTTCTCAAGTATGTGGAGAGTAAGGTCAAAGAAATGTACCAAGACGCGACAACGGAAGTATGCGACCACGAGTTGGGGTTGAGCATGACGGTTTGCTCCAACTCCGGAGAGTTCCCTAACGGCAATCTCGGAGAAGCTGTCCGCGAGTTCTTGGCCGACTGCAACGATCCTCAACTCAAGGGATTCCAGTTAGTTACGGACATTGGCGCTGCCACATCAAGCGATGTAGTCGGCGGCGGACGAAATCAGCTTTACGGATTTGGTCTTCCAGAGATTGACATCAGAACGGAGTTCTAAACACTTCTACAAAGTGCGGCTCGGCAACAGAGGTTGTCGGGCCATTTTTTTATTTGTTAGAGAGAATGGTTTAAAGTATAAAAAAACAGCCTACTACATGGTAGCAAGCTGTATAATAATCATTAAGAATTAAGCCATATCCCCTTAACTCCTCTTCATTCCTTATAAATCCCCATAAACCCTTTTTGTCTTATCTTGAATAATATTCGACAACGAGCGGCAAATCAACATTAATCGAAATTTCTTTGCCTTCAGGAAAGGTGACAATTTTCGCTTCAATTTTTGCTTTATCCAAAGCAACCCATGAAGGCGCTGTATGATTTTTTAGTTTCAGCTGAATGTTTTTCATAAAAACCGACTCTTTAAAACGAGGCTTAATCGCAATCATATCGCCTTTTTTCACGGTATAGGACGGAATATTATTGCCTTTGCCATTAACCAAAACATGCGCATGACTGACAATCTGGCGTGCCTGCGCCCGAGTATCGGCCAATCCCATCCGCATAATCACATTATCAAGCCTTCTCTCCAGAAGTTGCATCAAAATAACATCATTTCTGCCGATTGATTTAAGAGCGGTGTTGACCAAATTCTTAAACTGCCTTTCGTTCAAGCCATAAGAGATTCTAAGCTTCTGTTTTTCTGCTAATTGCCGTCCGAATTCTGATGTTGTCTTGCGGAATTTCTTTTTTCCAGCAGGCCCAGGCGCAAAAGGACGCCGTCTAAAAGCAGCTTTTGGAGAAGCATTTCTATCTCCTTTAATCATCAGATTTTCACCATATCTTCTTTCGATTTTTGATTTGTAGCGTTTCATTATAAAAACAGATTTACACCCCGTAAAATTCTTAGCGAATGATAATAAGCTTAGAATTTAGGGAGTCCCGTGAACCGCAAGATATTTCGATAAACACGCGGAATCACGGGGTCCTCGTAAAACTAATTCTTCATTATCATTCAGAAAGTTTTACGGGACAGATAAGTAAACAGATGCTCACAAATAATTTAAACACGACGCGCTTTGCGCGGACGAGGACCATTATGAGGCAAAGGCGTCACATCTCTAATTGCTGTAATTTCAAATCCAGCAGCAGCTAGCGCTCTGATCGCTGATTCGCGACCCGAACCAATGCCTTTGACAAAAATTTCAACTTCCCGCAAGCCGGTTTTTCTCACCCGATCAACCAAAATTTCAATCACTCTTGAAGCAGCATAAGGTGTGGCCTTCTTCGGTCCTTTGAATCCAACCATGCCAGCTGAAGCCCAAGTAATCACATTGCCTAAATGATCGGTAAAAGTCACGATAGTATTATTATAGCTGGACTGAATATAGGCGCGGCCTTTTGTCAACATAATGCCACCGCCAGCCTTTTTGACCTGGACCTTAGTTTGAGTATCGCTCAACTTTTCCTGTTCTTTTAAAACATCTTCTGTTGTTTGTTTGACGACTTTCTTTTTTCCCATTTTATTTATTGAATGTGAGTTAAATGTTTAAGTTTTATCTGCTGCTCTTGGTCTGCCGGTCGCGACTGTCGCTCTCTTGTTACCTCTAACTGTCCGGGTATTAGTTTTTGTGTTCTGGCCTCTGACAGGCAAACCTTTCGAATGTCTAATGCCACGATAGCAACCGATGGCTTTAAGTCGCCTGACATTTGATCTGGTCTGTTCGCGCAATCCGCCTTCTGTTTTATAATCTTCTTGGATGATGGTGCGCAAACGCGACAATTCTTCCTCATTTAAAGAAACTGCTTTTCTGGTAGGATCAATTTTGGCTTTTTTCAAAATTGTCTGCGCCAAAACATGCCCAATCCCATAAATATAGGTAAGCGAAATCACAATATATTTATTTTCTGGTATGTCTACATTAGCAATACGAGGCATGTTCGTAAACTCAAATGAAAAATTAAAAATGAAAAGTTAAAAATTAATCTTCAATCTTTATTGAAAATTGATAATTGGGAATTGAAAATTTTGAATATTATCCTTGCCTTTGTTTATGGCGAGGATTTGAACAAATCACATACATCCGTTTTTTGCGACGGACAATGCGACAATGCTGGCAAATTTTCTTAACTGACGCTTGAACTTTCATAAAATTATAACGGATGGTTAATCAATAGAAAAACTGTGAGGCAAATTAAAATTCTCAACTGTCTAGCCGCTTAATCTTGCTGTTATTTCTTGCGGAATACGATTCTTCCTCTGGTGCGATCATAAGGACTGACTTCAACCACGACCACATCGCCAGTTAAAACGCGAATATGATTGAGCCGCATTTTCCCTGACAGGTGAGCTAAAACTTCCTCGCCTTGCTCCATTTTAACCTTGAAAGTGGTGTTTGGCAAGGCCTCTGTAACTACGCCTTCTTGCTGAATCAACTCTTTTTGTGGACTGTCCATAAAAGGTAAATTTAATATTTTTGTCTATTCTATATCAAAGATTACTCATAGTCAAGAGTAATTCTGATTTTTCGTGAATCTTTGGGAATATGCTTCAACCAGATAGGCCAAAGACTGACTTTCGCCGATTCAATTTCGGTGAAAAGCTTAATTGCTTCCTTGGCTTCTGCTTCGTTTTTGCCTGCTAAAATTTCTTTAAGGCGATCTTCGCTAATCTTCCAGCTGATATCTTCCGTAACCAGCAAATTAAAATCGCCTTCGCCTGACGTAAAATTAAGGTTTTGATCAATAAAGGCTATTTCTTGCGTTTTAGGAAGCGTTAAGCGCTTATCGGAAATTTTAAGCGCGATTTTCTCTTCAATCAAATCATTCAAATCTTTTATCTTGTAAGCAAATCCTTGAGCTAATGCTTTGAGATTGAGAACAAATTTTTCTGCCGGATCGCCTATTTTCGGAACAGAATTCGATTCAGAAATTTCTGCCTTCACTGATTCCACAACCAATTTAAAATCGCTGCCCAGCTGTTTTTCAAGTTCCGCCTTGGCTTCTTCAAGCAATTTTGCTTTCAAAGAATCTTCGGCAAGCTTAACATCTTCAGTGCCAACGACCAATCCTTTTTTAATCAAACCGCCTATCATCGGCTTCGTTGATTTTCCGTAAAAGCCCTTGTATTTGTCAGTGCCTTTAAAACCGGGAATCGTGAAATCAGCTGGACCAATATTATAACTCTCTCCTGCCTCATCTGCAATTACCCCTGCCTCAATCGACGAAGCGACAACCGATCCTCCCTGAATTTTCGCTCCCGGCACAGTCACGGTTTGGCTAAGACGGAAAATCTTGCCATCGGAAGCCATGAAGCGCGTAGTTTTGACTAATGTCTGTATTTCAGAGCTATAACCATTATAAATTGTAAGCATGCCTTCGGCCTTTTTCTTGATATCTTCTTGCTTGGTGGCTGGAAATTCCTGAGAAGCTGTTTTGGTGATCTTAAAAATCTGGCTCGGCAGAATGTTTTTTTCAAAATCAACCGTCTTGACGTTAGAATTTAAAACAACATCAATATTAAGCTGGGCTTTCTCGCGCGCTGGCTTTACTGTGATATCAGCCTTAGGAAAAATAAACGTCGCCGTCAAAACGAACACACCGACCGCCGCCAGCAATAAAATAATAAAGATTTTTTTAAGAGGACTGACCATCAATGTCTTGCCAAATTTTCCGAAAGATAAGCGCGGAAACTTCAGATGGGTTTTTGCCTTTTTGGGCCTTTCTGCTTCTTCCACTTTCATATCCTCGTCTGTCAAAGAAATCGCCTCAACTCGAGGAACAGCAATGATTTTTTCCTCTTCGATTTTATTCTCTATATCTTCATTTGTTTTTACCAAGCCAATTTTCTCTCGCTTTACTTCCGGTTCTGGAAAAGAGGTCAGTTTTATTTTTACAGAATCTGCTTCTTCGCTTTTCTTGGCCACAATATCTGACATTTTGGGCTTAATTAAGGGTGAAATCACTTTTTTATCTTTATCGCCGTAAAAATCCTGAAGAAACGCATTAGTTTCCTCGCTTTTTTTAATGTCGCTGCTTGATTTGAATCCCAACCCTTTAGCTAATTCTGCCTGCGCCGGATCGCTTGTAATAATCACGACTTCCTTGCCTAATTTACTTAATTCTTTTTGCAAAAACTCAACCTCTAAAACATTGCTGAAAATAATGCTTTCTGGCGGAAAAATCAAAGCCAGGTTTTTTTCGCTGGCGTTCTGAATGCGGCTCAAAACTGAACCAACGCCTTCTTCTTTTTCAACATAAATTGGTCGTAAAATTTCTGCCATGAATTAAAACAAAAACACAAAATATGGCCTCCAGGATTTTGCTTCTCTATTATATAAAAAAAATCCCTGCCTCGCAACTCCACTTATCCACTGTTTATGGATTAAATTAAATTTAGCAGACGTCTGACATCCGTCAAATTTCCCATCCTTCTTCAAAAAGCTTTCTTGTGCGTCTATGTAAATCGGCAATTTCTTTTTTATAATTATCGTGAAACTTAAAATCAATAATTCCTCTTTCCCTAATATCTGACGTCTGGTCAAATTGGCGCTGCAATTCCTGTTTTAATTCTCTGGCTCTACTAAGAATGGCTCTACCTTCCTCATTAAGCTCTCCTTCAATGCTCTCTAAGTTCCTAGAAATATCAAGCAATAGATGAAATGCCAATGCTCCATTGACATTTTCATAATTAGGGCCGAGGCTTTCGAGTGCAACATTGGTTTTAAATTCTCTTGTTTTTTTAGGTAGATTGTTTTCTAAAATTTCTGGCATAAAATTCTAATTAATAAATTCTATCGAAGTCCGACTTCGATAACGATTCTCAATTCTTAATTCGTTATTCTTAATTCTTGAACTCGTTAACCCGCTAACACGTTAACTTGTTAACACGATAACTGATAAATTATCTTACCATCTTAAGCGCCATATAATACCCCTGCGGTTTCTGGCACAACGGGCATTTTTCCGGCGCGCTTTTGCCTTTATGAATATAACCGCAGTTCAGGCATTTCCATTCGATCTCTGTATCGCTTTTAAACAGCATATTTTTCTCAAGCCGATCTGCCAAAATCCTATACCTTTCCGCGTGTTTTTCCTCAACTTCAGCAATTTCTTTAAATAAAGTCGCGATTTCTTTTTCGTCCTCTTCGCGCGCAATCTTTTCAAAATCAGGATACATGGTGCCAAATTCGTATTCTTCGCCTGCCTGGGCATGGCGCAGATTTTCCAAAGTCGTGCCTAAAGGATGAATATCGTAGGTATTCGTCATCGCTGTTTTTTCCTGCAATTTTTCCAACTCCTCCTGCGCATGCGCCCGCTCATTGTCTGCGGTTTCCTCGAAAACCTTCGCAATCCACAAAAACCCTTCTTTTGTCGCGATTTCGGCAAAATAAGTATATTTATTGCGCGCCATTGATTCGCCCGCAACCGCCTTCAACAAGTTTTCAAATGTTTTTTTAATCATAAATTTATATTAACAAAAATTAAACTTTAATATTTTAGTATATCATATTCAAAATCTTACCCAAAATAAATATGTTGAAATTCTCACCTCCGGCATATTTTATCAACTGCTATTTCTTAATCTTATACTTAAAAATAGCACCACCGCGCAAGAAGCGAAACTTAGTCCCGATACAATAATAAAAAGCAAATCCGGCAAAATAAATAAGCTATATAAAAACGCAATTGCGCCCGTTGCTGTCCACAAAACATACGACGAAATGTTAGCGCTTTGTTTTTTATGGTGATACAAATCCCTAATCGTTGGCCAATAACCAATCACGCTCACAACGCCTACTCCCGCATAAGCAACTATTAATAATCTAAATAATATTTCTTTCATTTAATTTTCGCAAACAAAAAATAATAAATTTTATATTATCCAAGCCCCGCTATTTTATTCTTCTATTTCCGGTTTCCTTCTTCCACGTTTAATAGAACTTTGCACTTTTTTCTCTTCAATTCTTTTTTCCCTTGATCCCGCTGTCGGCCTCGTCTTAATTCTCTCTATTTCCGGTACCAGTGCCCCCGCCACCAATTCGTTCAGTCGGCCATACGCTATTTCGCGGTTCTTCAACTGCGACCGCTCCCGTTGCGCTGTCACAATTAATTCGCCTTCTTTATTAATCCGATTTGCCAAAACTTCCCGAATCCTTGCTTTTTCCTCATCGCTAAAAACCGTTGACGCGTCAACCCGCCAGCGCAATTCAACTTTCGTTGCCACTTTATTGACATTCTGTCCGCCCGGCCCGCCTCCCCGCGAAAAACTTTCCTCAATCTCCGCTTCCGGGATTAAAATTTTCCTCTCCAAATTTTCAGGATTCATAAATATATAAAAACATATATTTTAAGATTTTGTTTCAATATCCGGCCAAATTTTTCTCGCAATCTCGCCAGCCAAGGTTTTAACATATTCCCTTGCATTTCTCACATCATCATTAATCCTTTCGATTTCTTCTTCTGTCAGCGGCTCTTTTTCTCTCCTTGAACATTCGACACTTCTCGCCTCATCTTTCAATCTTTCAACTTTTTTAGCAGGCGAATCGTCTTTAGTAATGCCAAAAATTTCATAAAATTCCTCATCTCTTAATATCCTTCCTTCTTCTTGCATTAATTTTGCCAAGGCAACCGGATGAATTCCGTAGTTTTTTGATTTTTCAATGCCTCCCAGCCACCGCGCATCATTGTGAAGATCAATATGTCCTTCTTCATGGCCAGGTGCTTTTCCATAATCTCGCTCTCCGACAAAAAGATGTGCTTTCTTATGCTCCAATTCTTGCCTCAATTTTTCAGCATCATCAGGACTATACTGAAAAAGGGCAGCAACATCTAACTCCGCTTTCTCGTCGGTTCCTTCTTTCAGAGCACTGCTCATATTTTTCATTGTTCTCCCTCTAAAAATAAGTTCCGTCACCAGCAGCGCCTTTTTGATTTTTTCGGCATTTTTTCTGAAAAACCTGACCATCTCATGATAATTTTGTTCGCCCCTAGCTTGAAACCCACCAGAAATGAAAAAAGTATTCAATCTTTTTTCCGGATCTAATTCTTTGATAATTCTTCTTAAAACCAAAGTTGGAATTCTTCCTCCAACATCATCGCTGACAAGCGTGTCATATTCTCCTGCCTCAAGTTTTTCTTTCAATTGCGCGACCAAACTCGCCATTGCCGGCTCAAGTTCCCCGATGGTTTTAAAATGATATTCCGGTTTATTTTCCAATAATTCTTGTCGAATGGTTTCAGGATTCATATATTTTTATATTACTAAAATCTCCCCTTTAATCAATTACTTGCCATTCCATATTTTTTGTCATTCCTGCGAAAGCCCGCCTACCGGCAGGCAGGCAGGAATCCAGTAAATCTTGTCATCTATCATTAATTTGCACATCCATGAGTCATGCGCAAAAAATTAAGCCCCCAACTATTGACAAATGAAAAATATTTTGATAAGATACAATCATCAACCCGAAAAAGTTCCAAGGAGAAAGCCATGGTAAGAGCATGCGACGGAGGAGATAGAACGCCTATCACTTTTAGGCAATACGATAGCGTGATCTCAATGCTAAACTTGGCGGAAAAGAAGAAAACTGCCCTTCTAGCTGTCGTCCAAAAAATCATTGCCCGATACCAAAACGCTTCGGGATGTGGCCAGAAAGACGAGAAAATCTTCGTTCTTTTCGAAAGAGCCAAAGAAATTGATCGCGCCAAAACTGATAAAGAACTATCAGAAGCGATCACGGATATGCTAAAGGTCTAGTATCCAAGGAGGAAAGCATGAAAAAGTGGCTCGTCGTCTTCCATGTTTACAGCAAAAACGACATTTGCGGATCTTGCGAATACGAACTTGTAGATGTCAATCCCGCTATTCTTTCCAAGCATAAAGATTTAGCTGTTAAAAGTTATACTAGTACTATCGGCCATTATTTCGCCGTCGTTCACCTCATTGTTCCTTTGCCCGAAAACTAAACAAGAACCCAACCCCCGACAATCATCGGGGGTTTTTGTTAGATTTTCTTGTCGAGTGAAATGAGATATAAAAAATCTTACATCCCGCACCCTACGTGGTGCGGGATTTTTGATGATAAGCATCTTAAACGACCGTAGAATTACATTAATTAATTTATGATTTTAATGTTCGTTACCAAGTAACACCCAACCCGCTATTTTCCTATATCCTCCGACACTCCGTGTCAAGAAACGCAAAATTTACCCTTTTGCTCTTACCGCCCACAAAAAATAATTAAAATAATTTTGCCATTGTTTGTCGCTTGAATGATAATCGTTATCATAAACAAAATGGTCAACCAGCGCCTCGCGCGACCTGACAATTTCCTTAAGCCGCGACCGGTTCTTCGCGTCCTCGATCGTTAAGTCCAAAAGCTCAAGCGCCCGGAAAATGCCTGACGGGAATAATCAAGATTCTCCTTATTTTTCCACGAAATCGTCCGCTCAATCTCACTGCCAATATTCGCCATCTGCTCAAAAAAAGAAAGTTTAAACCATCTGCCGCCTGCTAATTGTTGATGTTGAAATGTCATTTTTGAATCAAATGATTAATAATTTTTATAATTTTCTCCTGAATTTTTGGATCATCAACGCCCCGGCTTAAATTTCCAAAAGCAGGCCGCAAATTGATCTTTGATTTGAAATTATTCTTAATGCCTGATTCTTAATTCTCTATTCTCTATTCTCTATTCTCTATTCTCTATTCTCTATTCTCTATTCTCTATTCTCTATTCTCTATTCTCTATTCTCTATTCTCTATTCTCTATTCTCTATTCTCTATTCTCTATTCTCTA
>Ga0315276_10004291_pt1 | contig 13091 bp, 13 predicted proteins | sample YL17G05_0_MG_FD_204542 | JGI IMG/M metagenome (GOLD analysis project Ga0315276, IMG submission 204542) | Sediment microbial communities from Yellowstone Lake, YNP, Wyoming, USA - YL17G05_0 | ecosystem: Environmental > Aquatic > Freshwater > Lake > Sediment | place: USA: Wyoming | collected... | reverse complement strand
ACTAACCAAGGTCCCCGAGGTATTTGGAAATATGGCAAAAAGAGTACTTAAGAAGCGGGAAAGTGAAAAATCGCGGCCCATCCCCCCACACAAACTTAGGGAAATCGCACTCCGGTATGGCTTGGAGGATGTTTATGCTTTCGGAAGCCGGGCGAAAGAGGTGACGGCCCGTCTGCGTGGTGAGAGGGCTTGTGCAGCTTATCCCAAATCGGACGTTGACATCGGGGTGCGGACCAAGCTTGGTCTTACGCTCGGTCCTTCGGAACGCGTGAAGCTTGCTCTTGAAATTGAAGACCTGTTGAAGGTTTCCCGCGTCGATCTGGTAATCCTTCAGGAAACGGATCCATTTCTGGCCGTAGAAATCATCAGAGGAGAGCTTTTGTACACAGAAGATCAGGACCGGCAAGCCCGCTATGAGCTCTATCTTTTGGGCCGGGCAGGTGACCTGCTTCCTTTCAAGAAAGAGCGCATTCGGATGATCATGGAGGAAGGAGCTCGGTGAACACCGGGAAGAAGGCGAATAAGAGCAGCAAGAGAACTCAAGAAGTGGGAAAGGGCGAAATTACGGGAGAGCGGCCTTCACCACGTGGATGAGATGCTTCGAATGCCGAGGTATTCCCTAAGGGCTTGAGTATTCCGGATAGGCATCAAATGCCATGAATGCTTCGATGGGACATCTGGGTCAACCTGATGGCGTTGGCATCGGCTCGGACAAAAAAATTCGAAAAGTTCTAGCCACAAAATCTTGATAGTGTACAGATTTTATCAAGTGAAGATGCCCGAATATCGGGAAGATCCGAAAGCTCATCGGATTCGAGCCAAAGTACGATCTCGAAGCCACGATCCAGGGCGTCATTGATTACTTCAAAGAATAGGCGATACCGGAGTCTACTGTGCATCCCGAACAAAAGCGCATTTACCAATCCATGACGCCCGAACAGAAACTGATGATTGCAGCGAATCTCTATCATGCCGCCCGAGCACTGAAATCTGCGGGCCTTAGGGACCAGCACCCGGATTGGTCTGAGAAGGAAATCCAGGAAAAGGTCAGAGAGATCTTCCTTTATGCCACAACCTAGTCTTCTTGAAATTTTTATAGGCCCTCTGAATAGGTTGGAGGTCCCCTATGTGGTTACAGGGGCAACGGCATCTATCATCTATGGAGAGCCACGTTTGACAAACGATTTAGACCTGGTCGTCCTGTTGAAAGTCGAGGATATCGCCGGGTTTGCCGAAGCGTTTCCGCCCACCGCGTTTTACTGCCCCCCCCTTGAGGTTTTGAAAATTGAAATTATAAGGCCCCACCGTGGGCACTTCAACCTTATACACCATGGAACAGGAACAAAAGCGGATATATATCTTGCGGGCGAGGATGAACTTCACCGATGGGCATTATCGCACAGAAGACAGATAACCATCGAAAGTGAGCAAGTGTGGGTGGCTCCTCCAGAGTATGTGATGGTTCGAAAGCTTCAATACTATCGCGAAGGCGGGTCCGAGAAACATCTGAAGGATATCGCAGGCATGGTGGCGCTTTCTTCAGATCAAATCGATTACCCGTTGCTGGAAGAAATGGTCAGACGGTACTCTCTTGAAAAGGAATGGCGAAAAGCAGGAAACCTGGCCGGCATATGAAATTTCATGAATGTAAACTGAGAAGATTCGACGATCTGATTCGCGCAAAGAAAACGACCAACCGTGAGCCAGACAAACTGGATTTGAGACTTTTGGAACAGGCAAAAAAGGGCGAAGCAGAAAAATGACGGGTACAAGCTCGCCGATTGAGCACGTTTCCTATGAAAAAGCTTACGGACCGGGTTTCGAGGACATGCGCAGGCGATGCCCGAATATCGAGAAGATTCAAAAGCTCATCGGATTCGAACCGAAGTACGATCTTGAAGCCATGATCCAAGGGGTCATCGATTACTTCAAGGAGTAGGTCCCCAAAACGGGTTGTGAAAAGGGACAAAAAAGCGAACAGCGAGGGCACCCGGTGCACACGAGGATGACAATTGAATAGGCAGGGTGCCCCCATAAGGTTCGGATTGCTGATCTGGATGTATGCCGTCATGGCGACCTTTCTGGTTGCGCATATCCCTCAGAAGCTATTGGCCATCTTACGCAAACTAGGCCTCGTTGAGGTTGTTCAAAGATTGCAGGAATGGTTATTAGCATTTTTCACAGCCGGGTATCTCTCATAATGAATTCTCTCCCTTACTGAGTCATAATGCCCATCCTGAGTATGATGTCTGCCCTCGGATTTTACTCCATCGCCTGTCTGTGCTTCGGTGCGCTAGTGCTTAGGCTGCTCACCGCCAGCGCCCTCGTTCGCTGTTCTGCGGGCGCCGCGCTAGCGTCTGGTTTTCTTCTTGGTCAAGGGATCTTGGCCAATCTCTGGGTTCTGTTGGCTCTCTCGGGTTGGTTTAAGCCTTTTGTTGTTTTGACCGTGCTAGGTTCAGGCACCGCGAGTGGAGCAGCCTTTCTTTGGCCTTATCTAGTTCCTTTTTTCAGGCAGGTTAGGGCTGGATGGGTTGAACTGCGCCGAGAACCCATAGCATGGCAACTTGTGGCCGGTACGGCAGTCGCCATTTACATGCTCGGATTCACCGCCCTGGCCCGCCCGCTGGGTGGTGATGCTGCTGCTTTCTATATGGCTTTGCCAAAAGTGATCGCTAATTCGCATCGATTGGTCCCATTGCCAGGTTATGAATCCTTTACCCAGATTGGTCTCCACGGAGAAATGCATTACGCAGCTCTGATGATTTTGGGGAGCGCAGATGCTGCCAAATTATTTCCTTGGGCGACCATCTTTGCAGGAACCATTATGCTGATGGCGATGGGATCCTTAGCCGGGCTCAAAAGGCGGGGTCAATGGATTGTCTTCGTGAGCGTGTTCACATCCTCTGCAGTGCTTTATCTTTGCGGCGACGGCAAAGTCGACCTCTTTGCTGCGGCACTTGGATTAGCAGCCTACTTTTGGGCTTTCCAGATAAAGCTCTTCCAGTATCCTCTACCCGTTCGTCTTGCCGGGCTTTTTGCAGGTTTTGCCGTGGTTGCAAAATTCAGCTATTTACCTGTGCTGCTGCCTGGTATAGCATTTCTATTTTTCTGGAGACTCGCTGCAGACCAAAGACTTAACGCCTCCACAAAGGCAAACCTTTTGTCCATGGGAACTTTGTTCTTACAGCTAGGATTGTGGATAAGCTTAGCTGTTATCCCACACTTGATAAAGAATTATGTCCTATTCGACAACCCATTTGCCCCGTTCAATGCATCAGGGGCGGGTTGGGCGGACCAAAAATGGTTCGCATCAGAGACTACTAAGCGTATCCTCTTGACGTATCCACTGTCTTTGACCATTGGCCAGTACTGGGGGCAGTACGGTAATCTGTCACCACTGGTGTTGGCTTTCGCGCCGCTAGCTCTGCTGTTGTCAAGGCCGAAGCCTTTTTTGAGCAGCCCTCTTGTGGCGCTAGCCCTGGCTGCCGGAGCAGGTTTGGTTTGCTGGGTGATCCTCCATCCTTCTGTGATTTCGCCCCGCTACATTCTTTCGACTCTGCTTATTTTTATTCTGCCGGCGGCGCGAGCAGCGGAATACGTTTCTCGCCGTGAAAACGGAATGCGCTGGCTCAGCTGTAGCGTGATTGGGAGTATCCTTGTAACTCAGGTTTTTGTCGCATTCTATTTCTCTAAACCGGTCTTCTTCCCAAAGCAGACAAAACGATACCTGATGGGCCGCTTGTCGGAATGTGAGCGCGATGGCACATACTGCCGCGGATCGAACGAACTCGGCAACCGCGCTGAGCCTGGAGAGCGGGTGCTGCTGGCTGCCTACTATCGTTATTGGATGAGGTCTGACTTGCTTCAATGCACAAGTACAGAAGAGGAACTGAAACAGCTCCGTGGAAAGAGCGCCGAGCTCTTCTGGTTGAGTCTCTGCCAAAGGGGCTTTGAGTACGTTGTCATTGACAAGACCACCCACGGGAGCCTAATGAAGAACCTGGAGAAAGAAAATATTCCTTCCTGGGTGAAGATTTCCCCTCAGTGGGATGAAGGGAACTTTCTGATTTTTCATCTTGAATTTGAGAATCCGCCCTGGGCCCCTGTGATTGAATGCCGCCAGGAGAATCCGCCTGCATGGAAATTGGTCGATCGTAAAACACATTGAAAGGGGAGACACCATGATCCAAAACAAAAGGATTTTTATCACCGGCGGAGCCGGGTTCATAGGTTCCGCGCTCATTGGGCGGTTAATCGATCAGAACCGCATTGTCGCTTATGACAACCTGGCGAGAAACTCGCTCAAGAACAAGCCGTTCAGGGAGAACCCAAACCTCACCCTTATAGAGGGGGATGTGTTGGACTATGAAAGGCTGTCTGCGGCTATGGCTGGCTCGGATATTGTAGTGCATTGCGCGGCGATTGCAGGGATTGACACGGTGATAAAAAGTCCTGTTACAACCATGAGGGTCAACATGGTCGGGTCAGCCAATGTTCTTGAAGCCGCTTCACATTTGCCCCGTTGTGATAGGGTTGTCTGCTTCTCAACAAGTGAAGTGTTCGGGCAGCAAGCCTTTTGCTCTTCAGAAGAAGATAGAACAGTGATGGGAAAAGTGGGAGAGGCTCGTTGGACTTATGCGGTGAGCAAGGTGGCTGAGGAGCACCTTGCGATTGCCTATTTTCATGAGACTTGGCTGCCTACAGCCGTGGTGCGCCCTTTTAATGTCTACGGACCGGGACAGGTCGGAGAGGGTGCGCTGAGGACCTTTGTCATTCGAGCGCTGAAGGATGAACCCATAGAGATTCATGGAGACGGGACACAGATTCGAGCTTGGTGCTATCTGGATGACATGCTGGATGGTGTTCTTTTGGCGATGACTCATCCGAGAGCTGTGGGTGAATCTTTCAATATTGGCAACCAGAAAGCGGTGGTAACGATTTACGGACTCGCGAACACGGTGGTCAGGGTATTGAATTCTCGGTCGCCGGTTGTTTTTGCCAGAAAGGACTATGTTGACGTGGAGCTCCGTATCCCTTCGGTGAGTAAGGCTCGAGAGCTATTGGGATTCGAAGCCAAGGTCGATCTGGAAGAAGGTATCCGCCGGACGGCTGAATTCTATAGGAAACAGAGCTTGTGATCCGCCTAGCAGTTCCCTCTATTGAAGAAGATGACTTGCAGGCTGTACGCGAAGCCCTTGCATCCGGACGCTTAGTTCAGGGTGAGCGCGTGGCAGAATTTGAGCGGACGGTGGCCAATTGCGTGGGTTGCAAACATGCCGTGGCCGTGACCAACTGTACCGCTGCCTTGCACCTGTCTCTTCTTGCTCTGGGAGTTGGTCCGGGGGACATCGTGATCGTCACGGCCTATTCGTGGATCTCGACAGCGAACGTCATCGAGCTTTGTGGGGCACAACCGGTTTTTGTGGATATTGACAGGGACACTTTCAACCTAGATCCAAATCGCCTAGAAGATGCTCTGGTCAAATTGATGAAATCTACCGGGACGGCTACGCGCGTTAAGGCGATCCTGCCCGTGCATGCATTCGGTCTAATGGCAAATATGCCTAAAATCTCGGATCTCGCTCAACGGTTCGATTTGCCGATCGTTGAAGACGCTGCCTGCGCTCTGGGAGCAAGTTGCAAAGAGAAAAAGGCAGGGACATGGGGTATCATGGGTTGTTTCAGTTTCCATCCTCGGAAAGCCGTAACGACAGGGGAAGGCGGGATGATTACCACTGACGACTCAAGGCTTGCCGACCGTCTGCGCGCCTTGCGAAATCATGGGCAAGACCCCGGTGCGCACTCTCCAGATTTCATAATGCCAGGCTTCAACTGCCGGATGACCGAGTTCCAGGCTGCTCTGGGGTTGAGCCAGATGGCCAAACTCGGTCGCATCATCACGGCACGCCGGCGATTGGCAAGGAACTACGATTCCTTGCTCGCTTGCGCACCGGTATTTGTGCCTGAGGTCAATAAAGGAAGCCTGTCAACCTATCAGTCTTACGTGGGTATGCTCAAAGAAGGAGATGAGGCGACGCGGAACAGGTTGATTGAACGCTTGAAGGAGGAAGGTGTCGAAACCGCGATTGGAACAGTGCACATGCCTCTCACCTCCTATTTCCGTTCCAAGTATGGCTACCAAGGGGGTGACTTTCCGGTAACCGATCATGTAGCAGCCCATTCAATAGCTTTGCCGCTCCACGAGCAGTTGTCCTCCGAAGACCAGGAGAACATTGTGAATGGGCTAATAAGAGAGATATATCGATTGAAGGGAGCGCTGTGAGACCTGCGGACAGGGATTTGAGGGCAATCGAAATATTGAAAAAAGCGGGGATCGAAAATCCGCTCCGCCTTGCCCGACTCATCAGGGCTACAATAGAGTATTTGAGGCTGGATCTTTCGGATCTTTCAATACTGACTGAGGCAGCAAGCGGCCCGTTTGTCGTAACAGCAGTCATTGCTAAGCTCGCCAGAGCCAAGCGTGTGATGGCTTTGACTCAAGATTCAGAATATGCGGAAGCAGGGGAGGTAATAAAACAGACGCAGGCTTTGGAAGCGCTCTGTGGTATCGAGGATGGCGTTGAAATCTACCAGGGGCGTTCGCTCGAACTATTCTCCGATGCGGATATAGTGACGAATCTAGGATTCGTGCGGCCTATCGACGGGGAAGCCGTGGCTGCTATGAAGCCGACCGCGGTCGTGTCGCTCATGTGTGAGACTTGGGAAGTTCGGCATCAAGATGTTGACCTTGAAGCCTGCCGACGGAGAGGCATTGCGTTTCTCGGAACGAATGAAGACTACCCACCTCTGGAAGTGTTCAACTACAGCGGTTGGCTATGCCTAAAAATGCTTTTTGCTGCACAAATGGAGGTTTTCAAAAGCAAGGTGCTTGTCGTGGGCGACGACAAATTCGCCTCAGTGATTACTAAGCAATTTGAGAGTTGTGGCATCTGGGCTCGGACGGTACCGCACCTTCGGGACACCGAGAACTTTCAAGAGATTGATGCGTTGGTCATTGCAGACTACTCGCGAAAGGAGATGATCATTGGGCCCCAGGGCGACTTGACAGCATCCGAGTTGGCCGACAGGGCTCCAGGGTTGACGATCATTCAATTCGCCGGCCAAATTGATCTGGGGACCCTCGAAGAAATGGGGGTTCACGTCTATCCCGGTATTCCCATGGGACCAACTCGAATGGCAAAAACGCTGGCAGAGTTGGGTGCCAAGCCGGTGATCGAATTGCATGGTTTGGGCTTGAAAGTCGGTGAGGTGCTTGCCAGGGCGCGCTTAGTGGAAGGGCTGGGCGTGAATGAATCGGTTGCGTATGCATTGAAGAACAGTCCAGCCCAAGATTTTGAAGAGCCATTGAGGAAAGGTCATGAGCAACGAGTCAGATAGAAAGCGGAAAGAAATAATAGAATATTACCGCGAACGAGCTACTACAGACAGGTATGCAACATCCCCAGATTTTAATCTCCGTGAGGTGGAGATCGATTATCTGTCGAGATGGTTAAGGGATGAATGCCATGTTCTGGATGTGGGCTGTGGGAATGGGTATTCTGATTTTTGTCATGCTGCTTTGTTCAACTCCAATTTTATCGGCGTCGATTTTGTACCGGAAATGGTTAAAGCGGCAAATCAGATGATTGATCAGTTTGAGTTGAAAGGTGAAGTTAAATTTCAGGTGGGAGACGTTACTCAACTAGAATTCACGGACTCCACATTTGACTTTGTGATAAGTCAGCGTTGCTTGCTAAATCTCCCGAATAGAGAAGAACAATGGCAGGCAATGAAAGAGATATCAAGAGTGTTAAAGCGAGGTGGATATTACCTGATGCTCGAGGGTACCCTACAGGGTTTGTCGCGTTTGAACGAGGTGCGATCCCTGTTCGGTCTAGAGCCGATTTCAGAGGCTGCCCCTGGCTACAACTGGTTCAGCAACAAGTTCGACGAGCAGGAGATGCTCGGTGTCGCAGGGGCCCTCTTTGAGAGGCTTGAGACTATTCAGCGGTTCGGCATGTACTACTTCATTTCCAGAGTGATTCATCCCTTGCTGGTTCTTCCGAATAAACCTCGATACGATGCCCAGATTAATGCGGTGGCCCGGCAGATTTGCCATCAGATCCCAAATTATGAGGACATGGGCCACGTGGCTCTTTTCGTATTCCGGCGATAATAGAATACCCTTGAATTAGAGATGCAAACGATAGGACAAAAACCTGTCAGTGTGGCAATGTTCACGAACCTTTTCTATCCCGTTGTGAGCGGATCTTCCACTCAGTCTGCTTCCCTTTCTTGTGAATTAGCACGGCTGGGCCACAGACCGTTTGTTGTTACAGCCAGAATAGAAAAAAGCTCACCGGCATACGAGGAAATCGATGGGGTGCCCATCTATCGAATTCCAGCGGTTCGCTTACCCAGACTTTCGATCTCCATGAACTTCCCGTGGCTGAGTTACACTTTTACGCCAGCCAATCTTAGAAGGATCGAGAAAATTTTCCGAAGGCACCGGCCTGAAATTATTCACCTTCACAATCATATGTTTGACCTTTCTTTCCCCGCTGTTCTGATGCGCCGAAAATCCAATATCCCTCTAGTCATCACTATCCACACGATGATCCGCCACACCCGTGCGCTCTACAACTTGCTGTTATACCCAGCCGATAGGGTGTTCCTTAGAAAGATGGTGGTCAAGAGGGCACAAATGCTCATTTGTCCAGACATCAATATCGAGAAATACGTCAGGGAGGCGTTTCCTGAAAACCGACGAGCTCTTGTGCCTTATGGAATCCCTATCCCTGGAGAGCCGGAAGACAGGGTTTTGCAAGAGTTGCGGGATAGGTATCAATTGAACGGTAAACGAGTGATTCTTTCACTCGGACATGTCATAGAACTTCGCGATCGAAGAGAGTTGATCAGCGCTCTTCCAGCCCTCCGTAAAACCATACCGAATGTTGTTGTTTTAATTGTGGGAGCAGAGTCAACGGACAAACCTCGCAGACTTGCCAAGCAGTTGGGAGTAGAGGATGCTGTGATCTTTGCCGGTCCCGTGGCGCATCATCAGGTCAAGAACTATCTGGCGTTAGCGGATTTGGAAATGCATTTGTTTTACCAGGATGCGCCGGAGAATATGTCCCTGGGTATAGCCTCGTTAGAAGCCATGGCAGCGGGCAAAGTGATTCTCGCATGGGCGAATAAGAATACCTATGGGCGTGGGATACTAAGGGATGGATCGAACATCGTGTTCGTCGACCCCAATGAACCAGCGCAGCTGGCTCAAACGATCATTGATCTTCTGCTTGACCACCAAAAGCGCAGACAGGTTGGTGAAAGGGCGAGTCGAACCATCCAAAACCACTTCTCGTGGGAGAGTGTTTGTTCGAAGACACTCAAAGTGTACAAAGAAGTGTTGCAGTGATCTATTGCCTAGAGACCTGCAAAACACAAAGGTAATGGATGTGGGAGTTGAAAAAGGCATTAGGAACGGATTAGGCACAATGGGAAGGGCTGTTTATTTCAACGCGCTTGGTTAGAAGCATTCGAGAGCCAAGCTGGGCGCAACGCTTTGGAAAATGGATAGACCAAAAAATTTGAATGAGGCTTATGACTGAAATCGTAATTGAAGCTGGTCACGGCGAACGGCAGTATTGGAAAGACTTGTGGCAGTATAGGGAGCTGTTTTGGTTTTTGGCCTGGCGGGATGTTTTGGTGCGTTACAAACAAACCGTCATCGGCATAGCCTGGAGCGTCATCCGTCCCTTCTTGACCATGATCGTTTTTACTATCATTTTTGGTAGACTGGCCGGCTTCCCTTCCGAAGGCGCCCCTTACCCCATCCTAGTATTCGCAGCGATGCTCCCCTGGCAGATGTTTTCTAATGCTGTGACAGAGAGCAGCAACTCCCTGGTAGCGAACGCGTCCATGCTTTCGAAGGTGTATTTCCCTCGGTTGATTGTGCCGACTAGCGCGGTCATTGTCAGCCTCATCGATTTTGTTATCTCTTTAGGAATTCTCGGTGCGCTTATGGTTTGGTACGGCTTTGTTCCTGAGTTCCGGATAATCGCTTTCCCCCTTTTCCTCCTTTTGGTGATCGTTGCAGCCCTCGGACTTGGAATCTGGACTGCCGCCTTGAATGTGAAATACCGGGACTTTCGATACATCGTGCCCTTTCTTGTTCAGTTCGGTATGTATGTCTCTCCCGTCGGATTCAGCAGCAGTGTGATTCCCGATAATTGGAGGCTCATCTATTCCTTGAACCCGATGGTCGGGGCCATCGATGGTTTTCGGTGGGCTATTCTGGGAGGACACACTCCGCTCTATCTGCCAGGTCTTGGCCTTTCTGCAATACTCGTGACAATAATCTTCTGGTTTGCGCTCAGCTACTTCAGGAAAACGGAACGTATATTCGCTGATGTGATATGAGGTTGCCGTGACTGCGGTGATCAAGGCCGAGAATCTTTCAAAAAAATATGTTATTGGCCACGCCCATCAGGGACAATATCTCACCTTTCGGGAGTTGCTCATCCATAGCTTCAGAAGTGGGAGTCGTAGGCTTTTCCATCCTTTCCTCGCCTCCTCCGGCCAGCCCCTAACCGGATTGGCCACTACAGAGGAACTGTGGGCCCTAAAGGATGTTTCTTTCGAGATCAAACAGGGAGACCGAGTTGGTATTATTGGGCGAAACGGTGCTGGAAAAACCACTCTGCTCAAAATCCTGAGCCGAATCACAGAGCCGACAGAGGGGAAAGTATCCATCAAGGGTAGGGTGGCCAGCCTGCTGGAGGTGGGCACTGGTTTTCACCCTGAACTGACGGGCCGAGAGAACATTTTTCTTAATGGAGCTGTGCTCGGCATGAGCAGAGCGGAGATCAAGAGCAAGTTCGACCAGATTGTCGCTTTTGCTGAGGTCGAAAGGTTTCTTGATACTCCAGTAAAACGTTACTCGTCAGGCATGTATGTGCGGTTAGCCTTTGCTGTTGCAGCCCACCTTGAGCCGGAGATTTTGGTCGTGGATGAGGTGCTTGCGGTCGGGGATCTTCAGTTTCAAAAGAAGTGCATTGATAAAATGGAGAATGCCGCTACGGAAGGTAAAACAATTCTTCTCGTGAGCCATAATATGGCTTCGATTCTGAGCATTAGCACCAAGAGTATGCTGATGGCGGACGGAAGACTGATAGAGGAGGGGCCGAGCCAAGAAATCGTGAGAAGGTACCAAACAAGTTTTCTGAGTAAAGCCCTTGGACAAACTGACTTGTCGAATGTGGAACGTTACGGCAACGGGAAAGCGCAGTTTTGCTCGATCGTCATGAAGACTCTGAACCATCATGGTGAATCCCTGCCATTTCCAGAAACAGGCTGTGACATCGCGTTTGAAATGCATATCAAGGCCCGTGAGGAAATTCATCATGTGGCCGTTGCGGTTATTGTCTACGATGAACTTGGCAATCGGCTCACTGATGTAAACACGCTGATCAAGGGAGAAGCCTTGAGCCTTAAAGCGGGGCAGCAAGCGGCAGTAAAATTTCTTTTGCGGAATGTTCGACTCAAACCTGATGTCTACACAGTCGGTCTATGGCTGGGTGTAATCAATTTGGAGGACATTGACGGCATTCGTTATGCAACCTCTTTTAAGATGGAGGCAAAAAAGGAAGATATCCTTTATACGAGGCCATTTCCAGGAGTGTACGCTTGCGAATTTGATTACACGGTCGAGGATATCCGCTAGAAGAATGAAGGAGGACTCCAAGGGGGACCAATTGAAAAGGCTGCTGAGAATACTCCGAAATCCGATAAGGGAGTTGTGCTTGAAGGACGTGTACGACAAATTGGCGCAGCTTGAGTATCGGTCATTTAATCGACGGTTCTATGCCATCGAACAAGTGACGGAATACTTGATCGGCGCTCAAATACCGGGCGATTACCTTGAATTCGGCGCCTATCGGGGGACTACGTTCATCCACGCCTACCGGTGGATGTCAACCCATTTCAAGAAGATGAGATTCTTCGCTTTCGATTCCTTTGAAGGGTTGCCTTCTCCATCAAGCATCGATGCGCCGGACGGATACAGCAGCAACTTTATTCAAGGCCAATTCGCATGTTCTGAAGAAGAATTCACGAAGAACCTCATGAACAGGGATGTAGATATCAACAGGGTAAGAACAATCAAAGGGTGGTTTAAGGAAACATTAACGCAGTCGAAGGCTGAAAATTATGGAATCGCCAAAGTCGCAGTTGCATGGGTCGACTGTGATCTGTATGAATCGACGGTACCTGTTCTCGAATTCATCACACCTTATCTAACAACCGGCTCGGTTATTGCTTTTGACGATTGGAGATGTTTTAGAAATAGCCCCGATTTCGGTGAAAAGAAAGCCTGTAAAGAGTGGCTTTCAAGAAATAAGCATATCGATCTGCATGAGCTCATATCCTTTGGCTGGAATGGGATGGTATTCACGGCGGAGATCAGAAAGAGTTGAGAGCCAATTCGAGCCATACCCTATTCGGGCAAGGCAGGGTTTTGCTGGAAACAATAAAAAAGGTATGCCCGATATGTTCTGCGACTTTGCAATACGGAAGCAGGCAGTACTCACTGCAAGAGCTTCTTGAGCTTTGGAAACCCATACAGATCTCTGAGAACGTTGCTGGCAAATTAGCTCAGCAGGCCGATATCACACAACTCTTTGGCTGCCCTAAATGCGGGCTCGAAATCTTCTTGCCCCAAATCGTTGGGACTCCAGAATTCTACTCAGAGCTGTCTAGACACGGGACCTTACATTACTATGAGGAGGACAAGTGGGAATTTGGGGAAGCCCTAAAGGATTTGAACAAAGAGGCTTCCGTTGTAGAAATCGGCTGCGGCTCCGGGAGTTTCCTTAGAAAGATCAGGCCATTTGTTTCTGAGGTATGGGGAATAGAGTCAAATGATCATGCCCTGTTAGCGGCTCGTGACGCAGGCTTGAACGTTTTTCATTCGGAAGGGGACCTATCCAGGCTCAAGACGCGATTTGACTATGCCTTCTGTTTCCACGTATTGGAGCATGTTTCAAATCCTGTTGAGTTCCTGAAAGGACTGTCTTTGCTGGTCAAGCCGG
>Ga0315276_10004289_pt1 | contig 13093 bp, 11 predicted proteins | sample YL17G05_0_MG_FD_204542 | JGI IMG/M metagenome (GOLD analysis project Ga0315276, IMG submission 204542) | Sediment microbial communities from Yellowstone Lake, YNP, Wyoming, USA - YL17G05_0 | ecosystem: Environmental > Aquatic > Freshwater > Lake > Sediment | place: USA: Wyoming | collected... | reverse complement strand
CTGTATATCTACACTTCCCGCAAGTGCTACAGTGACTATAAAGCTACCGCTAAGCCTACAGAGAGATGCCTCGTAGCTTTTCGTAGTGCCACGTAGAAAACCAAGCTTCCTGGTACTGGCAGTACTATCACCCTGTAGATATCCAGAAATACCAGATGTGGTTCCAGACGATCCCTCAAGAAATGCAGAAGAGTTTGCGCTAGTACTGTCCAGGCCAACCAGATAGGCGTGTGCACTAGATCGATCTATACCTTCTAGATATACTGCCTGCGAGTCAGTTGTCTGAGCTTGACCATATGTATAGACTTCTTGGCCTGACTGTGCATCAGACGAACCTGAGAGATATGTGCTAATTGATGTTCTCTGAACATCAGATCTTCCTGCCACAAACGCATGTAGGTTACCGATGGCGGTGTTTTGCCCCTGTAGGTATCCTGGCTTTCCTGATAGTGAGTAAAGTTGTCCGTAGAGATATACTGCCAGGGATCCGCTGATGTTGTCGTTGCCCACGATACACGCGGATACGCGAGAGTTGCCGACGTTCCATCCTGCCAGATATGCTGATAATCGACTACTACCATATACCAATCCTTTCAGATAAGCTGGAATAGAAGATGTATTGCTAGAGAAACCAGATAAGTATACATCAACTGAAGACGTAATACTTATAGAACCAGAAATGTAAACATGGATTGCACTATTTACACTTTGTGTTCCAGATAGAAATACTGATACCGATGAAGTCGCTACATCACTGCCGCTAAGGAAAGCGAAGCTACCTGACCTATAGGTTGATTGACCTAAAAGATAGGCAAGTGTACGAGATACAGCATCGGTTTGGCCGCGTAGATATACAGATTGACTGGACTGGTTGGTTGACTGACCTACTAGATAAGCCAATACAGAAGATGTATTTAGTGAGGATGCTCCAGCTAGATAAATGGATTTACTAGAAAGGCTCTGTATACTACCGGCAAGATAAGCTGATTGACTAGTAAGTGATACAACCCCACCACATAGATACGCTCCCCGCCTAGAGATTACTTGATCTTGTCCGTGTAGATAAATTCCCTGTTTTGAAAATGCCTGATCCTGCCCATTTAGATATACAGATTGACTTGTCTTGGTAGTCGATTGACCAGCGAGATATGCGGTAGTAAAAGATATATTTCCAGTTGAGGCACCTATTAGATAGGCATTGACTTGTGAGCTCGCTAAATCTCGACCTTGAATATATGCATTCTTGTTTGAAAATGCTTGGTTTGATCCCTGTAAATAAGCGTTCACCAAAGAAGATAGAGTGTCTTGAGCATCCAGATACGCGGATACAAAAGACTTGCTAGAGTCTTGCCCAACTAAATAAGAAACTACACGACTATTAGCAGAACTTTCTCCAACGAGATATGCGGCTTTTCTTGAAGATGCAGTAATACCACCCGCAATAAAGGCGTGAATGCTAGAAGCCGATGAACTTATTCCTGATAGCCAGGCTACGTGAGTAGATTCCGCTATATTGAGACTCGATAGAAAGGCGGGAATACTAGACTTTGTGGTACTGGTACCAGAAAGATATGCAGACTTTCTTGCCGAAGAGAGAATACCACCAGTTAGATAGACTGGCGTTTTGCTACTTGTAGTATTTTGTCCAGCCAAGTAGACATTAGTAGAACTCTTCGTTGCACTCAAGCCTTGTAGGAAGGCAGCTTGCTTAGACTTGCCATAGTCATTACCGCTTAGGTAGGCAGATAAACCATTACCAGTCGAGACAATACTCCCGCTTAGATACGCTGACTTACTATTTGTTCCCGATGTGGAACCTGACAGATAGCCAGATTTGTACGACGTGATACTAGCTGCGCCGTTTAGATAAACTGGCTTACTAGAACTGGTGGATATTCCACCTGCTAAATAGGATGTCTTACTGCCAACTCCTGGTGTAGAGCCCTTGAGATATGTCGGATTACTACTGTTAGTTAGTACAACGCCACTTAGATAGGAACTCTTTGACGATCTTGCAGTACTGGCCGTACCATTGATATAGACATGCTTAGATGAAATCTTTCTCTTTGGAACTTTGAGTTTTGCCTTGGATACCGCAGGCTGCTTGACAGATGTTCCAGTAAGATAGGAACCCTTAGAGCCACTAGAAAAAATATTTCCAAGTAAGTAAGAGTTTTTACTAGATAGCGATGTTGATGATCCACTTAGATAGGTTATCTTACTGCTGATTGTGTTTGTGGAGCCGTGTAGAAATGCTGGCTTGCTACTCTTGATTTCTACTTGCCCACATAAGTACGCTGATCGAGAATCGGATAGAGATATTTTCCCATTTAGGAATGCGATAGTGTTCGATAGCGCTGTGCTTGTGCCAGCTAGATAGGATGCTTTGTTATCCTTAGTGCCTGCTTGTCCGCGTAGATACGAGCTAACCCGACTGCTGGATACGCTATTTCCGCTAAGATAGGACGCGCGATTATTGCTATTTGTAGCTTGACCCTTCAGGTATGCCGATTTACCAACCAGAGACGTGGACGAGCCACTAAGATATGTGGGTTTATTGTTTACTGCTGTGGAACTACCCTTTAGGTATATCGTTTTATTTGAACTTGCTGTACTCTGTCCCTTCAGATATCCAGATTTATTGCTTTTTGTATTTGTGGATGGATTTGCACCATTCAGATAGGCCGCTTTATTAGAAGATGAGGCAGCTTCGCCCTTGAGGTACGACGACTTATTTGATTTGGTGCTAACATTCCCGGTTAGGTATGCACCCTTATTTGATTTGGATGGTGTCTTTTCTTTGAATGAAAGAATACTAGTTACGGCTGCCGTTCCAGCAGACTCGTTTTGGGATACATTACCAGTTGCGCCAGTACCAATGCTATAAGCGAAAGACAGTACCTGGTCGCTTCCAGATGTATTTCGATACTGAGCAGTTAGATTTGTTTGACTCCAACCAGCACCGGATAGGGTTCCAAATGTATTTGCTAGAGCGACAGCCCAAATAGCTATGGCAACAGACTGAACTGCACTAGTTCTTGTTATACCAGTTATCGTTAGTGTATATGGAGAACTCGGAGCAGCTATACTGGCGTTTGCAAGTGCTACATCTGCTACAAAACCTCTTGTTGCTGCATTTGTACTCGATGATCTAAATACAAGCATATAAGCAGAGTTACAGACAGTAGCTCCCATTGTAACTGATGGATTAGCAGACCATGTTCCATTGAAGTTGCACCAGAATATACGCAAGCGTTGAGTATTAGCACTATTCTGAGTTAGGGCAGTCCATGTCTGACCACCTGCCTCAGACATAGTTAGTGTTCCGGTAGATGCTCTACGATCACCGATGATAACGCATAGATCACCAGCCTGCATACTTGCTGGTGGGGCTATCGCAGTAGGATCGGCAGTATTGGTACTGTTATCTGTAGGTGTTGTACCAATACCATGTAGAGTAATAGTCATTAGGTTATATCCTCGACTATTATTTTGATGGACAAATCACTATAGTCTGTAATATTGTCTATTTCGCTTTGTGTTAGGTAGTATTCGAATGTCTGAAAATCAGCAGAAACTACCTGCGTGTCACTTGCTATTAGTACTGCGCCTTGATAAAGCTCAGCTTTCATTGTGATTGGATCGCCAGATATATTCTTCGCTCGCCATTCCATGACGTGGAAATAGTTTTTGTCTGGTGTTCCGTCTGGCGCAGCTAATGATACCCGAAAGTAATCTCCATTTTGTGCAGTAGTACGATAGACATATTCGCTATCATCTACTGAGTCTAGATGAGTATATAGTTCACTACCCGTATCCTCGTTGATCCACTCTCCGGTATATGTGTCCCCGGATGGCAATAGGTCTTCAAGTGCGTCACCACTTAGATATACCTGCGTGCTATCTAGTGTTGAGGTTCCAATTGGTACGCCCTCTAGGTACGCGGGTTTTTTATCAACGCCCTTTCGAATATATTCGACTTGAATAGCAGCACTAGATATTCTACGATAGTTTGGCGTGGGCTTCTGTTCAACAACTATAAGACCAGCAGAAACTCTACGATAATTGATATCGGGTTTCTGCTCAACTTCAATAGCAGTGCCGCTAACTCGTCTCGACATTAGACCGTCTCTACGACTAACTCAATTCCATCTATATCTGCGTCTTCCCACGCACTACTATCGTCTGGATTTACTTTATATTCATTTCCCTTTACAATATTATAAGTCGTTGGAAGACTTATCGCAGAACTCATATAGTCTGTACTGCTAACACGTAGACCAATCTTCATCTGTGCACCTTCGGGCACTGTATCAATAGCTCGCGCTTCTGACCAGACACGCAGGATTTGCTTGCCCGTTGCGGTAAAATCTGTGATTGCATATCTATCTTTGTTTCCTGGTGTACTATCCTGAACATAATCAGTAGAACTCGCTGGGATATCATCAATCAGTTGATAGTTATCTGTTGAATTACTATCTGAGCCTGTCCACTGACTCAGGGTTCCATTTCCACTCGGAACAAGAATTTCAATACGTCCGTCTCCAGGCCATGAGTTGTCGTTCTTGCCATCTGTATTGACGGTATCGTTCATGGCAATATCGTCGTAATAAGTTCGCTCCCAGGCGTAGCTGCAATGTCGAACTCTGTCTACGGTCGTTTCCGATCCTGGTTTTGTGTCTCCCGTGTAAGTTGGATCGAGTACTCCATCGATTTTTACTTCACTGACACCACTGCTATCTGCAATCTTGAGGTGCCACTCGATCAGCGTCCAGTTTCCTTTTGGGACAGTCAATGTCGATGTAGTAACCTCGGTGGCATTGACATATACATGCAATTTCCCATCGGAGGATACTTTGAGGTATCCAATTTGAGTACTGCCACTCTTGGCAATACATATACTTATGTCCGTGTTCTGGCTAGCAGTCGGCCAAACAGCGAAGCGATAATAGAACTCGGATATTGCCGTGAACTGCTTTTCCAGCCATCGCACATGCCCTTCGGTGCCATTGATGGCATAGGAGTAAGCCCCGCTTCTTTTCTGTGTCGTAAATACACCGTTGTCGGCATCCAATTGTCCCAGGGAGGACCAAAAAAGCGTATCCCCAAACTCGCCACCATCTATAAATAACCGTGTCATAACAAGCTCCTTTTTACAACAATATTACGTAAAAGCATTAGCATATATGCTGTCTTTTGTGCAATCTCTCGTAAATCAATAATCTCTTTGGCTAGCATCTTTAGGCCAGTTTTAGCTGTAGCTAGCGTTGTTACATTCGCATCAATCCATGCATCAACTTCGGCTTGTGTCTGACCGGAAAAGATATCGCCGTTTATCCATGCTTCTGCTTCTTCTGGTGTCCAGGATGCATAATTTGGGAGGCTCATAAATGCATTTCTGGCAGTCTTTATTCCATCCCAATCTATGGGTTTGGCTGCTGTAGAGTCGTGGTATCTAATAATTTCATCTGCCTCTGATATATCGATCCCCTTGAGCAGATAGATTTTTAGACTTGAGCCCGTATAGTCCATACCAATATACTCTACTATATTGTTGTCTTTGTTTATTCTAAGTTCTGGATGCGCAGCAAGAAATTCTGCCCTAAGTGATATTGGCTCAAAATTACCAACATAGGCAAGTGTGAGAATATCACCGCTAAGCCAGCAAGATTTTCTACTAAACGAGTTCATAGTTTACTCCTATCAAAATTCCCCCCGAAGGAGACCTGCAGGGGGATAAATCATGCCGAAGCTGTTAAGCTGCAGCGTATAGGGTTAGTAAGGTTTATGGGAAAGTAATTAGCGCTTTATGCGTCAATATTTCCCACATAAGAACAAGAACAAGTCCCACGAATATAGAGCCCACCCAACGAATCACCTTCATCTGCTGGACTAATGGCTCAACAATAGCAGCTAACTCTTTCTGCTTTTTATAGATCTCAATGACACATGCCAGAACAAGCTTTTGGGTTTGATCTGGACTTATTCTGTCCTCATCATTACTCGCATTGACGAGTTGCAACAACTCTTCTAATATGGCGGCTTCTGGCATGTTGATCTCCTATGCTAGCGTGGTATGGGTCTTGTTCCCGGATAGTGGTCGAATATCCTGGTATATAAACCCATCATTCGATATCCATATAATGTAAATCTTGTCACCAACTACACTTCCAATTCCCTGCTTGAGTCCATCCTGCCCACCAAAAAGAGACTTGGTGCTTTCGTAGGCATGGAAATAGCCATCTACTTGTTTTTCTGGAAGTGTTACTAATTGGAGACCTGCCCGAAATAGGCGCAGACGCACGATCGACAACTTTGGATTCGAGTCTCGTAAAACAGAAAGGAGTAACTGCCACGATGTCCTTTCGCCTGGGCGTGGCGGTGCTTCCTGTGCCGTAGTGCCATTTGATAAGTTTGCGATCCATCCTCGAAAAGAAGATATGTTCATAGGATCCTCAACCATTCCATATCGCTAACCTTACGGAAATTATCTTTCAATAACTCTTCCATAAGTTTACTATGATCGAAGTGCATTGGATAGATACCATCTTGTTTATTCCAATTGGCGATATAGATCAAACGACCACCAATCTTCAGAACACGAATGATTTCACCAATGGTTTCCATGAGCTCATCTTCTGTTAGATGCTCAAAAGTTTCCGCAGAAAATACCACATCGAACTGATTATCCTTGGAAAGCTCTTTCCATTCCTCTCCAACAATGAAGAGACTGCCATGCTTCCGCATCAGTTCAGATACCGTCTTGTCCCATCGATACCTTATAAAGTCCCGTAAGAATGGGTTGATTTCCACCGCAACTACTTCATTCTGCTGGATAGCAAACTGAAATGAGACCGTTCCAATACCAGCGCCAATCTCAAGAACATTCATGTTTCGGATTGGAAGAAGAGACTTGCGCATTTCCGTAAAGCCAGCCATGAAGTTCCAGTGAAGCAACTCAATCAAGTAAAGCCGACCTGTCATATCGTCTTTGTAGAAATTGTTGACATCTTCCGTAGCAGGAATAGAATCGCCAAACTTCGAGTTCCAATAATCGCCAGCCATGTGAGCACTTCCACGCTCAATGCGATCGACAGCTTGCTCAAAGTCGACCTTCATAAATTCAGAGAGCCACTGAGCAGCATCTCGTTTGCTATACATGGTTAGATTGACACCAGCGCCACGATAGATTGAGCGGAACTGTGCATGACCCATTGGTACCCAATTGTAATGACCACAGACTGTTGAGAAATCGCAGTAGACCGGAATGCCAGCTTCTTTAGCGTCCGAGCAGAAAGATAGATCTTCACTGGTACCAAAATTCTTGTATTCGAAGATCGGTTTTTCTAAATACTCTAAAACACTACGGTGAATAACAATACAGCCCGTAGCAATAGCGTCAACCTCTATGACAGCATCTTTTGGATCGCAATCGATAGTGAAACCACCATCGCGCATGGGTACCTGAAACTTTTCCAGAAACTCATACACTTCGTCGCGCATTGGAACCCACTGAGGAACCAAGCGCCCATATTGGTCTTGTGTGTCATGTATGCGCCTGAAAGCAAATGGGTCTTTGGTATCGCCACGATGGAAATAGAGACCACCAACGATTGGTTTCCCAAGACCAACAAGCTTCAAGATAGCATCCCTAGGGATGTCCATATCGGTATCGATCATAGCTAACCATTCTGGCTTAGACGGATCTTCAAAGAAGTGCTGAACAATCCGGTCACGATTACGATCAACTCGATGACCTTCTGCCTGAAAGTATCCAGCACTTCTTCCCGACTTAGCCATTTCAGCTAAGATATTATCCCGAACATCGAGAGCCTGCGTGAGATACACACGCTCGCGAGGAATACCTAGGAGGATCTTGCCTTCTTTTCCGTCTATTGTGGGTGCGATGTATTTTTTAGTCATATCTCTCCTGTAAATTGGATAAATTTGATCAAGAATAGGTCAGTGCTACCCCAAAGTCAAACTGGGTTTTTGCGCCAACGGTCTCTGGACGAGCAGAGATGGCAATATAAAAAGTGTGAAGAGTTGAGGCGGTCTGATCCGAGAGAGATAGATACTCGCCAGCATTATCACCGCCGATATTGCCGCTATCGTCATTGATATTTGTCCAGGCAGACGCAGAAACACCTTGCTGAAGTGCATAGGCTTCAATACCAACAGCTTCGTTGGCTTCGACAGATCCGTCGTAGGCATACAGACGGGCCGATGAGGTTGCCACTGAAGATGCATCCGTAAAGTTGATACGGAAAGTGCATTGAGTGGTTGCGATGTTGGCATCTGCCACAGTCGTGGTAGATCCAGCTCCAACAATGAATTGAGTGCTGGTCACGAACTTCACGTTCGGAACATGATTCGTTCCGCACTGGTCGGTTCCTGGATCACCATTTCCGAGATGGCTACCGGACTGCCAGGTTCCCACCGTAATGGGGGTTGTCAAGGTAGTATTATTTCCACTGAACACAATCGTATTGGTTGAAATATCCTTCCAACCTGGGGTATCACAATATGCTTCCCAAGTAAATGTTGCCATTTCTACCTCCTAGGTCAATGTTCCCTCTAGGAAAGAATGCCGACTTAGTTTTCGGCTACGCTTCGCCATAGCAGGATGAATAAGAACTGTTCCGGTGGACACAATCTCAGTATATCCATTGGAATCTACCAGTTGTAACTGGTGTCTATATTGTCCCTGTAAGTGTTCTGTGTCTGTGGAAATACAGTGCACAAGACATACCCCACCATCTTCGTGGGTTATCTCGATTTCACCTGATCCATTAGACGATGACTTGCGAAACATTATATTATAGTCATCATCGAAAAGAGCATAATTGATTTCGCAACTAGCCAAGTTGAATGGAGCATTCCCTCCATCCACAATAGTGAATTGTATATCCTTGGTGTTGCCAGCATAGAAATCTGAGCGGATATCCTGTTTCTCTTCCGTCATGGTGTTTTCCCTCCCGCCTTAGCCGGAATAGCTACCTTCTTGGCAGATGGTGGTTTGACACGTTGCCCACCGCCCCCACCACCTTCTCCTGGGGCCGGAGCCAGTTTAGCCTGGGCTTCAACTTGTTGGATCATCATTTCGCCCTGAGCTTCAGTAACCTGTACCTGAGCATCGGTCTGCATATCCAGTAATGCCTGTTCCCATGCGAGGATCTTAGCCTTTTCCTCTTCGATATTCTCAATGTCACCAGTGAGTTCTAAGAGGGTTTCAATGCTTCCCAAGCGACCCGAGGCACGCGATACCCATTCCTGAACATCAACTTCGCGATCACGAGGCAACATATTAGCCCATTTTTGTTTCATACGCATTCCGAGCATATCCTGGGTTATACCCGCTAGTTTCTGCTTGAACATCATAAGCAGAAGATAGCGCTGGAATACATTTAGGCCATCCGTCCAGAAAATACGTTCCTGAAAGAGGTGAGAGGTAAGAGGCCAGAAACGAGTTGCGAGAGTAAGAGAGCTTCGTTGAGAGCCCTCATCTTCTCCTTCAGCAACCGCTGGCACAAAAGAGTCTCTTCGGTATTGGGCATATACTTCGTGGACGAGATCACGCATGGCAGTATTAGCACGTTGCTTGCGGATCTCAAATAGGTCTGGTTGGGGTTCTTGACCCGAGATGTTGGGGGCAGAGCCAAGGTCGATGACTGGTAGACCCTCGGCAATTCTTCGTACTTGCGGAGAACCATTGACGTTCCGCATTGCTGTGTAAGAATGAGCGTCGTCGTTGACTGCATCGCCATAATCTCCAAAGCGCAGGTTTAGTTCAGTTACTTCTCCCTTGAGTTGATCGAAAGCGTTGATCCCATAAAAGTCAGTAGCACGAAGATGGGGGATGTAGACCATCGGGACAAAACCAAATGGATTATCGCCACCAAGTTGAACAGTCTCACCACCACCTGTCCAGGTAGCGGGTTTGCCATCGATCCATATTTTGTAATATTGGCGTGTCCAGTGTTCTACATAATACACATAATCGTCAGATCCCACATATCCCCACTGTATAGCTTCCTCGAGAGAAATCTTTCTAATTACCCAGGCTGCTAAAAGACGGAAGTTATCCGATCCATCAGCAATACCAACGAAACATTTCGGATTTAGTAACTCGATCCTAATTGGTATCTCTCGATCAGTTTCCCAGGGAACATAGGTGGCCTTGAATACACAGCCGCCATAGATCTGAGAAAGAATACCACCTTGCATCATCAATGAGCGTCCATGATTCTCGAACCAGACATCGTTGAGTGTTTCTTCAGCGATCTTGGCAGAATCCTTTAGAGATTGATCTCTTGCTACAATCTTAGAATAGACCAATGAACGACCATCATCTTCAGGATCACCAAAGAGCATGGCGGCGTGTTTTACAACGGTACCAAAGATAGGATTTATTTTGAGAGGATATAGCTCAATCTGGTCACCCTGAGAAGATTTCTCCGTAAGGGCCTGTCCAGTAAACCATCTTTCTGCTTCTGCAGCCCTTGCCAGAATATCTTCGTACTCTTGTTGCGGGAAACCAGGAATATCTGCTAAAGAGAAAGTTTCTATCATGAATTACTCCCAAAAGCACAAAAACAGCAACGAGAATAGCAAATACCAAATCATTGTGCTGTTAGTGTATCTTGCATCATTAGTATACCCGTATAACACGGCTCGGTCAATACGAGTGCTAGAAGTATCAGATAACTCAATAAAAGAAGAGCTACGATGATAAAGATGATCTTTATAGGATACTGTTTGATTAGAAGATAGGGCAGCAGTATCGAAAAGTCCACGCAGATCAAGCACCAAAGAAGTACAACAATATTAGCCATTTTCCAGTTTCCTATAAGATGCTCTTTTCGATCTTGACGGAGAACGTGTATCAAGGAAACCAGTTACTACTGGTATAGCCTTGAATGCATCCTCCCCACTACTGGTTTGAAAATACTGGTAGTATGCACCACCATACGGGAAGAAACCAGGACAACCACTATCTGCCCATTCGTTGCAAAGATTTAGCCAAAGCACCGGATCACTTACCTGCGTAATGAGCGCCATGAGCTTCTCCTATTGCGATCTTCCGAACGCTGGTTGCGGACGAGGGGCACGCCGATTTCTATCGGGGCTAGGTAAACGTCGATGCGTAGCAGCATCTTTATCAATCGCCGTACTATTTCTCGCAGTAAGTTCTTCAGGTGAGACATGAAACCACATCCTTATCGCATGAGCACTCATACTCATTGTTGCTACGATATCTTGAGCGATCTTTTTATCAACCTCGTAATCGTAGTTTGTAAGCTGCGATCGCATTCCTACAATATCTCTGGGCCAAGTCATCATCTTTCCTTCCACAAATAGACGTAGGGTTTGTAGATACTGTATCTTCTTTGATCCAGAAAAGTCGAGGCCACTAATACCAGCGATACGACCCATTGAGCTATCATAACCCTGATTACCATCTTCGCCAGGAAATCTTTCCTTGAATAAGTACTCGTTGATAAGCACATTGACATTCTTTTGAGTAGATGTGCTGTCGATACCAGAATACCCAGGCTTGTAAGTCTCTATCAAGTCGAACATTTTCTGGATGAACACAGTAATCTTTCCACCCCCATTACCCCACCAAAAGCACACCAGTCTTGCTGGTATCTTTGGGAAGTTGGTAACATCCCATACCATAAGAACAGGCGAGTTTCGATGAGGGGCACCATCGATACCAGGATCTCCAAACAACATATAGAAATGACCATATTCGGATGGACGCATAAAAGAGACCACTCCGCAGCCGTGTAGTTTCTCGTATTGATATCCAGCTAGTCCTTCCATTGCTCTTGACTGTACGAGTGGCCCTTCGCCAGCTATCTCGCAAGCATAAACATTTTCCTTGGCAAAGAAATGCCCCTTGCCTTCCGGACGACTGCCCTCAATAAACCGAGCACGTTCCTCAACAGGAATACGCTGAAGCATACGGGCAAGCTGTTGTTCGGTCACATTCTTGTTAGAGCGAGAACTTACCACTAATGATAAGTAATTGGTAGGATCGGCATCTGCTTGGTCGAAATAATACCACAGGTAGAAGTTATCCCAGGAGTTAGATGTCATCGAGAAACGACCCAGGCGCTCTCTGCCCTTTACGGATCCCCGTAGACGAGAGCCAACGTTTGTCACAACTTCTTCGAGATTATCCAGTAGACCGGCTTCATCGATATTGATCCAGTCACCTTCCCAGGAAAGAATACCTGTAGCATCTTTATCTACAGACATAAATTCCATTGTGCTCTCATATACCGCTTTACCAATCCGGTATCGGAGCGTAATCTTTGGATAGGGTTTACGGGGTCTTTCCCAAATAAGATCTTCGAAACGAGTATTGCGAGCCTGTAGAGCAACTAAATCATACATCTGCTTAGCTTGCCACTGCTTCTGAGCCACGTTGAGAAACTTGAAGTCTTTCGTAACACAACACATTACTACAGCAGACATAGCTACCCCCAATGTCTTGCCTGTACCAAATCCACCAATAACGGTGATATCTCGCTGTTCAGCTTCGTGGAAGATTCTCTGCCATGCACCATCTTCTGTAAAGTTGTCGTCAAAACGCCAGCCTGTATCACTACCGTCCCGAGACGCAAAGAAATACTCAGTAAAGACATTTGGGTTTTCCTGAGCTTCAAGTAAAATCTCGACTTCGGACGGTGTAAGAACCGTTTCTTGACGCATATTCCTCCGATGGTAACTAAACCAATCTGGTTTAGGTACTTCTACTCGAGACTGCTATATAGTTGTAGTGTAAGTGTGGGTGTTGTATAGAATTACCTGTACTTACAAACAAGTACAGGTAATTACTTGCGGGGAAGAGAACGAATTGCCTGTTTCCATTCGCCCAAAACAGAGATAACTTCTCGAAGAGGGCCATAGATACCATCTGTACTGCCAGTTATCCAGAGATCGTAATCTGGCTCGGCGGTTGTTTCAAAAACATACGAGATAATGTTTTTTTCCGTATCCGGATTGATACCATGATCAATCCTCAACAATGGATGTTTCTTTAGTCGAAGAGCAAGGCAGGGCCACATTTCGTTTATCTTGA
>Ga0315276_10004286_pt1 | contig 13097 bp, 14 predicted proteins | sample YL17G05_0_MG_FD_204542 | JGI IMG/M metagenome (GOLD analysis project Ga0315276, IMG submission 204542) | Sediment microbial communities from Yellowstone Lake, YNP, Wyoming, USA - YL17G05_0 | ecosystem: Environmental > Aquatic > Freshwater > Lake > Sediment | place: USA: Wyoming | collected... | reverse complement strand
TAAGATGATCGAAGGAATTGTGAAGGGTGCAGCGTGAAGGGTGAAATAACCATCTTCGTGAGCAGTGTCCAGAAGGAACTGGCTGACTGTCGCCGCGCAGTCAAAACATTCATCGAAAATGATCCTTTGTTGCGCCGTTTCTTTCGGGTCTTTCTATTTGAGGACTTACCTGCCAGGGACCGGCGGGCCGACGCTGTCTATCTTGCGGAGGTGGATGGCTGTGCCATATACGTCGGATTATTCGGCAACGACTACGGATTCGAAGATACTGATGGCTTATCGCCAACGGAGCAAGAGTTCGACCGTGCCACCGCTCAATGCAAGCCCCGCTTCATCTTCGTTAAAGGTGAAAGCGATAAGCAACGTCATCCCAAGATGCAAACCCTTATCCACAAGGCCGGCAGTCAACTCATCCGCCGACGGTTCAACAGCATCGCCGATCTCAACGCCGCAATTTATGCAAGCTTGGTTGATTACCTCGAAACATGTGGCATCGTTCAAACACGGCTATTTGAGGAAAGGCCTTGTGCAGATGCGACCCTCAATGATCTGAATGTTCAGGTGGTGAGGGACTTTGTAAGTAGTGCCCGCCTTGAACGCCAGTTTCCTTTGCCGGCAAAGGCGCCCTTACCCGATATCCTTACGCATCTGCACTTGCTCCATCAGGGGCAGCCCACCAACGCTGCACTGCTCCTTTTTGGCCGTGATCCCCAGCGTTTCCTGCCTTGCGCTGAGGTACGGTGCATGCACTTTCATGGCACGGAGATTCAGCGTCCGGTGCCTTTCTACCGTATCTTCAAGGGCACCGTCTTCGGACAAGTGGATATGGCAGTCGATTTTGTTATGTCAAAGCTCAATCGCAGTGTCGGGACCCGTGCCGAAAGCAATCAGGCGCCTGTCCGAGATGAAATCCCCCATGATGTGATCCGTGAAGCCATAGTAAATGCTGTCGCCCATCGGGATTATACCTCGGCGGGGGCCGTTCAGGTGTCCGTCTTTGCCGATCGTGTTGAAGTATGGAATCCTGGTACTCTGCCGGCATCGCTGACAACCGAGAGTCTTCGCCATCCTCATGGCTCCATTCCCCGGAACCACCGGCTTTGTGAGGTTCTGTTTCTCGCCCGGTACATAGAGAAATACGGGACCGGCACTCTCATGATGATTCGTGAAAGCCTTGCCCACAACCTCCCCGAACCCGACTTCGCTCAACGGGGCGGTGAATTTACCGTTGCCCTTTGGCGCGATTGGCTGACGACGGAGGTGCTGGCAACGCTTGGTCTGAACGACCGACAGATACGGGCCGTGGCTTTCCTGAAGTTAACCGCACGCATCACGAACGCGGATTACCAAACCGTTACCGGCGCTACACGCCCCACGGCGAAACGGGATCTCGAAGACCTTGTCAAGAAAAGGGTTGTTGCACCTATGGGGGGCGGAAGAGGCAGCTATTACGAGCTCAGGAAGAAATGGCTCATAAATGGCTCAAATGGGTCATTGGAAGGCCCCAAATAAAACGGCTCACAAATGGCTCAAAAGGTTCACGAGAAACCCGACATAAACCCGACAAACCAGACACAATGGAAAGGGGGTCAAACCTGAACTATTGACTAGACGGTTTCTATTTTGGGGATGAAGGTGCCAGGCGTTTGCGTATTCCGACGCATTCCGGCCACTGATTCCGATTGATTCCGGCCACCTGTTCCGATCCATTCCGGCCGGGCATTCCGATTGATTCCGGCCACCCATTCCGGAGCATTCCGGCCACCCCCCTGGGGGAAAATAAGAGCGGCGCTGGATAATTAACCCCAAAGCCATTACAGTACCCTCCTGAAAACATTTAGGAGGTGAAAATGGCAAAGGAGAGATTATCCATGCGCAAAATCAAAGAAGTTCTACGACTCCACTTTGAACATCAACAATCCGCTAGACTGATCGCCCATAGCTGTGATATTGCCCGCAGCACCGTCAAGGAATATCTCGATCGGGTTCAGAAAGCCGACGTGAAGGGGACGTAGGTTCTGAAGCAACCTACGCATATTTGCGAGATTCGGGGCGGTGTTTACAAGTTTAAGCAGGCATGCTCTAGATGGGGGAATTCGGGACGTACATTAGATTATAAGTTAATGCAGCCGAAAGCGGTGTTCACAAGTGTAAATAGGTTCGCTATTAATCTAAAAAAACTATTGGGGGAGCTTCTCTTCCATCTGCCTCCTCAGCCAGATTGCAAGAATTGGGTCTACAGGCCGCCACCCCCCTGTTTCTTCATCCTTTTCGATCATGGACGCGCTGAAGTACCGGACACCTTAGAAAGTGGAAGACCTTGTTTTTATTGAAGGTGGTTTGCAATTCTAAGCGGGTGAAGGAGCAGGGGGTTGAGAGGCTATGATTTTATATGGTGAGAGAGATGGTTCGGGCCGAGCAGCCCTTTGGATTGCCATGCCCCGTTCGCCCGTCACCTCTATGCGCCGGGAGGGACGATGCATGTAGTGGCTCGGTGCAACAATCGGGAGTTCTACTTTGGCGCCCAGGAGAGTCACGTGCACTGGATACATCAGGCATCCCGCCTGATGAAAGGGGAAATTCAAAAACTAGGCTCCCCTTCAAGAGAAGATATGGAGTTCAGTAACATTTCGTGCTATTCTATTAGATAGATGGAGGTAACCATGAAGACTCTCGACCGGATTACTTTCAATTCGGAAGTTATGGGCGGGAAGCCTTGCATACGCGGACTTCGTGTCACCGTGGGGATGATTGTCGGCCTCGTTGCAGCGGGACGTGCCAAGGATGAGATACTGAAATTATATCCATACCTGGAGCCGAAAGACATCGATCAGGCCCTTGCCTACGCTGCATGGCGAGTAGAGGAGATAGACGTCCCGGTCATTCCTGCATGAAGATTCTGATCGACATGAATCTTTCTCCCGCGTGGGTGTCCGTCCTGGAAGAAGAGGGGCATATCGCCTCCCACTGGTCCACCATCGGCTCCCTGGATGCTTCTGATCGCGATATTCTCTTATGGGCTAAGGTGAAGGGCTACGTGCTGTTCACCCATGATCTCGACTTTGGAGCAATTCTTGCTGCCACCCAAGCTGAAGGACCAAGCGTCATCCAAATCAGAGCACAAGACGTCTCTCCCGACCACGCAAAGAATCTACTCCTCAACATCGTCAATAAATTTTCCGAAAATCTTCTCCAAGGAGCCTTGATTTCGGTTGATGAGGAGAAATCAAGGGTTCGTTTGCTTCCCCTAACACGAGACAAAACGGAATAGAGCAGAAACCGAGAGCACAGCCTTTCTGTGAAGGGGACGTAGGTTCTGAGTGAACTTGCTGCGGGGAACGATGAAGCATTGCGGGTAGAGTAGAGAGCTGGCGTAGTAGTTAAATTCTAACCTTCTTCAAACAGAAGTCGCGTTGTGCATGTGAATGGAAATCCGGGACGGAGTTGACAAGGTTGACTAGGTTTTTGGGAATTCCGGGCCAGGTCCTAGCATTCAACAATAAGAATAGGAAAAGACGAATTGAAGGCCTTCGTCGGCGTTACTAGGTGAGGTACCGGGCACCTTAAAAGGGTTAAGCTATTTGCACTTAGTGAAATCCATGAATTGGGTGATAGGTCCCCCGAGTACCAAAAAGTAAAAAAATCAGGGGTTGACCCAGCCCAGCCGATTCATTATAATGAACAGTAGTATTATTTTAATGAACGCTTGTATCGTTTTGGTGAAAATTTATGGATTATAAGGAAAAACTCCTGAACAGGGTACCTTTGAAGATCCTTTCCTTTCTTTGCCGTGTCCCTCATACGTCGCATTATGGAAGAGAAATTGCACGGGCGACCGCTGTGAGTATTGGTTCCACAAATCAGACTCTTAATCTCCTTCTTAACATGGGGGTTGTGGCAAGGGAGAAAAAGGGGCAACTCTACCTATATCGGGTTATAGCCGAAAGTCCCCTCGTACGGGAATTCAAGAAGTTTGAAAATTTACTGGACCTAAACGGCCTTGTTTTGAGAATTGGGAAGGTATCTAACAAGATAGTCCTCTATGGCAGCTGTGCGACCGGGGAAGACACTTCTGAAAGTGATATTGATCTGTTTATCATAAGCAGGGAAAAGTCGAGAGTTTTGAACGAAATAAGAAAAGAGGCAAGTTTGCTGAAAAGAGAAATCAAGACGGTTATCGTTAGTGGTGAAGAATATCTTTTGATGAGAAACAAGAAAGAAGAACTACTGGACGAACTCGATAAAGGCATCGTGTTGTGGGAGAAGAGGATTTGAATCCGGAGTTTACAAGGTGCGTAGAGAAGGGCAAGATTGTCACTTTTGCAAAGGGACCTTCCCTTGTATCGAAAGAGCTAGATTCTGGGAATGATGACCTCAGAGCTTCTAAGGATAGCCTTTCAAGAGGCATTTATAAGTGGGCCACCATACAGGCGTATTATTTATTCTATGTTTCACCTGGCACGGGCGCTAATTTATGCGAAGAAATACCGGGAAAAGAGTCATTATTGCCTGGTTGTCGCCTTGGAACATCTTTATGTGGAAAAGGGGGTTCTCGAAAAAGGCTTTTTAGAAAGTCTCGTGATTGGAAAGGAGATGAGAGAATCGGCGGATTATCGCTCCAGTTTCTCAAAGGAAGGTGCCGAGAATTTGATTAGGGCCGCTGAAGATTTCCGGGATTCCGTCGGGAAATTACTGAAGAAGAAAATGGTGTCAGGCATAAGGAAATAAGTATTCGCTTTCTTGCTTTGCCTTACATTCTAACCTTCTTCACCCAGAAGTCGCGTTGTGCATGAACATTTTTTGCTTCCCGTTTTGTGGGGTAGCTACAATACGCTATGCAAACTCAATCCTCAGTTTTTTTCCAAGAACCGACGCCGCCCGCTCAAGCGTTAAGAGAGTGACCGACCGATTATCGGGGTCCAATAACCGCTCAAGTCCGGCACGGCTTGTCTTCATGCGGCCAGCCATTGCCGTCTTCGTGAGCTTGCGTCGTTTCATCTCCCGTTCGATCTGGAAAGCAATCACCCGCTTGACGGCAGCTGTTTCAACCGAATTCAGTAGCTGCTCTTCTCGCAGGAAATCGTCGAGGTTGCTTCCCATATGCTTCTTATTCATGTTCTTACTCCTTACCTCCTTTGGCTCTTGGGGCATGTTTTAAGTGTACCATTTTTGATACGTATGTCAAGCGAGAATTTGCTCCGGCAACGAGGAAGGTTAGGGACGCTGCTTAATTCGCCGGGGTCGGGTCTTGAAATATCGCAGAGCGAGTAGGTACCAGACCCTTTTGATGCAGCGGCCGTCGGCAACCCCGAATTCTTAAAACGGCATCACCCATCAGGGAGGAGACAAGGAATCATTCCTCTATGGGAGGGTTTTTGAAGGAATGAAAATAACCGGATTGTGGTTGCTTTTCAACCATTAAATGGTTATAATACAACCATGATTAGAAGGAATATTACCTCGAATCTGTTGGCTGCTCTTGCCGATACCCCGGTCGTCCTGCTGAATGGGGCTAGACAAACGGGCAAGAGTACGCTGGCGAAGGCCATTGCCTCCAGGGAATACCCTGCCAAGTATATAACCCTGGACGATTTTTCCCCCCTTTCAGCGGCGCGTCATGATCCCGTCGGCTTCTTGGCCGGATTAGACGGGCCGGTGATCATTGACGAGGTTCAGAAAGCCCCCAATCTTTTCCCGACCATCAAGGCCGTCGTCGATCGGGATCGCCAACCGGGCCGCTTTCTTCTGACGGGTTCGGCCAACGTGTTTCTCCTTCCCCGGCTGTCGGAATCGCTGGCCGGCAGGATGGAGATCCTAACCTTGTGGCCATTTTCTCAGGGGGAAATAGCTGGAATCCGAGAGGCGTTTATAGATACTCTATTCGATAGAAAAATCCCCGCCCGTGTTCCTTACCCGGAGAACCAAGCCAGAATTCTGGGACATCTCATGATCGGAGGATATCCGGAACCTTTCCTCCGGACCAGCAGCGCAAGGCGGAACGCCTGGTTTGAATCCTATATTACTACCTTACTGCATCGGGATGTGCGCGACCTGGCCAATATTGAGGGGCTTGCAAATTTGCCTAGAATTCTTTCGATTCTCGCGATCCGCGTTCCTAATTTTCTCAACTTCGCCGAGCTTTCCCGAACGGCAGCCATCCCCCAGAGCACGCTCAAGCGCTACCTGACCCTTTTGGAGGCCATCTTTCTCGTTCAAAACATACCTGCCTGGTCCGGGAATCTGGGAAAACGCCTGGTGAAAGCCTCCAAGGTGGTGATCAGCGATACAGGGTTGAAGGCTCACTTGACGGGAACGAGCGCAGACCGTATGGTCGCCGATGGTTCCATCGGGGGGTATCTGGAAAATTTCGTGATCATGGAACTCAGGAAACAAATCGCCTGGAGTCGAATTCGGCCTAAAATGTTTCATTTCCGGACGCAAACCGGACAAGAAGTCGATATCGTGCTGGAAGATCCGACAGGACGGCTGGCGGGAATCGAAGTTAAGTCGGCTTCTATGGTTGGCCCGGAAGACTTTAGGGGCTTACGAGCCTTGGCCGAGGCAGCGGGGCGGCCTTTCCACCGAGGGATCGTCCTCTACATGGGGACGGAAATCGTTCCTTTCGGCCAGAATCTTCACGCCGTCCCCGTTCCTGCCCTTTGGAATTGGGGGACGAAATCATAACCAAACCGCATCGGCACGGCCAGGGACCGGTATGCCGGGCGGATAAAGAACGCATAGTGGACCTGGGGGGAATGCGGGACGTACATTAGATTATAAGTTAGTGCAGCGGAAAACGGTGTTCAAAAGTCTAAGTAAGTTCGCTATTAATCCAAAAGAACTATTGGGGGAGCTTCTCTTCCATCTGCATCCTCAGCCAGATTGCAAGAATTGGGTCTACGGGCCGCCACCTCCCTGTTTCTTGATCCTTTTCGATCAGGTCCAATTCCTCCAGTTGCCTGGAAGAGTGCTGGACTCCTCCCACTGATCCAAGCCCATGTTTTTGAATATAGCCACTTGCCAGAAGCTTAGGCGTCGTCTCCTTTGCCAACGCCTGCAGCAGGAGGCGTTGATGGGGCGATATGCCCTGAAGAATTGCCTCAAAAACCGGCTTCTCCGACAGAATGAGTCTTTCCATTGCACGGTTGATCGATTCCTCCGTGACCGTCTTGGAGAGTTCATAAACAAAAAAAGCCAACTTCTCCGAGTAATAGGGATGAAACCCTGTGAGGGATACAAGCTTTTTTCCATTTGCTACGGTACATTTCCTTTGGCTTTTCTCAAATTGTTCGGCAATAAACTCAGCAAGTTCTTCAGGAGGAAGCAGCTGCAGCGGGTAATTGATGGCGCTCTGGAAGAACGGACGTTGTCTATCATTGAAAATACCCAGGAGGATACGGCGGCGGCTTCCAATAAAGAAGTACGACGCCTGCTGTTGCTGAATCTGGGTTCTCAGAATGCCTTCAACCCGCAGAGCCTCCTTCAAAGTGACAATTTCCTGAAATTCATCGAGAGCCACATGGACAAGGGATTTGGTGGTATTGACAAATTCTCCAAGGGAATCCATCGTCTCCTCAAGCAGTCCTAAACCGCTTCTTCCTGCCCCGGAAGGCTCGACACTCAGCGAGACCCCTCCGGAAGGGTCCGGTTTCAAAACAGGACGGAAGGATTTCATGGCCCGGAGTGCGGACTTCCACAGAGGGTCCTTCTTATGGGTAACGACGAAGACCGCCTTGGCCAATCGGGAGGCCACGTCATCGACTGAGGCAACACCAAACAAGTCAGCAAAAAGGGTGACGGCGCCTTTATTCGACAGGTTTTTTTGAATCCTCCGAACCAGCGATGTCTTTCCATAACGTCGGGGTGAGAAGAGGACCACATTTGCCTTCCCCTCGGCATACGATTGTAATTCCTTCAGTTCCTTCTTTCTGTTGCAGAAGGGGGCATCGACCGGCACTTCCTGGAGGTAGAAAGGATTTCCCATCCAACTCTCCTTTGAATTTTCAAGTTAGCCCCCCTCACCCTTCCCCTCTCCCCCGGAAACGGGGGAGAGGGCGGGGGTGAGGGGGAAGGATAAAAAAAGGAAATTCCTATACAATTCAATTATTGCGAATCCATTATGGTAAATCAATAATATTTTGATGCCATCGAATTGTCAATGCCTTTCTTCGAGAGCTCTGAAAAAGTGCTGCGGAAGACCGCCGCACAGGACGCATGGTCCCTTCTGAGTGACACAACCCATCATTTTCATGCCAGGATGTTTTTTTGCAGGTTGGTTCTGGAAGAAGAAAAAGGAAGGAGTTTTATTTGATCAGGCGGGGGGATTATCCCTTTTTTTCCAATTCTTCAATCAAGAGGGGAACGATCTTTCTAAAATCTGCAACCACGCCGAGGTCAGCGGATTGGAAGAGCGCCGCTTTGGGGTCGTTGTTGATGGCAATGATCACCTTGGCATCCTGAATTCCCACCAGGTGTTGAATGACTCCGGAAATCCCGATGCCGATGTAGAGTTTGGGACGGATGGTTTTGCCGCTCTGGCCGATCATCTGATCTTCCGTGATCCACCCTTCATCAAGAGGCGGGCGCGTGCCCCCCACCGCCCCATGTAAGACGCGGGCCAATTGTTCCACCCAATTCCAGTCCTCCTGTCCTCCGATTCCAGCTCCCCCGGCCACGACCGCTTCCGCTTCTTCGATGGACTGCGCCGGCCTCTTCCCCCGATGAATTTCGATGACCTTTTGTCTTAAATCTTCCGGTTTGATTTCGACCGGGATTTTCTCGACGTTCCCTTTTTCCTTTTGGGGTTGTCCCTTCCGAAAAACTCCGGGCCGAACCGTGGCCATCTGGGGCCGATGCTTCTGACAAAGGATGGTGGCCATCACCTTTCCGCCAAAGGCGGGAACGACCTGCATCAGCTCACCCCGATCATTGATATCCAGGCTCGAACAATGGGCCGAGAGCCCCGTGTTTACGCGGGCGGCTACACGGGGGGCCAAATCCGATCCGATGGAGGTTGCCGGCAGGAGAAAGATCTCGGGTTGCTTCCGGGTGATGAGATCGGCGATCACCCGCGTGTAAGGGAGCGTCAAATATTTCTCCAACAGGGGATCATCCGCAAGAAAGACCCGATCCGCCCCATACGCCAGGAGCGGACCCGCCAGAGAGTGTACGCGATGCCCCAGGAGAACGGCTCCGACTTCTGCCTTTCTCTTTTCTGCCAGGAATCTGGCGGCGCCTAAAAGTTCCAGAGAAACCTCCGAAAGGCAGCCCTCCTCCTGCTCCGCAAAGACCCAGATCCCTTTCCATTCTTCCAAATTGGGACGCAGATTGCCGCAGATTGCCGCAGAAGTTGCAGAACCCCGGCCTTGGCTGGGCAGTTCGTTATTATTCTTAGAGCTTGTCCGTAAATAATTTTCCCCCCTTTTGTAAAGGGGGGTGAGGGGGGATTTCCCCGAGGCTCCGAAAGCAAATCCCCCTATGTCCCCCTTTTTCAAAGGGGGATTTAAAAGCGAGCACTTATTTAAGGATAAGCTCTTAGGCTTCGCTGCGCTGTTATCCATATAATCTGCGTTCATCTGCGTCCAATAAGGATTTTCCTTTGCCTTCTTCTCACCCGAGAGCTTGCCGGATCTTGCGGATGATCTCCGGGACCATTTCTTCGGGTTCACCCGCGAGCATCTGCGCCTTGCGCTTCATCTCGGGCAGGAAGACATCCCCGGTTTGAGTCGGAGATCCATTGAATCCGACCTCCCCGGGCAAAATTTCTAGATCTCCAGCCGCCCAGGTGATCAGAGGCTTACTCTCTGCTTCGATGACCCCGAAGAGCGAAGTAAACCGGGGGGTATTGATCTCCCGGCCTACGGTAATGAGGCACGGGAGGGGAGTCTCAAGAATCCTGTACCCCGATTCCACAATGCTCCTCGAACGCAGCATCCCCCCCACGATGCTTTCGACCGCCACCACCTGGCTTACATTCGGAATCCCGAGAAACTCGCCGAGCTGCGCCCCCACGTGCCCCGTGGACCCATCTACGCTGTAGCTCCCGCAGAAGATTAGGTCGAAGGTTCCGAACTTGATGACGGCCTTAGACAGCACCAGTGATGTGGACCAGGTATCGGACCCGGCAAAAGCCCGGTCGCTCAGCAGATAGGCTTCGTCCGCACCCATGGCCAAAGCCTCGACCAAATTATCTTTCGCCGAAGGAGGGGCCATGGCCATGGCGACTACTTTTCCCCCATGCTTTTCCCGGACCCGCAGCCCTTCTTCCAGGGCGCGTTTATCCAAAGGGCCCAGGACACTGGGAATCCCTTCTCTTTGAAGGGCTTTGGTTATCGGGTCTAACTGAATGCTATCCCAGCGCTTGGGGTCCGGGGCGGGTTTCAGGCAGACGATGATGTTCATGATTTGAAATTTTCGCCACAGAGCACACAGAGAGCGCAGAGAGGAAATGATCTTCAAAAGACAAAAGCGAAAACTTTCTCTTTTTGGAATGATCTAACAGGTTGCTGAAAAAGTCCCTCTCGAACTCAGGTCGTCATTCCGGCGGAAGCCGGAATCCAGTCTTTTCAGGACCTCCTGGACTCCGGCTTTCGCCGGAGTGACGGAGAATCGGAGTATTTCCGCATCCTGCTAAGCTTATTTACCCTCTGCGTTCTCAGCGATCTCTGCGGTGAATAATTCATTTAAAAGAAGTCAGGGCTTTGCGGGCCATGACGATGCGTTGAATCTCGGAGGTGCCGGCTGAGGCGATAAGGATCTCGGCATCCCGGTAATAACGCTGCACCGGGTATTCCATCATGTATCCGTACCCGCCATGGATATCTACGGCCTTTTTGGCGCTGCGCACTGCGGCTTCCGTGGCATAAAACTTGGCCATGGCCATATCGACGTCGCAGCGGATCTTCTGATCTTTCATCCAAGCCGCACGATAGGAGAGTAAACGGCTGGTCTCCAAATCCATGTAGATGTCCGAGATCATCCATTGAATGCCCTCGTGTTGGCTGATGGGCTTGCCCCCCAGTAGCCGTTGGTTGGCGAACTTAACGGATGCCTCCAGACAAGCGCTGATCACGCCCAGGCCGCAACCGGCCATTCCCGCCCGGCCGACCTCGCTGATGGTGGTCATGCAGACCTTAAGACCGTCCCCCTCGTTTCCCAGCAGGTTTTCCCTGGGTACCACGCAGTTCTCCATGACAATTTCGCCGGTATTGCAGCCGTGCAGGCCAAATTTCTTCTCCTTCCGGCCGAGTTTGAACCCCGGGAATGACTTTTCCACGATGAAGGCGCTGAAGCCCTTCGACCCTTCTCCCGTCTTCGCCATGATGGTAATGGTATCGGCGACGTGGCCGTGGGTGATAAAGCACTTCCGGCCGTTGAGGATATAGCTGTCCCCCTCCAGCTTGGCAGTCGTTTGGATCCCCGTGGGGTCGGACCCACCCGTTGCTTCGGTGACGGCGATCGTACCGAGGCGCTCGCCTTTGGCCAAAGGGGGAAGGTATTTTTTCTTCTGGGCATCATTTCCGAATTCCACGATGGACCCGGCCCCCATGTGAAAAATTTGGAGGGCCATGGCCATGGCCGCGGAAACCCGTCCCACCTCTTCCAGCATGATGATTCGGCCCAGGTGTCCGAAGGCCGTACCCCCAAACTCCCTGGGGATGAGGATGCCCAGATACTGCTGCTTGCCCAGTTCTTTGTACAGATCCCAGGGAACCTCATCGGTCTCTTCCATGTGCTGCACCTTGGGAGCGATCGCTCCCTCGGCAAACTCCCGCACGCTTTTCCTCAATAATTCCTGTTGAGACGTAAATTGAAAATCCATTTTTCCCCTCCTGAGAAATCAGAATGGTCCACACTCCAAGCCGGTCGGGCAGGAAATATTTTATATCACTTTGTTCCTTGCTTGGCAATCATTCTCCCGAAAAAGAAAGGGGCAAGGAGAAAAAAGCCTTGCCCCATTCCTCAAGCGCCTTTTTTTACTGGCGCTCCTTCACGATGGGTTCTCCTTCTTCTGTTCTCCTTCCGCAGGGGGTTCCGGACTTCCCCGCTTCTTTCTCTTCTGGTAGCAGCGGAAGGAGAAAAAACTAAGGAATCCGACGACTACAATGATAATCCCGGCCCCATACAGGATTCGTAGGAAAAAGGGGACCGGCTGATCCTGAAAGGACATTCGCGTATGGATCGGGCCGAGCAGGAGTGGAACTTGTACCGATCGGTCATGGCATTTCACGCAGGAGGCGGAAGTTCCCTGTTTCTGGGGATGACCGGCATTCTCCGGATGGCAGTTTGCGCATACTTTCGCATCATACTGCGTCCCCAGGTAGACCTTGGGGTGGCCATTAATGCGGTACGTTGCCAGTGCGGCGAGAAATCCTTTGGGAGGTTCAACTTGCCAATGGCACCTGAAACAGGCCGCGGAAAGATGGGCGGCATTCACTGGAGACTCCGGGTCGCTGATTTTACGTATGTAATGGGAGGTATGGCAGTCCTGGCATTTGGGCGCCCCTTCCACACCACTCTCCAGAACCATGCCATGGGTCGTTTTTTTGTAGGTCTCCACAGCCTCTGGATGGCAAGAGGCACACCCCACTTCCGGAAACCCTTCTGCCGGATGGAAGTTCGGCTTCGCTTCCTGATGGCAGTCTGTGCAGGACATCCCCGCGGCGCCATGCACCGAGGCCCTGAAGGATGCTTCGTTCACGTAAAGAGAGAGGAGCGATCCGTCTTTTTTCCCTTTGCTGAGTAATGGGTTCTTATGGCATTTCAGGCATTCGGTATCCTCTGCCGCCGCCGGCACGGCTACAGCGCAGAAAAGGAAGAAAGCAAAAAACGGCAGCCATAACCATCTTTTTATAGACCCGAACGGGCACTGCCCTCTGAACATTTTATCCGCGTTCCTTTCTTCCGGTCTCCCGGCAAAAGTCCTTCATCTAATTTTTAACCGCAGAGCACGCTGAGAACGCAGAGAGGAAATTTAAACCAAAAATCTAAATGCAAATTTGATGATCTCGTAAAAAGTCAGGAAATCCGTCACTCCTGCGAAAGCAGGAGTCCAGAACTAATTGAATTAACTGGATTCCCGCTTCCGCGGGAATGAC
>Ga0315276_10004285_pt1 | contig 13097 bp, 11 predicted proteins | sample YL17G05_0_MG_FD_204542 | JGI IMG/M metagenome (GOLD analysis project Ga0315276, IMG submission 204542) | Sediment microbial communities from Yellowstone Lake, YNP, Wyoming, USA - YL17G05_0 | ecosystem: Environmental > Aquatic > Freshwater > Lake > Sediment | place: USA: Wyoming | collected... | reverse complement strand
GTTGGTCCGCGTTCAATAGATTTTCACCGCAGAAATCTGAAACTTGGTGGGTGTAGATCAGTTCACTCTTTCCAAGTTTTAGCTTCAGAAAGTACGCCTTGACGATGAGTTCTAGCGCGAGCGCCGCGAGGAATTGGGCAGTGGCCATCGCCATGATGGTGTCGAACGTTGGGTTGGCACGGCCTTCGTCGTATTTCTGGATTAGTAGCTTCGCAGATGAGATGAACTGCCTCGATTGAAACTCCCAAGCGCCAGGATCGAACGCCTTCGCGTCTCCTTGCCTTCGCCAGCTAGCGGATGCACCGGTCTTCATTTCGGATGCCTAACAACAAGTGGACTGTTCCATGTAGCCGGATACCTGCTCCGGCGTGGTCGTTGTAGCGCGGGCGACCGGGCGAGCCGGCTCCGGCGACGCCGATGTGCCATCATGTTGCCGCATCATGCTTCGCGGTGTAGCAGGATAGGCGGACCGGGACCGGCGGTGTATCCCGACGCGGGTCCGGCCGCGCGAGAACTCCGCGTCCGTCACCCGCAGGCGGACGGCGGCGCGAATCTGGTCGAGCAGTCGCGGGATGGGCCGGTCGGCGGGATGGGGCGCGCCCGGCGGCGGCCCCTCGCGGACGCAGGCGAGGGTGGGCGAGGGCACGCGATATGTGACCTGTCCGAGGCAGGCCGCGCCCGGCATCTGTCCTCCGCGTCGGGGCGAAACGGGGTGGAATGCTGATGGGATGAGTATCCGTCAGCCGCGGCCTGCCGGGCAAGGACCATGTGGGGTCTCTTCCTTGTCCGGGCCTTCTCGCCCGATGGCGCGGTCTGCGCCGGGGTCGCGCGGCGGGCCGCGACGGCGCCCGCCGAGGCCCATCGGCGCCCCATGCCGGGCCCCGGCCCCCCGTCGGAACCCGCGAGGTCCTCCACTTGACAGGAGCTGCCGGCTCTGGCAGCTTGCCTCGCATGAAGCGGCGCACTGCACATCATCGGCATCATCATCCTCACCTCGGCGGGACCGGCTGATGGTGTAGTTCGCGATTTTCGCCAACACCAACGACGCCGGCCCTGGCCGGCGTCGTCTTTATTTCGAGCGATCGCCGGGCGGGGCCGGAGAGGGAAAAGGAGATCCACAGATGACGACCACGACTTCCACGATTCGTCTGGCCCTGCCCAAGGGAAGCATGGAAGCCGGCGTGTCGGCCCTTCTTGCCGACGCTGGAATCCGCATCCGGGCAACCAGCCGCGGCTACAGGCCGGAGATCTCTCTGCCCGGGTTCGAAGTCAAGATCCTCCGGCCCCAGAACATCGTGGAGATGCTGGCGGCCGGTTCCAGGGATATCGGATTCGCCGGGGCGGACTGGGTGGCCGAGGTGGGGGGGGATCTCGTGGAACTGCTCGACACGGGGCTCGATCCGGTGCGGCTCGTGGCGGCCGCACCGATCGATCTGCTGGAGAATGGCCGTCTTCCCAGGCGCCGCCTCGTGGTCGCCTCTGAGTACGAGCGGCTCACCAGGGATTGGATCGCGAGCAGTGGACTCGAGGCCACCTTCATCAAGTCGTTCGGCGCGACGGAGGTCTTCCCGCCCGAGGATGCCGACCTGATCGTGGACAATACGGCGAGCGGCAGCACGCTCACGGCCAACAAGCTGCTGGTGGTCGGCGAGCTGATGGTCTCCTCGACAAGGCTCTACGCCAACCGGCGAGCCCTCGAGGATGGGGGCAAGAAGGAGCAGATGGATCGGCTGTGCCTGCTGCTCCAGTCGGTGCTCAACGCCAGGCTGCGCGTCATGGTCGAGGTCAATGTCGCCGCCGAGCAGCTCGAAGCGGTGATCGCGGTCCTCCCCTGCATGCGGGAACCGACCCTCTCACCCCTGCATGGGGGAGCCGGCTACGCGGTCAAGGCGGCCGTGCTGCAGGAGCAACTCGCCACGGTCATCCCCGAGGTGAAGCGCTGCGGCGGCACCGACATCGTCGTGACGAAGCTGGCGCAGATCGTACCCTGAGGTGAAGGAGCCCGAGATGACCAGGCCGGACATGTCGCTCAAGCTTTCTTCTCTGCTTTCGGACCTCGGCAAGTACAGCCCGCCGCAACCTCGTGCCTCCGTCGACCTTCGCCTCGACAGCAACGAGGGCCCGATGCCGCCGTCCTGGCTGCTGGACGAGGCGGCCGGCGCCGGGACCGAACTGATCCGGAGGTACCCGGACGCCGCTTCGCTCGAGCGGCGGATCTCCGCCATGATCGGCGTCGATCCGAGGCAGGTCGTCGTCACGGCCGGGGCGGACGACGCCATCGAGCGCGCCGTGCGGATGGTGCTGGCTCCGGGCCGGGAGATCATCCTCCCCGTGCCCACCTTCGAGATGCTCGAGATCTACCCGAAGATGACCGGCTGTCGGATCGTCGAGGTGCCCTGGCTCGAGGGGGGCTTCCCGGTCGAGGCGGTGCTGCGGGCCGTGAACGAGCGCACTTCGCTCATCGCAGTGGTCACGCCGAACAACCCCACCGGCCTGTCAGCCACGGCCGCGGATCTGGATCGTCTCTCGCGGGGAGCGCCGGACGCGCTTCTCCTGGTGGATCTCGCCTATGCCGACTTCGCCGGGACCGACTTGACGCTGCAGGCCATCGGCCTGCCGAACGCGATCGTCGCCCGCTCCATGTCCAAGGCCTGGGGCATCGCCGGCCTCAGGGTCGGCTTCGCCGCCGGCAGGCCGGAGATCATCGACTGGATGCGGACCATGGGGCACCCGTATGCCGTCTCTTCGCTCTCGCTTCGCCTGGCTGAGGCCCACCTCGAGCGAGGCGGGGCCGGAGTGGCTCTCTTCGTGGAACGCGTGAAGCGGGAGCGGGCGGCACTGTGGTCGCTGCTTCGCGATCTCGGGGCCGAGGCCCTCCCCTCCGACGCCAATTTCGTGCTCGGCCGCTTTCGCGATGCTGAATGGGTCCGCGAGGCGCTCCTGAGCCTGGGGATCGCGGTCAGGATCTTCCCCGGCCGCCCGCTGCTCGACGACTGCCTCAGGATCAGCCTGCCCGGTGATGACGGGGTGTTCGCCAGGCTCGTCGGGGCGCTTCGGACCGTCCTCGCCCCGGAGGCGATCCTGTTCGACATCGACGACACGATGGCCGATGTGACCGAGTCGTACCGCCAGGCCACGCTGGCCACGGCCGGGCATTTCGGTCACGAGGCGACCCCTGCCGACATCACGGCGGCCAAGGCGGCGGGCAATGCCAACAACGACTGGGAACTGACCTGGCGTCTGGTCCGATCGGGCGGGATCGACGTCTCCCTCGCCGAGGTGACCGAGCGGTTCGAGGATCTGTACCAGGGACGGGACGGAAGACCGGGGCTGCACGAGCGGGAGACGCTGCTTGCCGATCGCGGGCTGTTCGAGCGGCTGGCCGCGCGATTCAAGCTCGGGGCGGTGACCGGCCGCCCGCGCCGCGACGCCCACCACTTCCTCGAGCGGCAGGGCATCGCGGGCCTCTTCGGGACCGTGGTCGCCATGGAGGACGCTCCGCCCAAACCCGATCCGGCGTCCGTCCGTCTGGCCATGGAGCGCCTGGGGGCGTCGCGCGCCTGGATGGTGGGCGATACGCCGGACGACGTGCGCGCGGCCATGGGGGCCGGCGCCGTGCCGATTGGCGTGATCGCTCCGGCGGACGATCCGAAGATTGCCCGGCCAGCTCTCGTCAAGGCCGGTGCTGCCAGGATCCTGGCGGGGCTCGCCGAAATCGAGGAGATCCTCAAATGAAGAAGCGGAGCACGGAACTCTCGCGCAAGACCGCTGAAACCGACATCCGGCTTTCCCTGTGCCTGGACGGCAGCGGCAAGGCCGACATCTCCACCGGCATTCCGTTCCTCGACCATCTGCTGGACGCCCTGACGCGGCACAGCCGGATCGACCTGGCTCTGACCTGCCGGGGCGACCTCGAGGTGGACGACCACCACACTGCCGAGGACTGCGCTTTGGCCCTGGGAGCCGCCATCGACACGGCGCTGGGCGAGAGGCGGGGAATCGGGCGCTTCGGTGACGCCCATGCGCCGCTTGACGAGGCGCTGGCCCGGGCGGTCATCGACCTGTCCGGCCGGCCGTTCGCCGCGGTCGATCTGGGCCTTGCGGAGCAGATGCTCGGCACGCTGCGCGCCGAGAACGCCGAGCACGTCATCCGCTCGCTGGCCACCGCCATGCGGGCCGCGGTGCACGTGGATGTGCTGCGCGGCGACAACGGCCACCACCGGGCCGAGGCGGCCTTCAAGGCTCTGGCTCTCGCTCTCCGGCAGGCCGTGGCCCGCGACGGGTCGAAGGAAGTGCCGAGCACCAAGGAGATGCTGTGATGGCGGAGCCGGAAGTCCTGGTGGTGCGGACCGGGACCGCCAACCTTGCCTCGGTGCTCGCCGGGCTCAAGCGGGCCGGGGCGGAGCCGCGGGTCACCGAGGATCCGCGCGATGTGCTGCAGGCCGGGCGACTCGTCCTCCCCGGCGTGGGCACTCTGGGCGCCGCCATGGAGCGCCTCCGTGCGACCGGACTGGTGGAGCCGCTTCGAGCCAGGATCGGCGAGGGCAGGCCGATCCTGGCCGTCTGCCTCGGGATGCAGCTTCTGGCCAAGGCGAGCGACGAGAGCGAAGGTGCGAGAGGGCTGGGAGCAGTCGAGAGCCGGGCGACGCGCTTCCCGGCGGGCCTGAGGGTGCCTCAGCTTGGCTGGAACCGGATCGTGCCTGAGCCCGGCTGCAGCCTGCTCGAGGAGGGCTACGTTTACTTCGCCAACTCGTTCCGCTTCGAGACGCCGCCCGACGGCTGGAAGGCGGCCATGGCCGACTACGGCGGGCCTTTCGTGGCGGCCATGGAGCGCGGGCCCCAACTCGCCTGCCAGTTCCATCCCGAGTTGTCGGGCCGATTCGGGCTCGAACTGATCCGGCGCTGGCTCGAGACGACCGGCGCCAAGGGAGGTGGATCGTGCTGACCGTGCGGGTGATTCCATGCCTCGACGTGAAGGACGGCCGGGTGGTCAAGGGCATCAGGTTCCAGGGCCTCAGGGACGCCGGCTCCCCTCCTGACCTGGCCGGGCTGTACGAACAGCAGGGAGCGGACGAGATCACCCTCCTCGACGTCTCGGCCACGCCGGAGGGCCGCGGCACGCGGCTCGACACGGTGCGACAGGTGCGCGAGCGGCTCTCGCTGCCTCTCACGGTGGGCGGCGGGGTGCGATCCGTGGAAGCCGCCGGCGCCCTGCTCGATGCGGGAGCCGACAAGGTCGGAGTCAACACCGCGGCCGTGGAGCGGCCGGAGATCCTCGACGCCATGGCAGCCAGGTTCGGCTGCCAGTGCACCGTTCTCGCCATCGATGCGGCGGCGCTCCCCGACGGCCGCTTCGAGGTGATCACCCTGTCCGGCTGCAGGCGAACCGGGATCGACGCGGTGAAATGGGCCAGGGAAGCGGTTTCGAGGGGCGCGGGAGAGATCCTCCTCACCTCGTGGGATCGGGACGGCACCAGATCGGGCTACGATCTGGCCTTGATCCGCGCCGTCGCCGAAGCGGTTCACGCCCCGATCATCGCCTCGGGCGGCGCGGCCACCCCCGAGCACATGGTGGAAGCGGTCCGGGCCGGAGCGAGCGCCGTGCTGGCCGCCTCGATCTTCCACGATGGCGAGTACACCGTGGCCGACCTCAAGAGAGACCTGTCCGAAAGGGGACTGGAGGTGCGTTTGTGATCGTTCCATCCATCGACATCATGGGTGGCCAGGCCGTGCAGTTGATCGGCGGCGAGAAGAAGGCGATCGACGCGGGCGACCCGATGCCGATCGCCGAGCGTTTCGCCGTGGCCGGTGATCTCGCCGTGATCGACCTCGACGCGGCGCTCGGCCGGGGCGACAACCGGGGAGTGATCCGCGAGATCGTCCGTCGCTATCCGTGCCGCGTGGGAGGGGGCATCCGCAGCCGGGAGGCCGCGCTGCGGTGGCTCGACGCCGGCGCGTTGCAGGTGATCATCGGAACCGCAGCCGAGCCCGGACTGCTCTCCCAATTGCCCCGGCAGCGGGTCATCGCCGCGCTCGACGCCAGGAACGGCGAGGTGGTCGTGGAGGGGTGGCAGAAAAAGACGGGCCGGATCGCGATGGAACGAATGGCCGAGCTGCGCGACCTAGTGGGCGGCTTCCTCGTCACTTTCGTGGAGCGCGAGGGCCGCATGGGAGGGATGGATCTCGATCAGGTCAAGGCGGTCGTGGCCGCGGCCGGCAAGGCCAGGGTCACGGTGGCGGGCGGTGTGGCGACCGCGGGGGAGATCGGCGAGATCGATCGTCTCGGCGCGGACGTGCAGGTGGGCATGGGGCTCTACACGGGCCGGATCGCGCTCGGCGACGGGGTCTCGGCTCCGATGAGATCGGACCGGCCGGACGGGCTGTGGGCGACCGTTGTGTCCGACCAGCTCGGCAGGACCCTCGGCCTTTGCTGGTCCAATCAGGAGAGCGTGCGCGCGGCGGTCGAGAGGAGGCAGGGGGTCTACCACTCGAGATCGCGGGGGCTGTGGATCAAGGGCGAATCGTCGGGCGACACCCAGGAACTGCTCCGCATCGACCTGGACTGCGACAGGGACGCCCTGCGCTTCACCGTCAGGCAGAAGGGCAGGGGTTTCTGCCACAACGGCACCTGGAGCTGCTTCGGCGACGACCGCGGCCTGGGTCGGCTGGCCCGCCGCCTCAAGGAGCGCATCGCCTGTGCGCCCGAGGGGTCGTACACCGGCCGGCTGCTCTCCGATCCCGATCTGCTGCGCAGCAAGCTGCTCGAGGAGGCGGGCGAACTCGCGCGAGCGCGACCGGGCGAAGTGGTCGGAGAGGCGGCTGATCTGTTCTACTTCGCGCTCGTGGCCCTGGCGCGCGGCGGCGCGGATCTCGAGCAGGTGGAGGCCGAGATCGAGAGGCGCGGCCTGACGCTGACCCGAAGGCCGGGCGACGCCAAGCCCGGGGGGAGGTGAGCAGATGGCAGCCGACCTGTTGAGGATCGCGACGCCGGACGAGCTGCCACAGGCCCGGCGCGGTGCGGTGGATCGCGAGACGCTCGACCTGGCTCGCCTGATCGTTGACGACGTGAGGGAGCACGGCGAGGCGGCGTTGCGCCGTCATGCCGAGAGGCTGGGCGACATCGGACCGGGCGATCCGCTCGTCATCCCCGCCGGGCGGCTGAACGAAGCTCTCGCCGCTCTCGACCCCGGCTCGCGCGCCGTTCTCGAGCGGACCGCCGACAGGATCAGGATCTTCGCGGCCGCGCAACTCGCGTCTCTCGGTGAGACGGAGACGCCGCTGCCCGGCGGCTGGGCGGGACAGGTCGTGGCCCCCGTGGAACGGGCCGGCTGCTACGCGCCCGGGGGACGCTTCCCCCTGCCCTCGTCCGTGCTGATGACCGCCGTCACGGCCCGGGTGGCCGGCGTGACCGAGGTGTGGGTCGCCTCGCCGCGGCCCGCCCCGGTGACGCTGGCCGCTGCCGCCCTGGCAGGGGCCGACGGCCTGCTCGCGGCAGGCGGCGCCCAGGCCATCGCGGCGCTCGCCTATGGTGCCGGGCCGATCCCCCGCTGTGACATGGTGGCCGGTCCTGGCAACCGGTTCGTCACCGCCGCCAAGCAGTTGGTGGCGGGGTACGTGGGGATCGACATGCTGGCCGGGCCGTCGGAGCTGGTGGTGCTGGCCGACGGCACAGCCGATCCGAGCTGGATCGCCGCCGACCTGCTCGCCCAGGCAGAGCACGACCCGGATGCCCTGCCCATTCTCGTGACCACCGACAGAGCGCTCGCCGGATCGGTCAACGCCGAGCTCGAACGACAGATCACCGATCTCCCCACGGCCCGGACGGCGCGCGCCGCACTGGCCAACGGCCTGGCCGTGCTCGCGCCCGATATCGAATCGGCCATCGGGATCTGCGACCGGCTCGCTCCGGAACACCTCGAGCTGCACACGAGAGACGCGGCCGAGATCGCGCCGCGCTTCTCGCATTACGGAGCCATCTTCATCGGCGCCCGGGCGGCGGAGGTGCTGGGCGACTATGGCGCCGGCCCCAACCATACGCTGCCCACCGGGGGGACCGCGCGTTACAAGGGAGGCCTGTCGGTCTTCGACTTCCTGCGCGTGCGCACCTGGCTTCGCATCGACGATTCCGGCCAGGCGGCGGTCCTGATCGAGGACGCCGGCAGGATGGCCGAGATCGAGGGGCTTGTCGCCCACGCCCGGGCAGCCAGGTTGCGGGCCAGGACGCCTTCGTGAGATCGCCGCCCTCTCGTGCCGGCAGCCTGCGCCGTGGCGCGCGGCGCGCGAACGCGATGCATCGCTCGAAGACCGATCCGGATGCACGGCTGGCGCGTCCGGGCGGAACCGGACGGTAACGTACCGCGGCGGGACCAACGGAACCCCGGCCCGGCCGGGCCTTGACCCGGAGCGGTTACGGCCGATACTGGCAGGAAGGGTCCGGGTGCCCGGCTCCCGGTCCGCTTCCGCGCATGCCCGGACGGCAGTCGGTCCCACAGAACCTCACGGGAGGTCGTATGCGTTCATCGTCACGGCGTGGCACCCGCGCCAGGCGCCGCCTGGTCGCCGGCCACCTGGTATCCGTCGCGGGGCTCGCCCTGGTTCTGGGGGTCTCACTCCTGCCCGTCGCGCAGGCTCGCGCAGACACGGAGCGGCTCCGCCTGGTGCTCGGCTTCGCCCGCTCGGTGACACGCTTCCAATCGCTCGAGGCCGACACGGCCGGGCTCTCCTACGGTCTTGCCAACTCGGCCGAGGTGGGCGTCGACTTCCGCGTCCTCGACCTGCCGATGCCGAAGGCCCCGCGCCCCGCGCTGCACGTGACGGTCGGAGCGCTCGCGGACAAGCGCACCCTTGGGCCGTCCCTGCCGGGGCAGCCGCTGGTCCAGGAGCCGATCCTCGTGCTGCGGTCCGGCATGCACCTGCTGTTGCCGCTGGAGCTCGTACGCCCCAACGCGGGCGTGGCGTTCCGACTCGGCTGGAGCGGCGCCTACGTGCTCGGGCGCACGGGGGGCGCGGACTTCCTCACGATCACGAAAGCCCGCTTCGGCTTCGAGCGGACCGCGGGCTGGTTCGAGGGCTCCTGCGTCGAGGTGGGCATGGGGCGCGACGAGACCTACGGTCGCGAGTTCGCCGCGAAGCGCTGGGACGTCCGCGTCTCCCTGCAGGGACGGCTCCTCCCGCCGCCCGTCCGCTCCGCGCCGGCGAAGGCCGGGAAGGCGGTGGCGCCGCCCGACGAGACGCGCCGCATGCTGTGGGCGTTCGTGGACGCGGATGTCGATACGGACGGCGGCGTGGGACCCGATGGCCTGCAACTGCGCTTCGGGCTCTCCACGGACGTCGCGGGCATCCTCCAGGCCGCCTTCCGCGAGCCGGCGCACTGACCGCGCCGCCGGCGCGGCGGCCGCCCTGCAACAACGCGGGCCCGGGTGTCGTGTACACCCGGGCCCGCACCGCGCGCTGACTAGAAAGGCTGCCGGGCGAAGCCGTCGTACTCGTCGCCGCTGGGGTCCATGGGATTGCCGTTCGCGTCCGTGCCTGAGAACTTGAAGACCCAGTGCTGGGGGTCGATGAGCCCGTCCCCGTCGGCGTTCTGGGTGATGCGGAAGTACACGGTCGCCTCACGGGTGTCCGGATCGTAGCGCACGGCCAGGGGGATGGGCATGATGTCGACCTCTCGGTCGCGGTACAGCGTGACCCCGTTGTCGTAAACGCCCCCGACGCCGCCAGTGGCCTTGCTGATGGACCACATCATGGTGTTCTGCACCGAAGCCGGATCCATGGGCTGATTGAAGCGAAAGACCATCGAGAACATCTTCGACGCTCCCGGGGTCGACAGCGACGGATCCTCCAGGTAGACGAACGCCCCCGAGATCAGGAACGGGTTGAACGTGGACTTGGCGGTGTCCGCGTACTGGATCTTCGGTGTGAACATGGCCGCCTCGATCTCGGCGGCGCGTATCCAACTCTCGTTGGTGTCCATGTTCCAGAGCGTGATGGCCTGCTCGGCCGCCTTGTCCTCCAGGCCGAGGCCCAGGTAGGAGTACGCCTGTTCGGCGATGGCATCCACGTTCCCGGGCTGCAGATCGTGGACACGCTCGAACTGGTTCACCGCCTCCGAATAGCGTCCCTGCTTGTTGTACACCAGGCCCAGGTTGTAGTAGCTGCTCGGGTCCAGTGGCGACATCGTGCCGACCTTCTGGAACTGCGTCTCGGCCTCGGCGTACCGTTCCATCAGGAGGTAGAGGGAGCCCAGGGAGCTGTGCGGCGCCACGGCCGAACCGTCCAGCTTGATCACTTCCTTGTACTGCACCTCCGCCTCGCCATACCGCCGCGCCCCGACAAGGGCGCCTGCAAGGTGCGTCCGCGCGTCCACGGAGGCGGGGTCGGTCTTGATCGCCTTCTGGAACGCCGCGATGGCGTCCTCTCTCCGGCCGATCAGCGAGTACGTGCGGCCCATGATGATGTGGGCGTCGGTCGACTCCGGGTTCAGGGCCGCGGCACGCTTGAATTCCTGGATGGCTTCTTCGTACCGCCGCTCCTGGAGCAGGCCGGCTCCCCGGTTGAGCGCGGCACTGGACAGCGAAGTGCGCTGATCCAGGGTCGTGGCGAGGGTGGAGAAGATGCCCTCCAGGAACACCGGCGACATGTCCATCGTGAGAGTGACCTTTCCTCCAGGGCGGCCGTCAGGCGTCGCGCATGTCGCGTCGGCGCCAGTGTCAGCCGGAAGCGATCCCGCCTCCGGCCCGAGGACATGGGGAGTCCTCGACTGATAGAGTCGGCACGATGGAAGCCGGCTTGAGCCCCGATCTGCAGCGGCTGACGGCCGAACAGGCGACGCTCACCCGTTCCCCGGCCGGACGACAGGCAAGGCAGTGCGGTGCGGCCGGGCGGGCAAGCGCGGCCGGCGGTTGTGGGGCCCGAGCGCAGCGGCTACTCTGCGCACCGTGAGCGGGACACGGACGTCACTCGCCGCCTTGTTCCTGGCGCTTGCTCTGCCGCTGGTGGGGTGCCTGCTCTGGATGCTGCACGCCGATGCGTGGGGCCTGGGCGGGCGTTCGCCGGTGCTCAACTATGACTCGGCGCAGTATGCCCTCGCCGCGCGTGAGCTCGCCACGCATGGCCGGCTCGCCACCACCTTCGCCCTGCCGCTCGAGCTCACCCGCCACGCCGCGCCCCCATGGCCGCTGGCCGTAGTCCAGCCCGGGCTCGTGCTGGCCGAGGCCGCGCTCTTCCGCATGGCCCCGAAGGAGGTCCGGTTGGGCGGCGCGACCCTCTTGAACCTCTCGCGGCCCGACCAGCGCGAGTGGCTCGCGCTCCTCCTGCCCTTCTGCTGCTACATCCTGATCGGGCTCCTGCTGGCGGTCGTCGCCTCGCGCCTTCTGCGCCGCCACGCGCCGTCGCTGCCTGAGGGACGGCGCCTCGCCGCCGCGCTCACGGTGGGCCTGGTGTTCTACCTCGATCCCGAGGCACAGCACTTCGCGGCCGGGGGCTTCACCGAACTGCCCTTCACGCTCGGCCTCCTGCTCGCTCTGGCGGCCCTGGCGCTCGGGCGGGCGCCGCGCCGCCCGCTGCTCTTCGGGCTCCTCCTGGGCGTGACGGGAACCCTGCGCGCGAACATGCTGTGGCTGGCGCCCGTGCTGGCGCTGGGCGTGATGCTGCTCGCGCCGCGCGGACGCCGCCTGCGCGCGCTCGGGCTCGTGCTGCTCGGCTGCGCCGTGCCGCTCACCCCGTGGTGGCTCTACAAGTGGCGCATGTTCGGCTCGCCGGCGTGGGACCTCACCCGCTTCGTGGTGTGGGACGGCGTGCAGGGCCGCACCTGGTTCTCGCTGTACCACCTGGCGGAGATACCCGTGTTGCCGGCGGGCCTCGAGGCCGCGCGGCTCCTCGCGGCCAAGGCCGCGGCGAACCTCCCGCGGCTGCTGCTCGACGTTCTCACCGGACCGCGCGCCCTCTGGCTGGGCGCGATTGCGCTGTGGCTCGTGGTGACGTGGCATCAACGTGGCGCCGCGGGCCCGGACTCCGGCGCCGTTCGCGACAACGATCCCCGTCCGCCCGCCGTGGCGGCCCTCGCCGTGCTCGTCGCCTTGGCGCTCGGCGTGCTCACCGCGGCGGTGAGCATCCCGTGGCTCCGCTTCGTCTTCCCCGCGCGCGTCCTGCTCGAAGCCGCCGGCCTCCTGGCCCTGTGGGCCGTGCTCTCGTCCGCTGCGGACCTCGCGTCGCGTCCGCTGCTGCGCCGGGCGCTCTACATCGCGGCCGGCCTGCTGGCGCTGGGCTGGGGCTCGCTGCAGACCGCGCGCGGCAACGCCGAGGCACGCATCGCCTCGGCCGAGCGTGGCGTGCCGAGCGTGCTCAGCCTGCTCCAGATCACGGTGCTGATGAACCGCGAGATCCCGGCGGACGAGGTGGTGATGAGCAACCTCGGCCCCGTGCTGGCCTGGCACGCGAAGCGGCCGGTGCTGCACCTGGCGCTCTCGCCAGCGGACCTCGAGGGCTGCAGGCGGCGGCTCGAGTTCCGCCATGTGCTGCTCGTCTTCCGCGATCCCGCAAGCGCCTGGCCCGAGTGGCGGGAGGCCGTGGCGGCTCCGGTCGAGGCTCCAAACCGGCCCGAGTGGAACGTCCGGCGCGCCCGCGAGTGGCGCACCGTTGATGGGTTCAGCGTGATCTGGCTCGAGCTGAAGCCGCCGCTGGCACGGCTGGCGGCGGCGCGGTAGCGGAGGCGGGAAGGCCGGAGATCAACTGCGCGCCGGGCCGCATCCTCCGCGCGGGCCGGCGGCTCGAGCCTCTCGATGGCGACTTCGCGCCACGCGCCGAGTCGTGTCTCGAGCCGGCGCCCGGGACCGCGCTCGATCCCTCGATCGCTGCCGGGCTTGCCTCGCGCACACCGTTGCTCCAGCGTCCGTCGGACCCGCCGCCTTCCCCGCGCACCACGAAGCGCGCTACGATGCGGTGCGCGGCCGCCGGATGACCTGCTCGATGGCGCGCGGCCACGCGACGTCGCCCCACCTGCATCCGCCACTCGCGCACGTCACAGGCTTGAGATGAATGCCGCCCATGCCGGCGCGCTCGATATCATGGAGGGGGTAGCACTCTCATGGAGAAGGACC
>Ga0315276_10004284_pt1 | contig 13098 bp, 10 predicted proteins | sample YL17G05_0_MG_FD_204542 | JGI IMG/M metagenome (GOLD analysis project Ga0315276, IMG submission 204542) | Sediment microbial communities from Yellowstone Lake, YNP, Wyoming, USA - YL17G05_0 | ecosystem: Environmental > Aquatic > Freshwater > Lake > Sediment | place: USA: Wyoming | collected... | reverse complement strand
TGAAGGCCAACTTCACAACCGTCCCCGACGAGGTCAAGAACGCGATCGGCACCGACTCGTTGACGAGCTTCGAGACATTCGGAAACAACCTGACGTCGATCGGATTCCATTTCTATTTCTAACCGGCTCGAATCCGGGATGGGTCGCCGGGCTCCGGAGCCGGCGATCCATCCCATGACTCGCCGCGCCGGCCCGGCGGTCTCGTCCGTGTCTCCTGATCGACCGCCTCGGCGAGATCTTGGTGCCGTGGCTCCGGAGCGAGATCCACAGAAGGAGGTCTGCGGGTGGCCCCCTCAGTGTCCATCGTGTGGTTTCAGAAAGATCTGCGACTGGACGACAACCGGGCGCTCTACGCAGCGTCCCAACGCGGCGCGGTCCTCCCCGTTTTCGTATGGTCACCCGAAACGGAGGGCGAGTGGCCGTCCGGAGCGGCGAGCCGTTGGTGGCTTCATCACTCCGTCATCGAGCTTTCGAAAAACCTCGTCGCCTGTGGCTCGCGGCTCGTGATCGCCCGCGGCGAACCTTCGACGACCCTCATCGACCTGGCGAAAGAGACGCACGCGACCGCGGTTTTCTGGAACCAACGGTACGAGCCCGACTGTCGCGATCTCCAGAACCGTGTTGCAAACGATGTTCGCGCGGCCGGGATCCAGGCGGAGGGCTTCCACGGCTCGGTCCTCTTCGGTCCGGACGAGGTGAGAACCGGCCAGGGAGGACCGTTCAAGGTCTTCACCCCTTTCTGGAAAGCGTGTCTTTCTCTGCCTTCCCCCCTTGGTCCTCTGCCGCCCCCGCGTACATTGGCGCCGCCCTCGGTGTGGCCGCATTCCATCGAGCCTAGAGAGCTCCGGCTGCTCCCGCAAAAGGACTGGGCTGGCGGTATCGAGGAGACATGGCGGCCCGGCGAGAATGGAGCGCTCGAGACACTGGAGAAGTTCCTCTCGGGACCCGTCTCGACCTATGCGGTCGACCGAAACCGGCCCGACATGAGCGGGACGTCCCGTCTCTCGCCGTATCTTCACTTCGGTGAGATCAGCCCTCGCCGCGTCTGGCACGAAGCAACGAGACTCGTCCGGAGGGACGGACGGAAGGACGCCTCGACGGGTGCGGAGAGTTTTCTCCGAGAGCTCGGATGGCGTGAGTTCGCCCACCATCTTCTTTGTCACTTCCCTCACACGGCCCGCGAACCGCTCCGCCCGGAATTCTCCCTATTGCAGTGGAGAGACGACCCGGCCGGTCTCGATGCGTGGAGGAAAGGACGGACCGGGTACCCCATGGTTGACGCGGGGATGCGCGAGCTCTGGGCGACGGGGTGGATGCACAACCGGGTGCGCATGATCGCGGCCTCTTTTCTCGTCAAGGATCTGCTGGTTCACTGGATGGAAGGCGCCCGTTGGTTTTGGGACACGCTTGTCGACGCGGACCTCGCGAACAACACGCTCGGGTGGCAGTGGACGGCGGGGTGCGGCGCGGATGCCGCGCCTTTTTTCCGTATCTTCAATCCGACGATCCAGGGGAAAAAGTTCGACCCCGACGGCAAGTACGTTCGCCGGTGGGTCCCCGAGATAAGAGAGCTGCCAACCCGGTGGATCCACAAACCCTGGGAAGCGCCGGCGGACGAGCTCGAAAAAGCGGGCGTTCGGTTGGGAAAGACCTACCCCCTTCCCATCGTCGATCACTTCGCTGCGCGCGACCGGGCCCTCGATGCCCTCGCGGCGATACAGAAAAAGGGGGCGACGCGATGAGCCTCGCGGCGTCGCACAAAAACGACGACAGACCCGTCGTGCTCGTCACGGGCGCCACAGGCTATGTCGGAGGCAGACTCGTCACCGCGTTGGACAACGACAAGTATCGGATCCGTTGCCTCGCGAGAAGACCGGAGTACCTCCAGAGCAAGTTGGGACCCCTCGTCGAGGCGGTGCGAGGCGACGTTCTCGACCGGGAGTCCCTTTCGCCCGCTCTTTCCGGGGTTCGGACCGCGTATTACCTGATTCACTCGATGGGATCCACGGGCGACTTCGTAGAGCAGGACCGCACCGCGGCGCGGAATTTCGGCGCCGCGGCAAGGGAATGCGGCGTACAGCGGATCATCTACCTGGGGGGGCTCGGCGATCCGAGCGAGGGATTGTCGCCCCATCTGCGGAGCCGTCACGAAGTGGGAAACGAGCTCAGGCGACCCGGAGTCCAGGTGATCGAGTTCCGCGCGTCGATCGTCCTCGGGTCGGGGAGTCTCTCTTTCGAGATGATTCGCGCGCTCACCGAACGCCTCCCCGTCATGACCACACCCAAGTGGGTATCGGTCCCGGCGCAACCGATTGCCATTGGCGATCTCCTCCAGTATCTCGTGGCGGCCGTCGATATCGAAGTCGAAGGGAGCCCCGTTTTCGAGATCGGCGGCAGGGATGTGATCTCGTATGGAGGCCTCATGAAGGAGTACGGCCGCCAGAGGGGCCTCAAACGGGTCATCATCCCCGTCCCCGTGCTCACCCCGGGACTTTCGAGCCGCTGGCTCGGACTCGTTACCCCCTTGTACGCCCGTGTGGGCCGAAAGCTCATCGACAGCGTCAGGCACCCGACTCTCGTCCGTGACGACCGAGCGCGAGGTTTTTTCGGGGTCGAGCCCACGGGTGTCGCCGACGCGATTGCGGCGGCGCTTCGCAACGAAGACCGCGAGTTCGCCGACACGCGGTGGTCCGACGCCCTGTCTTCGGGGGATACGCTCCGCGACTGGGGAGGCGTACGGTTCGGAAGCCGCGTCGTCGACTCCAGAACGGCGCGGGTCCACGCCGACACCGACACCGCGTTTGCCGTCGTTCGAAGAATCGGCGGCAAGAACGGATGGTACTACGCGAACTGGTTGTGGCAGCTTCGGGGGGTCCTCGATCTGCTCGCCGGGGGCGTAGGCATGCGCCGCGGACGCCGGGATCCGGAGTTGCTTGGCGTCGGCGATGTCGTTGACTGCTGGAGAGTGGAGTCGCTCGTTCCCGGCCGGCGGATTCGATTCCTCGCGGAGATGAAGCTCCCCGGGCGCGCCTGGCTCGAGTTCGAATTCGAGGAGAAAGACGGCCAAACGGTGGTACGCCAGACGGCGGTTTTCGACCCGCTCGGGCTCGGCGGCCTGCTCTACTGGTACGCGCTCTACCCCGCGCATCGGATCATTTTTTCGGGTATGCTCCGCCGGATCTCTCGACTCACCTCCGCCGGAGCGGGAAACACCGGCGGGCCCCGCGGGCCCCGTTGTCTCTGAACCGGATCTATGAGATAATCACGTCGCGATCTTTCCCGACGTTTACGCCGACAAACAGGACCAGCGTGCCGAACGATCCCGAGAATACCGACACAGGGAGCACCACCGGCACCGCTCGGCCGCAGAACCGGTCCTCGGATCAGCAGGTCCAGGCGCTCGTCCTCGCCGACGGCCGTTCGTTACCTCGTTTTCGCGAGATCTTCGGCAACGACAACCCGGTTGAAATCGAAATCGGGTGCGGCAAGGCGAAATTACTTATCGCGCGGGCCGCCGAGTGCCCGCAGATCAACTTCCTGGGTATCGACCTCATCTGGAAATGGATGAAGTTCGCCGTGGAGAGAACCGAGAAGAGGGGGCTTGAGAACATCAAGTTCCTAAGGGCCGACGCCCGCGAGACCGTGATCCACGGTCTCGAGCCGGGGAGCGTCTCGATTTTCCACGTCTACTTTCCCGATCCGTGGCCGAAACGCCGACACCGAAAAAGGCGGCTCATCACCGGCGAGTTTCTCCGCTTGCTCCACGAGCGGCTTGGCGGCGTGGGGCTCATCGAGCTCGCCACGGACCACGCCGACTACTATTCTCAGATGCGGACGGCCGTCGTCCAGAGCGGCATCGAGTGGCGCAGCGTGAGAACCGCCGTCGGCGAGCGCCTCTTCGCCGCTCCGGTGAAAACGAACTACGAAATCAAGTACGAGGGAGCGGGGCGAGAGCTTCACTACCTCGAGCTCGAAAAGTAGGGGGCGCATCTCCCCGGATGGACGGCGCAAAAGAAAATCGGCGCGCCCGCGCGCGGGCACGCCGTTCATCTCGCGACTGCCCTCTGCTTCAAATGATCGGACTGAGCTTGTGTCTCCTGATCTTGCTATGGAGCTGTTGACGGCTGAGCCTGAGCGCGGCGGCGGTCTGCGAGATATTCCAAGAGTGAGTGATCAGCATCTTCTGTAAGATCTCTTTTTCCCAGTTCAGGAGTTTCGACTTCAACGAATCCTCTCCCTCGTTGAAGTCCCCGAAAAGAGGCGTTCTGACGAGTTGATCGAACTGGGCGGCGTCGAGCTCGCCTCGTCCATCGGCCAGAGCGAGCGCCCGCTCGATGGCGTTCTCGAGCTCGCGGACGTTTCCCTTCCATTCGTGCTGGAGTAGAAGCTCCTTGGCCTTTCTCGTCATCGTCGGTTTGGATTTCTTCATCTCCTCCGAGAACTTTACGAGGAAGAACTCCACCAGCGGGAGTATGTCCTCCTGCCGTTCGCGAAGCGGCGGGACATTGACGGGGACGACGTTCAAGCGGTAGAAAAGGTCCCTCCGGAAATTGCCCGCCTCGACCTCGAACGCGAGGTCGCGGTTCGTCGCGGAGATCACGCGGACATCGACCGACCTCGAGAAGTCCTCGCCCAAACGCCTCACCTCACCTTCCTGGAGAGCCCTGAGCAGTTTGACCTGTAGATCCACGGACATATCGCCGATCTCGTCGAGAAAGATCGTCCCCCCGTTCGCCGCTTCGAACAGCCCCGCGCGATCCTGCTCGGCGCCGGTGAACGCGCCCTTCCGGTAACCGAAAAGCTCGCTCTCGAGGATGTCTCTCGGGAGGGCGCCGCAGTTGATCGAGACGATCGGTTTACCCTTGCGGGCGCCGTTGTAGTGGATCGCTTTCGCGATGAGTTCCTTGCCGGTACCCGTCTCGCCCTGAATCAGAACCGTTGTCGACAACGAAGCGATCTTCCGGATCACGTCGAATATCTGTTGCATCGACGGGCTTCGCCCGATCATGCCCGAGAATTCGTACCGGCCCGAGAGTTCTTCACGGAGGACCACGTTCTGTCTTTCGAGGGCCACCTTGATCGTCTCGAGCTCCCCGTGGCGCCTCGCGTTCTCGATCGCCACCGCGGCCTGCGCCCCGAAAGCGTTCAGGATCGAAAGATCGGACTTGCTGAAACGCTCGGAGACGGCGTCGCTATCCGAATAGATCACTCCAACGAGCTTCCCCGCAAACCGAAGCGGAATGCAGATCACCGTCAAGATCTTGAGATCGACGATGCTCCTCTGGTCCTTTAGATCGGCTTCTTCGCCGACGTTGCTGATGAAGAGCGGCTCGCCGCTGTCCGCGGCTTTGCGGACCACGCTGAGGCTCACGTCGAAGGTCTCGCGGGGCATGTCCCGCCCGTCGCTCGATCTCCCCAGGGCGGATACGAGGGCGCCCGTCTTCTCATCCTTGAGCATGAGGAGCCCCCTCTTGCTCCCCGTGATCTGAACCACGGCGTCGAGGATTTCCCTGAGGACCTCGTCGAGATTGAGCATCGAGTTGATCGACGCGCTCACGCTGAGGAGCGACTCGATGATCGAGTACCGCCGTTCGATCTCACGGACCGTCGCTTTGGATTCCTTGCGATGCCCTCCGCCTCCCAGATTCCGCATTCCTTCGTCGATCTCGTCGAACACGTTGGGTACCACGGCAGGTTTCGATCGCGCGCTTTCCACCTTACGCTTCTCGCTGTCCGCCATCTGGGTCTCCTCCGGCCGGCGCGCTCGCCCCACGGTTTGGGGTGACGCCGCCCGCGGTTGAGAATCCACGTATCGAGCCCATCGCTGCCCCCCCTCGCGTCCGGCTGTCGTCCGGATGTCACACGAGTTCTTACGAGATCCCGTCAGGGCAAGGCACGTACCAGGGTGGCGCGGGGAAGCTCGATCTCCATAACCCTTTCTTCTAAAGGCGGTTGCGACCCTGTCCCATCTAGTTATAGCACGGATTTTCTGCCGCGGCAAGTCCCAACTGTAAAGAAATCTTTACAGTTCAACTAGGACTGAGACCTACTCGTATTCATTGCAATGTGTTACATGTGTAAGGAAAACTTGACACTGAATGTAAGGATATCCTTACACCACTCCCACCGCCGCCGTGGCGCGGAGATTTAGCGCGCTCGCCCTGGCCGCGGAGACCGGGAATCCGCGCCACCCCGGTTCTCCACCAGGAAGCGGCAGGTACACATGGCGGACGGGGCGATGAGCGTCTTGCCCACCGCCCCACCCCAGCCTCGCGTCGGGGGGGCGAGAGGCTGCTGCAAAAGAGAGAGTCTGCGATGGTCACGCAGACTCTCTCAAGACCCGTCGAAAGATCCTACCAGACGCTCTTACCCCACACGCTCTTCCCGAACAGCGTCAGCATGGTCACGATCAGTCCGAGATTCGAGAGAACGATGTATTTCATCATGTCAGTACCTCCGGTTGCGTTGTCGAGTCGTTTGTTTCGTACGGCCCCTTGTCATTTCCGACCGTCCCGTTCGGTATCTCGCTATGGCAAGCTAGGGGCCATAGTTCCCGGAGATTGCAAACAATTCTTAACTCAGTCTAATTGAATACGATAGAGCCGTTAGCTTTCGCAAAGTCCTTCGTCGTTCCCCACTATGCACCTCTCGGACTGTAAGGATTAGTTTACAGTGAGCCTGGCGATATCTGATAACTCGCTTTAAATTAGCGAATTACAAGTGTAAGGAATTAATTACATCAAGTGTAAACAAATCCTTACAGTACCACGGGCCTGGGAATCCAGGGGCTCCGCCGCATGGGACAACAGGAAGCGACGCTCCGGTTCACCCACAGCTGCCGATCCCCACGTTCTCAATGAAGTTGCGCCGGCTGGTCCAAACGTTTAGTCTTGTCTTAGTAGATTTTGAGGTCCACACGCCCGGAACCTTCCGCCGCCGCCCCACGCGGCGGAGCAGAAACGGAAAGAAAAACCCATGATAATTCCCAAACAGGTATGCCGAGCCCTGGCGCTCGGGTTGTTGTCGGGGCTCTTGGTCGTTCTCATTTCCCAGTGCAGCGACACAGTCGCGCCGGCCCCGCCCGACGAGATCTCCATTCAATCCGGCAATCTCCAGTACTCCCTGCGAGGGACAACGCTATCCGACCCTCTAGTTGTGAGAGTGCGGACCGCCGACGGCGCTGTCCCCGAAGAGGCACACGTCGTCTTTTCCGTCATCGAGGGGGGCGGCACGGTGGCCAATAGCTCGGTTCGCGTGGACGAGAGCGGTGTGGCTTCGACCGCGTATACGTTGGGACCGGAGGCCGGGCACGAAGTCATCCAAGCGGCGATCAAGGAGAACACGTCGAAATCGGTGGTCTTCGAAGCCACGGCGTCCAATTTCTTCTGTCCGGAACAGGAAGACACTTACCGCGTGGATTACGAGACGACCCACCATCTGTTTCTCGCGACGCGGAAGTCGAGCCTCTACACGACTCCGAACGGCGCCGGCGTGGTCGAGGTCGACGTTTACCCGCCGTACTCGACGAGCGGGTTCGCCGAGATCGCGGGCAGCCTCGTTTTCGACACCAACATCTTCGACGCCGCGTTCTCCGCCAGGGGCGATTTTTACGTCGCGAGGCGCTCTTTCCGTTCGGAGATCCTCAAGATCGATACCTTCGGCAACGTGTCGTTTTTCGCGCATCTCGATGAAGACCTTCCGCCGACCGATCTCTACGCGGAGATCACCACGAACCCGTCCGGTCTTCTCGTGGGATGCGACGCCAAGGGGCCCTTCGTCGTCGGGTGTCCGGACACGCTCACGCGCTTCGACGAGGCGACGTATCCCGGCGCCGACATCAACAGCGACGCGGTGGCGGTGGACCCGAGAAGACAGACGGAAGATCCCCTCGGCGAGGACATCTATTTCATCGACAAGACCGCCTCGAGCCTGATGCGGCTCGCCATGGACAGCCTCGCCGTCGAGCTCCCCGAATTGGAAACCGTCGCCGCCCTCACCGCGGACCAGGCGGAGGGCGCGCGGGGTATGGTCTGCGAGGCGAGGGACGGAAATGTCTATATCCTCGTAGACTCCGACGAGACGAAGGAGATCGTTCAGGTAACTCCCGCCGGCGCGGTATCCGTTCTCTACGACTTTTTCGACCGGGGTGCCGGAGACGCGGCGGGCGTTCAGAGGGACCTCGCATACGACGAGGGATTCCGGCGGCTCTACACGCTCGACACGCTCAACAACAACGTGCTCATCTACGACATCGCTTCCGACGTCCTGGTCGAGATGTTCAACGACCCGCTCGCGCAGAGCACGCTCTCGACCAGCGGTGGGAGCGGCGAACGCGTGGGACTCGTCGTGTTGAAGTAGGCCGGAAGAACGGGAAGAACGGCGGCTCGGAGAAAAGCGGCTCCGCCGCGGCGCCGCGTCAGACGAGAATCACGCCGCCTTCTCCGGCGACGATTTCCCCGACGGGATGTATTTCCATCCCGGTCTTGAAGCTCGACAGAATTCTCTTTTCGTCTTCGGGGCTCACGACCATCGTCATACCCAATCCCATGTTGAAGACCTGATACATCTCGGTCTCGTCCACCGCTCCCTTTCTTTGCAGGAAATCGAAGATCTTCGGGACAGGCCAGCTGCCTTTCGAGATCCTCGCTTCGCAGGAGCGCGGAAGCACGCGGGAGAGGTTGTCCGCGATGCCACCGCCCGTGATATGGGCCATCGCCTTGATCTTGGCGACGGCGCTCAACCTCGAAAACGCGTCGAGGTACGGGACGTGGACCTTCAACAGCGCCTCGGCCACCGTACACCCCAGCTCGTCCACCCGGTCACAGGGACCGAGAGCGAGCTTGTCGAACACGATCTTCCTTGCGAGAGAATAGCCGTTCGTGTGCAGACCGTTTGAGGGGAGTCCGATTACGCGGTCGCCGGGAAGAACGGTCGACCCGTCGACGATCTCGTCTCTCTCGACCACCCCGACGATGCAGCCGGCGAGATCGAAATCCTCACCGTGGTAGAGATCGGGCATCTCCGCCGTCTCGCCGCCGATGAGAGCGCAACGCTGCGCCCTGCAGGCGATGGAGATTCCCTCCACGATCGACGTGACGACGCCGGGATTGAGGGAGCCGCTCGCGATGTAATCGAGAAAGAAAAGAGGTCTCGCGCCCTGAACGAGGATGTCGTTGACGCAGTGATTGACCAGGTCCTGTCCCACCGTGTCGAAACGGCCCGCCATTCTCGCCACGATAAGCTTCGTCCCCACTCCATCGACGCTGCTGACGAGCACCGGATTCTTGTAACCGGAGAGCGAGAACATACCTCCGAACGCCCCCGGACCGGAGAGGACCTCGGGTGTCCACGTCTTCCTTACGTGTTCGAGCATCGCGGACTTGGCCTGCTTTGCCTTCTCTATGTTGACTCCGGAATCCTTGTACTTCATCTTCCAATCCTCGCCGTCGTTGCCGAGGAACCACACGATGCGGCGATCGCGCCCCACGAGTTCATTTAGAGGCGTTCCTTGAGGGAATCGTAGATCGCCGTCGTGGGATCCGTCTCCACGATCAACGGAAAGTTCTGCTTCTTGATTAGCTTGATGATGAGGTTCGCCACATCCAGATCGAACTGGGATCCCTTGTTCTTCTCGAACTGCTCGAGAACCTCCTCGAGGGCTAAACCCTGACGATACGGACGGTCCGAGGTCATCGCGTCGAAGGCGTCGGCGCAGAGAAGGATCCTCGAGCCCACCGGGATCTCGTCCCCTTTGAGCGCCTCGGGGTACCCCTTCCCGTCCGGCTGTTCGTGGTGGAACCTCACCAGAACGGCGGCCTCCTTGAGGAATTTCAGATTCTCGACGATGTCGGCGCCGGTCGTCGGATGCGTTTTGAGCGACTTGAACTCGTCCTCGGTGAGCTTGCCCGCCTTGTGGAGGACTTCCTTCTTTACGGAGATCTTACCGATGTCGTGGAGCAGGGCGCTGTACTCGAGGATCTCGAGGTCCTTCGAAGAAAGCCCCATCGCCCTCCCCAATCTGAGCGCGTACTGCGAGACGCGGTACGAGTGGCCGTGGGTGTACGGGTCGTTCGCGTCCAGAGCGGAGGTGAGGGCGGCCACCGTGTTGATGTGGGCCTCCTTCATCTCGATGTACAGCTGGAACGTATAGCGCGCGAGGAAGAGCGGGACGACGAACAGCGCTATTGTCCACATCCCCGCCTTGAGGTAAACCAGGGCGATAATCGCCGCGACGGGAAGGAACGCGAAGATGTGGAAAAAGTTCCACATGTAGTTCTGCTTCCACACGAAGAACGGATTTTTCCCGTCGCTCAGACCGATAACCGTGCTGATCGACGCCGTGTTCACGAGGTAATAGACGAGCCCGCAGAAAAACAGGGGGACGAGAAACCGCGGCGAGTCGAGGGACGTCCAATGGGGTCCAAAGCTCTGATAGGTAAGACCGGCGAGCCCCACCGTCAGGACGAGAAGCGGCACGTTGAACGCGATCCGCACCGCGGCGCGGCGTTGGATAAAGACCTCGGAGAGCAATGTGGCTACCGCCTCGATGAGCGCCGCCGCGGGCGCTCCAAAGAGAAGTATCGACGCGAGGTCCACAGGACTCGAGGCGTAGATCGACGCCCCTCCCCGCGGGAGCGAGATCTGGGCGGTGTCGGCGATAATGATGAGCGTGATGAAGAGAAGAATGTCCTTGAACTGCGTGATCGGGAAATCACGCATCAAGAACGCGAAGAACGCGAACCCGGCGGCGATGTACAGGACGTAAAAAAACCTGAACCCCGCCGACTGTTTCTTGTTTTCCCTGTTCAATTCTCGGCACCCACTGTAATCGAAACCCGCGCGGCGGCGCCGGGCGCACGCCAGCGGATTCCCCTCAACGCCCTCGTCACGCAGCCCGGCTCCAGAAACGCGTCGACGGTCACGCCAGCCCCCCGGACCCGATCCTGAAGAACTTAAGCGGCTCCGCCTTTTCAATCAATCATTTTATTCGGTACTCGATGGACTTCCGAAAGGGGAGTTTGCCGATGACGCGGTTGACGGCGTCCAGCGTGGCGAACACAACCGTTTGATTGATGTTGCCGGAGAGGAGAGAACAACCCGCGAGGCTCTTGATATCGCGATTCCTGATGAGGTCGACCTTGACCACGACCGCGGGCTCCTCCCCCAGAACGATGTCCCGGACGTCCGATAGACAGAGACGCGCCGGTTCTTCGAGGAGCTCTCCCACCGCTTTCACCGCGGCTTCCGCCACAACCCGAGTCGGGGGCAAGCTGAGGTTGTCCGTCGCGGCCGTACCCAGAACTTCCATGCCGTCCCTGACCAGCTCGACCTCCGCCTGGATGCTATCGTGAGAAACGAAAAGATTGACGCTTCTGAACTCGAAGCGTGAGGCGAACTCTTCGATGGGAAATTCGACGACGCGATCGAGGTCGGCGGCTTCTCCCCGCGCTTCGTTAACCTTCTCTGCGGGGTCACCGCCCGTGATCACCACGACCCCGATTTTCCTGTGATCGACCTCCATCCCCAGCTCCGCTTTGAGGCAGCTCTCGACGTCCCGGGCGATGAGCTTGGCGGGTTTATGCGGCAAGGCGACGACGTGGATTTCGGTGATCGAGCCGACCTCGTCGGTCGAGATGCGGCAAGATGAGACACCCTGGATTCGGTTCACCAGTGCCTCGGCCCGCTCGATCACTTCCTGCGGATACCTTTGTTCCGACATAATCTCCGACTATTTTTGGGGTTACGCCGCTACCTCGAGAATGCGGCCCAATTATACCATATCTTGCCGTGTGAATCAGCAAGAAGCTCTCCAGCCGCGGCTCTTTTCCGTGCGGGGACGATGTCCGTCCGCGCTCGGCAGAGGAAAGGGGGGGTCGGCGGTGAAAAGGGGCATGAGGGAGGAGGCGCGATCGATCCCTCCGGAGGCCGCCGCGAGGAGCGACGGATCACTCCGAGGCGCACATCGAGTCCAGCATGCGAACGCGCCCGTCGATCGCGGACCGGTCGAGCCCGACGAGACCACCCACCGAAAACTGCTCGACGGCGAAGCTCGCCATCGCGCCGCCCGCCCTAAGCGCGCGGGCGAGGGTCTTGCGGTCGATCGCGGCGGCACTCGAAACAAAACCCATAAAGCCCCCGGCGAAAGCGTCTCCCGCCCCCGTGGGATCGACGACGCGGGGGAGGAGGACGGCGGGGACAAAGAGACACATGTCGGCGGCGAAGAGAAGCGCGCCGTATTCCCCGCGTTTGATCACCACGTATCTCGGACCCATCCCGAGAATCGCTCTCGCCGCGTTCGCCACCTGGCGTTCTCCTGTGAGCTGGCGGGATTCCTCGTCGTTGATGAAAAGCACGTCGACTCGCTCGAGCACTTTTCCCAGCTCGGCGCTCGCATCGGTGATCCAGAAGTTCATCGTGTCCATTCCGACGAAACGCGGGTCCGTCACCTGGTCGAGAACTTTTGCCTGCAGCTTTGGGTCGATATTGCCGAGGAAAAGGTGGGAAGACCATCGGAACGCTTCGGGAAGAACCGGGTCGAACCCCTCGAACACATTCAGCTCGGTCGAGAGGGTGTCGCGGTCCTGCATGTTGTCGCGGTAGCGGCCCTTCCAGTGAAAGGTTCGTCCTCCGGCGACCACTTTGATACCGCTCGCGTCGATCCCGCGGCTACCGAGCAACTCGAAATGCCCCTGCTCGAAGTCCTCTCCGACGACGGCGACGAGGCGCGGCGAGGCGAAGTAGCTCGCCGCCATCGACGCGAATATCGCCGACCCGCCGAGCGCGCGGTCGACGGACCCGGTCTTTGCCTCGATCGAGTCGAACGCCACCGACCCGACGATGAGTATGTCCGAATGTTGTTCCTGCGCCGGCATTTTTTCTCCTTACCCGTTTTCTCCCCGCGAGAATCGCGGTTTTGCGCCTCTTCGCTTTGCTTTGCCCCGGTTACATGCTCGACGGCGCGCTGACTCCGAGGAGGGTGAGGGTGTTTCTCAACACCTGCATCGTCGCCTCGGCGAGATAGAGACGCGCGGTCGAGAGACGAACATCCTCGGTGACGATCCGGTGTGCGTGATAGAATTGGTGGAAGAGAGTGGCGAG
>Ga0315276_10004282_pt1 | contig 13100 bp, 10 predicted proteins | sample YL17G05_0_MG_FD_204542 | JGI IMG/M metagenome (GOLD analysis project Ga0315276, IMG submission 204542) | Sediment microbial communities from Yellowstone Lake, YNP, Wyoming, USA - YL17G05_0 | ecosystem: Environmental > Aquatic > Freshwater > Lake > Sediment | place: USA: Wyoming | collected... | reverse complement strand
CACCATCAAGGTCAGGAACAACGGCACGAAGGCCTCGGTGGCGACCAAGGTGGAGCTGCGCCTGGGCAACAACCTCATCGGCCAGAAGGACCTCGGCGTGCTCGCCCCGGGCGCGTCCTCGGACGTCGAGGTCTCCTGGCCCGCCACCGAGATCCTCACGCCCATGCGCTACCTGGTGAAGGTAGTCGTCGACCCCTCGAACGACAACCGCGACCCCCACCGCGACGACAACGAAGTGACCGCGGGTGTCACGTTCTCGAAGGCCCCGGCCCCCGACCTGCGCAACGTCACCATCTCCCCCTCCTCGCAGAAGGTCAAGGACGGGGCCGAGGTCACCATCACGGTCAGGGTCGAGAACGGTGGCGACGCGCCCGGCACGGTGCGCATCTCCATCAAGGACGGAACGACCGAGGTCGCCTCGAGGACGGGCGTCATCGTGCCCGCCAAGGGCAGCAAGAACGAGACGTTCACGTTCAAGCTCAAGGGCACGGGCGACCATGCCCTCTCGGCCATCGTGAAGGACGCGGGCGGCAAGGAGCTCACCGCGGCCGCCACGGTCAAGGTCGAGAAGAAGGACGGCGGCAACGGGCCCGGCTTCGCCGCGCTCGCGGCGCTCATGGCCATCGTGGCCGTCGCCCTCGTCGCGACGGTCGCGCTCAGGAGGCGCAAGTAGGCCGCGCGGGCCCACCGCCCACCGAGTGCCCCCCCTGTGCCCCCGCGGGCCTCCACGGACCATCTCGAAGGCCCCGCCCGAGCCAGCATCGGCGTCTCACCGGAAGGTTTAAAAATCAGGATAGGCATTTGAGGGCCAGTAGGTGGGATGTACTTGGGCAACGAAATTCGCCAAAGAGCGGTGAGCTTGGTCGTTGTACTGCTCCTCCTGACCGCCACCGTGCTCGCGCTCGTTCCGGGCGTGGCCACGGCGGAGGACATCGTCCTGACGGTGGGAAGGACGAAGGCCGCCTTCACCGTCGACGGCAAGGCGGACGAGGCGGCGTGGGCCGCTGCGGCCCCGACGATCGTCGAGACGAAGAAGGGCGACGCGACCCTGAGCGTCGAGCTGAAGGCGCTCTACGACGACACCTACGTCTACTTCCTCTCCAAGTGGTCGGACCCATCCTACAGCGTGCGACCCAACCAGTGGAACTTCTCCGGCGGCGCGTGGCAGTCCTACTTGCACAAGGAGGACCGGCTCTCGATGCTGTGGGACTCCGGCAACATCGCGGGCTTCGAGACCCAGCGCCAGGGCTGCATGGCCCTTGAGTGCCACGAGGGCGCCTTCAAGACGAAGACCGCGGGCCAGTGGGGCGACGTGTGGCAGTGGATGGCGGGCAGGACCAACCCCTCCACCAGGGCCGACAACATGGGCTGGATGGACGACCTCTCCGTGGGCAACAACGGCATCGTGCCCGACGACTTCGCGGGCTCGAAGGTCTGGACGCCGAACTCCCTCTACGCGGGCGACGACAACGTCACCACCGTGCAGTTCGCGACCGGCGACCATCCCATCAACAAAGCCCAGGACAACAACCCGCCCCCGAACCCCGACCCCGAGCACAACTTCCTCTTCGACGGCTACGTCATGTCCATCGTCAACCCGCTCGACTTCACGGACGGCACGACGATGCCCGGCTGGGTGCTCAGCCGCCCCACGGGCGACCGCGCGGACATCGACGCCAAGGGCATGTACGACCCCGTCGAGAAGAAGTGGACGCTCGAGGTCAAGCGCAAGCTGGTCACGGGCCACACGGACGACGTGCAGTTCTCCAACTTGACCAAGGACTACTCCATGGGCCTGAGCGTGTTCGACAACCGCGAGGGCGGCATCGACACGCACTACAACTCCCAGCTCGTGACCGTGAGGTTCGCGGTTCCCGAGCTCGCGGTGACCGTGCTCACCGTATCGACCGCGTCCCCCGTCATCGGCTCCAGGGTCACCGTCAACGTGACGCTGCGCAACATCGGCGCCTACGCGACGGGCTTCACGGTGGGCCTCTACCTCGACAACACGAGCGGCGCGCCCGTGCTGACGAAGCCCTACACCGAGATGGCCGCCAACTCCAACGACACGTTCAACTTCAGCTGGGACACGACGGGCGTGGCGGCGGGCAAGCACAAGCTCATCGTCAAGGCCGACACCGCGGGCGTCATCGTCGAGAAGGACAAGGTAAACAACAAGATGGAGCTCGAGGTCTGGGTCTACCCCGGCATCTCCGAGTTCAAGGCGTCCAAGTCCAAGCCCGAGGCGGGGACGAAGGTCACCCTCACGGCGACGGTGCACAACCCCTCCACGACGACGGTCAGCGTCACGATCATCCTGTCGGAGAAGGACAAGGTGCTCGACACGAAGATGGAGAACATCACGGGCGGTCAGTTCAAGAACATCACCTTCACCTGGAAGTCGTCCAAGGTGGGCAAGCACACCCTCACCGTGATGGTGCAGGGCTCGCCCGAGACGACGAAGACCATCGACATCAACGTCCAGGAGAAGTCCCCCGCGCCCGGCGCCGTCTGGGCCCTCGTGGCCCTCGGCGCGGTGGCCGCCGCGGCCATCGCATCGAGAAGGCGGAAGTAGGGGGCGGAAGCCCCTTGAGGGACCCCGGCTGCGCAGGCGAGGACCCTCCGGAGGCCGCCCCCGCTGGCGGGGACGGCGCCTTCGACCGGATAGCCCGCGAGTTCGACCGCCATCGGGAGCGACCTTGGGGGTTCGTGGTCGACTGGCTCGAGGGCCTCGACCGCCCCGCGGACCCGCTCGTCGTCGACGTAGGCTGCGGGAACGGCAGGCACATGCTCGCGGCCCGCGCCCTGGACATCCCATGCCTGGGCGTCGACACCTCGGTGCCGATGCTGGCCACGGCGAGGGCGCGGCTGGGCGAGGGGGCCCCCCTCACCCTGGGCGACGCGCGCGCGCTGCCCGTCCGGACGGGCGCGGCGGGCGCGGTGCTCTCGATAGCCGTCGTCCACCACCTGAGGGGCCAGGCCGACCGGGCCGCCGCGATGCGCGAGGTCGCCCGCGCGCTCGCGCCGGGGGGGAGGGCGCTCGTGTCGGTGTGGGCGCTGGACCTGCCCGAGGTGCGCGCCATGGCGGGCGCCGTGCCGGAGCAGCCGGGCTATTGTGATGGGGGCGACGGCGGTGGCGGCGGTGGCGGCGGTGTCGGTGGCGGCGGCGTCGGAGGTGGCGGCGGTGTCGCGGGTGGCGGCCAGGGCCCCGACGCGCGGGACCTGCTCGTCCCGTGGGGAGCCACCCCGGGGGGACGGGTGCAGCGCTACTACCGGACCGTGCCCCTGGAGGAGCTCGCGGCCCTCGCGAGGGCCGCCGGGCTCAAGGTGATGTGGGCCGGCGAGCGCGGCCAGAACCACGTGGTCGAGGTGGAGGCGGTGCCCGCGGGCACCCCGTGAGCCCCCACAGGCCATGCCAGGCCCCTGACGGCCAAACCATAACCATTATATACCATCGCCGACATTCCCACGACAGCTCCTCTTGGGACGCTGGTTCTTCGGAGTGTTCTACATGTCCACTGAACCTAAACAAACCGGTACGACCACGTGCGCGATGGTCTGCAAGAACGGCGTGGTCATGGCCACAGAGCACAGGGCCACCGCGGGCACGATGATCGCCCACAAGAAGACGCAGAAGCTCTTCCGCGTCGACACCAACCTCGGGCTCACGGTCGCGGGGCTGGTCGGCGACGCGCAGACCCTGGCCCGATACGTCACGGCCGAGGCCGAGCTCTACCGCCTGAAGCGGAACAAGCCCATGTCCGTCAAGGCCGCCTCGACGCTCATGGCCAACATCCTCTCGGGCCGGGCCTACTTCCCCTACTGGGTGCAGCTCATCATCGCCGGCGTCGACGACTCCGGCGGCCACGCCTACTCCCTCGACGCCGCGGGCGGCAACATCGAGGACGAGTACATCTCCACTGGCTCGGGCTCGCCGTACGTCTACGGCGTCCTCGAGGACCACTTCAAGCCGGGCATCTCCTGCTCGGATGCCGCCGACCTGGCGATCCGTGCCATCACCCACGCGATGGCGCGCGACTCCGCCTCGGGCAATGGCATCGAGGTAGCTATCATCGATTCAAAGGGCTTCAACCTCCTCGATGAGGAGGAGGTCAAGGAGCGCGCCAAGAAGATGGGCCTTGAGTGACCGGGCGCGCACGGATCTCCCGGCCAGGGCCCCCCGAGGGGGCGTTCCATCGCAGCCCACTAGAGAGGCATCCACATGCCGGTAGAGCAGTTCCTAAAGGACGCCGAGGAGACCGTCAGGCGCATCGTGCCGAAGTCGGTCGAGATCACCTCCATCGAGTTCGAGGGCCCCACGATCGTCATCTACACCAAGAACATGGACGTGTTCGCCACCGACAACGAGATCGTCCGCTCCCTGGCCCAGGGCCTCAAGCGCCGCGTGGCCATCCGGCCGGACCCGGACCTCCTGCTCGAGCCCCCGCAGGCGGAGACCGCCATCCGCAAGATCATCCCCGAGGAGGCCCAGATCACCGACATCTTCTTCGCGCCCGACACCGGGGAGGTCACCATCGAGGCCCTCACGCCGGGCATCGCCATCGGCAAGCACGGCGCCAACCTCAACGACATCAAGCGCCAGATCGGCTGGGCGCCCAAGGTCATCCGCACGCCCTCCATCCCCTCCAAGACGGTGGGCGAGATACGCGGCTACCTGAGGCTCGTGGCCGAGGAGCGCAAGGCCTGGCTCAAGAAGATGGGCCGGCGCATCAACCGCGAGATCTCCCCCGGCGAGACGTGGGTGCGCATGACGGCCCTCGGCGGGTTCCGCGAGGTCGGCCGCAGCTCGGCGCTGCTCACCACGAAGGACTCCAAGGTGCTCATCGACTGCGGCGTGAGGTTCTCCCAGGACGCGGGCACGCCCTACCTCAACATCCCCGAGGTCCTCCCCTTCGAGTCCATCGACGCCCTCGTGCTCACGCACGCGCACCTGGACCACTGCGGCCTTGTCCCGCTCCTGTTCAAGTACGGGTTCGACGGCCCCGTCTACTGCACGGCCCCCACGCGCGACCTCTCCTCGCTGCTGCTCATCGACTACCTCAAGGTCGCCTACGGCGAGGGCAAGACCGCGCCCTACGACAGCTCGCACATCCGCGAGATGGTCAAGCACTGCCTCCCGCTGCGCTACGGGGACACGACGGACATCGCGCCCGACATCCGGCTCACGCTGCAGAACGCGGGCCACATCCTCGGGTCGAGCATCGCGCACTTCCACGTCGGCGACGGCGTGCACAACATCGCCTTCTCGGGCGACATGAAGTACGAGAAGACCTGGCTCTTCCCCCCGGCCCACGACAGCTTCCCCCGCCTCGAGACGCTGGTGATCGAGTCCACCTACGGCGGCCCCAACGACTTCCAGCCCTCCCGCAAGGAGGCCAAGCGGCTGCTGCACGACATCGTCAAGCGGGCCTACGAGCGCAAGGGCAAGGTCCTCGTGCCCGTGTTCGCCGTCGGCCGGTCGCAGGAGGTCATGATCGTGCTCGAGCAGATCATGAGCGCCAACCCCAACTTGCGCACGCCCGTCTACCTCGACGGCATGATCTGGGAGGCGACGGCCATCCACACGGCCTACCCCGAGTACCTCAACGCCAACCTGCGCAACCTCATCTTCCAGCGCGGCGAGAACCCCTTCCTCAGCGAGATATTCCAGAACGTGGACCACATGGAGAAGCGCACGGCCGTCATCGACTCTCCCGAGCCGTGCGTCGTCCTGGCCACGTCGGGCATGCTCAACGGAGGGCCGGTGATGGAGTACTTCAAGCACTGGGCCGAGGACCCCAAGAACACGATGGTGTTCGTCGGCTACCAGGCCGAGGGCACGCTCGGCCGCCGGCTCCAGAGGGGCTGGAACGAGGTGCCCTTCACCGAGCGCGGCAAGGCCATCGCCATCAAGGTCCGCATGCAGATGGAGACGTGCGAGGGCTTCTCGGGCCACTCCGACCGCAAGCAGCTGACCAACTTCGTGCACGGCATCAACCCGAAGCCGGAGCGCATCGTGGTGCTGCACGGCGAGGAGAGCAAGGTGCTCGAGTTCTCAAGCTCGCTGCACCGCAAGCTCAACATCGAGACCCGCGCGCCCAAGAACCTCGAGACCATCCGCCTCAACTGAGCGCGGCGCGCCCCGCCCTCCCATCCGCCCACCCCTGGCCCCCGCACCCCCCACGGGCCCCGATGCGGGCCCCATCTGGGCCAAACCTCATCACCCCGCGGGCCAATCACCCGCCATGGACCGCTGCCCGCGGTGCGGGGAGCCCCTCGAGGCAGGCATAGGCGCCTGCCCCGGCTGCGGCTGGATGGCGCTCGGCGAGTCACAGCCGCCCCCGGCCACGGTCACGGCCACGCGGCCGCTGCCCCCGCTGGCACCCCTGCCCCCCCTGCCGACCGCGCCCGTCCCCGGCGGCGGGGTGCCCCCCGCCACCGACATCGGCGTGAGGATGGACGGGAGGCTGCTCACCTTCGCGCCACGGGCGGAGGGCCTGGCGGGGCCCGACCCGCGGGCCGACCCCAGGCCCCTGCTCAAGGTCCTCGCGTACGTCATGCTGCTCATCATGGCGAACGTGCTCCTCTACGGCTACCTGGGGCTGCAGGAGGTCCGCTACACCGATCTCGTGGAGGTGCCCGGCCCCGGCAACACGACGCGGGTGGAGCTTCGGGATGGCGGCTTCAACCCCGTCGCGGTCCTGGCCATCGTCTACACGCTGGTCGTGCTCGAGGCAACGCCCGCGGCCGCCTACGGCCTGCTGAGGAGGCGAAAGTGGGCCTGGAACGGCACCGTCGTGGCCACCTTGGTCTCCCTCGGCGTCTTCCCCATCGGCACCCTCGTCGGCCCCGCGGTGCTCTACCTGCTCACCCGGCCCGTCCTCAGGGACGCGCTGGATGCGCCGATTGCGGGGTGGTCGAGGCCCCCGCCCTACGGCGAGGAGCAGGGGAAGTGAGGGGGATGGCGAAGGGACCACTGCCCATCGTTCGCCCACGTCTGGGGGAAGTGAGGGGCGTCCCGTTCAATCCGCTTGTAGGCCCGGAATCCTTGTCGAACCCATGCCCGGCCGCGCCAGGAGAACGACGCGGCTCGCGCGCTGCTCTCCCCGGACCTCGTAGCCGGTGAGCCTCGCGAGGCGCCCCGCGAACTCCGCGATGGCGTCGTGGGAGGGCATGTTCTCGAGCGTCATGCGCCGCCTCGAGTCGCCGACGAAGACGTAGCCCTTGGGCTCGATGAAGTCGGGGTCGGCCCTCGCGTCGAGCGCCGCGTACTCCTCGACGTGGCCCATGTTGTGGCCCTGCACCAGGGTGTGGCGCACCACCTTGCGGGTGTCCAGGGAGGGGAGCAGGTCGAGCGTCTCCATCAGCCGGTCCCAGGCGCCCGGCTCGAGCGGGGCGCAGACCCGGCCGTGCGTGGCCCTGTCGGGCGCGACCACGGACACGTAGAGCTGCGTGGGCAGCGGGCGGAGGTCGCGCAGCACGTCCGGCCGCGTCCCGTTGGTGACCAAGAAGGTGGTCATCCCACGGCGGTGGCACTCCTCGAGCAGCTCCCCCAGGTGCGGGTAGAGCGTGGGCTCGCCCGAGAGCGAGCACGCCACCTGCGTGGGCTCCTGCGCCTCCTTGAAGGCCCCGGGGTCGACGTTGGGGTTGCCCCCGAAGCCCGTGAGGAGCTTGCGGTGGGCGCTGATGCACGAGTCGAGGATGGCGCGGGGGTCGTCCCACCCGTGGTCCTCCCTCCCGCCGGTAAAGCCCTGGAACCGCCAGCAGAAGAGGCACATCTGGGTGCAGTCGTCCACGGCGGGGGTCATCTGCAGGCACCTGTGGCTGCGGATGCCGTAGAACAGCTGCTTGTAGCACGGCCGGCCCCTCTTGAGGCTCTGGCCGGCCCAGTGGCAGATCTTGACCCCGGAGTGCTCGCGCTCCCCGACGACGCGGTACTTCTGGCGCTCCAGGACCCTCTTGAGCTGCTCGTTCATCGCGCGGCCCTCTCGGCGGAGGATGCCCCAGGGAGCGCTGGGAATATAACCTTTCGCCGCCAGCCCGCCCGCCTCAATGCCCGAAGTCGAGGAGGCTGCGCTGGTGCTCGGCCCCCTCGTCCGCGTCCTCCTTGGCCCCGTCCTCCTTGTCCCCGCCCTCGGCCCCGTCATCGACCGTGTCCTTGTCCGCACCCTCGCTGGCGGGTCTGCCCGCCGCTTCCGCGGGCGCCGGGGGGGCCTCCTCGGCCCCGGTCTTCTCCTTGTCCTTGTCCTTGTCCTTGCCCTTGCCCTTCACGGGGGGCTTGGCGGGCCCCGCCCTGCCGAAGGTGGAGGTGCTGCCCAGGCCGTAGGTCTCGACCTGGGTCCGGCCGGTCTCGCGCGAGGCCGCAGCCTCGAGCAGCTGCTGCACGCGCGTGCTCTCCGCCCTGTCCTCGAGCAGCATCGCCGCCTCCTGCTCGTCGAGCTCGAGCACCGCCGCCTGGTGGACCGCGAACGCCCCGTCGAGGGAGAACAGGTGCTGGTACATCGGGACGAGCTCCTCCCTCGCGATGCCGGTGGAGGTGTGGCACTCCAGGGCGATCTTCGACGAGAGCGACGACATGGTCGCGCGCAGCGCCCTCGTCCGCCCCATCGTCGCGAGCCACAGGGGGAACCTGTAGCGCGGCGCGAGGCGGTACTCGCGGTCCTTGGCGGTGGCGACGCCCGCGGTCATCAGGTCGCTCGCGTAGGCCCACAGCCGGTAGTTCTTCGTGCGCCTGGCGCGCGCGAGGAACAGGTCGGCGCGCGCGAGGCACTCCATCGCCCTCGCGAGGTCCACCAGGCCCCTGTACTCCTCGGGCACGTTCTCGGAGAGCCAGAGCAGCAGGAACTCGGGCTCCTCGTCCAGCTCCGTCGTCACCCGCCTGGCCGCGAGGCAGTTGTCCGTCTTGAGGATCGTCCTGACGGCCTCGAACATCGTCGTGCGCACGTCGCGCTTCCCCACGGCGCCCACGTCCTTGACGCCGACGAACGTCCGGCCCAGCGCGACGGCCTGCAGGTCGTTGACGGCCGACCTGAGGTCGCCCGAGGCCCGCTCGGCGATTTGGGTGAGCGCGTCCTCCTCGACCTCGAGCCGCTCGGCGGCACTGATGCGCTGGAGGACCGACCTGACCGTCCGAGACTGGATGGACTGGAACTTGATGACCTCGCAAAGCGTCTTGAGGGCGGAGGCGAGCCGCGTGAGCTCGTAGAGGTCGTTGGCGATGAGCACCACGGGCTGCTGCGTCCGCCTGATGGTGTCGACGATGGCGCGGATGCCGCCCTTGTCCTCCCGGCCGTGGATGTTGTCGGCCTCGTCGAGGATGATGAGCTTGCGGCCGCCCTCCGCGGAGCGGGTGAACTCCCCGCCCGCCATGAACGTCTGGTTGAGCGCGCCCGCGGTCGCGACCCTGGTGATGGAGGCGGCGTCGCGGTTGTCGGAGGCGTTGAGCTCTATGACCTCCCACCCCATGTCCGCGCCGAGCGCGTGCGCGGCCACGGTCTTGCCGCAACCGGGCGGCCCCACGAGGATGACGGCGCGCCTCTTGGGGGGCCCGCGGTCCCACGAGCGGGCCCATGCCTCGAGGGCCTGGATGGCCTTCGAGTTCCCCGCGACGTCCGCTAGGGTCCGGGGCCGGTGCCTCTCGTTCCATTCCAAGGGCTATCCTGGGCTCAAAGAGCCCCGGGGCCTAATATCCTTTCGGGCAGGGGTCGGCGAACGTGGGCCAGGGCTCCTCCGCCCTGGCCCGCTGACCCGCTGGCCGCTGGCACGCTTGCTTACCAGATCCTCTCCCCAATGCAGCTGGGGCACTTCGTGAAGCCCGCGGTGGTCGCCTGGTAGAGCGCGTCCCACTCCTTGCGGGCCTCCTTGGGGATCCCATCGAGGCGGCACTCCGGCGTCTTCGCCAGCAGATTGTGGACCACCATCCGTGTCTGGTCCCCGACGTATTGCTTCAACCTCCAACCCTCCTTCCCCCTCGTTGCCGGGGGGGTTGATTCCTTGGACGACCACCATATATATACTTTCCGCACCCCGGGGGTCGGGGGCCACATCGGGCGCCTGGCTGGCCGAGGCGAAGGTGTAAATACGATGGGACTGTTACTTCCGGCCCGAAGGGTGGTAGCCGCGACAGAGATAAGGAAGGCCCTCACCGACGCCACCTACAGGGCCTACGAGAACAGGCTCCAGAAGGAGGTCCTGGCCGGCCCCATCCCCGAGCACGTGGCGGTCATCATGGACGGCAACCGGCGGTTCGCCGAGAGCCTGGGCCTCGTGCACGTGGCGGGCCACGAGCGCGGCCGCGACACGCTCGAGGAGCTCCTCGAGTGGTGCCTGGACCTTGGCATCCGCATACTCACCGTCTACGCCTTCTCCACCGAGAACCTCAACCGTACCAAGGAGGAGGTGGAGGAGCTCATGCGCCTGTTCGCGGAGAACTTCCGGCGCGCCGGGGACGACAAGCGCGTGCACAAGCACGGCATCCGCATCAAGGCGTTCGGGGACCTCGAGCTGCTGCCCAAGGACGTGCAGGAGTCCATCGCCTACGCGGAATCCCGGACGGCCGGCTACGAGAGGTACAGGTTCAACATCGCCATCGCATACGGCGGCCGCGAGGAGATCCTGCGCGCCATCCGCAGCATAGCCCAGGAGGCGGCGGAGGGCAAGCTCTCGCCCAAGGACGTGACGGAGGAGCTGTTCTCCAAGTACCTCTACACCTACGGGCTGCCGGACCCCGACCTGATACTGCGCACGTCGGGCGAGGCGCGCATCTCCAACTTCCTCCTGTGGCAGCTCGCCTACTCGGAGCTCTACTTCGCGGACGTCTACTGGCCCGGCTTCAGGAAGGTCGACTTCCTGCGGGCCATCCGCGCCTACCAGATGCGCAAGCGTCGCTACGGGCGGTAGGCGGGAGCCGGGCGAGAGAGAAGCGGGGGATGGGCGGGAGACAGGCGAGGGGTGGGCCGGATGCTGCGGGGACGCCCCCGGCGGGGGGGATGGGGGCGGGAAAGGGCAGCGGGCGGCCGGACGGGCGCGCGCGCGCGGGCCGCACGGGTCAACCGGACAGCTCCAGCGCGCCCAGCGCGCGCGCCCCGCCCTCGATGCCGACCCTGTAGACGGCGAGGCCAGCCAGGAGGGCGACCGCGGCCGCGACGACTGCCTGGACGTCGCCGAACGTCGAGGCGGCGAGCACGGGCAGGAGCATCATCGCCTCAAGGACCAGGCACGCGACCATCATGTTGAACGCGAGCACCAGGTCGGGCGGGGCGTTGGAGTGCCTGTCGATGTTGGGGTACCTCGCGCCCGCCCACGCGCCCACGCCCGCGAACGCCAGGTAGACCGCGGTGGTGCCGAGCGCCGCCACCGCGACGGCGGCCGGGCCGCGGCCGCCCGCGAGGGGCACGGAGACGCCCACGGCCAGGATTGTGAGCGGCAGGAAGGCCAGCAGGGGGCGCGCCTTGGCCTCCACGATGGCGCGGGGGTCGGCGGGGCTGGTCTTGAGCACCCAAAGCGCGGGGCCCTCCCGCGTGAACCCGTCGAGGAGGGGGGAGGTCGCCTGGAAGAACGAGACGGCGTAGACCCCGAGCCCGACGAGGAAGGGCGTGATGAGGTAGTGGTAGTAGTTCCAGTCGAGGGGGCCCTGTCCCACGAGGCCGGCCAGGTCGCGGTCGAGCGCGACCAGCGCCGCGCCCATGGCGATGTTGAGGCCGACGATGGAGAGCCGCTGCCGGAGGGGGAACCCGAGCTGCACCTCCTTGCGCAGCAGCGCGCATCCGACGGCGTCCATCCCGGCCGCCACGGGACGGAACATCGGCGGGGTTGCCGGGGAGGCGCGCTCGCGGCGGGGCGGTGGCCGGTTCGCGGTCGTCCAGGCGCCCGCCAGCGCGGGGGGCGCGAGGGCCGCCGACGCGACGGAGGCCGCGACGACCGCGAAGCCAGCCGAGGCCTGGACCCAGACGGGCCAGCCGAGCTGCAGCGAGGCGAAGAACGCACCTGCCAAGGCGAGGAGCCCGCCACCGATGGCCAGCCCGCGGCGGTGGCGGCCCGCGCTCACGAGCAGGGGCAGAGGGAGCGTGCCGCTCGCGGCCCCCGCCAGGACGACCATGGGGATGGTCTCGGGGGGGAGGTCGGGAGGGTTGGCCGAGGTCGCGAGCACGATCGCGACGAGCCCGAGCACGGCCGCGAGCAGCCCCATCTGGAACACGAGCGTGCGCAGCAGCAGCCCCGATCGCACCGCCCCCTCGCCCGCGGGCGAGGTGAGGGTGGACCAGAGCGCGCGGTCCCTGAGCACGCCCCGCGAGACGTCCACGACCCCCCTGATGAGCAGCAGCGCGAACGCGGCGGCCGCGACGGCCCCGGGCGTGACGGTGTCGGCGATGTCGCCAGAGCCCGAGGCCTCCACGGCCCTGGACGCGACCCGCATTATCATGGCGGTCGTGAAGAGCACCATGAGGAAGAAGAGGCCCAGCATCATCACGTGGCGCCGGTAGGTCGCCGCGAACCTCCGGGCCGCGAGCGTCGCCGAGAGGTTGTAGACGTCCCACGCGACCCTCGCGGGGGACCTCCCCGCACCGCCCGCCGCGCCCTCCTCGCGGGCACCCATGGGCCCTCAGCCCCCGATGATGCGGACGAACGCCTCCTCGAGGTCGTCCGTGGAAGCCTGGTCCAGCAGCTCCCGCAGGCTGCCCTGGACCAGCAGCCGGCCCCTGTGGATGATGCCGAGGCGGTCGCACACCTCGGAGGCGAAGGTGGTGATGTGAGTGCAAAGGAGCACGGCGGAGGAGCCGCCGAGCTCGCGCACCCACGCCTTGAGCTCCCGCACGAACCGCGGGTCGAGGCCGGAGCCGGGCTCGTCGAGGACGAGGGCGGGCGGCGAGTGGATGGTCGCGGCCGCGAGCGCGGCGCGCTGGAGCATGCCCTTGGAGTAGGTCCCCATCTCGGAATCGAGCACGTCCTCGAGGTGCACGCGGACGGCGAGCTCGGATGCGCGGGTGGAGAGGGCCGCCCCCTGCATGCCGTGCAGCGCGCCCACGAACTCGAGGTGCTCCCGGAGAGTGAGACGGTCGTAGAGCGTGACGGTCTCCGGGAGGTAGCCGAGGGCGGACTTG
>Ga0315276_10004278_pt1 | contig 13110 bp, 13 predicted proteins | sample YL17G05_0_MG_FD_204542 | JGI IMG/M metagenome (GOLD analysis project Ga0315276, IMG submission 204542) | Sediment microbial communities from Yellowstone Lake, YNP, Wyoming, USA - YL17G05_0 | ecosystem: Environmental > Aquatic > Freshwater > Lake > Sediment | place: USA: Wyoming | collected... | reverse complement strand
AAATCGCCGGTCTATTTTCGAATATCCCTATTGGGATCTTCACATAAATCTGCCCCTTGTTCATAAGTTAGCGCTTATGCCCCTTGAGGGGGAGGGGCGGGTGGGGGGTAATATGATTTAATCCGTTTGCATTAGTTTCAAATTCCATGTCACATTTTCTTGCTGAAACATTTACCTGGCCACTGGGTGATCAGTCCTTTTAGTTCTAAGTTCAAAAGAAGACTCGACACCCCTCCTGGATCTATTCGGCTCTCGCGAATAATCTCATCGATATGCAAGGGGGTCTCCCCCAAAAGTTCATAAAGAATCCGCTCCTCTCCGGTGAGATCTTGGCCCGGGCTCTCGACCTTTGGTTCTATGTTTCCCTCTCTCCTCCATTGGGGCAAAATCTCCTCCAGGATATCCTCGCTCGATTCCACCACCTTAGCTCCCTCTTTAATCAACTTATTCGTGCCCCGACTGCCCTCGGCTCCAACATTTCCAGGTACGGCAAAGACTTCTCTCCCTTGTTCTAATGCGTAGCCAGCTGTGATCAAGGAACCGCTCCTCTCACCAGCCTGTACAACGACCACTCCCAGGGAGAGACCACTGATGATACGATTCCTTCTGGGGAAATGACCTCCCTCTGGGGGCGACCCCATCTGGAATTCGGAAAGGATGGCTCCCTGTTCGATAATTTTCTCGAAGAGTTTTCGATTTTCAGAAGGATAGATCACATCCACTCCACAACCCAACACCGCAATCGTCCTCCCTCCTCCTGAGATGGCTCCCCAGTGAGCCAGCGAATCGATTCCCCTCGCCATTCCGCTGATAATCGTCACACCATGACGCGCAAGTTCCTGACTCACCTTCTCTGTGATCCACCTCCCATAGGGAGAAGTCTTTCTGCTGCCGACAATGGAGACAGCCAATTCATCCTCCCTTTTTAATTCTCCCCTGACATAGAGCAGTGCAGGAGGATCGTAAATATCCTTTAATCGCTTAGGATAAGTATCATCTTTTAAAGTAAGAATTGTCCCTCCCACCTCTTTTAATAAGGTTAACTCCCTCTCCACCACCTTTTCCAAAGGACCTTTCCGAATTTCTCCAACAACCTTTTCTCCCAATCCTTCTATTCTTAGTAATTCCTTCGTAGGGGCATGAAATACAGCTTCTGGGGTTTTGAATCGATCCAAGAGCCGTTTGATGAGGGTGCTCCCAACCCCGGGTGTGAGGCTCAAGGCCAACCAATAAAAATATTCTTCGACCATAGAGATCCTCAAGCAAAGGATGCTTCATCGCTGAAGGTTGACCCCGTTGTTGAAAAATACTAACATGTAAGGTCAGCTAAAGCTTGTCAAATCTATGCGCTTGCCTTTTCTCTTCGCATCATTTGTACAACTACGGGGTTGACAGGGTGACCGGAACGTGCTCCGTCCCGCCTGGGCGGGATGGGCGTGACGCTTCAAAAAAAGTCTCAGGAAATGGAGCCCCACGGGCAAGCCCGTGGTCCCCAAAAACCATACCCACCTACGCCCCTGGGCGCCGGAGCGCTTCGGTGCGCAGGCGCCAAGGCTTCGGCGGGTCATCCGCCGGTGAGCGAAATCCGCCGAAGCATGGCAGATCCGTCGCTGAAAGGGTTCCTATCCGAAGTTACACACTCTTCCACGGCCAAGGCCGTGGTCTCCTGCGTAGGCGGATGAAATACCGTCCTACGCCAATCTGCCCGTCGAACAAATTCTTTGGCAGGCGGGGGCTTCGGAGGGTTATCCGCCCGTGGCAAAATCCGCCGGAGCATCAATACTTCGGCACATGAATGATTGAGTCAAAGCTTACGCATTCATCCACGGGCAAAGCCCGTGGTTTTCTGCGTAGGCGGATAAAAGGATGAGCCTAAGAAAAAAGGAGGTGAAACGGTTTTATTTTTTTCTTTCCTCGATCTCCATCCTCTCCTTCAAATAAGGCCGGATCATATCCCCTTTGAACATGCCATCAAAGGCTTCGATGACCTTCGCTACAAAAAATTTGCCGTATTGATCGATGATTTGAATGTTTCCAATAATGTTATACCTTCTGGCGAACTTTTTATCCGTGACAGGATGTTTGATTAATTCTGAGGCGCGAAAGACCGTATATATATTTCCGATCAAAATGGGGTCGAAGGTTTTAAAAGTGACATGAACGATATCACCTGTGCCCATAACGCTTTTTCCTTCTTTGCTTTCCAGAACGATACCAATTCCCCGATAGTCAACATCACTCAAAAAACCTGCGGACTTAATCTCCGGGAAGACCATTGGTTTTTCCTCCTCAGGTTTTTTCCCTACAGGCTGTTCCTCAGGCTTCTTTTCTATCAGAGCAGGCTCCACCTTCTTAACCTCTGGCTCTCTAACCTCCGCCTTTGGCTTCTCCTCGACCGCCACCTTTTTAGGCTCCTCTTTCTTCACTTCTTCAATGGGGGAAAGGCGAATCGGTTGTCCTGGATAGATCCAATGCGGATTGGTAATATAAGGGTTCCTTTGCCACAATTTTGGCCAAAGAAATGGATCTTTTAAAAACTTAGATGATATCTCCCAGAGCGTATCTCCTTGTTTAATGGTATAAAATTCTTCCGTCTCTTTCTTCTCTTGTGCTAACGGGGAAAGAGCAAAACAGAAGGAGAGCATTAAGACTGTGATGAAATAGATCCTCTTCAATTTTCTCATATTACCTCCTCCTTTTATCAAAACCATCTTTTATTATCCCCTCACCGGCCTGCATCTAACTCCGGTTAGTAGGGAACCAAAAGTTTGTTAAAAATTAGCCTCTTATCATTCAATTGTCAAGAGAAATATAAAGCAATATCTATACCAAACTTTATCAACCTTTTTCTAATTGGCGAAAAATATTGAAAATTTTAAAAAAAAGGAAATAATTTTCATCTTCATTTAGTAATCAATATGGATTGTTTTTATACAAAATTTTCATATCGCTGCACAAATTTTACCCCCCCCTCCTCAGCCGTCCTGTCTTCCTCATGGTGCTTAATCTCATCACGGAAAAAAAGATGCTTACGAAGTGGCTGGGTGGAATTGACAAGAAAACTCTCCCTGTGTTAATGAGTTTTAGTCTATCTTCCTTTTTCCCAAGTATTCTCTATGGCGGACATCTTTTTATATCGATATTCCCCATCATCCGATGAAACCCTCGATACCTTTTCCAACGGAAGCCTTCAAATCCTTCAAAGGAAAAAAGGCTATCGATTCTCAATCGACGCCGTTCTTCTTAGCCAATTTATCAGGATTCGAAAAAGTGAGAAAGTAATTGACTTAGGAACAGGCTGTGGGACTCTCCCCCTTCTATTATCACAAACCACAAACGCCCATTCCTTTGTCGGCGTAGAGATCCAGAAGGGATTGGCAGAATTAGCAAAGAAAAATGTGGTGTTGAACCATTTTGAGCACCGGATATCGATTCTCAACAAGGATCTTAGAAAATTGAAGGAAATTTTCCCTCCAGGGTCTTTCCATGTCGTACTTTCCAATCCACCTTATCGAAAATATCGAACGGGTCGGGTAAACCCTTCCATGGAGAAGGCCATCGCACGCCACGAAATCAAAGGAACGCTTGAAGACTTAGTCTCTATCGCCTCCTACCTTCTCCCACCCAAGGGGAGATTTTACATGATCTTCCCTGCCTTAAGAACTGTCGATCTATTGGTGGTATTGAGGAGTAAAAAGTTGGAGCCAAAGCGATTGCAGTTTGTTTATCCCCGTATCGAGGAAGAGGCAAAATTTATCCTCGCCGAGTCTGTCAAGGCCTCCGGAGTCGAACTAAAGATCATGGAACCTATGATACTTCATGGGACACACCTGCCTCCCGGTAGATAGGGCAGACCGAGGAGACACGCAACAGATGGAGTCTAAAAAATATTTTGACAATGACTGGTGAATGGGATATTAATTTTTTAAGATGAATCTTTTAGATGACACACATTCCCTTGATGATATAAAAACTTCTTCTTTCGAGGTGATCCTCGAAGGGATTGGGGGAGATCTCGAAAAAGTGGATCTCGAGTTCCGAAAGAACTTAAGATCCAATGTTCCAATCATATCCGCTATTGGAGAATATCTTCTTCAGAGTGGCGGTAAACGATTTCGGCCCATGCTCCTTCTTCTTTCAGCCAAATTATGCGACTATCAGGGAGATCATCATATTTCCATGGCCAGCCTTATCGAGTTTATACACACCGCTACTCTGCTCCACGATGATGTGGTCGACAGGGCCGAGTTACGAAGGGGAAGTGTCTCAGCTAATTCTATCTGGGGCAATGAAGCGTGTGTCCTCGTTGGAGATTTCCTCTTTACCAAGTGTTTTTCATTGATGGTGGAGAATGGCAATCAGAAAATCCTCCATACTATTTCTAGAACAACGACGCTCATGGCCGAGGGAGAACTGGAGGAATTGATCAGAACGAATGATCTTTCTTTGACGGAGGAGGGCTATCTTTCCATCATCACCCGTAAAACAGCCGCTCTCATCTATGCAGCCACGCAGATCGGCGCCATTCTTGGGAATGCCACAGCGGAAAGGGAGGAAGCATTATCTCGGTTCGGGATGGATGTGGGGATCGCCTTTCAATTGATCGACGATAATCTCGATTATACTTCCAAAGAAGAGGAATTCGGAAAAAAGATCGGAATTGACCTTCAGGATGGTAAGATCACACTTCCCCTGATCTTCACCCTGAACCACTGCAACAAAGAAGAGAAAGCCTTTATCCGAGAGACCGTTGAATCTCGTCCCATTACGAAAGAAGCTTTTTTCCGGGTGGTGGAGATCATCGAACGGTACCGCGGGGTCCACTATACTTGGGAAAAGGCAAAGATATATATTGAAAGGGCGAAGGGACATCTCCATCTCTTCCCGAATTCAAAAGAGAAGGAGGCCCTTTCTGCATTGGCTGATTATGTTTTGGAGAGGAGGCTATAGCTGATTTCGGAATGTGGAATGCGGATTGCGGAATTCTAAGAAGCTGGAAACATCAAATGAACTAAAAAAGGAGTAAGACATGGCGGAAACAAGTTTGCTTCATGTGAATGACAAGAATTTTGCCGCCGAGGTCCTCAATGCAGACCTTCCGGTGCTGGTTGATTTTTGGGCGACTTGGTGTGGCCCGTGTCGCAGCATCAGTCCCATTATTGAGGAGTTGGCAAAGGAGTTTACGGGGAGGGTTAAAGTGACCAAACTCAATGTGGATGAAAGCCCGGCCACACCCAGTCAATATGGGGTGAGGGGAATCCCCACCCTCATTCTCTTCAAAGGTGGAAAGATTTTTGATCAGATTGTTGGCGCAGTGCCGAAGGCCCGCTTGATGGCCATGATCGAAAAAGCTTTATAGCCCATCAAATGGAAATCCTTTCAAAACGATCCCTGCTGAGAGGATCGATTGTTCTATGTCTGGGATTGATCTTCCTCCTCCCTCATTGTGCCAAAAAAGAGAAGGAGTCCGTTTCGGCACCGGATTTCACACTCAAGACCCTCGATGGCCAGGAGATCACGCTTTCCAAACTCAAAGGCAAAGTGATCCTCCTCGACTTCTGGGCGACTTGGTGTGGCCCGTGTCGGGAATCTATCCCCCATTTGATTCATCTCTATAAGACTTATCAAAAAAATGGACTCGAAGTGATCGGGATGAACTTGGATAGAGGGGATATTGAAACTGTCCGACGCTTCGCCAAGGCGATGAATATCCCCTACCCCATCGTCTCCACCCCAGAGGAGGTATCGAGGAATTTCGGGATCACAGGTCTTCCCACCGCTGTCTTCATCGATAAGGAGGGAAAGGTTCGGGAAAAGATCGTCGGATTTAATAGTGTGGTGTTGACGGCTAAGGTGGTAGACCTCACCTCGGAAAAACCTTAATCCCCGGAAGGAAATTACTTCTTCTTGCTCTCAGCGAGGAAGCGAAGGTATCCTTCGACCAACCTCTGAGGGTCCAGGTCAAGGGATTTTGCATAAGCTCTTAAGAACCCCTTCAGATAAACCATTGGAGGAAGTTTATCGAAAGCTTCCTCTTCGATCCACTCCAAGATCCTCATATTGATCTTCGTTTCCATGGAGATGGTTTTCAGGTCAATGCCCATCTTCTCCCGAATCTGTCTCAGCGTCTTCCCACGATAGATTTCCTCTCCGACATTGAACGCAATTCCTGTAAAGGAGAGGGAAGGTTCTTTCTCTCGTGAAATTCCATGGACTTCAGGAGGTTTTTCCCATTTCTGCCCACTCGGCGCTTGAAGGGACGACTGGTCATATTTCTTCCTCAACGCCTCATCCGTCAAAACCCGGTAAGCCTCTTCAATAGCGGCCTGAATTTCATGGATCTCCCCTTCGGAGAAAAGAGAATAAACAGCCAATGAATCGGAATGGAAAGTCTCTTTGGCACGCTCATAAGCCCTTTGGATCTCCTTGAGGGTGGCGGTGGGGCTCACTTCCAGGATCTCATAATAGGTTTGCTCTTCAATCCCCTTCATGTTCAACCTTATTCAAATCCAAGAGACTTCTGATGACTATTGGCCAATTTGGCGGCGATCTCCGTAACACATTGTGCAGCCCTGGAACGAGAGTTCTCTATGACCAAAGGCCTCCTTCTCCGAATAGAGTGGCCCACCTCCTGATCGTAGACGATATAGCCCAAATAGTGGAGATGGATGCCGAAGTATTTTTGGCAGGCACTTCGAATCGAAAACCCGATCTCGATATCTTTCTTTGAACGGACCTGATTGAGAATAAGATTGGGGTGAAAGGTCTTCGCCTCCTCTTCGATCCTCTGGGCATCCTCCTCGCTGATACGTCTCACTGCCTTCATGAGGTCATGAGGATTTTGAATTCCCATCTCATTCTTTCGATCCATCGCTTTATCGATGAGGGTCTTGACCGAATAGGAAGAAACGGACTGCTTAAGCCTTCGATAAAAAGCGCTCTTAAGAAACCGGTATGTATTTTCTATCGCCGTGGGCTCAGGGGTCACCACCAGAATCCCCCCATCGGACATGAGAAAGAAGTCCAGAACACTCAGGGAGTTACCCCCTCCTAAATCGACCAGGACATAATCGGCTTCCAGACTTTGAATGGATCGTAATAATTTTCGTTTCTGAACGCTCTTTGCATCTGTTGCATTGAGAAGATCTTGCGCTCCCGATAGGAGTTGAAGGTTCGGAATGTCAGTAGGGATAAGCACTTCTTCAAGACGGGAGACTCTTTTTTTAATGAAATCGGAAAGAGAGAGGGCAGGAGGGAAAATCCCCAAGAAGGTGTGGAGGTTCGCTCCTCCTAAATCGGCATCGATGAGGATAACCCGGGCACCCAATTTGGAGAGGCAGACACCGATGTTGGCGGTGATGAAACTCTTCCCACTCCCTCCCTTACCACCTCCGATAGTCCAAATCATCTTCCGATTATCATTCTGAGGCTGACCCATCCCTTTTTATTCTCGCTGAAAATTGAAAAATGCAAATTGCAAAATGATTACCGAGAGCATGAAATAGTTTACATTCGGAATCGCAAAAAGCTGTCATTGCGAGCCCCAAGGGCGTGGCAATCCCCCCCACCCTCTCCCTCCCCCTCGAGGGGGAAGGGTTGGGAGGGGGTGAGATTGCGGAGCCTGTTCCGAGCAAAGCGAGGAATCTCCCAGTTTGCCTCGCAACCGCTACCGTTCCTCGCAATGACCTATCGGGGGGAATGTAAACTATAATATGCTCCTCTTAACTCCAGACGCCTTCGATCTTAGTGTGGCAATGACGGCATTCACCCTTTAACACCTCATTTTTGACTACCCGAAATCCCACCCTCTCGATCACCTTCCGCCCACAGTGAGGGCAGAAGGTATCTTCTCCCTCCTCCCCAGGAATGTTGCCACAATAGACATATTGGAGTCCCTTCTTCATGCCAATTTCCCTGGCTCGATGAAGCAGAGAAGCAGGGGTTCGTGGAAGATTCAGCATCTTATAGGTGGGATAGAAAGCAGAGATATGCCAGGGAACCTCGGGCCCCAAGGAGAGAATGAACTGGGCAATCTCCTCAAACTCCTGATCCGAATCATTCAGGGTAGGGATGACAAGGGTCGTAATCTCCACCCAGATCCCCATCTTTCTCATCTGTCTCAGGTTCTCCAAAACAGGCTCCAATCTTGCCCCACAAACCTCTTTATAAAATTTCTCCCGAATACTCTTCAAATCGACATTCGCAGCATCCAAATAGGGTTGGATCGTCTTGAGGGCCTCCTCAGTCATGTACCCATTGGTGACGAAGATATTCTTAATCCCTTCCTTGTTGGCCAAGACAGCGGTCTCGTAAGCATACTCATAATAAATGGTGGGTTCGGTATAGGTGTAGGAGATCGATTGGCACCGGTATTCCTTGGCCAATGAAACGATCTTTGAAGGAAGAACGTTCGAACCTTCAATCCGCCCCTCATCCACTGGTATCTGCGAGATCTCATGATTTTGGCATTGAAGACATCGAAAATTACAACCCACGGTGGCAATGGAGAAAGAGCTCGATCCAGGAAAAAGGTGAAAAAGAGGCTTTTTCTCAATGGGGTCCACATTCAGTGAGATCGCACGGCCGAAAACGAGGGTGTAAAGCTTTCCCTCCCGGTTCTCCCTCACTCCGCAGATGCCCCGTTTTGAAGATGAGATGGTGCATCGATGGTTGCAAAGATAGCATTTTACCTTTCCCTCTTCTAAAGGGCTGTAAAACATAGCCTCTTTCATTTCACTTTTCCTATCTCCGGGCATGATACCCCCTAATCTTCTAATGAGGGACAGCATCTAACAGCGTGTTGAAAAAGTCACTTTTTTTAGGCTGATCAAAAATGCCCAGATGCAAGTTGAGCTTTGCGAAATCCCGCTTACGGGGGCGCCCGAAATCTTGAGGAGTGAAGCGTACTTGGAGTACGCCGCAATAAGCCTGCCCCGTGCTTGACACGGGGAAGGATGAGGGCGATCCCGCGAGACGCGGGAAAGATGGGCGTTTTTCATCAGCCTGCTAAAGATCGAAATGCGGGAGTTGCCTAAGGACATATTCTCGTATCGCCTGTGGGGTGGGGAGGTCCCAGAGGATCTTTTTTTTCTGAATCAGAGGGAGGAGAAGTTCTTTCGACCGGCCGCCACACGAGCATCGATTCGACCCTCGGTTGGACTGACCTCGGTTTTTTTTGAAAGGAACCATTCTGTCCTGGAAACATCTGGAGCATCGAAGCACACTTTTTGATCCTGACATCTTTCCCCTCTTCGCCAGCGGCTTTCCGTCAATCTCGACGATGTCCATGGCAAAATCGATCACCCGCGCATTGGTGATCGAAGTGCCCACCCCATAGGCATCCACTACTGGATTGAGGCTCAGAATACGTTTCTCATCCAATCCGCCACTGACAAAGATCTGAACATGTCCAAATCCCCTTAGATTCAGTTCCCAGCGAATCTCCTCAATGATCTTCTGAAAATCTCCCCGCCTCGAACTGGGGGTATCGAGCCTGACCCCAAAAAGTCTCTTTCCAAGAGCCTCCGCAACCCTGATGGCCTCTATCTTCTCATCATTAAAGGTATCGATAAGAGAAACCCGTTTCACTTTTGGGTGGATCACCTCATCGAAGGCCTTTGTGGCCTCAACCGTATCGCCGATGAGCAAGATGAGTGCATGGGGCATCGTGCCCCAAGGCTCTTCACCGATCAACTCAGCGTTCTTCACTACGGATACACCATCGCAACCACCAATGAAGGCGCTCCGCTCGACCATGGGTGCGATCACGGGATGGATTCGTCTTGCACCGAAACTGATTACCCTCCGATCCCCAGCCGCCTTTTTACAACGAGCGGCCTTCGTTGCCACCCCCGAGGCCTGGCAGAGGAGACCCAGGAGAGAGGTTTCATAGACCCCGAATTCACTGTACATCCCCTCAATCTCCATGATGGGTTCGAAAGCCCGAAAAATCGTTCCTTCCTTCATTGCCTTGACACTAACGTTCAGATCTTTAAGCAGATCCGTTGTTTCCTCAATGCCAGCCAGCACTCCCCACCCATAATCCTCTGGAAACCGTTTGGCAATAAACTCGGCTTTCACCCATTTGTCAATCTTCTTGGCCTTAAGGACCTCCATCGTCCTCACGAAATAGACGTCAGTCATCTTACCGTCTTTTATATCCTTTGGGTCTGCAATATGAAACATGCCTTTCTCCCCCGAGATCAAATCGAATTTCGTTTTATATAACAGAAATTTACCCCCAATGTCTATAAAAATATTTCTCCTTCTCCCTTGGGCGGGAGAGCCTCCTTTGATAGTGGGCAGAGATTGGGCCATTTACTACTATGTAGGGTGCAGGTCAAAGAACTGAACTTAAAATGGTTACGAGGGACCCTATTAATTCTTGCGAGATTAAATCGATAGGTGGGAAGAAATGTTAAGTGATTTGGTATTAAGATTCATTAAAGGATCACCACTTGGATCCTTGACCCCTTGAAACCTTAAAAGGATCGACAAAAACATCCTGATGTTCTAACAGTTATAACTGCCCAGATTCACTCCAAGTCTCCAATAGCTTCTGATAATCGGGATTTTCATACCTCTCCAGAATAAACGCAGGAGCATAATGTCGCAACGTGCTGCCAGTGAGGTGAGCAGCCAAAAGTTCACCCGCTCCACAGCCAGCCATCACACCAAAACCCGATAGGCCACCTATCACGTAAGCGCCCTCGACCGGCAGTTTTCCAATAAGGGGGCGGTTCTCATGGGTCTTCGTATAATAGCCTCCATCCACTACTGGTTTAGGAAGTCGCTCAAGGTATGCTTTCAGACCCGGAATCATAGTGGCCAATCCTCTAAGAACAATTTCAGGATAACGGGGGTCAATGGAAAACGGGAAGACAGGCTCAACCGGGCCCACGTGGTAAGCCCACAGACCGAGCAGGATATTGCTTTGAGACCCCCCCTCCGGTCGCGTATGAACACCAGAAGGAAGTTCCTCCAGGAACCTTCTCGTTTCTTCAGAATCAGCCAACATGATGCGCTCTTCTTCTAACCAGGGCAAGGATACAGGATCGGTCCAGATCAGCATAGGTGCATTGCGAGGCACTACGTTTAGAAAATCGCCGAAAGCCGTCTTCAAATGCAATTCGGAGAAGACCGGAAGCTCGACCCCAACCATCCGTCCAACTTCCTTCAGCAACGGTCCAGCTGCATTAACGAAGTTTCGTGTTGCGATGACATTAAGCGAACTATTACTTCTTATGCGAACGGCTTGTACTTTGTTACCAACGACTTCTACACTTTCGACCCTTGCCTGCAATAATTGAACACCGCGTTCTTTTGCTCGCTCCAACATATACATACCTAACTGTTGGACACTAAACCAGCCGCAACGCCTTGCGTGGACTACTGCCACGGTCTTTTTGGAGAGGTAAGGAAAATAATTCTGGATTATCCTTTGATCAAGGATCAAGTCTATACCGGTAGGCTGATCTTCAAAACCTGACTCACTCGAAGGAGTGTAAACAGGATCGCCAGGCTGCCCCCTATGATAGCGTAGTGGACCCGCTCCTAACTCAGCCGATTCTTCTGCGACACGTTTGAAATGCGAAATTCGATCGGGGTCGGCGGTGGCATAGATGTAGCCACGTCTATTTAGGTGGAACAGGTTACCGCTTTCGCGAGCTAAATTTTCCAAAATATCAATACTTCTATTCATCAGGCTGACCATGGCGTCCCCGGGCCCAGGCCAAAAGTTCCGATAACATTCGGTGGATTTATCACTCGTCAATGACAGCGGTGTGCCCTCATCAACGAGAAAGATATTCTCAATCCCATGTCGAATAGATAGATGATAGGCCGCAGAAATGCCAGCAATCCCCGCACCGCAGATGACAACATCTGCGGTACTCCCCCGTGGATGTTTGATCATGTTGTCCCCTTCTTCAACCTATTGCCATTAGAAAGTTTATTAAATCCGTTTTAGAAAGTCCATTACTATTTAAAACACGCGGAGCGCAAAGAGCATAGCGCATAGAGCGTTCCAAGGAGCTGAAAGACGGGGTTGATATTTTGTGGGGTTCTATGTCAGGATGATTACCTATGAAGAAAAATGAAATTCATGGTTACCTTTATATTCTGATTGGATCGACGCTATGGGGGGTTTCCAGTGTAGTTGCCAAATCCCTTTTTAACATCGGACTTCCTCCGATTGAATTAGTTCTCCTCAGATTAACACTCGCAACACTCGCACTTTTTCTCTTCCTCCTCCTCTTTGATCGGGAAAAAATCATTGTCTCCTTAAGAGACTTGCCCTACTTCTTTATCCTCGGCTTTGCCGGTGTTGTAGGGGCGCAGTTTACCTACTATTACACGATCAGCAAAATCCATGTTGGACCGGCGATTCTTCTCCAATACATCCAACCTGTCTGGGTATCTATCTACGCTTTTCTCTTCCAGAGAGAACCTATCACAAAGGGAAAGATCGCTTCCCTTTTTCTGGCAGTATTAGGATGTTATTTTGTTGTGGGTGGATATCAATTCGATCTCTTAAGACTGAACAAGATCGGGATAATGAGCGGTGTCGCTTCCTCCCTCTTCTTCACCTTCTATGCTCTTTACGGAGAAAAAGGGCTGAAGAAGTATGATGGATGGACACTGATTCTATATGGCTTTGGATTTGCTACTGTTTTTTACTGGATCATCATTTCACCGATGAAGTTTATCACAGGTGGCTACACCCTCAAAATGTGGATAGCCTTTCTCTATATCGCCATTTTCTCAACCCTTATTCCCTTCGGCTTCTATTTCAAGGGAATTGAGCGGGTCCGAGCAACCCGGGCAAGCATCACGGCGACTTGGGAACCGATGGTGGCAGGTTTTACAGCTTATATCGTTTTGGGAGAGGTCTTATATCCTTTGCAGATACTGGGTGGTATCGGAGTGATTGCTGCGGTTATCCTACTCCAAATCGGCAGGGAGAAAGCTGCGCCCTTCACCCCATTAGAAATTCGTGAAAAAGAGTGAAGGTCAGTTCTCAATGCGATTCATAAAAGTTTTCGTCTCTTCCTTAATTAATTCAAATATTCTGGCCTTAGTTTCATTGAAAGCGGTGCTTAAAACCATCTC
>Ga0315276_10004276_pt1 | contig 13116 bp, 11 predicted proteins | sample YL17G05_0_MG_FD_204542 | JGI IMG/M metagenome (GOLD analysis project Ga0315276, IMG submission 204542) | Sediment microbial communities from Yellowstone Lake, YNP, Wyoming, USA - YL17G05_0 | ecosystem: Environmental > Aquatic > Freshwater > Lake > Sediment | place: USA: Wyoming | collected... | reverse complement strand
AAGTTCGCCCAGGCCCGGCTCTGCCCGCCCTCGGTCGAGCAGATGGCCGCCCTGGCCGCCTACAACATGCCCATGGACTATTTCCAGGGCGTCCGCGACGAGTACGACAAGCGCCGGAACATCCTTTACGACGGCCTCAAGGACATCCCCGGCGTCGTTATCCGCAAGCCCCAGGGCGCCTTCTACGTCATCGTCCGCCTCCCGGTCAAGGACGTCGAACACTTCGCCGTCTGGCTGCTCGCGGAGTTCTCGCTCGACGGCAAGACGGTCATGATCGCGCCGGCCCCGGGCTTCTATTCGACGCCGAGCCAGGGAACGGACGAGGCCCGGATCGCCTATGTCGTCAACGAGCACGAATTGCGCGAGGCCGTCCGCGTCTTCAAGGCGGGACTCGAGAAGTACAGGGCCGTCCACGGTTGATGACTCCTTGAGCGAAACACGGAAGATCGTCCGGCAGGCCCTGGTCATGGGGGCTTTCAGCGTCCTCCTCGCCGCGGCCGTCCACCTTCCTCTCGTCAAACGGTTCGTCCGGGATGAATTCCGGGAGACCTTCCTGTCCCAGGCGGAATACCCAGGCGTTCGCTTGATCACGCTCCAGGAGGGGGAGGACCTCTGGGCGGCGGGGGAGACCGTCTTTTTCGATGCCCGGCCGGAGAGGCCTTTCCGGGAAGGACACGTGCCGCGGGCCCGGAATCTCCCGATGGCAAATTCCAAGCTGGAGATCCCCCCCGGTCTCCTGGATCTGCCGCGGGAGAGGACGCTTGTCGTCTACTGCGAGGGCGGGGACTGCCAGTCGAGCCTGGCCTTGGCCAAACGTTTGCATGACGATGGGTTCAAGGACATCCGCGTCATGACCGGCGGCTGGGAGGAATGGAAAAAGGCCGGGCTGCCGGAGGAAGCGGGCGATGCTGAAAAATAGAGCCATCCTCGTCGTTTTCCGGCTGGTCCTCGGCGGCCTTTTCGTCTACGCCGGCGTCGTCAAGGTCGTCGACCCGCTCGACTTCGCCCAGAACATCCGCAACTACCGCCTCGTCGGTCAGTCGCTCTCCTTTATTGCGGCCGTCGTCCTGCCCTGGCTCGAGATCCTGGCCGGAATCGCCCTGGCCGCCGGCATCTGGAAGCGCGCCTCCGCCTTGATCATCACGGGCCTGCTCGTCTTCTTCATCCTGCTGACACTGGTCACGATCGCCCGCGGCCTCGACGTCGAATGCGGCTGTTTCGGGGCCCTCAGCCGGAAGTCCGGATTCGGCGTCATCCTCGAGGACCTCGGGATGCTCTTCATGGGCTTGTGCCTCCTCGTCGCCCCGGCCAAGCGGACCTGAGTTATTGAATTCCCCTCCGATTCCGTGTATATTCCACTGAATACATTAGCGTTCAGGAGATGACCCATGGCTAAGAAGTACGTCTATTTCTTCGGGGCCGGCGCCGCCGAAGGCAACATGAAGATGAAGGACATCCTCGGCGGCAAGGGCGCCAACCTGGCCGAGATGGCCGGGATCGGCCTGCCCGTCCCCCCGGGGTTCACGGTCTCGACCGAGGTCTGCGCGCTCTACTCTAAGAACAGGAATAGGATCCCGGAAGCCGTTCGTCTCGAAGTCGATAAGAACCTGAAGAAGTTGGAGAAAGCGGTCGGCCAGTCGTTCGGCGACCCCAAGAATCCCCTCCTCGTCTCCGTCCGTTCCGGGGCCAGGGCTTCGATGCCGGGCATGATGGACACCATCCTCAACCTCGGCCTCAACGACAAGACGGCCGCGGCGCTCGTCGCCAAGACCGGCAATGAGCGTTTCGTCTACGATTCCTACCGCCGCTTCGTCCAGATGTACGGCGACGTCGTCCTCGGCCTCAAGCCGGTCCACAAGGACGACATCGACCCCTTCGAGGTCATCATCGAGGCCAAAAAGCGCCAGCGCGGCGTCAAGAGCGACACCGACCTCACGGCCGCCGACCTCAAGGACCTCGTCGCCCGGTTCAAGGCCGCCATCAAGGAAAAAACCGGCTATGAATTCCCCGACGATCCCATGAAACAGCTCTGGGGAGCCGTCGGCGCGGTCTTCGGCTCGTGGATGAACGACCGGGCCATCGCCTACCGCAAGATGTACGACATCCCCGAATCCTGGGGCACGGCCGTCAACGTCCAGCTCATGGTCTTCGGCAACATGGGCGACGACTCCGGCACCGGCGTCGCCTTCACCCGCGACGCGGCCACCGGCGAGAACACTTTCTACGGCGAGTACCTGATGAACGCCCAGGGCGAGGACGTCGTGGCCGGCACGCGGACGCCGCTCCCGATCGCCGACCTTCGCAAGGACGACGCCAAAGCCTTCGCGGCGCTCGAGAAGATCCGCCACGTCCTGGAGAGACACTACGCCGACATGATGGACATCGAGTTCACTATCCAGCAGGGCAAGCTTTACATGCTCCAGTGCCGGGTCGGCAAGCGGACGGCCTTCGCCGCGATCAAGATCGCCGTGGACATGGTCGACGAGAAGCTCATCAGCGAAAAGGAGGCCCTGGCCCGCATCGAGCCCGACCAGCTCAACCAACTCCTCCGGCCGATCTTCGATCATGCCGAGAAGGACGCGGCCATCAAGGGCGGTCGGCTCCTGGCCAAGGGCCTCAACGCCGGGCCCGGCGCGGCCACCGGCCGGATCGTCTTCAACTCGGTCGACGCCGAGGACTGGGCCAAGCGCGGCGAGAAGGTCGTCCTGACCCGGATCGAGACCTCCCCCGAGGACATCAGGGGCATGAACGCGGCCGAGGGCATCCTGACCGCCCGCGGCGGCATGACCTCTCACGCCGCCCTCGTCGCCCGGCAGATGGGCAAGGTCTGCGTCGCCGGCTGTGGCGAGCTCGCCATCGACTACGCCGAGCACACCATGACGGTCAAGGGCCGGACGCTCAGGGAAGGCGACTGGATCTCGATCGACGGCACGACCGGCCAGGTCATCGAAGGGAAGATCAATACCCGGCCGTCCGAAGTGCTCCAGGTCCTTATCGAGAAAACCCTGCCTGCCTCAAAGGCCCCCGTCTACCGGACCTTCGCCAAGGTCATGGCCTGGGCCGACAAATACCGAACGCTCAAGATCCGGACCAACGCCGACCAGCCCGACCAGTCGCGCAATGCCGTGGCTTTCGGCGCCGAAGGCATCGGCCTGTGCCGGACCGAACACATGTTCTTCGGCGAGGGCAAGATCGGCCCCATGCGCGAGATGATCCTGGCCGACACGCTCGAGGCCCGCAAGGCCGCCCTGGCCAAGCTCCTGCCGCTCCAGCGGAAGGACTTCGGCGGCATCTTCGAGGTCATGGCCGGCCGGCCGGTGACCATCCGGACGATCGACCCGCCGCTCCACGAGTTCCTGCCGCACGAGGAAAAAGGCCAGCGCGAGGTCGCGGCCCAGATGGGCATCTCTTACGAGAAGGTCAAGGAGCGCGTCGACTCCCTCCACGAGTTCAACCCGATGCTCGGATTCCGCGGCTGCCGCCTGGGCATCATTTACCCCGAGATCACGGAGATGCAGGCCCGGGCCATTTTCGAGGCGGCGGCGGCGACGAAGAAGAAGGGCATCGAAGTCGAGCCCGAGGTCATGATCCCGCTCGTCGGCCACGTCAAGGAGCTCGCCCACCAGGAGAAGATCGTCCGGGCGACGGCCGAGGCGGTCATGAAGGAACAGGGGATCAAGTTCAAGTACCTCGTCGGGACGATGATCGAGATCCCGCGCGGCGCCCTCACCGCCGGCGAGATCGCGGCCGTGGCCGAGTTCTTCAGTTTCGGGACGAACGACCTGACCCAGACGACGCTCGGCGTCAGCCGCGACGACGCCGCCCGCTTCCTCATCCCCTATGTCGAGATGGATATCTACGCCAAGGACCCCTTCGAGGTCATCGATCGGGACGGCGTGGGCCAGCTCATGCGCCTGGCCGTCGAGAGGGGCCGCAAAGCGCGGCCGGGGATCAAGCTGGGCATCTGCGGCGAGCACGGCGGCGATCCGTCGTCGGTCGAATTCTGCCATCTCATCGGCCTGAACTACGTCAGCTGCTCGCCCTTCCGGGTGCCGATCGCCAGGCTGGCGGCGGCCCGGGCGGCCCTGCTGAATTCGCCCGCGGTCCCGGCGAAAAAGGCGGCCAGGCCCAAGGCCAACAGGGCGTCCGGCAAGCGCTGATAGCCCTCCCGGCGGCCTTTCATCCGGCCGCGATTTTTGATATGGTGAGGGAGGCATGGGCGACCTGCTCAACCTCTTCCGGGTGCTCGTCGGGAAACGGTTCCCTTTCCAGCTCGTCTACAGCAACGAATACTGGATGGTCGAGACCGGCAAGCACGTCTTTCCCCTTCAGAAATATCGTCTCGTCTACGAGAACCTCCTGGCCATGGGGGCCAAGAAGGAGAATTTTCTCAGGCCCCGTCCGGCGCCCGACGAAGACGTCCTGCTCGTCCATACGGCCCGCTATCTCAGGCGGGTCAAGACGGGCACCCTGAGCCACGCCGAGCTCCGGGCCCTCGAGATCCGTTATTCCCCCGAGCTCGTCCGCTTCGCCCTGCTCTCGGTCGGCGGGACGGTCCTCGCCGCCCGCAAGGCCCTCGAATGCGGGCTGGCCGTCCACATAGGCGGCGGCTTCCACCATGCTTTCCCCGACCACGGCGAGGGCTTCTGTCTTCTCAACGACGTCGCCGTGGCCGCCCGGAAGATGATCGAGGAGAAGCTCGTTCGGAAGGTCATGGTCGTCGACTGCGACCTCCACCAGGGTAACGGGACCGCCGCCGCGCTGGCCGGCCGGAAAGACGTTTTCACCCTGTCCATCCACCAGATGGACGCCTATCCCACGGAAAAGCCCTTGAGCACTGTCGACATCGGCCTCTGGGCCGGCGACGGGGACGCTAAGTACCTAGCCGAGCTCGGAGCCCATATCCCGCGCATTTACAGCGAGTTCCGGCCGGACCTCGTCCTTTATCTGGCCGGCGCCGACCCCTACGAAAAAGACCAGTTGGGGGGCCTGTCGCTGACCAAGGCGGGCCTGAAGGAAAGGGACAAGGTCGTCATCGAGAACGCCCGGCGCCTCGGGATACCTGTCGCCGTCGTCCTGGCCGGAGGATACGCCGCCGAGATCAAGGACACCGTGGACATCCACCTGAACACGGTCCGCATCGCCCAGCGCGTCCAGCGGGTCTTCCCGGAAGCGCCCGCGCCCGTCGCGGCGCGACGGCCCGTCTAGGGCCTGGGGACCGCGCCCGCTCCCCCCGTCAATCCTGAAGGAAGATGTGGCCGTAGACCTTGGCGTCGCCGACCATGTTGTCGATGATGCAGTATTCGTTCGGCTGATGGGCGGTCTCGTCGAGCTTGGACCAGCAGGCCGCGGAGAACCCCGCCCGGCGGAATATGGCCGCGACCGTCCCGCCGCCGATGCCCATGGGCTTGGCTTCTTTCTTGTAGACGGCCTTGACGGCCCTCTTGAGGGCCTGGACGACGGGGGCCTGGACCGGCGTCGGGGGCGCGGCCGCCGCCCTCTGCTGGATCTCCGTATGGATCTTGACCTTGAACTTCTTTTCGATGCCGGCGGCGATCGTCCGGATCGACTTCTCGACGTCCTGGACCTTGACCTTCGGCAGGATCCGGGAGTCCATGTAGAAGACGTCCTCGCCGGGGATGGTGTTGACGTTCGGGACGTTGGCCTCTTTCTTGGTCGGCTCGAACGTGGAAATGGGCGGGTCGAAGAGCTTGTCCCGGCCCGGGTAGATCTTGTAGAGCTCGTTCAGCTCGGTGATCAGGAAGCTGGCCGCCTTGAAGCTGTTGATGCCCTTCTCCGGCGTCGAGCCGTGGGCCTGCTTGCCGAGGGTCTTGATCTTCAGCCAGAGAATGCTCTTCTCGGCCACCTCGATCATCGTCCCCGCCGCGTTGCCCGCGTCCGGAACGATGATCAGGTCCTGCTTGCGGAAGGCCTTGTAATTCTGGACGACGTAATCGATCCCCTTGCGGCTGCCCGTCTCCTCGTCGGCGACGAGGGCGATGCCGATGTCGTAGTTCGGCAGGATCCCCTCGGCCTGAAGGGCCTTCACGGCGAAGAGGGAAGCGACCATGTCCTGCTGGTTGTCCTCGACGCCGCGGCCGTAGACCCGGCCTTTCTCGACCCAAGCCTTGTACGGGTGCCCATGCCACAAGGACAGCTCGCCGGGAGGGACGATGTCGGTGTGGGTCATCACCCAGACCGTCCGGGCCGAGCTCTTCCCCCGGCAATAGGCGAGGATGTTGGGCCGGTAGCCGGCCGGCGCGTCCAGGTCCGGGGCCTTGATCAGCGTGACGTCGACGAATCCGCTGGCCTTGAGGAAATCGACGAGGAAGTCGGCCTTCTTGGCCTCTCCCTCTCCGCCGCTCGACGGGGCGATCGCCGGGATGGCGCAAAGCCGCACCTGGAGGTCGACCATCTCGTCGCGGAACTGTTCGATCCTCCGGGCCAGCCGGTCGAAAGGTTCGTTGGGGTTCATGCGGGGGCTCCTCTCGGCGGACACATCGGTGGAATTCTAGCATGGCGGCGGAAAAAAGCCAAGAAGGGCGAAGCGGGCCGCGTTCTCAGTCCGCGTTCTCGCGGCGACCGCGGAGCAGGGCGATCCCCCGGAAACCATATTGGATCCAGGAGACACAAGTGAGCAGGGCGGTCAGGACATAGAGCCAGGCCAGGGCCTGGGGCGAGCGGCCCGCGGCGTTCGAGTAAAGGACGAAGTAAAGGACGAGGACCTGGCAGACCGTGCTGGCCTTGCCCGCGAGCACCGGCTTGAACGTCTGCTTTCCCCGCAGGGCGATGAGGACGAGCGCGGTCAGGGCGATGGCCAGGTCCCGGCCGACGCAGATCCCCGTCAGCCACAAGGGCAGGGTGTTGGGCTGGCCGAGCGCCGGGAGGGTGAGGACGACGAAGGCCGAGGTCAGAAGGACCTTGTCGCCGACGGGGTCGAGCCAGAGGCCGAGGGTCGACTTGAGATGAAGCAGGCGGGCGGTGAACCCGTCGAGCGCGTCCGTCGCCCCGGCGGCCAGGAAAACGATGAACGCCGCCCAGGGCCTTTTTTGGACCATCATTCCGACGAAGACCGGCGTCAGCAGGATCCGGGAGAGGGAGAGCAGGTTGGGCAGAGTGAGCACTTCGGACCGGCGCGCCCCGCCGGCCGTTCCTTCGGGGCCCTTGACGGTTTCGTTCATGACACGCTTTCCCGTCCGTCGTTATTTGGCCAGGCCGAGGATGAGGTCCATGACCCGGATCGCTTCGTTGCCCGGAACGGTCCTCTCGGGCTCGAACATCCGTTCGGGCGTGAGGGTCATGACCTGGAAGGAGAGCGCCCGGATGATGGCCTGGTGGTAATAGTTGTCCGCGGCGACGTCGGCGACCTGGATCCGCCGCGTCTCGACGAGGGGAACGAACTTGGCCCCCCTGGACTGAAGGACCCCGATGAGCCGGACCGCCGTGTCGGCCAGCTCGGCCCGGTTGATGATCCGCCGGGGCTGGAACGTGTGGTTGTCGAAGGTGCTCATGATCTCGAGGGAGGCGACCTTGATAATATACCGCTGGGCCCATGACAACGAGATGTCGACGAGGATCTCCGTCCGCTTGCCGGGGGAGTCGAGGAGATCGCCGAACTTGACGCCGATCAGGGCGGCCAGGTCCTCCCGGGCGACGGCCTCCAGGGCGGGGATCTCGGAATACTGGCTGGGCAGCTCATAGATCCCCAGTTTGGCTTTGACCTCCTCGATGCGCTTGCCGACGGCCGCGTCCCGGGGCTCGAGCGCGGCCAGCTTTTCGAGGACGTCCAGGCTCTGGCCGAGTTCTCCGGATTCGGCCAGGTATTCGGCATACTCCCGGAGGACGGCCTTGTCCGCCGCCCGGCCTGCCATGGCGGCCTTGAAGTGGAGCAGCGCGCTGGCGGCGTTGTTCTCCTGCCGGTAGATCCGGGCCAGGTCGAGATGGGCCTCCACGGTCTCGGGGGCGTAGAACAGGACCTTCAGGAATCCCCTCTTGGCGCCTTCCCGGTCGCCGGCGGCGAGGGCCGTCCGGGCGTCGGCCATGGCCGCTCTAACGAGGTCGTCGCGGAGGGCTTCGAACCGCGGCTTGGCCCAGCGGTCGTCGGGGGCTATCTTGAGGATCTCCCGGTACTCGATGAGGACCTTCTCGCTCTCCCGCCTCGACTCGTAGATCTGGGCCAGGCCGATCCGGGCCGGGGTCATATCCGGGAAGTTGAGGAGGGAGGTCTTGAATCCCTCCTCCGCGGCCGCGAGGTCGCCGAGGAGGAGGTCGGCGTAGGCCAGCCCCACGGCGTAGGCGGGGCTCGCCGCCCCAAGCTTCGAGACGAGCTTTCTCGCCTGTTCGGCCCGGCCGGCCTTGAGCGCGTCCCAGGCCTCCTTGACGGCGATCCGGTCGTCCAGGCGCAGGCGCGTCGAGACGTCCGCAGGGATGTCCCCGACGAAGAAATCGGGCGGCCTGGTCGGGAGGGTGGCGCAGGACCAGGCCCCGAAGAGGGCTATGCCGATCGCGGCGAGTTTTCTCACCATGGCTCTTCTCCTTGGTCGATGTAGGGCAAAAAATGGACGATCCCCGCCGGGTCGGCCATGACCTTGAATTCGAGGAAGCGCTCGCTCTCGCGCTTCTTCAGGACGAACGAGCGGCGGGCCAGGGAATCCGTGATCTCGCGGGTCTCCTTGGGGACACGGACGTAATAGAGCTTGAAGCCGCCGAAGAGGACCTCCCGGAGCCGCCGGAGCAGGTCCGGGACGCCTTCCCCCGTTTTCGCCGACAGGGCGATCGTTTGGGCCTGCGGGTCGCCGTTCCGCTTCAAGAGAAGGGACCGCTCGTCTTCGGGCAGGAGGTCGATCTTATTGAAGACCTTGACGACCGGCACATCGGCGATGCCGAGGTCGGCCAGGATGCCCTCGACCGCGCCGAGCTGATGTTCGGAGGCGGGCGAGGCGATGTCGACGACGTGGCAGATGCAGTCCGCTTCGCCGACCTCCTCGAGCGTCGCCCGGAAGGACGTGACCAGCTCGACGGGGAGCTTCTTGATGAAGCCGACGGTGTCGGTGAGGAAAAAGAACGCGCCGTCGGAAAAGGAGACGCGCCGGAGGAGGGGGTCCAGGGTGGAGAAGAGGTTCGGCGACGTGTACCGTCGCTCCTCGGCGAGGAGGTTGAACAGCGTCGATTTCCCGGCGCTCGTGTAGCCGACGAGCGAGACCGTGGGGACCGGGCTTTCCCTCCGGCTCTGGCGCTGGCTCGCGCGCCTTTTCTGAAGGCCGTCGATGTCCTTTTTGATCCTCGTGATCCGGTCGGTGATGCGGCGGCGGTCCACCTCGAGCTTCTTCTCGCCGGGGCCGCGGGTCCCGATGCCGGCGCCCTGCTGGGTCATTTCGGGGCCCTTGCCCCGGAGGCGCGGCAGTCGATATTTCAACTGGGCCAGTTCCACCTGGAGCTTCCCTTCGTTCGTCCGGGCCCGCTGGGCGAAGATGTCGAGAATGAGCTGGGCCCTGTCGACGACCTTGATCTTGATCTCGTCCTCGAGGTTCCGCTGCTGGGTGGCGTTGAGGTTGTGGTCGAAGATGACCAGGTCGGCCGCCGATTCCCCGGCCAGCCGGGCGATCTCCTCGACCTTGCCCTCGCCGACGAACCAGCGGGGGTCGGGCCGGAGCCGGGACTGGAAGATCTTTCCCACGACCTCCGCGCCGGCCGCGCCGGCCAGGCCGGCCATTTCCGTAAGGGACTCTTCGGCCTCGTCCCTCTCCTTCTTGGTCGTGGCCACGTTGATGAGTATCGCGCGTTCCATGGGCTTGGTGAGTCCTATTGTAAATGGTTTTGGACGTATTCCTCAAGGCCGGGGCCGTCGTCGGGAGAGAACCAGGCCACGTCGTCCATCTTCCGGAACCAGGTCGTCTGCCGCTTGGCGTAGTGGCGGGTGTCGATCTTGGTCGAGGCCACGGCTTCATCGCGGCCGATCTCGCCCCGGAGGAGCCTCAAGACGTGATTGTAGCCGAGGGCGCGGAAAGGCGGCGCGTCCTCGGCCACGCCCCGCTCGAGGAGACCCCGGACCTCCTCGACGAGCCCCCGCTCGAACATCCGTTCGACGCGGTCGTCGATGCGCCGGTAGAGCGCGTCCCGCTCGAGCCTGAGGCCGAGGCGCAGGATGCGCCGGCCCTTGACCGGCGATTCGGTCCTGAGGAAGTGCTCGGATATGGGGCGTCCGGTCGCGGCGTGGACCTCGAGGGCGCGGATGATCCGGACGCGGTCGCGGCTCCGGACCTTCCGGGCGTATTCCGGGTCGACCGCCTGGAGGCGCCGGAAAAGGGAATCGAGCCCGTCTTCCCGCGCCGAGGCCTCGAGCGAGGCCCGGACGACCGGGTCACGGCCGGGGCCGGGAAAAAGGCCGTCCACCAGGGCCTTGATGTAGAGGCCCGTGCCCCCGGCGATCAACGGGAGATGCCCCCGGGAGGCGATCTCGCCGGCGGCCCTGAGCGCTTCCCGAATGAAATCGGCGGCCGTGAACTGGACCTCCGGCCCGACGATGTCGATCAGGTGATGGCGGACGCCGCGCCGGGCCGCCGCCGTCGGCTTGTCGGTGCCGATGTCGAAGCCGCGGTAGACCTGGATGGAATCGCCGCTGATGACCTCGCCCCCGAAACGGAGGGCCAGGTCGACGGCCACCCGGCTCTTGCCGACGGCGGTCGGGCCGAGGACGATGACCATGTCGCCGGTGTCAGGTTCCAATTTCGATCAATATCCAGATCGCGAGGGCCGAGGCGAAGAGCAGGAGGGCGAAGAGCTGGCGCCGCTTCAAGGGGCCTCTCCGGCCTTGTCCAGGCCCCTGACGAGCGCTGATTCGTGGGCCGGGCCGAGAGTCCGCTTGACGGCCAGGACTTCGGCGACGAGGACCTCGTCCATGCTCCGAAGGAGGCTGCGGCGGCAGCCGTCCCCGACGATGTTGGCGTTCACCTTGAGCAGGGACTTGATCTCGAGCCGCCCGTCCGGCTTGAGCTCCGCTCCCTGGAAGGCCGGATCGAGACGGCCCCGGACCTCCTCCAGGGCCTTCTCGACGATGGAGAAGGCCACCGGTCCGATCTCCTTCGCAATGTATTTGAAAACGAACGCGCACTTGGCGTTGAACATGGCCAAGAGCCGGTCCATGCCGGCCAGGGACATGTCGGAGGGCAGCTTCCCCGTTTTCGGCTTCGGGCCCGCCGTTCCGGCCAGGCCCAGGCAGAGAAGGGCGAAGAGGGCCCTCCGGGTCTCGGCGTCGCCGGCGACGCTCGCGTCGCGGAGCTCGGCCAGGGTCTTGGCCGTGTCGATAAGGCCGAGGACATATCTTTCGGTGAAGGAGAGCCGGAAGGCGTCCGGTGAAAAGGCCGGGAGCCGCCGGACCAGGTCCCCGTCGGCCGGAAGGAATTCGTCCAGGACCGCGTCGCCCTTCATCCGCCGGACGCCTTCGAGCAGGAGGCTGGGGACGTCGATCGCCCCGACCAGGACCCGGGCGGGCGGCCCGGCCCGGACGTGGAACTCGCGCTCGTGGCCGCGGGCGACGAAGAGCGACAAGGCCTCTTCCCGGGCGTAGGACTCGAGGAGCGTCCAGAGGCGCTCGGGCTCGAAAAGAGAGGTTTCGACGAGGGCCCGGAGGGCGGGCACTTCGTTCTTCTGGGCGTGCTCTTCGACCCGGGTCAGGGCGATGAGGTCCGCTTCTCCCGCGGTCAGGAGGAAGCGCAGGAAATCCTTTTCCTCGAAGGAAGCCGAATCCAGGATGAGGGAGCCGCTTTCGAACGACATGCATTTCGGGACGCCGTCGGCCTTGACATAGAGCGACCCGCTCTGCCCCTGCCTCCAGATCTCGGCCAGGACGCGGCCGATGGGGGCCCGGGCGAATTCCTCGGAAGCGAGCCAGTCGTCCATATCCTTAATGTATAGACGGAAAGGCGTGAAGTCAATCGGCGGCCGGCCGGGGATTTCCGCGGCGATGTCTTACCGGAAGAAGCTCATGGTGATCATGGCGAAGACGATGTTGAAGAGGGCCTTGAGGAACCAGACGCCGTAGGACAGGAAGAGGGCTTTCTTGAGCTCGATCTTGAACACGGCGGCCAGCCCGAAGGCCAGGATGCCGAACACCCAGATCTGGAAGAAATCGACCTGGGAAAGCATGATGTAGGACGTCGACGTGATCTCCATCTTGGGGAAGAGCAGGGCCAGGCTGGTCGACGTCTGCATGAGGGATCTCCGGGTCAGGGCGAGGACCATACGGACGGCGTTGCCGAACAGCTTGTCCACCAGGCTGGCGTGCAGGAGAACGGACAGGACCTGGACGTAGGCTCCCTGCGAAGACAAGAAGCGGCCCAGGATGAGCAGGATCAGCGCCTGGAGGAGGAGCGCGATCAGGTAGAAGAGAGGCGGGGTCACGAACCTCTGGATGATCCGGCTCCTGGCCGAGGGGTTCTCCAAGTTCTGGATCATCTGATCGTATCGCTCCGCTCCCATGCTCTCCTTGAGCGCGGCGTTGTCCTTCATGAGGAGGAGCTGGTCTTTCTGCATATAAGGGGCGACGACGAGGTTGAAGGCGATAAGGGCGACGAGAACGACGATGAGCGCGTCGACCCAGACGGGCTTCGCGGCCAAGCCGTCGAAGACGGGACGGGGGTTGAAGAAGATGCCTTCGACGCGTTTGAAGAGGTTCATGGGCTAGGCTCCTTTCCGTTCGTCTTTTTCGATCTCGCCGTCGCGGATATGGATGATGCGCTGGGCCTGGTTCGCCACTTCCCGGTCGTGGGTGACCATGATGATCGTATTCCCCTGCTCGTGGAGCTTGTGGAAGAGGTTGAGGATCTCCCGGCCCGTCCGCGAGTCGAGGTTCCCCGTCGGTTCGTCGGCGAGGAGGAGGGACGGCTGGTTGACCAGGGCCCGGGCGACGGCCACGCGCTGGCGCTCGCCGCCCGACAGCTCGGCCGGCTTGTGGTTCATGCGGGCCTTCATCTCGACCCTTTCCAGGGCCCGCCGGGTCCGCTCCTCGCGTTCGGCCTTCTTTATCCCGCCGTAGATGAGCGGTAGCTCGACGTTACGGAACGCCGAGGCCCGGGAGAGGAGGTTGAAGACCTGGAAGACGAACCCGATCTCGCTGTT
>Ga0315276_10004273_pt1 | contig 13120 bp, 13 predicted proteins | sample YL17G05_0_MG_FD_204542 | JGI IMG/M metagenome (GOLD analysis project Ga0315276, IMG submission 204542) | Sediment microbial communities from Yellowstone Lake, YNP, Wyoming, USA - YL17G05_0 | ecosystem: Environmental > Aquatic > Freshwater > Lake > Sediment | place: USA: Wyoming | collected... | reverse complement strand
AGTCGAGAAGTAATTTATTCAGAATGCTGACTTCGGAAACAGGCTCCTCCGCGGGAATGACATTCAAATCCCCCCTTGCCCCCCTTTGTCAAAGGGGGGTGTGGGGGGATTTTTGGTCGTTCATAATGACTTTTTCAGAGACTTCAAATTATCATTTTGACAATCGTCGGCAACGGATTACGGGGAGATAATTGTAAAATATTAAATCAAAACAAAGAAATGCATGAGTGTCGTATAATATTTTTCAGTGGCATGATTGCTGCACTAAATCCCTCGCGTAAACGGTAACGCAAAAAGGGATGGGTTATGCGACACACATTCAAATTTTGGCCGGCAATAATATACATTTTATTAATGATTCCTATTTGCCTGTTTTTTAGCGGCTGTAGCACTGTATTAAATAGTTCGTATGAGACAAATAAGGCCGGCACAATCAACGAGAAACTCTCCGACCAATCCAAACTATCGCACAAATCAGATGAAACCGTAGCCGAATACGACCGCGCGGCAGAGGCGCAAGAAGAGTCAGCGAGGCGCGAAGAAGAACAAAAGACACAGGTGGTGAGTGAAAATACGATCCAGCTCACAATTAACAAGTTGCTGGATGAATTGTTATCGCTTAATCCTTTCAGAGACACGCAACGCATCCAGATAATAATAAAAGACCTGAATAATATCGGTGAAAAGGCCCTGGAGGCGCTTGAGATGCTCCTACAGGAAGAGCGTCCGGCTTATGAAAAAATTCTTCTTATAAAGGCCCTGAGTGTCTTTAAAAATATGAGGGCCACTGAAGAAATTTACAATCAGGCGTGCAATTCCAAAGACAAAGAGATCAGAGCCGTTGCCCTCTCAAAACTTAAAGATTCGCCGTTCAAGAAATTTTTGGTTTCAAAGGTCGTCGATAATCTTGAGCAAATCGAGAACGCCCAAGCTGAAAGAGACGTCACAGCCGAAGAAATAATGAATGTCGACGTATTGGGGGTGCTGGGAACAGATCAGTCGATCAATAAGTTGAATGCCATTTTATTTACGTCACCCCGCATGGAGTCGAAAAAGGCCGCAATAAATGCGCTGGGACAAATCGGCGGCGATCAGGCAAGGTCGGTCTTATTCGATGCATTAAATTATAATGATGACACAATCAAAATCCTGGCGGCACAGACATTAGGCAGCATGAAACAGGAAAAAATTGTTTTTAAATTCGGCGAGATAGTTTTGAATGATGAAAAAGATCCTCAAATGAGGCTTGCCGCCGTTGAGGGGCTGGGAGCCGATAACAGCACGCTTGCACACAGGGTGCTTCTTGATATATTAAAGGATGCAAGGCAACCCAAGGAAGTCCATCAGGGTGCGTTAAATATGCTGCTTCGTGGATATGAAAGCACGACTATAGACACGGTTTACGACTATGCGAGGCTCTTTGAAACCACGGGCCTCGAATATCTGCCTCAAATGCTGCAGCCGTTACTCGCAATGGGCGGGGATTATACCGCTGATTTGCTCTCCGGCAGATATCATGATTTGGATTATACAAAGAGGGTGCATGCCGTCAAGACGCTCGGCAGAATCCACAGCGACCATGCATTCCAGATCTTATTCGACAAGATATACGAGGAGCATGATCCGAATCTGAGGCAAGAGCTCATGGCGGCGATGAAAACATTCAAGGGCCAAGTCTTTGCCTCCGCAATGACTTCTGTTCTAAAGTGGATCGCAAAAACGTCTCAGGAGAAACAAGAGCAAATCACCGCGCTCAGATATCTTGGAGAAATATCCCCTTCTGACGCATTGGCCATCGCCGAGGAAAAATTATACATTGAAGACAGCGGGCAAATTATTGAGATGATTGAAATCTTCAAGAAGTATGGAAATTCACAGAATAAGGATGCATTATTGACGCTAAAATCACTCAACAACACGGGTGAATTCGATCAAGTCATTGATGAGGCAATAAGTGAAATTGAATCGCGCGAGGAGTCATTTTGAGCGTCAACCGGAAAAAATTAACTACCCCGCCGCAAGCTGCGGTGTATCACCGGTATACATACCCCTCCTTTGTAAGGAGGGGTTAGGGGAGGTAGATCATTGTTATCTACTCCCTCTGACTCCCCCTTACAAAGGGGGAGAAAATTTGGAAATCCCGCAGCAAGCTGCGGGGAATTACCAAATTGAAAGAAAATCAAGTATCGGATTTGGGTGCCAATTAAAAAGGCGGTATCATGACAAATTTTAAAAAACTCAATTCGGGATTCACGCTGATCGAATTCGTAATGGCAATCGCACTGGCGAGCATGATTTTTCTCGCATTGGCCCAGATGATATTAATTACAATTCGTTCATGGGATATTGTGCAGACAGGCACCGATCTCACCGACAAGGCAGATGTGGGCTTTTCCCTGATGGCGCGTGAAATAAAACAAATAAAGAGCCAGACCGACCTTATAACGGCAGCGAGTGGTGACATCAAATTTGTCGACATCTATGGCAATAGTATCGAGTATAAAAAATCGGGCACCCAGCTGCTATGCAACAGCAATGTGGCAATGGATGATGTGACCGCCTTGGCGTTTGAGTATTTAGATAAATCCGGGAATGTACTCGCCACTCCGGTCGTTTCCCCTTCAGGCACGGACGTCAAAATGGTTCGTGTCAATATGACCATTACAAAATCGAGTCAAACAATGAAGCTTCAATCATTGGTAAAACTTAGGAATGTGAGGTGAGTTATGAAGAAATTAGAAGCAGGAAACAGGAAGCAGGAAGCAGGAATCTCCGTCATCGCGGTAACGACCACCCTGTTGCTCCTGATCCTCTTCGCCGCGGTTGCATCGTCACTTGTATCGGTCCGCGCCAATATAAACGCCGAGGCCGTAAATGCAAAACGCGCCCTCTATCTTGCAGAAAGCGGTCTTGCGACCACCAAAAAAACCCTCCTTGCCGATTGGTCTTTATATAGCAATCCATCCGCATTCCCGCTGACTTCTTTCGCGGGCGGGACATTTGACGCCGATATAACTCCGGGCAGCAACCCGTCAAGCTATGTAATCGTGACATCCACGGGCGTCTATGGTAATTCTCAGCGCGTTATAGAAAGCACCGTTTCCCGCTACAGCGCGTTAAGTGATGCGGTGTACACCGAACAGGACTTTGTACAATTCGGAAGCGCAGTAGTTAATGGAACGATAACGGAATTCGCTCAAGAACCCATCCCCGGCCTACATACTGCCGATGCAACAGCGTTGGCCAAGGCGAATAAATTGAACGGTTATACGAGCCGTGCAGATGGCAATTACTTTCAGGGTGATTTTCAGGGCAATCCAAACGCAGTCAACGGCGTGATGTTCATAGATAAATATGCTAGCGGCAATTCTGCGGATTGTCACTTGACCGGAAATATAAGTACGAATGATGGACAGCCTGCCATTTTGATCATCTTCGGTAATCTAAAGGTCACGGGAACCCTTGTTTTTAACGGCTTAATTTACACAACCGGTACTGCAGACTTTTCACTAGGTAATGTCACCATCAACGGTTCGATTATCAGCGCTTCAATGGTCTCTGAAGGCGGTAGTGCCGCTATTAATTACACTGAAGGCAACGTCGTCACTTCTACAACGCTCTCCTTACTTGATTTGGTTTACAGGCCAGTAGAAAAGACATGGAAGATAATAAATTGAGGACATTTTCAAACCCCGCCCTGAAGAGGCTGTTTCCGAACTATTCCCTCCCTTTGTAAGGGAGGGCGAGGGAGGGTAGATCAATCTACCCCCTCTTCCGCCAAAGGCGGATCCGCCTCTGGCGGAAACTCCCCCTTACAAAGGGGGAGGATATTATCGGTGATTGCTATGGTGACGATGCCCGTATCGTGAGAGTGTCCGACATCCAGTGTCGGACACCTCACCCACCTCTTAATATTTTTCCGGGCCTACCACTTTTCATATCCCGAGGAAGCGCTTGAAACAAGACCGCGCCTCGCATCATAGGCATAAGGTTTCCCAAACGGATCTACCGGTTGCCCTGACGTATTTGTGGTGATCTGATCAAGATAAGGTCTTTTTGCCTTACCACCGGCATTATAAGTCGTCTTAAAAAGTGTCTCAAGATTAGCCGGCCGCTTTTTGTTGAGGGTCATATAGAGTGTCACCCCCGATCGTGTCGCGGAAATCTCGGTGATCATGCGTTTGTCATTAAACACCTTGCTTTTCGCCGCATAGAGCCCCGGTGCAAACGCTATAACCAACGCAACCACCAACACGACTATCACGATTTCATACTTCGCACGCCCTCCTGTATTCATAATCTGCCTCCTTTCATTGATTTACGGACGCCTCTAAAAACTTACTTTTCTCAAGAATGTTATGCTTGGCCTTTCGACTCACTTCGCCCCGTAATACGGGGCGAGAGTGAAACAATCCCAAATCCCCCCTTGGCCCCCCTTTGTCAAAGGGGGGTGTGGGGGGATTTGGCGGGTCGCAATGACTTTTTCAGAGGATTCAAGTTGACAGCGCACATTATTCATATATCCCCCCCTTTTTTGCAAGTGAAGAATATAATGAAAAAAAAGGGGAACCGCGGGGTTCCCCTTATCGTGCGCTATATTTCCATGTTATTTATTGGAACGTTCCGTTTACTGTATCATAGTTGTACGTAGTAGTCGCGGTACCATCGTCATAGGAGTACTGTGTGTCAGTTACCTTTGTCCAATTAGCATCGTCAATGCCGTTAGACAATACGGTCGCGAAACATAAAGCACCGCTTCCACATGTCGAATTGGAAGCAACTCCGTCCAGTGTAGCCGGATAAAGTCCGGGACCGCCCGTTACCAGATCATTTGCACGAACCAGCGCAACACCCGCGCGGACTGCACCAACCACTCCGTCACGCGACGCGCGCTTGGCCTGAGTTGAAACGTCGAAGAATTTCGGCAGCGCGGAGATGGCAAGAATACCGAGTATCGCGATCACGAGAATCAACTCAATCAATGTGAAACCCCTGCTCTTACGCATAAGACCTCCTTTTAAAATTGGTTTATAATTTCGGTTCATTTAACACGTTTACCGTATATTGTCCAAAGATTTTTTTAAACCTACCTACCACTTTTCATATCCCGAAGAGGCGCTTGAAACAAGGCCGCGCTTGGCATCATATAAATACGGCTTTCCAAACGGATCCACCGGTTTCCCTTGTGCATTTGCGGTAATATTCTCAACATAAGGTCTCTTTGCCCCGCCGCCGGCGTTGTAAGTCGACTTAAGAAGCGTTTCAAGATCCGGCGGCTGAGTCTTGTTGACGGTCATATAGAGCGCCACGCCGGAGCGCAGGGCGGAAAGCTCGGCAATCATACGCTTGCCATTAAAAACCTTGCTTCGCGACGCATAGAGGCCCGCCGTTACCGCTATGGCCAACGCAACCACTATCACCACCACTACAATCTCGTACTTCGCACGTCCTTTTTCGTTCATGACATACCTCCTTATTATTTATTTTTATATTAACATTGGGATTGCTTCGCTCCCGCCGGTCGCTCGCAATGACAACCAATCACCAATCACTAATCAATGTTTGCCGACAACCGTCGACAAATTCCAGATCGGCAAAAAGATAGCCAGCGCAAGGAGAAGGACCATACCAAATATGCCGACCAACATCAAGGGTTCTAATAATGTAGTCAGATTGCGCACAGTATATGACACCTCGAGTTCGTAGTGATCTGCGACTGTAGAAAGCAGTTCATCCAAAGCCCCTGCGCGTTCGCCGACGGCGGTCGTCTCCGTCATGACGCCTGAAAAATAGTGCCTACGCCCCATGGCCTCCGAGAGTGTGGCGCCCTTTTGGATATCATCGCGCAACATTCGCACTTCACGTGCAAAGGCCTCGTTTCCAATTACGCCGGCAACCACCTCAAGACAGCGCGGCATGTGAAGGCCGCTGCGATAAAGCGCGGCGAGGATTCGCGCAAATCTTGCATTTGCCACTTTTAGTTCAAGCTGGCCGAATACAGGCATCTCCAAGCGATAAGCATCGATCTTAAAGCGGCCGGTTTTTGTACGATAATACCGAACAAAAAGATAACTGATCAAAAGAAATATGCCCAAAACGATATACCAATACCCTCTGACGAAATTGGACATCCCGATGAGAATCATCGTTGGCAACGGCAGTTTGGCGCCATAATGGCCATAGAATACCGCAAACTTGGGAACCACAAAGGTCATAAGAAAAGTGGTTGCAAGGACCAAAACCGTCAGAACGATTTTGGGATACAACATCGCGTTTTTCACGCCTTTTTTGATCTCATAATCCTTCTCTAATAACGTAGAGAGCTGGCGCAGGACATCTTCCAAAATTCCGGCCTCTTCGCCCGCCGCCAACATTGAGACGTAGAGTTCATCGAATATGCGCGAATGGCGGGCGAAGGCCTGAGAAAGTGACGAACCGGAGGCGATATCGGCCTTGATGCGGGTGAGGGCATTTTTAAGTGCGGTGCTGCTGACCTGTTTGATCATGGAGGAGAAGATGGTGTCCATGCTGACGCCCGCTTTGAACAGGGTGTAGAATTGGCGTGTGAAAATCATCAAATCTTCATGGCGGACGTGCCTGAAGAATCGGTTGATTGTCTCAAACGAGATGGAAGAGAAACGTATCTCGCGGACCAATAAAGGTATCGTATCCTCGCGGAAAAGCCCCTCTTTCAGTTCTTCCGCTGATATGGCTTCCACCTCGCCTTTAATAAGCCTTCCTGCTTTGTCACGCGCCTTGTAATAAAATATGGGCATATTTTCCTCTTAAGGTGTCATTAGAGGATTCACGCTATTTTTCTTCAGTAACACGCAATATCTCGTCGATCGTCGTTTTTCCTTCGATAACCTGCACCGCACCGCTCTCTCTGATTTCCATCGTCCCGTCTTTTTTCGCCTCCTCCTTCATCGCATCCTCGCTTGCCCCTTCAAGGATCATCTCGCGGAGTTTTGATGATATAACCACAAGCTCGAATATGCCCATGCGCCCTAAATAGCCTGTCATACGGCAGTTCTTGCAACCTTTGCCGCGGTAAACCACATTATTCGGATCAAGTGCGAGCGCCTTGAGTCTGACGGGATCCACATCATAAGCTTCGCGGCAGTGAGGACATATCTTGCGCACAAGGCGTTGGGCCATAAGACCTATTACACCAGAGGAGATAAGGAATCGCTCGACTTCCAGATCTACAAGCCGCGTGATCGCACCAATTGCAGTATTTGTGTGGAGTGTGGAGAAGACAAGATGGCCGGTTATAGCCGAGCGCACCACTATATCGGCAGTCTCACGATCCCTAATCTCCCCCACCATGATGACGTCGGGGTCCTGACGCAATATCGATCGCAACGCCGAAGCAAAAGTGAGCCCCGCCTTGACATTGACCTGCGCCTGGCTGATACCGGCGATTTCGTTTTCGATCGGATCTTCAATCGAGATGATATTCCTGTCTTGCGAGTTTATCCTCTGCAAGGCCGCATAAAGCGTTGTTGTCTTGCCCGAACCCGTGGGACCCGTCACCAAAAAGACGCCGTGCGGCCTTGTGATGAGCTCTTCAAAACACTCACGGTCTCTGTCGGGAAAACCCAGGTCTTCAAGACTAAACACCGAGCTGCGATTCAAAAGACGGATCACCACCTTCTCACCGTACATAGTGGGGTAAGTCGAGACGCGCATGTCAATGAGATTTCCCAACACCTTCAGGCGCACACGTCCATCCTGCGGTACGCGTCGCTCAGCGATATCCATGCCGGACATGATTTTGATGCGGGTCACAATCGGGAGGTGCATTTGTTTTGGCAGCGCGAGCCGCTCTTCCAAAAAACCGTCGATCCGGTAACGCATTCTGACATTTTTTTCCATCGGTTCGATATGGATATCACTTGCCTGCCTGCTGACGGCATTGTGTATTATGCGGTTAACCTGCATGATCACCTTGGTTCCGGAGGCAAGTTCTTTTAAACGATCGGCCGCTTCTTCCGGAGATTCTGCGCTTTCCTGAACGACATGGATCTCTACAGTGCTTTCCTCGGCAATCTCACGAATATGATAATTTTCCTGAAGAAGCCGATCTACATCCTCCGGCGATGCCAAGAAAGGTTGAACGCGGACTTTCAGGGCAGAGCGTATTTCAGCCAGAGAGAAGATATCCAAAGGATTGGCCATTGCGATCTGAAGCACATCCGCCTCCCTTTTGAGAGGCATGAAGTGATACTTTTGCGCCAGCGACGCCGGCACGGCCTTGGGCACCTCCGGATCGACCACATAATCCTTAAGTAATATAAAGGGGATGTTGAGGTGTTGACTCAAAAAATCAACTAACTGCTCTTCTGTGACAAAACCCTTCTTTATAAGTATGTTTCCAAGGTTGCCTCCGAGATTCTTTTTTGTTTCGAGGGCAACGGCAAGCTGATCCTTGCTGATCAGCTTCTCACAAACCATCTCCTGACCAATGTCGTAAAGATTATTATTATTGTTGGTTTCTACCATGGTTGCCATTTAATCAGGTTTTTACCCAAATACTAATAAAAATGCAATTTCCAATTTGGTCCAGACTTTTTGCAATTTGGTCATTGGAATTTAAATTCCTATTTGGTATGTATGTGCCTCTATAAGGAGGTGTCAAGATGTCACATACATTAAAAAGTTTATTGGAAACAATGGTTAAAAACAAGGCCTCAGATCTTCACATCAACGTCGGAACACCCCCGCAAATTCGTGTTGATGGAAGGCTTGTAACAGTTTCCAAAGACGTGCTGGAACCCCATGAGACGCAGGGAATTTGTTTTGAATGCCTCAATCAGGAACAGATAATGAAATTAGAGAATGATCGTGAGATTGATTTATCTTTCGACTTTGAGGGGCTGACCCGCGTACGTTCCAACATCTATTGGTCTATGGGAAGCGTTGCCGGGGCTTTTAGGGCAATTCCGCACAAAATCCCGGATCCTGCTGACTTGGGCGTACCAGACCCCGTCATGGCACTCACAGAAAAACCGCGTGGTTTGATCCTTGTCACGGGGCCAACCGGCTGCGGCAAATCCACGACCCTTGCCGCGATGATTGAACGAATGAACAGGACGCGCCATGACCATATTATAACCATCGAGGATCCGATCGAATACGTTTATGAGCAAAAAAATTGCCTGATTAATCAGCGGGAAGTGGGAGGCGATACCCTCAGCTTTCCACGGGCGCTTAAATATATACTCAGACAGGATCCGGATATTGTCTTGATCGGTGAAATGCGCGACCTTGAAACCATTCAGAGCGCAATAACGGTTGCCGAGACAGGCCACTTGGTGCTCGCCACACTCCATACAAACACCGCAGTACAGACAATTGACCGTATAATCGACGTCTTCCCGATGAATCAGCAGGACCAAATCCGCACACAGCTTTCTTTCATTATTGAAGGCATAATTACGCAACAGCTCCTCCCAAGAATCGGCGGCGGACGTGTTTTGGCGGCTGAGACCCTATTTCCCAATTCGGGAATCAGAAACCTTATCCGCGAGGCCAAGACACACCAGATATTCGCCGAGATGCAGATGGGTCAATCGACGACCAACATGATCACCATGGATCAGTTCCTTGCCACACTTGTTAAAGAGGAGACGGTCGACAGAGAGGAAGCCTATAGGCGATGTGTGGATCCAATCGAATTTAAGGCCCTTTTGGGGGCCTGATTGTCCTTGAATTCTTCGGGGCGTATATGCTAGGAGGTTCGTGCATTTATAGATAGGAGCAGGGAAACAAGGAAGCAAGGAGGTTTCATAATATGTCTGGTCACTCAAAATGGGCAACTATTAAACATAAGAAAGGAGCAGCCGATGTCAAAAGGGGAAAACTCTTTTCAAAACTTATCAAAGAAATCACGATTGCCGCACGCTTCGGGGGCGGTGATCCCAATGGCAATCCCCGGCTTAGGACTGTCCTTGAAAACGCGCGTGCAGCCAATATGCCCAACGATAACGTCGAGCGTGCTATTAAACGCGGGACAGGCGAGCTTGAGGGCGTCAGCTACGAAGAGGTGAACTTTGAAGGTTACGGCCCGGGTGGTGTTGCCATCTTAGTAGAGACCTTGACGGACAATCGAAACAGAACAGTAGCTGAACTGCGTCATATCTTTAGCAAGATGGGCGGAAATCTTGGAGAGGCGGGCTGCGTTGCATGGATGTTCACCTTACGCGGCGTGCTGACCTTTAACAAGGCGCCAGATGTCGAAGATACGCTCATGAGTGTTGCCCTTGATGCCGGGGCCGAAGACATAAAGGACGAAGAGGATCTTTTGTCCGTCATCACAGAACCGTCATCATTTGACACCGTCAAAAAAGCGTGTGAATCAAAGGGACTAAAGCCCGTTGAGGCATCTGTTCAAATGGTGCCGCAAAGCACAGTGAAACTTGCCAGAAATGACGCAGAAAAGATGCTCAAGCTCATGGATGCCCTTGAAGACCATGAAGATGTCCGCAATGTCTACGCCAACTTCGATATTGAATCGAAGCTGATTGAAGAATTAGCTGCATAACTAGAAGCTAGAGGCTAGAAGCGAGAAGCTAGAAAAATCCGCCTTCTAGCTTCTGACTTCTAGCATCTAACATATGAGAGTTTTCGGCATTGATCCGGGAAGTCACGTGACGGGCTACGGCGTCGTGGAAAAACGCGGCGGCACAATAGTCCACATCGACAACGGCATCGTTCGTCCCAAGAACAGCTATTCATTTCCGGAAAGACTTTGCGATATCTTTAAAAATATCAACCGCCTTATTGATGAATTCAAGCCCAATGTCGTCGCGCTTGAAGACGTCTTTGTCGCGAAAAACGCAAGGACCGCGATGAAACTGGGGCATGCCCGCGGCGTTGCGATGCTCGCGGCCACGATGAAAGGGATCGAGGTCGTTGAGTATCAACCTGTTCATGTTAAACAGGCCATCACGGGCGTTGGAAGCGCGACAAAAAATCAGGTCCAACTTATGGTCAAGGCCATGCTCAAGCTCCCTGACATAGCTGCCGAGGACGCCTCTGATGCCCTAGCAGTGGCAATTTGCCACTTGCATTCTTTTAATATGAAAAGGATGATCGAGGAGAAAGTAAATAAAAAATTCTAAGCACTAAATCCTAAATCCTAAACAAATTCAAAATCCAAAATTCAAATGACCAAAACGTTTCGGGTTTTGAATTTTGGTCATTGGAATTTGTTTAGGATTTCGATATTTGAATTTGGGATTTGTTTTTATGATTGCTCAACTCTCAGGCACGCTTTTGCAGAAATCGCCACAGCAGGTAGTCATCGACGTCGGCGGAGTGGGTTATCGCGTGATGGTTTCGCTCACATCTTTTTCGCAGCTGCCCGATGCGGGCGCTCCTGTCACGATCTACACGCACACCCACCTGCGCGAAGACCAGCTTGCATTGTTCGGTTTCACGACACGTGAGGAAAAAGCGGTTTTTCAAAAACTGATCGGCATCTCAGGCGTGGGTCCCAAGAGCGCTCTCACGATATTATCCGGCATTCCGGCGATGGAACTCGTCGCTGCAATTGGCCGCGAAGACGTGCTTCGCCTCCAGTCAATCCCGGGCATCGGAAAAAAGACCGCCGAGCGGATCATTATTGAACTCAAAGACAAACTGGCGAAAGACGAGCAGTTCTTTGTATCACCCAGCACAGCACCACCGGCGCGCCGGATCTACGACGATGTCCTCTCAGCGCTCACAAACCTTGGATATCAGCGTTTGGTGGCAGAGAATGCCATGAAAAAGGTCTCGTGGCAGGAACCGATCACCATAGAAAATGCAATACGCGTGACCCTGAAGGAGCTCGCAAAGTCATGAAAGAAAATTGCATGACACCGTTTCCTGAAGGCGACGAGGAACGACAATTTGACGCCTCCTTACGCCCCCGGACCCTTGATGATTTTGTGGGCCAGACGGCGCTCAAAGACCGGCTTTCAATCTTTATTCAGGCGGCAAAGAAGCGCGGCGAGCATCTGGATCACGTCCTTTTCTCAGGCCCGCCGGGTTTAGGCAAGACCACCCTCTCGTACATCATTGCAAATGAACTGGGTGTGGGGGTCACCGCAACATCTGGCCCCGCGATCGAACGTCCGGGAGATCTTGCGGCAATTCTCACCAATCTTTCCGAGCGCGACGTCCTCTTCATCGACGAGATCCACAGGCTAAATCGCATCGTTGAAGAAGTGCTCTATCCAGCCATGGAGGATTTCAAGCTCGATATCGTCGTGGGACAGGGACCGTCTGCAAAGACGATCAAGCTTGACCTGCCCCGCTTCACGCTGATCGGCGCGACGACGAGAACAGGTCTTTTGACATCGCCCTTACGCGACCGCTTCGGCGTCTCAGCGCGCCTGGATTATTACGGCGACGGCGATCTTAAGACGATCATTGAGCGCTCCGCCAAGCTGCTTACGATCCCGATCAACGATGACGGCTCCACCGAAATCTCAAAACGCGCGCGCGGAACCCCAAGGATTGCCAACCGGCTCCTGCGCCGCGTGCGGGATTTTGCCGAGGTGAAGGCGGACGGCCACATTGACCACCGCGTGGCAAGTGCGGCTTTGAAGCTTTTAGAAGTTGACGAAAAGGGATTCGACCAGATGGACAGAAAGGTCCTGCTCACGATCATCGAAAAATTCGGAGGCGGACCGGTGGGAGTTGATACCATCGCAGCCGCCATCAATGAAGAGCGCGAGACCATCGAGGACGTTTACGAGCCGTATCTTATCCAGTGCGGATTTCTGCAGAGGACGCCGAGGGGACGCGTGGCAACTCCTCTGGCATACTCGCACTTCGGGATGGCTCCGAAGGTTGAGACACAGGCAAAACTTTTTAGATAAAAATCGTAACCTGTAACTCGAATCCGCTGAAAAACTGCTGGATTTTATTGTTCGAGCCCCTCGGCTTCGCTCGGGACATGCTTGTCGAGAAGATAAAATCCCTTTTTAATCCTCGACTCCCTCTCGACTAACTCGGGGTCGCTCGAATAATAAAAGAGCCTTTTTCAGAGGTTTCAACTCGTAACTATACGATTCACCAGTTAGGAACAATGAAGCGCCTGCTCACACTATTTTTGAAAATTTTCACA
>Ga0315276_10004272_pt1 | contig 13123 bp, 8 predicted proteins | sample YL17G05_0_MG_FD_204542 | JGI IMG/M metagenome (GOLD analysis project Ga0315276, IMG submission 204542) | Sediment microbial communities from Yellowstone Lake, YNP, Wyoming, USA - YL17G05_0 | ecosystem: Environmental > Aquatic > Freshwater > Lake > Sediment | place: USA: Wyoming | collected... | reverse complement strand
CACAGATGGCATGTAGGATCGCTTGTGCGGGTGTGCCACCCACACTGTAAACCGTCCACAACTTTCCATTCACCTGCATTTGCTGTGGGGTGATGATGCCATCTGAAGTGGATGGCAGGCTGCGCCCCGCGCCCGAGAATTGGTCACGCGGTGCCACCACATGTACATAGCCAAGCTCCGAAAGAGCCTCCGCGGCTGCCCACAATCCCGGGGATTGAATGCCATCATCATTGGTCAATAAGATTTGGATGGGTTTTTCCATCGCTCACACCTTTTGAGAAAAATAAAAGCCTCGCGAACGTTTATACAGTGTCTTCATGGTTTCACTGCTGTACGAGCGAGGCCAGGAGGCGTCCCTGGGGCGATTCGAACGCCCGACCCTTTGCTCCGCAAGCAAATGCTCTGATCCGCTGAGCTACAGGGACGTTTGCGGAGATGATTTTACCACCAACTTTAATTTAATCAAGGAGCGTATTTCGTGACGAAGCGTCGCGAACGGTATATGTGAGCAAGGCAAGGACGTTTTATGCCCGTAGCATTGAGGGCGTCTTTTGCCCGAAACATCGCGAACGTTTTATGTGAGCGATGAAGAACAGTATACGTGAGCGAGGCAAGGAGGTGACAATTTAGGTGCCGTAATTCCCATAAATATAAGCACTCTCAGGATAACTTTTCAATTATCCTGAGAGTACTTTAGTATGTCAGGTTACCCAGCTATTTATCTGAACCATCCTTTTTTAGGGCGCTTACATCGATATCGATGATATCAACAGGTACAGGATCTGATGCTTTAGGGCTTGACTGGAACGCAACATGATCTATAAATAGGTTACTGTTTAATGATCCATCACATACCGCTCTTATTTGGATAGATACCGACTGTCCGGCATAGGCACTCAAATCTATTACTCTCTGAACCCAGCTATTGGTATCATTATCATCACAAAGCCAATATGCATCGACTGTGGTTCCATTAACTTGAACCCCTCCAATATCATACCCACAAATATCCGCAGAGGCGATCCAATGCCAGTAGGACAGATATGGTTGGCCAGCAGGAACAGACACCTGTTGTTGAATATATGCGGTTTCATCATAGTCACCGCCCAACCATACAGCCCATGTTCCATCATAGGGTGGAACGAGAAGGTCCGCTGATTGGAGGATCAACGGATATCCATGGGTTGAATATTGAGTCCACGCCACCGGTCCCTGCTCAAAATTCCCGTTCTGAAATCCGGCAATAGGTGTTACGGTACGGGTCGGCGTTCGGGTTGCTGTAAGTGCCAGCGTTCTGGTTGGTGTACGGGTCGGCGTTCTAGTTATTGTACGGGTCGGCGTTCGTGTGGGAGTTGGAGGCTTACCTATTAATGGCAGATAGCCAAAGCTGTTGGGGGGCGTTCGGATTGGAGTCCGGGTGGGAGTGCGAGTTGTTGTCTTGGTTGGAGTCGCTGTTCGGGTTGGCGTTGGGGTTGTTGATGAAGTAAGATGCACAACACTGACTGATAAAAGTTCCATTCCTTGATAACTTCCACCCCAGGGCATGGTAGGGGTGAAGCCTGGGTCACTAGACCAGGTATCACGGATATAAATTGTCGATCCTTCATACCCATAACCAACGATGGAATGACCGGCAAGATTTAGCAGCACGGCATACCCTGCATCAATTTCCGCCTTAAAATTGACTAGTGAAAATCCTCCAGAATAATTATTATCCGTCTTCTGGTTATAGCAATCGCTTACGGCGTAGCCTCTGGCTTCATAAAAAAGTTTTCTCCCATATGTTCCATCTACACTGTCAATGCCATAACCTTCCATATCGGTGCAGGTCAATTTAGCGTTACTATTATAGTTATAAAATGACGTGCTGCCATCGACATTGTTGTAAGGTGCTGCAGATTGACTGGTCTTCATGTAGTCACCAATGGCAGATCCCCAGGTGTGTTGGACCCAACCGCCGGTAATGTATGGATCGTCTGCAGTGCTCTCATATTGCACCCAGTAATCATCGATCGAGCCACGAGTTGTACGGCCGTCCACATTAATATGAGAAGCAATCAATGGGTTATTCGGATAGGTTTCGTATCCATCGAACCAGACCGGCCAGGAAGTGTCGGTTACAGGCATTACACCACCATTCGTGGGACCTGTATACATATTTGGATACGCTCCGCGATCATAATAACCAGCGATCATTGCTCCGGAAACTGCCGAACAGCCAAAAACCCAACTGAAAGAGGGAAAATCGGGCAATATACCTGTAGGTGGAATAGGCTTGATAGAAGCCACACGTTCAGCTGCATATTCAGGAGGGGGAGCGGGTGGTCCATTTATAATGTACCCTGAAACAGGCGTTCCATCCGATAGGGTTGAATACTGGATCGAGAAATATGGATTGATCACTTCAATGTGGGGCGTCTCGGTCACAGCTGGTTCTGATGCAGGTGTATCCGTGGGAATATCCAATGCGTACGCGTTGCTCCATAATTCACCAGTAATGGTGAATATAAATACTGTCACCACCAATAAAGTAAACAGAATCCTATACTTTACAGCAGCACTTGTGTTCATTTTTTATCCTTAGCATGAGAAAATTGGATGGAAGAATGTGACCCCTGGTCACCTGAAGTTTACAAAACCGGGTTTATAGGACATTAATTTATTATTAATTATACACATGATTATAGTAAAATCCAACTGGTTTCTACTATTCTGGGGAACTTTGCTCAATGATTTTCGCCTCAATGATAGAAAGATTATTTTGGGAGGTAAGGACATGTTCAAATTCACTCAATATCTAACCATTACAGCAGCAGTATGCCTCTTGCTAACCGCCTGTTCGGGATCCGCTCAAGGAATTGCGGGGAAAACCGTGGTAGTCACTCCAGCCATCAAGGGAAATTCGGCAAGCCTGAGTGTGGGAGATACATTAGAAATTCAACTACCAACCATCCCCACAGAAGGGTATGAATGGGTGGCGCAAGATCTCGACACGGCGATCCTGGTTCAGCAAGGTAATGCTGAGTACACGAAGGATACTGATCCAAATTCGGCGGGAGGGATTGTGATGTTACTGTTTAACGCGGTTGGAGCAGGCACAACGAATCTTACGCTGGTATATGTCAACTCATCGTCGAATGAGGCTCCATCTTTGTCTAAGAATTCATTCGGCATGACTGTCGAAGTGAAATAACAGATAGATAGAAGCAAAATAGAAACTTATTCAGCTTAGACATCAGCCAAGGTTACATGCCTGGGGGTGAAGCGTAATTACGTTGAACTATTCTCGTAAATGGTGTAGTTGACCACCAAGAGGTGTTGGGCGTCAAGACGAGAGTATATTAATCTACCCCGTCCTTCCTTGATTCTCACTCCAGGCAGTGGTAATATGAAACCATGTATTTGCGTGGTGGAAAACTGAACATGAAGAAGCGCACCCGGCGCCCTTCAAATCCTATCTGGATTGCTTTCCTGGTACTGGCGATCGTGGCGATGATTTATTTTAACCAAGTGGTCGTCCCGGATATGCCCACATTTTTCTCACCGTCGGCTACACCCACCCGAAGCCAGGAATCATTGGTCAACGAAGCCCAGTCCTACTTTACGCAAGGCAAACTCTCCCAGTCGATATCCTCCTACGAGCAGGCCGTACGGGCAGATCCGCGCAACCCTGCCATCTTCATCGAGCTTGCCCGGACGCAGATTTTCGCCGGGTTGTACCAGGAAGCAGTCACCAACGCCGAGAACGCCCTACTGCTTAACCCGACCAATTCCATGGCTTATGCCATAAAAGCCTCGGCACTGGATTACCTTGGGAATTACGCGGATGCCGAGTTAGCAGTCAATAAAGCCATCGAACTCGACCCGAACAACGCTTCTGCCTACGCCTATTATACTGAGATCCTGCTTGACCAGGGGAATTACGAAGACATCCAGACCGCCATCGATATATCGCAGAAAGCCCAGGCGCTTGACCCCAACGCCCTTGAGACCCACCGGGCGCGCGGCTATGTGCTTTTCAATACCGGTAATTACCCCGAAGCTATTCAGGAATACCAGGCTGCTATCGCCATTAACGACAAACTGTGGGATTTACATTATTCGCTCGGTGCTGTATATAAGATGCAGGGAGAGGCTGACCTGGCCGTCCAGGAAATGCTGACCGGAGTGGCACTCAACCCCACCAACCCCGACATCCTCACCGAGATCTCCCGCACCTATGCTTCCGAAGGGCAGTATGGAAAAGCCATCCAGTACGCTGAACAAGCCCTCAGCCTGGACCCCTCCAGCCCGCGTCTGCACGGCAACCTGGGAGTCATGCTGTACCAGAATGATAATTACAGTAAGGCGGTGGACCAATTGAAGCTGGTGGTAAACGGCGGCACGACTTCTGATGGGGTCATAGTCGAAGGGATGCCACTGGCACCTGGGCGGATTGCCGATGACTATTATTCAATCTATGCCCTATCACTGACTCAGCTAGACCGCTGCGCCGATGCCATCCCGATCATGCAAGTCATCCTCACCAATATCGCCACAGACCAGGTGGCGTATTATAATGCCACCCAGGGGATGGATTACTGCCGTACCTCGTCAGGAACACCATCCGCCGGAGTGACGCCCACACCTTGATATGAGCCAAATCCAGAACGGCAAGACATTCAACCTTCACCCGGTCAAATCACACTCTAATCCATACCGCATCCTGCTTTGGATTGGGTTGATCCTGGGTGCAATCTGGCTGCTACTCTCAGTGAACCGCGGGCAGGTGCAATCTCCTTTCAACCCCACTCCCACTCCCACCCGCAGCCCTCAATCCTACATCCTGGCTGCTCAAGCCTATTTTGCTGCTGGAAAACTGGATGATCCGGCTACAAACCAGGATGCCATCGGAGCTTACCAGCAAGCCCTGCAGGTGGACCCAAATAACGCCCAGGCTTGGGCAGAGCTTGCCCGCATCCAGACCTATTCCTCCAGCACGCTCAGCACTGACCAGGAACGGCTTAACCGGCTGAATGAAGCTCTTGCTTCAGTCGAAAAGGCTGTTGAGCTTGCCCCTGACGACAGTACCGTATTTGCCATCCACGGGTTCGTCCTGGATTGGAACGCCTCATCCAACCTGATCACTCAAGACGAACGCGAAAGTTATCTGGCGCAGGCTGAGACCGCGGCCAACCGCGCTTACCAGCTCGACCCTGAAAATGCCATGGCTCTCGCCTATTATGCTGAAGTGCTGCTGGACCAGCAAAAGTGGGACCAGGCCAAGCAGTATGCCAGCCAGGCAGTGGAGCTGGCTCCTGATTCGATGGATGCCCACCGGGTCTTGGGTACAGTCCTGGAAGCCTGGGGGTACTACCGTGATGCCATCGATGAGTATATCAAAGCCTCCCAGATCACCCCAAACTTGACCTTCCTCTACCTGCGCATTGGCCTCGGCTACCGCCAACTGGCCTATAAACAAACCTCATTGTATAACACCGCCCTGGATTACTTCGAGCAGGCTGCCACCATTAACAAAACACTTGGCATCCAGGATCCCCTGCCCTACATCGCGATTGCCAAGACCTACGCCCAACAGGGTGAATTCTTTATCGCTTCACGCAACGCCGAGAAAGCCCTGTCCTTTGATGCCGCCAATGCCGATACCTACGGGCAACTGGGCATGATCTACGTCCAGGCACGTAATTATGAGACCGCTCTGCCTGCCCTGCGCTGCGCCGTGGATGGTTGTACGGCTGATGAAAATGAGACTGGCAAGCTATTTGTTGAGAATGGCACCCTGACAGAAAGCACTGCCGTTCAACCGCTACCTTTGACCAATTTGAACATCGCCTATTATTACGTGCGTTATGGTTCGGTGCTGGCTTACCTGAGCACGCCCGAGAACGGCTATTGCTCACATTCCCTCGAGCTGATGACCCAGCTGCGTTTGACTTATCCCGACGACCCTGTGCTGATGCAAAACGTGGAAGATAACGAAGCCACCTGCCGCTCGCTGATGGGCACGCCCTCATCGCCCGTCACTTCCTTCCCAACCACCAGGCCTTCGTCGACCACCACACCTTGAGCCAAGCGTCTGGCACCGCCATATACCCTCACCCCCAACCCCTCTCCCCCAATCCCTCCCCCGTTTGCGGGGGAGGGGAATGTTTTCGCTAAAGGGGGATGGGTGGATGATTATTTCCTAAAAAACCAAGGGGGCACCCAGTCTTCGCCTGGGTATCCCCAAACATGGCGGGGATTTATCCGGTCTACGCCCGGATGAATAACCAAAGAACGGTTATTCAATATCAGAGATTTGTTAGAATCATGCTTTCCCTCTTGACGTTCTAAAAATTATTAGGTATCATACAGCATGGTTTAGCACTCAACTCAAACGAGTGCTAAACCGCAATTGGTTAATCAAAACCAAATCATTCCCTTATAGGAGGTGGCTATGTCCATCAATTTCAAACCCTTAGGCAGCCGTGTGGTGGTTGAACCCATCGAACAAGATGATATCACACCCAGTGGCATCGTTCTCCCTGAGACTGCCAAAGAAAAACCCCAAAAAGGCACCGTGTTGGCCGTTGGGCCGGGTGACCGTGACGACGAAGGCAAGCGTGTTGCCATGGACGTCAAAAAAGGTGATGTGGTCTTGTTCGCCAAGTATTCCGGCACCGAGATCAAAGTGGATAGCAAGAAACTGCTCATCCTGCGTGAATCTGACTTGTTAGCAATTGTAGTAGATAAATAAGAATAAAGGAGTAATGAACTATGGCAGCAAAACAACTGCAATTTTCTGAAGAAGCCCGTCGCAAGCTGAGCAAGGGCATGGACGTCCTTGCCACGGCAGTCACGACCACTCTCGGCCCCAAGGGACGCAATGTGGCTCTTGACCGCAAGTTCGGTTCCCCCACCATCACCCATGACGGTGTTACCGTCGCCAAGGAAATCGAGCTGGAAGACCCATTTGAAAATATGGGCGCCCAACTGCTGAAGGAAGCCGCCACCAAAACCAACGACATTGCTGGAGATGGCACCACCACCTCCACCGTGCTGGCGCATGCCATTGTCACTGAGGGCATGAAGAACCTGGCCGCTGGTTTCAACCCGATGCTGCTCAAGCACGGTATTGAAGCCGCCACCAAAGCCGTCGTCAAGCAGATTGGCGAGGATGCCATCGAAGTCACCACCAAAGCTGAGATCGGCAACGTTGCCTCCATCTCCGCCCAGGACCGTGTGATCGGTGAGCTGATCGCCGATGTGATGGACAAGGTTGGTAAAGATGGCGTCATCACCGTAGAAGAATCCAAGGGTCTGGAATTCGAGACTGAGTACGTCGAAGGTATGCAATTCGACCGTGGCTACATCTCGCCCTATTTCATCACCGACCCCGAACACATGGAAGCCTCCGTCGCCGATGCCTACGTCTTGATCTATGATAAGAAAATCTCCGCCGCGGCTGATATCGTGCCCCTGCTGGAGAAATTGGTCCAGATCGGCAAGCGCGAGCTGGTCATCATCGCCGAGGACGTGGACGGTGAAGCACTGGCCACCCTGGTACTCAACAAGATCCGCGGTATGCTGAACGTGGTCGCCATCAAAGCCCCTGGCTTTGGTGATCGCCGCAAGGCAATGATGCAAGATATCGCCACCCTGACCAATGGTCAGGTGATCTCCGAAGAGACCGGCCGCAAGCTGGAAAGCACCACCATCGCAGACCTCGGCCGCGCCGAGAAAGTTGTCATCACCAAGGATGACACGACTGTGGTAGGTGGAAAAGGTGATCCCGCCATGATCAAGGGCCGCATCGACCAGATCCGCGTCGAGATCGACAAGAGCACCAGCGATTACGATAAGGAAAAACTCCAGGAACGTCTGGCCAAATTGTCCGGTGGGGTTGCCATCATCCGTGTAGGCGCCGCCACTGAGACCGAGCTTAAAGAGAAGAAACACCGCGTGGAAGATGCCCTGTCTGCAACCCGTGCTGCCGTCGAAGACGGTATCGTGCCGGGTGGTGGAGTTGCCCTGATCAACGCCATGAAAGCCCTGGAGGGCATAAAGATGGACAACGATGACGCCCAGATCGGTGTCAACATCGTCCGCAAGGCGCTCGAGATCCCGCTGCGCAAGATTGCCGAGAACGCTGGCAAGGATGGCTCCGTGATTTTGGAGAACGTCCGCCGTGCCCAGAAGGAAAAGAAGAACAAGAACATCGGCTTCAATGTGATCAGCGAAGCTTATGTGGACATGATCAAAGACGGTGTCATCGATCCCGCCAAGGTGACGCGTGGTGCGCTCGAGAACGCAGCATCCATCGCCGCCATGATCCTGACCACCGAGGCGCTCATCACCGACGTGCCCGAGAAGGATAAAGCCCCCATGATGCCACCTGGTGGTGGTGGAATGGATTATTAAATCTAAAACGGTGGGTTTTATACCCCCGATTGAAAAGTTTGATAGCAGGGACGGTCAAAAGGCCGTCCCTTTTGCTTATCCAGTAATAATGTACAGTGACAACCGTTGTTTTGTTTATTAAATTCCTGCTCCTATCTTTACGTCCCCACGGCTATGGGTGGGTCGCCCCACTGATGGATTTCTACGATTAACAAGCCTCTTCCTTTTTTCGCATCCCACGGGCCTAGATGGAAATTGTGTACAGCGGGAGTGAAGCGAATCCAAGTCGTGCCATCCCAGTAGCCAAGTGAGAGCTGCTTTCCAGCTGCCTTGGTAAGGTGGGTTTTGTCGTAGCGAATGTGGAACTCGACCGGGTTCGGAAATACCAGCACGCTGCTACCTGGCTGTGAAGCATCCTCCAATTTCAGGTTTATCACAGGTGGTAGGATAGGTGTGAATCCGCCTGGTACCGCTGGCATTGGTGTCGTTGGCATGTCAACCCGCTTGGCAGTGATGCCGGGGTTTGGCTTTGGAAACCTCACATTCACGTCTTCTTTTTTAAAATATTTATGCAAAATAGAACTAGCCATTAGTTGCTCTCCTCTCTATTCATGACCCTTTTCCATATTTTCTTGCCAGCGCTTCTGAATGCGGCAGTGCTCGGGCACCTGCTCCAGGAACGACCGGCGCCACTCAGGTAGGCTGATCTTGCCCGCCCGTGCCATCAGCTCGCGGTAGCCTGCTTCGATGATACACCCCGCAAGCGAGGCCTCACCAACGGTAGTATAGACGTCGGCACACGTCTCGTATGCCAACACAGGAAACTCCATACCAGATCTATCCTGCCGCTGCAGATAATCCCACAACGGAACCACATATCGGCAGGCAGCCTCCAGGTTATTGAATGTCAGCAGGCAGCGTGCAGCCCCTGCCCCGGCGTCGTGGGAATAACCCAATCTGCCAATCTTCCTCAAGCTAGCGGCCGCCTGTTCAAAATCAGCCAGCGCTTCATCGACCTTCCCGACCTGCTCCTTAGCCAGTGCGGCGTAGGTCTGCCCGACAGCCTGGCAAAATGCGTCATTCATCGCCTTAAACTCTGGCATGCATTGCTCCAACTCCCTCAGCGCTGAGTCCGGATCGCTATGCCGTAGGTGCGCCAGGGCAAGGTTGAGCTGGGTATTGACGCGATAACTGCGGTGGCCGATGTCCTGGGCCATATCGATACAGCGCTGGAGCGCAGAAATGGCTTGCTCGGGCATACCCAGCAGGATATAGGTATAACCCAGGTTGGAAAGTCCAACCACCTCGTCTTCGAGGTTGCCGGTGCGGCGATTGATGGCTAACTGCCGGTCGAGCAACTGGGCGGCACGCGCTATGTCGCCCGTCTCAGTGTAGAAATTAGAGATATTGGTCAGGCTGCGCGCCAAGACCAGGTCATCGCCCAATTCCTCTGCACAGGTGAGTGCCAACGCAGACGTTCGGGCAGCAGCTTCCGGGTCACCCAGGCGGATCTCGCTTACCACTTTCAAGCCTAAAATCAGTGCCTCACGCCGGCGGTCTTGGGCACGCCTTGCAGCAACCAGCCCGTGGTTATAAGCATTTAACGCCTGCAAGTACTGTCCCCTCTCTCCCTGGTAAAAACCCTGCCGGTAATAAGCCTCAGCGATAAGATGGTCGTCGCCGATCTTTTCCGCCAGGGTCACCAGCGCTGCGTCGTCAGCCATGCGCCTCTCGGTATCACCGAGGATGCCGAGAACTTCATCCCGCCCGGCAAGTGCCTGCCAGCGGCGTTCCAGGTTGGAAGCTGCCGGTGATGGGCCCAAGTCAGGTGGAAGAAGGGTCAGGGCATGGTCGAAGAATGTGCGAGCTTGGGCTGGGGCACCCTGGTTCCGGGCGCGGGCACCCGCTTGCATATACCAATCGGCAGCCAGGTCTCGCTTGCCTGCCAATTCATAGTGTTCCGCAATAACAGGGGCAAACTCTCCTGTCCGACCACCATTCTGTGTCGCAGAGATCAGCCATGTAGCAGCCTGACCATGATAGGTTTGCCGGTCGGTTTTAAGCAGTGCCTGATAGGCCACATCGCGTAATAGTGCATGATGAAAACGATACTCCTCGGTCCCTGCAAAGGCAGTTGTTTCCTGTAGAAAGATGAACCCTCGCTTGGAAAGCGACGCCAATTCTTCGTCGGTAACAGGTTTTTCACCCCGCACAGCCTGAAGTGCCGAGCGCCAGAACACCCGACCGATGACCGATGCTTGTTGAACGAGCACCCTCTGAGCAATATTCAAGCTGTCTAAACGTGCCTCGAGCAGGGCGATCAAGGTAGTTGGCAGCTCTAAACTCCCCAATCTTTCAGGATCTATCCTCCATGAGCCTCCTTTCGGGCTCTTGTAGAAGCCTTTAGCATCCACAAGTGACTGGATATGCTCTTCGAGATAGAAGGGATTGCCATCAGCGCTTTCCAGGATTCGATCACGAAGTGCCTCGGGTAAATTTTCAACATTTCTCAGGATCTCACTCAGCAATACCTGGCTGGCTTGCCTCGAGAGGGGAGCCAGGGCAAGCTGTTGACTCGTTTTGAGGGGTGGTACCAATGGAACGGACTGGTCAGTATATGGCTCTTCCTTGCCCCAACCCGGAAAGTGCTCGGTTATGGTCGGGCGAGCCAGGCATACCACCAACATCGGTAACTGATTGTACTCGCTTACCAAATGGGTTATATAACTCACGGATGGAGTGTCAGCCCAGTGGAGATCGTCTAGCATGAGGATGATTCCTGATTTACTTGCAGCGGATGCAAAATATTGGGTGAGGTAATGCTGCGCCCGCTCGTTCAGTTGCCTGGGGTCATTCTTCATTCCTTGAAGATATGGACTATCGGAAAAGTCAAAACCGAGCAGCGAACCCACAAAATGGGCTTTCATCTCAGGATCATCTTCGAGATAATGCGAAAGCCCTTCCACCAACTTTTGGCGAGTGACCTGGATCGGATCAGTGGTGAGTAAGCCCAGCCGATAGGAAATCATATCCCGTAGCACCCCAAACGGCACGGTCATCGTTTGGGGTGATGAGCGCACTTTGAAGGCTAAAACCCGGAAGGGTGCGTGGGCTACCCATCGATCAAATTCATATAGCAAACGGCTCTTGCCGACCCCTGCCTCACCGACGACTGTGACAAGCTGGGTCTCCCGGTTCTGGATAGCATGGGTCAAGGTTGCTTTGAGCAGCGTCAGCTCAGTATCGCGCCCAATCAACCTGGTCTCAATGCCTTCCACACCGCGTGAAAAAGTTCGAAAGGTGCGCGGCCGAGCCGACAACACCCGATATATCTCTATGGGTTGGGGAAAGCCCTTCACTTCAACGGGAGGCAGTGCCTCAAATTCGAATGCGCCACGAACATGCTGGTGGGTGAACTGCGATATAAACAAAGTACCCGGTAAGGCTGCCTGTTCCATGCGTGCTGCCAGACTGACCGTGAGGCCCATAACCGGCGATTCAGCTTCGGAGAATCTGCCCGCAACCACCCGCCCTGTGTTGATGCCTATCCGAACGCTAAAACCCGGAAACTTAAATCGATGCTCCAACTCATCAGCACAGAGGTGGGATTCTGTAAGGATCGCCAAACCGGCGCGGACAGCCTGGCGAGCATCGTTTTCGTGGATCCTGGCGAGACCAAACACAGCCACAAATCCATCACCCATGTACTCTGTTACCAGACCACCATAGGCTTTGATAGGCGCTGAAAGGCGTTTGAGAACACCGCCAATCACCTCCTGCACTTCCTCTGGCTCTAGCCCCTGGCTCAACATTGTCGAGTTGACAATGTCAAGGAAGAATACTGTCACAAGGCGACGAAGCCGGCTGGCTGGCTGATGTTGTTCCAGGTCAGCCAACTTTTCATACAGCGGCGCTAACGCAGCATTAACCACTCGCTCACCCAATGCCGGTCGTTGGGCCTCTAAAGCTGTGATCGCCTGCAAGAGCTCATCGATCTCTTGCATGGCACGCTCCATGGATAGATAATAAGATGTGCGGGATTTTCAGAGTAGGGAACCTATGCGCTTTCATAGATCCAATTCTGTATCTATTGATAATCCTGTTCGATGTTGCCATTTGATTAAGCTGGTAATCAACTAGTTTGTCCATCAGTTACACGGTTTATCTATTAATCAATATCTTCAATGATGGCTATGACGGTAAATCGATCCCCAAAAAAAAGTCAATATTTAGTTTAGCACAAGTTGAGATTTTTGCGAGATAGAATTATTATATTATGAAGAATGCGCCGGTGGCTAAAACCCCCTGCACAGAGTGATTAACGTCATCGTCGAGTCGATCAGACTGCATTAGGGATTCCACCGCAGAGACCGCTGAGAACGCGGAGAATACATTTTCACCACTGAACACAGAGCACCGAGAACGCGGAGAAGGGATTTAATAAAAAGATAACTGCGACGGTCGCCAAAATAATCCTGGCAGGTCTGGGTGGCAAGTTCAGTGAATAAAATATCATTTTGTAGGGACGGGCAGGTGCCACCTTCTTTGGTGGCGCGTGACCCGCCCGTTCTTTCACCGGGATGGTCAATCCCGGTTTTCTTCCCCGCTTAAGAATCACCTCCATAAAGTCCTTCGGTCTTCGCAGCCATGATAAAGTCGTTCAGGTGCAGACCTTTAATACTGTGGGTCCACCAGGTGACGGTCACTTTCCCCCATTCAGTCAGAATGGCGGGATGGTGGTCTT
>Ga0315276_10004271_pt1 | contig 13126 bp, 21 predicted proteins | sample YL17G05_0_MG_FD_204542 | JGI IMG/M metagenome (GOLD analysis project Ga0315276, IMG submission 204542) | Sediment microbial communities from Yellowstone Lake, YNP, Wyoming, USA - YL17G05_0 | ecosystem: Environmental > Aquatic > Freshwater > Lake > Sediment | place: USA: Wyoming | collected... | reverse complement strand
CTGTACCTAACCTGGTGACGATCCGTCCTGCAGATGCAACCGAGACGGTAGAGGCCTGGAAAGTTGCCCTCGAGCGTCGCCACGCTCCAACGGCTCTGGTACTCAGCCGCCAGAACCTGCCAGTGCTCGACCGCACCGTACTGGCCCCGGTCAGTGGCCTGCAGAGGGGAGGCTATGTACTGTGGGAAGCAAAAGCGCCGCCGGACGTTATACTTATCGGGACGGGTTCCGAGGTTCACATAGCACTGGAGGCTGGCAAATTGTTGCAGGACAAGGGTATCGGAGCACGTGTTGTCTCCTTGCCTTCGTGGGAGCTATTCGACGGGCAGCCATGGGAATACCGTGACGAAGTCCTGCCCCGCAACATACGCGCCCGGGTCTCTATAGAGGCGGCTACGCTGCTGGGTTGGGAGAGGTATGTGGGTCTCGAAGGCACTGCCATCGGCGTACCTCATTTTGGCGCTTCAGCCCCAGGCAAAGTAATTTACGAGCAGTTCGAGCTCACTGCACAACGTGTAGCAGAGGAGGCATCAAAACTTCTTCATGGAGAGCGTCATGAGACGCTTTGAAGTAGCGCCTATGGCAGAACCTGGAACAGTTTGGCTGCCAAGACAGAAAACAGGAATCCGATAACGCAAATCCACAACTTCAAATTTTAGAAGTTGTTTGTTGCTCTCTTTTAAACCCCCTGTATCCCCCAATCTTGGGGGAATTTTAAGACTGGGGGACACCCCCAGTCCCCCAGCATCCGCCTGAGGCGGACTGCGCCTCATTTTCAGCAGTCTCTATACATCTATTTCTCCTCCTGGAGGTATTCCTTGGCAAGGTCGATATACAATTGTTTACCCCAGTCCTAGAACTTCTTATCTTTATCTTCTACGTTTCTTACCACCTTGGCTGGGTTGCCCCTGGCAACTATTCCCGGTGGAATTTTCTGTCCCATTTTCACAGTGGAACCTTCAGCGATAATCGATTCTTCACCAACTTCAGCACATATACTGAGCACTGAGCCCATGCCAATAACAGCCATGTCACCGATATGGCTAGAATGAACCACTGCTCCATGCCCGATTGTCACCTTCTTGCCTACGCGGCACGTTTCTCCAGGAGGAGCGTGCATAATCACTCCCTCTTCAACAGCAGTGCCGCTGTCTATTTCTATACATCCATAGTCACCCCGCAATATGGCTCCGTGACCGATATAGCAATTGTCACCAATACGCACATCACCTATCAGTATCGCGTATTCGCTTACGTAAGTGTCTTTGCCTATCTGTGGCTGCCTGTTTCTGAAACTACGCATCATTTACCTTCTCCCATTGAGAAATAGTAGTAACGCACTCGTCATAGAAATTAAGGCTGTCACCTTCTGTATTTCCCCTCAATGTGCCCGGTAGGCTCGCTTCCATAGCTGGTTCTTAAAGACCAGGTAGTCTCTTATAGCTGCTCTTAATGTATCTGATGCTAATAGAGCACAATGCTGGCTCTCCTCTGGCAAACCTCCTAAAGCATTCAGGACATCGTGTTGGGTAATCTTGAATGCATCAGATACGTTCTTACCTTTGGCCAGTTCAGTCACCATGCTTCCAGCGGCTATCGTTGTCGCACAGCCATCCGTAAAGAAAGTGGCGTTTAGAATCTTATCGTTTCTAACCCTTATGCATATCTCCATGGTATCGCTGCAAGAACCGACTACGCTGGCGAAACCATCGGCATCAGGGATCTGCCCCAGGTTTCTGGGGTGCTGGGCATGGTCAATAACAATCTCGGTGTATATTGCCCGTAGATTCACTTGTGGTTTTTCTGACTCGCTCTCTGTCCCGGAGTACATGCCCCATCCCCTATCTATTTTACTTTTCCCGATACAGCTTTAAGAAAAGACTCAGCAAAGCCGTTGAGCAGTTCGGAGTCGTAGCGTTCTATATTACCCTCATCACAAAGGCGAGCCAACTCGGGGTCTATAGGCAGTTGCATCAAAAGGGGAGCATCAGCCGTCTTCGCCATCTCCTGCGCCTTGCTCTTGCCGAAAAGCTCTATCTTTTTACCGCTGTCGGGCAGCAGGAAGTAGCTCATATTCTCCACCACCCCTATTATGGATATGTTCATCTTCTGTGCCATCTGCACTGCCTTTCTCACCACCATAGCCGCCAGTTCCTGTGGGCTGAACACAATGACTACCCCTGAGAGAGGCAGAGATTGCATAACGGTCAGCGGAGCATCTGCCGTTCCCGGCGGCAAATCGACCAGCAAATAATCGAGCTTTCCCCAGAGCACATCCTCCCAGAATTGAGTGATGGTTTTCCCTATGAGGGGCCCGCGCCAGATAACAGCGTCATCCTCATTGTCGAGAAGCAGGTTGATAGACATTATTCCTATGCCCAGATGGGACAGAGGAGGCAAAATTCCGGTTTCGCTGCCAGCGGGGCGTCCGCTGATGCCGAACATGCGGGGTATGCTGGGTCCGGTGATGTCGGCGTCTAGAATGCCCACCTCGTAGCCGCGGCGCGCCAAGGAAATAGCGATGAGGCTGGTTACCAGGGACTTGCCCACACCACCTTTGCCGCTCATAATGGCAACTACGTGCTTGACCTCATTGAGTTCTTTCGGTTTCGAGTCAACGAAATCAATCTTCACCTGTTTTATTTTGGGAAGCCCTTTGACGACATCGCTTGCCTTGGCTTTTATCCACTCCTGTGTGGCTGGACTCAGGGCCGCCGAAGCGAGGGAGATATCCACCTTGCCATCCGAAAACGCTATATTCTTAACGAGGTTGAGCTTGACCAGGCTCCTCATTGCGCCTGGTACGAGCACATCCTCGAGTTTCTCTCTTATTTTTTCTTCGACTGACATAATCTACCTTCCTCCTTGCCAACTTAGTCATTCTGTCTAATGGTCACATGCATTAGGTCCTGTTTCCAGTGTTCCTTGTATATTAAGACAGAACGAGTTGCTCAGGTTTCTCCTCAACAGCACCCAAAATGACTTCTATGCCGTTCTCCTTAAATAACATTTGTGCGCTAGAACCCATACCGCCGGCTATGACTGCGGAAACGCCTTCATTAGCCAGCCATGGCGGGAGTAAACCAGGTTGATGCTCCGGCGAAGCTATAAGTTTCTTGCCCACTATCGTTCTTGTTGCCTCGTCAACATCTATTATGGCAAACTCCTCACAGTGACCAAAATGCGGGGCTAACCTACCATTACTGACAGGTATAGCGTATCTCATATTATCTCTCCTCCCTTTTTATTTTATTCCCTTGCTGCAATTCAGCCCATGCAAGCTCTTATTATAAAATAAAGACAACGTTTCTCGACAGCATACTATAATAGAAACGAGAGCACTAATTCGTATTAGTGTAATCTCTCCGTTAAATTGGGCAGCTTTCCTTTCATATATTTAAATACAGCCTGATATACATTCTTGACGTCTGTAACGATGGGTTCGATGTGATATTTTTTCATGGCCTCGTAGGCACCCCAGCCCATTCCCCCTGCTATGAGAATCTGACAATCCGATATGGTATCAGCCATATCGGCGTGCCTGCTCTGAGCACCTGCGTCGAACCCATGCCGCTCTCCCGGAGCCATCTTATGAGGCTCATCGGCAGCAAAGGTGTGATGCCCGGTTTTAGGCCTCTTCTCCTTATCTACAATGACACCATTCTCCACCGTGAGCACTACATAGTATGGGGCTCTTCCGAAGTGCTCACTTATGTTGAACCCGTCATCGGATGCAGCGGCAATCTTCACAGTGTAATCCTCCTGTTTGTTTAGTCTATCTTTATCTCATATCTGGGCTTGTCTTCCCCCAGATGTATTACAATTTTGACATTCTTTCCCTCCGCAAGGTACTTTTCAGATTCATCACGTAGCTTCTGCAGCTCAGGAGATGTGAGTAAGGTTATCATAGCCTCATAAGTCTTTTCGAGTTCTCTATTTTGCCCTTCGCCTTTAAGAAGTTCCCAGAGACAATTGCGAGATTCTTGCTCGGCAAGACATTTGATACATCTCCCTGATACCTCTTTGGTCGAGTATCTGGGCTGAAGCTCTAGGTCATCCATGTCTCTTGTCCCTCCGACAGCCGTCGTCTGAGGAGCATGGTGGCTTGTCGCAGCGCTCTGTCCTGCCGCAGCAAGTACTGCCGTGCGATGGCGAATTAGCCTTCAACATGTATGAAGCAGAGACGAGTCTCTCTAGGTTTTGGCTGCCACAACTCGGACAATTTGCTTCTCCGTCAAAACTATGAAGAAAGATATCCGATACCTCTCCGCATTCTCGGCATTTGTAGCTATGAATAGGCATGGACTCAGTTCCTTTCTATTGGTTTGCTCTCACAACCTTGCTTAGAGTCTGCCAGAGCGATCGTATTTCTTGCGATGCTCCGTTGTCTATATATTCAACCAGAGGGACGCCTTCTGCTATAGATTCAGAAACCTTGGGTTCGTAAGGGATTTTGGAGATCACTTCTATCCCTTGATTTTGGCAGGACTTTTCAATGATTCGGGTATTTTCTTCATTAATGTCGTACTTATTAATGCAGACCAAGGCTAGTACACCAAAATGACGGCACACGCCAACCACTCGCTCCAAATCGTGGATTCCTGAGAGAGTTGGTTCTGTTACCAGCAGGGCTAGGTCTGCACCGGATAGAGAGGAGATCACTGGACAACCGATACCAGGAGGGCCGTCGGTGATGATGTACTCAAGCCCTTCCTTTTGACCAATTGACCTGGCATTCTGCCTGACTACATTCACCAGCTTGCCTGAATTCTCCTGAGCAATCCCCAGCCTGGCGTGAACCAGAGGCCCGTATTTGGTTTCGGCGATGTACCAGTGCCCTGCCAGGTTCTCTTCCATGGTTATGGCATTTTCCGGGCAAACTTGGGCGCAAAATCCACACCCCTCGCATGCGGTTGCGTCAACTTCTAAGCCCTTTATCGCCTCAAAGCGGCAGACCTCTTCGCAAAGGCAACAACGGGTACAGCGGTTTTCATCGATAACGGCTGTCTGCCCACTTCTGAACTCGTGGGTTTCTTTTATCTTCGGTTTGAGAAGCAGGTGCAGGTCAGCAGCGTCCACATCGCAGTCGCACAGCACCTTGTTTTTGGCAAGTGCTGCAAACGAGGCTACAATAGTGGTCTTGCCCGTGCCACCTTTTCCGCTCAGCACTACAATCTCTTTCATGTTCTTACCTGTCTATGTTCAGCTACAATCTCCTCGATAATGTGAAAGAGCTCCAGGAACTTACCGCGCCACTCAGGCATGCCTTGTACCAGCGTTGCACCTCTTGAATAAAGTCTCGCGATTCCCATATCCAGAGGAATCCTCATAAGTAAAGGTATATCTTTCTCTAAGCAATATTCCTCTATCCTGTTGTATGTGCCACCCGCGCGGTTTAGCACTATACCGCAGGATATGCCCAATACCTTCACTGTATCAACAGCAAGAGACAGGTCGTGCAGCCCAAAGGGAGTGGGCTCGGTCACCAGCAAACAGAAGTCGCTGTCCCTTACCGCCTCCACAACCGGACACGATGTGCCGGGTGAGACATCAATGATCACAGTCTTTGTGGGGTCGATGTGGCGCTTCACCTCTCGAATGACTGGCGTAGCCATAGCCTCGCCTATGGTGAGCTTCCCCTGCACGAATTCGATTTCACCGGCGCAACCCAGTTCGACTACTCCCATCTCCCTGCCCTCCTCGGAAATTGCTTTAGCAGGACAGAGGTAGGAGCAGGCTCCACAGCCATGGCATAGCTCTGGAAATATAAGCACCAGCTTCTTAACCACGGCCAGGGCATGGTAGGCGCAGACCTTAGCGCATTCGCCGCAGTAGGTGCACTTTGCCTTGTCTATCTTAGGGACGGGAATGCATACAGGCTTGCTCTGAACAATCGTAGGCCGAAGAAGCACGTGTACATTAGGCTCCTCAACATCGCAGTCCAGAATCTGCACCTGCTTTCCCAATGACAGGGCAAGGCTGGTAGCTACCAGGGTTTTCCCCGTGCCTCCCTTACCACTGGCGATGGAAATAATCATATCTTATGTACCCTCAATTAGACTTGAACAATAAGCACTCTCTGGGCTTCGCTTTGGAATTCTTTAATGGCAAGTCCTTTATTCACAAAATAATCCTTTGCTTCATCTAAGCGATGCTCAAAATAATCGTGTTTTCGTCCTTCATGCATATGGCACATATTGATAATCTCAAACCCTTTTTCGCTGAAATCACTTAAGGCAACCTTTCCATTAGGCCGCAACAAACGGACAGTCTCATCTAAAACCGCAAATGGTTTTTCAAGGTGATGAAACACGTTAATAGAAAATATCATATCAAAGCTTTGGTCCGGAAAGTTCAAATGTTGCGCATTCCCTATTTTAAAAACCACCTGCTTTCCCAGCCCAAAATATTGCATATTGAGCTTCGCAATTTCCTGCTCCTCTTCGGATATGTCTATACTGATAAAACTGAAACCGAGTTTTGCTAAAGCAAGCGTAAAATGCCCCTTACCTGTCCCAATCTCTAAGATTTCCCCTGAAAAAGGTAAGGACTTATCGATGACAAAATCCCTTTCTTTTTCCAAATCGTAACCAAAGCTTCGGTAAAAATTAACTCTCGTTAAATACCTTTCGTGATTCTCAAAAACTGCCTTCTCCAAGTCGCCTCCGTGCCTGCACCTGGCCGTGTTTCACTCCTCATACCACGTCCGTCGCCATTGCCCATGCCATCTTTACTTCTGGCTATCGATTTACAATCATCACCTTGCCATTTTGGTGCCGCATTTTGGGCAATTTATGTCAGAGCAGGGAGTTCCAGCGCTGTGCGGCACCGTCGCTCCGCATTTAGGACAGACGCAGTTCCCTCCGGGCCCTGCTCCCGGGCGATTTCTGCCACGGCCTGTACCCCGGCCTATACCTCGACCGGTCCCCATTCCACCGCCACCGGGCGGTCCGGTTCTATCTCCACCAGGCATAATGCACCTCCTTATTTTGTTCCGCCCATGCCGTGATGAGCTTTAACACTGGGTTGAGAAGAGGCCTTCAACCTTCCCGCTTTGAAATCCTCGGCAGCCTGCTTAACTTTTCCGGAGACGTCGGTTATTACCTGAATCCCGGCGGCCTCAAACCCCTGATGCGCGTTCGGGCCGCAGTTGCCGGTCAGCACTGCCTTGACGCCTTTATCCACTATTCCCTGAGCCGCTGATATACCCGCGCCACCTCCCGCCATCATGCTGGCGTTCTCGATAAACTCGAACTCCATGGTGGCCGGGTCGCCTACTGCGAAGTATTGACACCTGCCAAAGCGAGGGTCGACAGAGGCGCTAAAATCCTTTCCTTCCGAACTGATACAAATCTTCACGTTCACTCCTCCTTAATGACAACTGCCGCCGTCGCCATGCTCCTTACAAACATCCAACCCACCCAAGGTGTTGTTCATAAAATCATCTAAAGCGGCCTGCACTTTGCCGGAATAACCAAATATCTGCACCCCTGCGCTGGTAAATTTCTGCTGGGCGCCCATTCCCATTCCACCGGCTATGACATGCGTCACCTTGTGTTTGAGAAGCTCATCAACCGCAATACACCCGCCTCCTCCATGAACTGCGGTATTAGGAACGATCCTGGTTTCGGTGATCTTTTTCTTGTCCTTGTCAATGTCCACAAGGAAGAAAAACGCGCACTGCCCAAAATGTGCGCAAACATTACCCTGGATACCTTTTTCATCTTCTAGTACTACTCCAACTCTCATCGGGACTAACCTCACTTTCTTTTTATAAATCATGCGTTGTTATTTCTGGTCTGATTCATGAGTACCTTCCATGTCATGAATACGCGCTTCGATATCCTCAAGCTGCTGTTTCAGAAAATCGGCCTGATCCTTGAGCATAATTGCTTCATCATCTTTAGATCTTCCCCAGATGGGAAAGCTTGTGGCGGGCCAACAGTTTCTAAAGCCGCGTCCTCCGCCTCTACCGTAAAAAACACGCCTCCCAAACGACCGATTTCCTGCGCCATTGAAAGCTACAGCGCAATGGCCCATCCCTCCTCCTGTCATGGGGCCCATGCCCCTCGGTCCTGTTCCATCAAATCCTGGCATTTTAGGCCTCCTTTAAATAATTTGTATCAGTCGATTGTTAGCCCCAGCAGCGCTGCGGCAAATCAATAACATCAGCCTGTGCATCTCCTAATATTTGTTTTATCATGCTTTTTATTATCCCTCCCTTGCCGCTGGCGACGGATATTATCATCCTATTCTCTCACCATTTTCGTGCCGCATTGAGGGCAGTTTACGTTATAACATGGGACACCCCTTTGATGAGGCGCCTTGGTTCCGCAACTGGGACAAACACAGTTGCCGCCGGGCCCTGCTCCCGGGCGATTGCCGCCCATCCTCCCAGCACCTTTGACTCCTTTGGCAATACCTCTTCCCGTTCCCGAACCGCTGCCCCAAGGGGGCCCCGTTCCATCTCCTCTAGGCATTGCCACAACCTCCTCATTGAAATTCGCCCTCTTTCTTATTCCAGGGTTATCTGTGTGCCTGCATTATTTAAGAAAAAGATATCTTTGAACTCCTTAGCCAGAGCAGCGGAGGCATTAAAACCGGTGCAATGGGACACCCCAAGCCTTTGTAGCCCAAGCCCCTTTAGCTCGTTAGCAGTCTTTTCAATGCGCTCCGGCGAAGCCACCATGAGATGCGTGCCCCCGATTATAGTGTGTATGTATTCCCCTCCTGTGAGCTTCTGGACTTGTCTGACGGTGTTGATAATGCCGCGGTGAGCGCATCCGGTAATCAGAACCAAACCCTCAATTGTCTTTACCACCAGAGCTAGGTCATCCGCTAGCGGGTCGGGTATCATCTTATTGCCCTCCTTCACGCAAAGCCTGTCATCAATCGTCTCGTACCCTGTGGTCAGCTCAATCTCGCCGGTGGTTTTTATGTCATCGCTTATCTTGAAGGGCTTTTTCGTGAGATTGAATGATGCTCCAAGACTTTCAAGGTCTTCCTTCATATAAGGTATCCCCGCATAGCGGCTCATTTCACCATAGACAACGTATTTAGATATCCATATATCCGGATGTGCTATAACCTGCACCTGCTTTCTCACCCGCCTCAGCACGTCGCGCAACCCCCCTGTATGGTCTCCGTGGGCATGGCTGAGCACAATGACATCGATTGTGGAGAAGTCAATTCCCATGAGGTCAGCGTTGTACACCGCCGAGGTGCTCAAACCTGTATCGAGCAGCACTTTGGCGGTCTCCGTTTCCACCAGGATGCTCAGGCCCCACTCGCCGAGGAAACCAAGCTGGGCAGTGTTCTCGCTGAGGGTGGTGATACGCACGGCCACTTGTCACCTCCAATAGTGTTTCTAGGGTTCGGCTCTTTTCTCAAGCTGGTTGAGACGGAACATAACCTCACTCAATTGCTGCCTGAGCATCTGAGATTGGGATTTTAGCTGGCCCAGCTCTTGCTCAACGTTAGTAGTCCCTGACTCTTTAGCGGCCCCTGCGCCTTTGCTCATTCCGCGGCCCATTCCGGAGTGAGAGCCGACGCTGGGCTTTGATGTTGTCTTAAATTCACCTGATTTGTATTGTTCAATGGCCTTTCGTATGTTGCCAGAGACACCTGTTACAACCTGGATGCCTGCCGCCTCAAGAGTTCGATAGGCATTGGGGCCACAGTCGCCAGTAAGCACTATTTGCACTCCTTTACGGGCTACCGTCTGCGCGCTGGCTATTCCCGCTCCGCCGGAGGCCATTAAATTAGCATTCTCAATAGCTTCGAATTCCATGTTATCCGGGTCAATCAGGACAAAGTACCGACATCTGCCAAAACGAGGGTCCACCTCAGCATCCAGGCTGGGAGCGGTTGCTGAAATTGCGATTTTCAAGGTATACCTCCTCGGCTGGGGCAGGCTTGGGGAACATGAAAGCCTGCCATAGCATTACTGCATGTTTCGTTACTACTTCTGTTCTTTCTCCAGTTCTTTTATCCTGGCTTCGATTTCATCGAGTTGGGCCTTTATGGCGTTGGTCTCCTCTCTGAGGAAATCCACCTCCTGCTTCGGGCTCATCTGTGGGGGGTAGGGAGTGGTGCCAAGGTATCCTGCCCCTGAGTTGAAAGGCAATGCCCCAAGCCCCGCATATGAAGGCATTGCCCACCAACGCCTGGGTAGCAAGGTATAGAAGCGGCAGAAGGGATAGAGATTGCCACGGCCCATTTCTGTTCCTCTACCCATACCGAGACCTCTGCCCATCCCCATACCACGACCCAGGCCCATGCTGCCCCATCTGAACCAACCTCTTGCGAACGGCATCTCACTTACCTCCTTTCCGCTTGTTTAATAGATTCCTCTTGTTACTTCTTCATGGTAAGCAGGCGCACTCCTTTCATCTGGCGGAAGGTAGCGCCCTGGCTGACGTATCGTAAAACTGTTTCTATATCAACAACTTTGGTACCTGAAATAACATCTACTCCATAATCAAAGAGTATTGGTGAAAGCAGGGTGCTGGGTCCTAAAACAATGACGAAAGCCTTTGGTTCACAGAGCGTGAGCAGGTCTTCTATAGTGTGATTGACGAAGGCACTGCCTGTGATAGCCACCACATCGGCTTTAGGAATGATATTTTGTGCCTCGCTTTCCCCCAGGTCGCTCTCTCTGGGGTGCTTCTCTATTACCCAGAGTTCTTTTGTTGTTTCGCGAAGCTTTTTAACAAAGGGGAAATGTCCCACAATTGCTACCCTTTTATCACGGCCTTTTTCCTGTATAAGGTCAGCAGCATTGAGGTCAATGCACCGAGTCTCCTCTATCTCAAGGAGAGAGTTTATTGTTGCGATACCTATTGCTGCTTCCAACTCGCTATCCGAATGAGCCATCCGGGCCATCCCGAGTGCGGATTTTCCCATCAGGTGTCCCGCATCTTTCACCGGGGCGGGGAAATCACTGCGATGATGGTCAGGCGCGTGCGGCGTTGATGCAAGCCCACAGTTACGGGTCAGCACGGCTGTCCAGAAGGGTCCCAATCGTATGTCTTTTAACGTGGCTTGATAATCAAGCACGGTGAGTAAATCGTTTATGATTTTCAGACTCAAGATTACCAGTCCTTCCTGCCCCGGCGGCATCTACCCCGCCCCATCATGCCAAAGCCGAATCCGGCCACTGGTTGTATTTCAGGACTCTGACACTCTGGGCATGAAGAGGGAGCACCCGCTACCATCTCCTCAAATGGCACATCCCATTCGTGCCCCTGATTCATGCATCTGAAGCGGCGCATCGCCATCTCAAAGTTGCCTCCCTCGATCCGAATCGCCTTGCCATTGAGCAGAGCATCAGCTAACTTCCTTCGAGCCGATTCCAGCACTCTATGGAAGGTGGGCCGCGAAATTCTCATTCTTTGAGCGCACTCTTCTTGCTCGAGGCCTTCTAAATCCTTCAGGCGGATTGCCTCCACTTCCTCGACTGTAAGATTAACCTCCTCCAGAGAATAAAGGGGGATTCCTGCCGGCTTGAAATGTGTTACCGAAGGAATGGAATCAACTCGGCGCCACTTAATAGGTCTAGGCATCGGATTTTACCTGATTTTGAATTATAGTTATGAACCTATGTCCATAACTACTATATCATTGATAAATCAACCTGTCAAGGGTAGAATACTCGAAGTGTCGCCTGACTGACCACTGTGAAATTCCTTTAACATAGTGATGAAAGGGTCTGATAGCTGATGACGAATGTAGAGAAGTTCGAGGCCGGAAAAGACCGTGTAAGAGCGCGCCTCCTTAAATTCACAAGGAAGGCGTTTCAGTTGCTTCCCAGGCTGGAAAACCCTTCTATTCTGGATGTGGGCTGTGGCTCTGGCGTTTCCACCATGGAACTGGCTAAATTATGTGATTGCCGTATAGTAGCCATGGATATCGATGAACATGCTCTTGATAGACTTGATGCGAAGATAAAAAAGGCGGGGCTTTCGCACCGTATGAGAACTCTTAAGCGCTCGATGCTGGATATGGATTTCCCGGAGCAGAGCTTCGATATAATCTGGTCCGAGGGCTCGATATATGTAGTTGGCTTCGAAAAAGGGCTCCGCGAGTGGTCACGGTTCCTCAAGCCGAAAGGCTTCCTCATGGTGCATGATGAAACAGGAACCATAGATGAGAAACTGAAACTGATAGCATCGTGTGGATATGATTTAATCGACTACTTCATATTAGACCAGGATGTCTGGTGGAACGAGTACTGCGTTCCTCTGCAGAAGCTGATTGATGAAATGCGACCCCGCTACGCTGGTGACTCCAAGACGCTTGTCCTAATCAACCAGAACCAGCGTGAGATCGATATGTTTAAAGTAACTCCGGAAAAGTACCACTCGACGTGTTTCATCATGAGAAAAAGATAGCAAATGGAGCCCTGAGCAAGGAAAACGGGCCCCATCATTCCCCCCAAACGCCCTCACCACATAAGTCGTCAGCGTTAATGGGACACCTTGAAGATATAATGTCATATACTCTGGGCTATCAGCTATTTCTGAAGGCCTTATTGTACCACTTCCTCTGACTACGTGGACACCTGCGTTGTCACTTGACTGCGCTCATACTAGCCCAGCTATTTGAAAGACTATGATGGCGAACGACACCGAGAGTACTAGTTGCAAGCCTATAGAAAAGGCCACCCAGCGCCAGCCTCCAGTTTCGTGGCGAATAGCTGACACTGTGGCAACACAAGGCACGAAAAGAACCTGCGCCACGAGGAAGGCTATAGCTGCAGCGGGCGTGAGCATCCCCTTCAGAGCTTGACTCAGCCCGGCGCTTTCCCTGCCTAGCAATACGCCAAGGGTTGCTATTGTGTTCTCCTTGGCTACGAAGCTTGTCAATAGAGCTACCATGAGCTGCCAGTTCAGCCCCATAAGCTTGCCAAGCGGCTCAATCCCTCTGCCAATGTGGCCAAGTATGCTCCCTTCGATATTGCCTGAGGGGAAATAGGATAGGACCCAGATGATGATTGAGACGATCAGTATGATTGTTCCAGCGCGTTTGATGAATGCTATGGTCCGCTGCCATGAGACAAGTCCGATAGTTCGCGGATTAGGCTCGTGGTAGAGCGGCAGTTCCATCATCAGAACGGCCCTCTCGC
>Ga0315276_10004270_pt1 | contig 13127 bp, 10 predicted proteins | sample YL17G05_0_MG_FD_204542 | JGI IMG/M metagenome (GOLD analysis project Ga0315276, IMG submission 204542) | Sediment microbial communities from Yellowstone Lake, YNP, Wyoming, USA - YL17G05_0 | ecosystem: Environmental > Aquatic > Freshwater > Lake > Sediment | place: USA: Wyoming | collected... | reverse complement strand
CGCAAAGCGACCGAGCTCGTGAGCGGGAAGTGTGCTTGCCCGTGCGTAGCGAACAGTCGCTCCGGGATCACGAAAAGGCGCTGAAAGCGCCGTTTTGTTGGAAATTCATAAAGTTCATAAAGTCACAATAAAGCCAGTCACCAAAACAACAAGACACAAAGACAATAAGACAACAAGACAACAAGACAACCCATTCTACTCTCTGATTATCTCTATCATTTCCGTGATTGCTTCAGCGTCGAAAATATCCTTCACAGGCGATAAACCAGCAATAGCCCTGGCAGTATTAAGGTCTTCCTCCGTGATAAAATCTTTGCCGATATAGATCTGATAAAGGATCGCGGACTTAAGTGTATTGGCCTTTATTCTGAATGTGTGCGGACTAAGACGTGCAGGAAAGCAATGGACATATCTTTGCTCATGATCATAATATTTAAGTATCCATTTCGATCCATCTGAAAGCGGAATAGTTTTGAATGAATTAATCTCTTTTCCTGACCAGATAATAAATGAATTCCTTTTTATCAGTTTTTTTGTTTTCAGGAAAGAGAGTATCTCTTCACATATTTTGTCAGGAGCAAGGACACCGGAGTAGACATCCATTACAGAGCCTCCGAGATGTTTAAGATCTTTTGCTGCTGCGTGGTTATTTCTCTCAATATTATAACCGATAAACTCTCTGATGTATCTAAGATGATGCTTCAGCGGATTGAAGAGAAGAGGAACTGGTATCAAACTTACCGGATACATAGGTAAGCGGCATTGTCTTAAGCAAGTTATGAAAAAAAAATGGAATTGGGATCGGAGATAAAAGGAGAGAGGGGAGATCAGAAAAAAATGGGAGAAGAGAAATTTTTCATTCCATATTTTGTTTTTCCCTGTATTCGCTGATAAACCTTATCATCTGGCTCCGGCTGTTTACCCCAAGCTTGCGATAAGTATTGTATATATGGTTCTTTACGGTATTGAATGAGATATTGAGCAACTCTTCAATCTCCTTATTGCTCTTACCTTCTATTATCAGCCGTATTATTTCTGATTCCCTTTCGGATATATTAAGATCCGCAACCACCCTGTCGAATTTTTCGGAGCTGGTAGAATAAGATCCGGGGTTGGTCTGGTGCTTAATAAAGAAGAACTTTAACCAGATAAACGGACATATATTGATAATGGCAAAGATTATCGGATCGAAGTTATCAATATTGATCTTCAGGAAATAATAACAAAGATTTGAAAAGAGAAAGGGTATATATCCTGCTGAAATTATTATGGCAAATGAGGATAGCTGACTTATTTTATACCCTTCATCAGCCCGTCGGCTGAAGAAATATAAATCAATCAGGACAGAAAATATTATTGTTATCATCGAGAATATCCATATCATATGGACAATGTAGATCCATTCCTCGATAGATTTCAGAAAATATGCAGTTGCACCAATAATAGAACCGGCGGCATACAACGAAAAAAGAATGATAAAAAAGCTGATAACGAACCTGGATTTAACACTATTCCTTAGGCTCACAGCTGTCAGGTACAGGAAGTAGATTATACTGAATTCTGCCAGGGAGATCATCAGATAAAAAGAGACTGCCAGGATAGCAGAAAAGCTGCTAAAACTTGACCCGAAGATATTATAAAGCGTGTACTTATAGCTGAAGTCAATAAAAATAAACAGGTTGAATGAGAGCAGATAAAGGACCAGATACCATAATGCCTTATTATTGAATTTCCGTTTTAGCGTATTGGTATAAAATATCACCAGTGTTCCAATAATCAGGTTAGTTACAAGGAAGAGTATCTGGATATGTTTCATCGGAATTTTATTGATGTTGTAATGCGTTGATGTTTAGTAGTATAGAATTCAATAGTAATATTTTACCAGTATCAAAAATGGTAAAAAAATCCCATTTTATGCTATCCTGAGCGCTTTTATTTTTGTGTCAGGTAAATTTTAAAAAATATATTATGAAAAAATCAATGATTTCGGTACTGATGATATTTGTTTTTCAAGTAGGATTCTCACAGGGGGAGGTTATATCCGATTCGTTCATTAAAAAAATAAAAATTCAGGCAGATGTGGTTTACGGCAGTAAATACGGAGTAGCGCTGACTTTTGATGTTTTTCAACCTCCTAAAAGCAACGGGGCAGCAGTTGTTTTTATGAACAGCGGGGGATTTGTATCAGGCAAGGTAAGATATATTGATATAGACAGGAATTTAGAGGTCAAATATCTTAAGAAGGAAGATCTAATGATTTTCCCTGAAAGATTCAAGTATCCCCCGCTTGCACAGTTCAGCATGGATGAGCTGATGCTCAGGGGATTTACAGTTTTTGATGTTCGTCAGGGAAGCGATCCGAAGTTCACACTCGATGAGATAACAGGTGACTGCAAGCTGGCTATTAACTTCATTAAGGAGCATGCTGGCAAATTTAAAATCGATGCAAATCGCATAGGAGTGTTGGGAGCTAGTTCAGGTGGCTACCTGGCTTCCTTCATGGGAACAGATACTCTTGGTATCAAATCGGTGGTTGTTTTTTACCCTGTCGGATATGATCTGATGAGAATTAAGAGAGATTATCCGCCAGTTTATGATGAATTTGCATGTCTTAAGATAGATACTACTACTCTGGATAAGTTGTCAATAAAGAACAGGATTAACTCTGATGCAGCAAATTTTCTTATCATCTACGGGAAGGATGATTACCCGTTTGTCACTATTGACAGCGAAGAGATGGCTGCTGATCTTAAAAAGAATGGAGTGAAATGCGAGATCATCGCACTCGAGGGAACAGGTCATGAGTTAAGGGGAAAGAATGGATATAATGTTCAATACGGTGAATTTGCCAGGATGAAAATGGTCGACTGGTTTGTGAACACTTTACTTAATAACAGGTAATATTCTTTTAATGTTTGTGATTTCTATCGGGATATCCGGAAGAAAAGTTCCCGGGATCGGATGAAAACCCGATCAACATAATCACTCATACCTCAGGGCGTCTATCGGATCAAGATTGGACGCCTTTTTTGCGGGGTACCATCCGAAGAATACTCCGATAACAGTACACACGACAAATGATAATATTTCTGATCCCGGTAAAACAACTACGGGCCACGACATTGTTGATCCGATTATCTTTGAAGCTACAATACCCACAAGGATACCTATCAGACCGCCTGTAATGCTTATCAGCATTGATTCTGCAAGGAATTGCATTAAAATATCAAATCCTTTTCCTCCGATTGCCATGCGCAGGCCTATCTCCCTGGTTCGCTCGGTGACTGACACATACATTATATTCATAATACCAATTCCTCCTACAAGAAGTGAAATTCCTGCAATAGCTCCAAGCAATATTGTCAGAATATTACTTACAGAGCTGAATGTAGATAATAATTCTGTCTGGTTCCTGATCGTAAAGTCATTCTGATCAGTTGCCTTGATTTTATGATGTCTTCTAAGAGTTTCTTCTATCTGTTTTGAAGCCTGATCCGTTGATTTGGAATCGACTGCCGAGGTATAGATACCCTGGATCCATGTAATTGCAAGTATCCTTTTCTGTACGGTTGTATATGGCGCAAGAATCAAATCATCCTGATCCTGTCCGAATGTATTCAGCCCTTTTGCAGCGAGTACACCAATAACCTTAAATGGTACTTTTTTGAATCTTATTACCTGGCCTACCGGATCTACGTCAGGGCCAAACAAATTTTTGACTACTGTTTGTCCAAGCAGACAGACCTTGGAAGCGCCTGATAGTTCCTTATCCGTAAACATACGGCCGTTTTCAACTGTCCGTTCCCTTATCTGCAGGTAGCTTTCATTTTCTCCATAAATTGAGGTGGGCCAGTTAAGTGGTCCGAATACAACCTGGCCGTTTCCCCGTACTTCGGGTGTAGCTGCGAGTACAGCAGGGCAGTCTGAAAGAATTGCGGTCACATCGGTTTCTTTCAGACTCTGCATAGTTGAAGCGCCGAACTGTACTCCGCCTCTCTGTTGTGACCCGGGTACGACAGTAACAAGATTTAGTCCCATTCCGGCTATCTGTTGCTGTATGCTTAGTTTTGATCCCTCTCCGATTCCCAGCATAGCTATGACAGAAGCCACACCTATGATGATCCCAAGCATTGTCAGGAAAGCCCTTAATTTATTTCTTAACAAAGCATTAACGGCAATTTTTAAAAGGTTTCTGATGCTCATTTTTACTGTATTAACTAGTCTTCTTCAACGGGAATACTGGCAAGCATTTCCAGGGCATTAATCCTGTCTTTTACGATGTTTTCCCTCAAAATGAGGCCATCTTTAAATATGACATTCCTGGTAGCACATCTGGCTATATCCGGTTCGTGAGTTACAAAAACAATAGTCTTTCCCTTATTGTTCAGCTCCTGAAAAAGGGCCATAATTTCAAAAGATGTGCGAGTATCGAGATTTCCGGTAGCCTCATCGGCAAGTATCACCACCGGGTCATTAACAAGTGACCGGGCAATAGCTACTCTTTGTTGCTGACCTCCTGATAGTTGATTGGGCTTATGATACATCCTGTCACTGAGACCGACAGAATCAAGGGCCCTTTCAGCTCTCTCTTTCCTCTCCCTTGTTTTTATCGACGGGTTGTACAATAATGGCAGTTCGACGTTGTCCAAAGCATTTGTTCTTGGAAGAAGATTATAAGTCTGAAATACAAAACCGAGTTTTCTGTTTCTGAGGGCGGCAAGCTCATTTCTGTTAAGCGCTGAGATTCCAGTGCCGTCAAGAATATAATCTCCATCGGTGGGTTTATCAAGACAACCGATAATATTAAGCATGGTGGATTTTCCTGATCCGCTGGCTCCCATTATAGCGACAAACTCACCCTCATTTACTTCCAGATCAATACCCCTGAGAGCATGAACAGTCACTTCTCCCACATAATAATCTTTTTTCAGTTTTCTTATCTCAATCAGCTTTTTCATAAATGAAATATCATATTTATCTTACACCACGGCCTGGTGTCCGCTGTGGCATAAATGGACTTTGTGTATTAGTATTACTTGTCTGAGCTACCGGTTTGCTTTTACCTGACAGGCTCATAGAAAGAATAACCTGATCACCCTCTTTTAAACCCGATTTTATTTCAGTGTTTGTTCCGTCTGAAGCACCTAATACAACTCGTGCGAGGTGCACTGTTTCTCCTGATTTTGTCCATACAAAAACAGGTTTTCTTCCTGTCGGGGGACCGGATTGAGATTGTTGTGTACTGACCTGTCCGGACGTACCCTGATTCCTCTGTCTCCCGGAGTCGGCCCGGGAAGGGGGTGAGTTCGTTTATATTAAGGAGAGTAATAAAGTCTAATTATTGGGATTACCTTTGGTGAACCCTTTGGGAGTTCCAATGCAAAGCCAGATTACTCCCTTACTCGTTTCACTCGTATAGTCTTTTTGTTTTTGTCTCTTTCCATACTGCGTTTGGAAAGCTCCAAAAATAAAAATCCCCCAGCTTCGCTAAGGGAGTAATCTGTCTTTGCGGAGAGAGGGGGATTCGAACCCCCGGTTCCGCTTCTCGCGGAACACACGCTTTCCAGGCGTGCCAGTTAAACCACTCCTGCATCTCTCCTTTTTATTTTTGGGTTACCGGAAATCGCGGCGCAAATTACAAAATTATTATTAAAAATTATGGAGTTCAGGTCAATTCCCCGGCAAGTGATTTATTCAGATAGAAAATAACCTTTTCCCTCGAATCAAATCTTGCCAGGAGGTGCATTAGTTTTGTGACGGCTGCTTCGGAGGTTATATCCCTTCCGCTTATTACTCCTGCATTCATCAGCTCCCTGCTTGTGTCGTAAAGACCCATCTCCACATTACCACCATGACACTGAGTAACATTAAGTATCAATCCCCCCCTGCTGATAAACCCTGAAAGTTCATCGATGAACCATTTATATGTGGGGGCATTCCCGGCTCCAAAAGTCTCAATGATAAGAGCCTTCAGCCCTTCAGTTTTAAACACTGCCCTGACAAAATTATGGTTGATGCCGGGAAAAAGCTTCATGATGCCAACGTTTGTATTGAAATCTTTATGGACCAGGAGATCTCTCCTGATAACAGGATAACGGATCAGATTATTGTTGAATTTAATATGCAGCCCGGCTACTGCTAAAGGCAGCAAATTTGGAGTATCAAAAGCGTTAAAATGCTCCGCACTAATCTTGGTTGTCCGGTTCCCACGCATCAGCTTATTATCAAAATATATGCAGACTTCAGGAACCTGGGGTAATCCGACACTTCTGGCAGCAGCTATCTCAACAGCCGTTATCAGGTTTTCCTTCCCGTCAGTACGCAGAACACCAATAGGAAGCTGGGAACCTGTGAAAATGACCGGCTTTTCGAGATTCTCAAGCATGAAGCTTAACGCTGAAGCCGAATATGCCATTGTATCAGTTCCATGAAGAATGACAAATCCGTCAAAATCATTATAGTTTTCTTCGATAACTGTTGCCATTTTTATCCAGAACTCCGGATTAATATTAGAAGAATCGGTGACGGGATCAAATGAAACAGACCTGAGATTATATCCAAACTTTCTTAATTCAGGCACCTGATCGGAAATATGATTGAAATCTATAGGTATCAATGAACCTGTTGAAGCATCATTTACCATTCCGATGGTTCCGCCGGTATATATTATCAGGATTGATATATCTCCATTATCATTCATTGGGCTAAGATATTTGGAATAATTCTCTGGAGTTAGTAAAGGTTACAGAGGCCGTCTCCTCTTCATTCATATTAAAGATCTCTGCAAGCTTCCTGTTAATAATGCAAATATATGAACTTTCATTCCTTTTGCCCCTGTATGGTGCCGGTGCAAGATAAGGAGAATCAGTCTCCAGAACAATATTCCTGATCCCCAGGGATTTAACTACACTGTCAAGCCCTGAGTTTTTAAAGGTGACAATACCTCCGATTCCGATAAAAAATCCCATCCCGATGATTCTTTCTGCTATTTCTCTATCTCCCGAGAATGCATGGAAAACTCCTCTGAGTCCTGAGTTCTTAAACTCATTAAGTACAGAAAAAATTTCCCCGATAGAATCTCTTGAATGAATCACAACAGGCAGTTTAAGATCAATGGCCATGGAAACCTGTTTTCTGAATGCAATAATCTGCTCCCTGATAAATGTCTTATCCCAGTACAGATCAATTCCTATCTCTCCAACGGCGACAAATCGATATTCATCGATATATTTCTCAAGATCAATTAATTGCTGAAGGTAGTCCATTTTAACTGAGGTTGGGTGAAGGCCGATCATTGAATGACATACAGCAGGGTAATGTTCCTCAGCCGATATCATGGATTCAACAGAATGAATATCGATGTTTGGCATTAGTAATTTGCCGACATTATTGTTAACAGCATTCATTACAACCTCATCCCTGTCGTTGTCGAATTCAGGAAGATATAAATGGGTATGAGTATCAATAAGCTGCATAATCATCTGTTTTCAGCCATCAAAAATATAAAAAAAAGGCTGCACTCGCGTACAGCCTTTTTCTAATAAGGTATATGATTAAACTACACCCTGTGCAATCATTGCATTGGCGACTTTTACAAATCCTCCGATATTGGCACCATCGACGTAGTTTATGAATCCGTTTTCTTTGGTTCCATACTTTACACAAGTCTGATGAATATTTCTCATGATTGAATGCAGTCTTTCATCGACCTCGTTACGTGACCAGGGTAATCTCATAGAGTTCTGAGTCATCTCAAGTCCTGAAGTAGCAACTCCACCTGCATTGGCTGCCTTACCGGGGCCATACAGGATACCTGCATTCAGGAATACTTCAACTGCCTCTGGTGTGGAGGGCATGTTGGCACCTTCAGATACACATACACAGCCATTCTTGACAAGCAGTTTTGCTTCCTCTTCATTGATCTCGTTCTGGGTTGCATTTGGCATAGCCACATCACATTTGATGATCCATGGTCTCTTGCCTTCATAATATTCAACGCCATATTTTTCAGCATACTCCTTGATCCTTCCTCTTTTGACATTCTTAAGCTCCATAATGAAATTAAGCTTTTCCTTATCAATACCTTTCGGATCGTAGATGAATCCATCTGAATCTGAAGCAGTAACAACCTTTCCTCCCAGTTCAGTAACTTTTTCTGTTGCATACTGAGCGACATTACCTGAACCTGAAACACATACCACTTTGCCTTTCATTGTATCTCCGCGTGTAGACAGCATCTCCTGTGCAAAATAGGTTGCACCGTAACCGGTAGCTTCAGGACGGATCAAAGAGCCACCCCATTCAATTCCTTTTCCGGTCAGGACACCGGTAAATTCATTTTTCAGCCTCTTGTACTGGCCAAACAAATAACCGATCTCACGACCACCAACACCTATATCGCCTGCAGGAACATCAGTATCAGGTCCTATATGGCGGAACAGTTCCGTCATAAAGCTCTGGCAAAATCTCATAACCTCATTATCTGATTTCCCTTTCGGATCGAAATCAGAACCACCTTTACCTCCACCCATGGGCAGAGTTGTCAGACTGTTTTTAAAAACCTGTTCGAATGCAAGGAACTTTAGTATACCAAGGTTCACAGTAGGATGAAATCTGAGCCCACCTTTATAAGGACCTATTGCACTGTTCATCTCGATCCTGAAACCGCGGTTAATCTGAATTTCTCCTTTGTCATCGAGCCAGGGAACTCTGAATATAATTGTTCTCTCGGGCTCAGCTATTCTTTCCAGGATTTTTGCATGCTTATACTTAGGATTCTCCTCAATAAAGGGGATCAATGATTCTGATACCTCCTGCACTGCCTGATGAAATTCATTTTCACCAGGGTTTTTGGCCTTTATCATCGCCATGAATTGTTGTACTCTTGGATCCATAATGGTAAATTTTAGATTAGTTGATTATTGGACGGCTAAAGTAAAAAAAACATTGAAAACTAATATTTTAATTTGTCATATTATCAAAATATTATTTTCGCTTAATTAATGTAAATATAAATAACTGAAGAACAGTTTGTTAGTAAAAGGCATATTACTACAAAACATAAATATATTCACTAATTTTATCTTCTGCCCCTTCGATTGGGGCTGATATACGGGAGATATTTATTCCCCATGATAATGAAGGGGCGGAAAAATGATTTCAGGACAGTTTTTTACAAAATACGGCTCTTTATCGGGTTATTTTTTCAGGCCCGGTTTAATAATCATATCAATTTTTGATTCAAATTCCCTGACCTGGCTGTCGTATAGGTCAAGAGCTTTGATCTGCAGATTAGTAGGCCGGCCCCGGTAACTGCCAACTGCGCTGTATATTTCGGCAATATTCTCGCGAAGCCTTACCTGGCCTGTGATGCCTCCTTCGCCCGACTGAGTTGCTGAAATTTGCTCATGCATTTTTTCACATTCTAAGATCAACGCCTGATTTTTTTTCAAACCGGAACCCTTCAGAACTGAAGATCTCGTTTTCAGCGAATCCCTTGTATTCAGGATTAGCTGATCAACCCGGGCCAGTTTTTCAAGGAGATTAAATGCTATCATCAGTGTCTCCCTTTGAAGCCGGCGATCTTCAGCTGAGTGCGGCTGATTTTTAACATCGTTCAGGACCAGGTTTGTTGTGTAGTTTTCATTACCTTTAACTACTTTTACAGTATAGCTTCCTGGCTGGTACTCAGGACCAAAGGCAGCTTCCCCAAGAATATTCGGTGATTTTGGAACTTTCGGAGGATCAAATGCAGTAGCTATCTGAATGATGTTGATCCCTTTACGTGTTCCTGCCGGAAGCTTCTTCATGAATTTGCCCTGGGTGTCATATAATTCAAGGTACATTTCACCAAAAATATGTCTGTTTTTAAGATAATAGCAGATCATTGCACTACCGGAAGGATTTGGTCCAACAAATTCAGCATCACTCGGAAAATCCTGCATCCCTGTTTCTGATGTAAAATAATATGGCCTCATTGGAAGGAAGGCAAAGTCCTGTGACATCAACACCGGATTAATGCTACGTAAAGCTGTAAGATCATCAATAACGATTATGCCTCTTCCATGAGTTGCAAGGACAAGGTCATTCTGATTGGGCTGAAAAGCTATATCATAAATTCCCGTCTGAGGCACCTTATTCTTAAATCTTATCCATTCACCACCCCGGTTAAAGCTTATAAAGAGACCTGACTCAGTTCCAAGAAATATCAGATCTGGATTGACCGGATCCTGTTTAATGACATGGCAAAATCCCTTTAATGATCCGGTTACCAGAGATTTCCATGTTTTCCCCAGATCATCTGTATAGTACACATAAGGTTTCAGATCGCCGTTACGGTGAGCATCCACGGTAATCCATGCGCCGTTTTTATTCTTATTATCTGCATCTATATGAGAGATAAATGCCAGCGGAGGCAGTCCCGGGATATAATTATTCAGCTTGCTCCAGCTTTTACCACCATCGGACGTCAGCTGAACATTACCATCGTCGGTTCCTGCCCATATTATGTTCTCATCGAGTGGAGATTCACAAATTGAAAAAACTGTGGTATTATTTTCAGCGGTGCTGTTATCTATTGTCAGCCCGCCTGATTGTTCCTGTTTCTGCCTCATCGGGTCATTAGTAGTAAGATCGGGTGAGATCTTTTCGAAAGAATCCCCTTTATCCTTTGAACGGAAAATATATTGAGCGCCTACATAGATCCAGCCTGATTTACGGCCAAAAACAACAGGGGTGTTCCAGTTAAATCTTAAAGTTTTATAATCCTCATCAGGGAATGGTCTGATATATTTATTTTCACCTGTTCTGTGGTTAGTCCGGAATATTCTTCCGCCCTGTGCCTGTGAATAGGTAATGTCAGGATCTGATGGATCTCCATAGGCATAGAAACCATCTCCGAAGCCGATGCTCTGCCAGTCTGAATTTCTGATTCCTCCCGATTTTTTTGACGGACCCATCCACGATCCGTTATCCTGCAGGCCTCCGTATACATTATAAGGATCTTTAAGGTCAACACTTACATGATAAAATTGTGAAACGGGGAGATTCTGCACGAACCGCCAGGTATTTCCTTTGTCAGATGAGATATAAACACCCCCGTCGGTTCCCAGGTATAATAAGCGATTATCTAAAGGACTAACCCAGAGAGCATGAGTATCACTATGATAAGATCCGCCGGTCACTGACGGATTTTGAAATAGTTTGCCCCCGTTAGAGCTTACCCAGAGGATAGTCCCTGGTTTATAAATCCTTTCCGGTTCAACCGGATCCGGCACTATCAGACTGTAGTAAAACGGTCTGTCGCCTGCCATCATCTGGTCGCTCATCTTTTCCCATGTGGCTCCATGATCGGATGACCGGTAAAGGGCAGATTTTTTTGATTCTACAAGGGCGTACAAATAATGTGGCGGAACAGGCGAGAAAGCAAGAGCAATCCTTCCGAGGGTATCAGAGGGTAATCCATTTTGTATTTTATTCCATGTTTTGCCTCCGTCAACAGTTTTATATAAACCGCTGCCGGGACCTCCTGACCTGAAGGTATGAGCCTGTCGTCTGAAATCCCACATGGAGGCATAGATTACAGAAGTGTTTTCCGGATCCATCGCCATATCTGCGCAGCCGGTGGATGGATTTACATACAACAATTTTGTCCATGATTTTCCACCATCGGTTGTTTTATAGACTCCCCGATCCTCACTGTCTCCCCATAATGCGCCCAGTGCTGCAACATAGACAATATCCGGATTGTCAGGATCAATCAGGATGCGACCGATCCTTTCACATTTTTCAAGACCTTTTGATTCCCATTTATCCCCGCCATTAATGGTCCGGTAAATACCTGTTCCCACAGAAACACTGTTCCGTACCCATACCTCACCGGTTCCGACCCAGACAGTATCGGGATGTTTCTGATCAATCGCAATTGTTCCGACAGACTGGCTGTATTCGTCAAATACTGATTTAAAAGTTGTTCCCTGATTCAGTGATTTCCAAACTCCGCCACCGGCGGCCCCGACCCAGACAATATTCGGATTCTTTTTCACTGCATCAATACAGGAGATGCGGCCGCTCATTCTCGAAGGCCCTATCTGTCTTCCTGTTATGTCACCCAGCATAGCATCAGTAATCTGACCGGAAATGTCGGCGACAAAGATCATCAGGAAAATTCCTGTGGCTAAAATCTTTTGGTTCATATAGCTGGAATTAGAGATTATTTATTGAAACAGATGGATTTATTTTACAGGTTTTTCAAAAAGAGTGCTGTCCAATTGCATGTTAATCTCGACTTTGTCAGTTATTATTGTCGAAACGGTCTGCCCGTCAACCTTTATATCAACTTTCCCTGGTATTGCCATTCCTTCAACCTGCATATAATTGCTGAAATAACTATTGGATTCGCTGTCATTTCCCTGCACTTTTATTTTTGAATTTGTTCGTAACATTATATAGGAATCAGAATCAAGGTAATAGATGAATGAATCACCATCTTTAGTCGTGAGTTTCACTTTAAAGCATGATGTTCCTTCCATATCTTCATTACCTTCCAGGGTCACAGTATAACCTTTTTCTTTCCAGTTCCACAACATTCCATCCATATCAGCCTGATAACGCATAGATTTCATCTGGTCGTCAGTGAAAGGCTGAGGTACCGTTGAACCCGCAAACGGATTTAGATTCCAGCCCTCTTTCCCGTTATAGGTCTGAATAAATGTCAATCCCTGGAATGTGCTTTCAACCCTTACCAGGTCGGGCCGTTTATTCATCTGCAAAAACGGAATTTCGATCCCGCCCTGTACAATTTTGCCAGAGGCCTTCATACTATTTACTGTTAAAAGCTTTTCCTGTCCGGTGGCTGAAAAGTATTTCTTCAGAACTTCTTCTAATGTTTGTGACTGGACCAGATTGCCCATTAAAATTAATGATGCAAGAATAAAGGCTACTTTCTTTTTCATATTTTTTGGATTTTATTTATCGATTTGAACACAAATTTGACAAGTAAACAGGTTCTTTTAGTTCCTGTAAGATTTTATAATATGCCAAGTTATATGTTTTCCAAACCAGATGCAAGTTAAAATCTGAATTATCATCTTATGTATCTCCTTCTTGTCATTATTTTCTTTATACTG
>Ga0315276_10004268_pt1 | contig 13128 bp, 8 predicted proteins | sample YL17G05_0_MG_FD_204542 | JGI IMG/M metagenome (GOLD analysis project Ga0315276, IMG submission 204542) | Sediment microbial communities from Yellowstone Lake, YNP, Wyoming, USA - YL17G05_0 | ecosystem: Environmental > Aquatic > Freshwater > Lake > Sediment | place: USA: Wyoming | collected... | reverse complement strand
AACATGAGAAGGTCGACCCTATTTTCAAACTGCTGGCTAAGATTCAATCAAGGGGAATTGAATTTCGGGAGAACGCACACAACCCCTTGTCCCTTCCATTTCTTCCATCTATCCCAGTATAACAATGACGGGGGGAAACATCTCCTTTGCATGCATATCCAGTTTGCGCACATATCTAATTCGATTCCCTTGCAGTGACTAATCGTATTATGCACGATGCCCTTCAACGATGGACGAAAAATTGCATTTGCGCGGAAAAAAGAGGAAACTTTATATCGAATCAACGCCGCTATTATCTTACTGGGGTCAGTGGTCGAACGAAGAGAGCAATCATCCTTGTCATTAGCGGTCTTGTCTTTTTCGCCATGCTATCAGCAATGCTTGGCATACTGTGCATAAATGGAGAGCCCAAGGAGGCCGCACAGGTACAAAGCCTGGCGAATTCCCCTTGGCCATGCTTCCACGGGAACGCCGGACACACCGGGCTCAGCCCCTACGACACGAGCCAAGTGACCGGGGTTCCGAAGTGGATCTATGCCGTTGACACCCGCATAAACATGCAGGGGCCCGTTATTGGCAGCGACGGCACAATATACATTAACTCATACATGGACTCGAATTACATCGGCAGAGTGTGCGCACTCAATCCTGATGGGACGCTGAAGTGGTCATACTCTCCCGGCTCGTCAATGATCTCCACTCTCGCCCTCAGCAGCGACGGCACGATATATTTCGACTCGATGGACGGCAAGATGCACGCTTTGAACCCTGACGGGACGCTGAAGTGGTCCTGCCAGGTCAGCAATTATCTGATATCGAGCCCGGTCATCGGGGCCGACGGAACGATTTACATCGGCACCCACGACAACAAGCTTCTGGCGATAAGAGCCGACGGGACGATCAAATGGTCATACACGACTGGCGACTGCATCTGGTCCAGCCCCGCAATCGGGGCGGACGGAACGATATATGTGCATTCGTACGATCAAAAGCTGTACGCGCTGAATCCGGATGGTACCCTGAAGTGGTCCTACCTCACTGGGGGCAGGGCGGAGGCGAGTCCCACAATCGGACCCGACGGTGCGATATATGTCAGCGCATACGATGACGGCAAACTGTACGCTTTGAACTCCGACGGGACGCTACGATGGACTTACCAGACCGGCTATTATCTGATATCTAGCCCAGCGGTAGGAGCCGACGGCACGGTGTATGTCGGCTCCTGCGACCGCAATGTGTACGCGTTGAACCAAGATGGGACGCTCAAATGGTCGTACTTGACCAACGACTGCGTCGACTGCAGCCCAGCGATTGGCGCCGACGGCACGATATACGTCGGTTCCTGCGACAACAGAATGTTGGCGTTCAACCCTAACGGGACGTTGAAATGGTCGTACGCAACCGGCGATTGGGTCTTATCTAGCCCTGCGATCGGCGCCGACGGGACGGTGTACGTAGGCTCGTGCGACGGCAAGCTGTACGCATTCGGAAACGGAGCGGCAGATGAAGACCAACCGCAGATAGTACCAGGTTCGACTGATGATAATGGAAACCAGAATTCCTCGAGCGAGTGGCCAAGCGTTGACCCCTCCGTCCAGAATTGGTCGGTAGACATCGACCCTGATACGGTGGAAACGGAATCCAATGGGAACTGGATCACCGCCTACATCGAGTTGCCTAATGGAGCGGATCCAGCATGCATCAACTCCTCCTCGATTTTACTGAATGGCGCACTGACAATCGTAGGTCCGACTGAGATTGGAGACTATGATCTCGATGGGATCCCTGACCTTATGGTGAAGTTCGACAGAGCGGAATTCGTGACGCTCGCGAACTTGTCGCCGGGACAGAAGACGATTTTCAATGTCACCGTTTCAGGGACGCTGCTCGGCGGTTCGAAGTTCATCGGCTCCGATTCTGTGTTGGTGATGAACACAACTGCCACCAATACTGAGAATAAGAATGCTAGCAACTCAGGTCAACCCGCCTTGACAGATGCTGTAGCTTCGATGAGCGCGTATGAACTGGCGTTGCTCTTCTCTATGGTTTGTTTCTCTGCCCTTGGCAACTTGGTGTTCATCGCCAGGCTGAGAACACAGAAGAAACCGTGATCATACTCTACTCTCAATTCCGATATTCATCGTGGATAGAATGCCGAAAGTGGGGTAGGTCGACCTCACTTTCAGGACACTGGCTATTTTTCAATCAGGCGGAATTAAGATTGAGGGAAGATCGCTAAACCCATTGTGCTTTCTTTTCTCAAAGGGAATGCTTATTCTGACCATTGAGCGTTGAGGTTCTTGCACATGAAAAGATGGCGATTTTCGAAATTCGCAAAAGCAAATGGAAGAATTTAAGACTTAGCAGTCTTCTTCTCTATCTGGTCTTCGGCTCTTGAGTGGGGAATTCTGTACAGTCGGAAGGGCCGAGAAGGGGAGACGCAGAAGCTGGGCGCCGGACTTTTCTGCGAACCGAACGGCGCAGCGTGACCCACTGGAGGAATAGAATGATCGAGAAGAGCGGCAAAAAACAGTCTAATGGGAAAGCCTGGGCATTCATCCTTGTATCAATCATGATAGGCTCGGCATTCATGAGCATCATAGGAAATGTCGCTGCGAATCGCGGCGGCGCTGACGCATACGGATACGAATGGACTGACAGCAAGTCCCCTTCACCCGTCGTGAATTACAATTGGATTGAGATTAACGCCACCGGCACTGCCTCAACCATCGGGGGAGACGATCAATATGGCGGACCTTATGCCATCGGCTTCACTTTCTCATTCTACGGAAATGCATACACGCAACTCTATTTCAGCACGAACGGGCTTATAACATTTGGATCCGGATCATCGGATTGGGGCAATGATCAAATCCCCGACACAAATCTCCCTGATAATTTCTTGGCGCCTTTTTGGGACGATCTCATAGTGCAATCAGGTGTCGGAACCGTGTACTATGACACGCTGGGCTCAGCGCCAAATCGGCAGTTTGTAGTCGAGTGGAATCAAATCAGATTGCTGGGCGGTTCCAATCTCATGAAATTTGAGGCGATCCTCAATGAGACTGGCGAAATTTGGTTTCAATACAATTACTTGAATACTGAAACGGGGAGCAGTGCGACAGTGGGCATAGAGAATGCGGCGGGCACCGACGGCTGCCAATACTCCTATTTGGTCTCCTCGCTGTCTGACAGTCTGGCAATCAGATTCTCCCCGGGCCCATTTGGAATCGGTCCAGATCAATCCAAGAGCGGCATGGGCGGGACGGCAGTCTCATATAATCTATCGATCGCGAACCGCCAAGCGTTTGCTGATTCTTTCGATTTGACAAGCACTTCCGGTCTCGGATGGTCCGTCAGCTTCTATGACTCTACTGGTACGATGTTATTGACGGATACCAATGGAGACTCTTCCGGATATCCAGATACAGGTAATATCCCGGCCGGAGGGGCTTTCAGCTTTGTTGCAAAAGTCAGCATCCCATTATCGCCAAGTGGCACTCAAGATACTGAGAATGTTACTGCAATATCCTTTTCCAATAATTCTTTGAGCAGAAGCACGACATTGATAACAAATGTCATCACAGCACAGTTCAATCCGCCGCATGCCGACTACGGCTTGGATACGAACGTAGATGGCCTTTACGACTATCTCGTTGTCGACGTCTGTGTGAATGTCGATATTGCAGGCTCTTATTACATCGTTGGGACACTAAGAGACAATCTTCTCAATTACATCGATAACGATTACAACTGGACACTATTGAGCGTTGGCGTTCAGACGGTCGAGCTCAGATTCGAAGGGAGCCTGATCAATGCGCATGGCGTGAACGGGCCGTATAGTATCAGCTTATCCCTCCGCGATAACTTGTTCAATCTGCTCGACGCCGACACCTATCTCACGAATGCCTACGCATGGAGCCAGTTCATACCACCATCGTCCTTTAATCCGCCACACTCAGACTATGGCTTGGATACGAACGCAGATGGCTTGTTCGACTACCTTGTCATCGATGTCTCTGTGAACATCACTTCGCCGGGATTCTATCAAATCGACGGGATATTGCGTGACAACTTGTTGAATTTCATAGGCAGTGCCTACAATTGGACATATTTGAACACCGGCATCCAGACGGTAGAACTCAGATTCGTTGGGTGGCGGATCTACAATCATGGTGTGAACGGTCCATATGATGTGAGCCTGAATCTCCGAGATCAATCTTTCAACGTGGTGGATACTGATACCTATCTGACAAGTGCATACGCATGGACCCAGTTCCCACCCGCGTCCTCATTCCATCCACCACACGACGACCATGGCGAAGACACCAACGGGAATGGCCTGTATGACTATCTGGTCGTGGATGTGAGTGTAAATATAACCACGGCTGGCTGGTATGATGTTTTGGGGTCCCTCTACGATGGGATGATGAATTACATCACCCAGATTGGAAATTACACCTATCTCTCCGCAGGCATGCATACCGTCGAACTGCGGTACGCTAGCTTTACGCTCTACAATCACGGCTGGGACGGCACATACAGTGTCAGCCTCAATCTGGTGGATTACTTGGGCAACACCCTCGACACCGATTCGTACATAACGAATTCATATCTCCATACGCAATTCGAGCCACCCGGTGCAACCTTCGTCCCGCCTTATAGTGACCATGGCGAGGACACCAACGCGAATGGCCTGTACGACAACCTGGTCGTGGAAGTGCCAGTGAATGTAACCACGGCGGGCTGGTATATGATAAGTGGGAATTTGATGTTTTCAACACAAAGCAACCACACATATCTAAGTGCTGGGTCGCGACTAGTCGAGCTGAGATTCTCCGCCTCTGTGTTCTCCTTTTTCAAAATGAACACCACCTATTTCATCACCCTCCATCTCTACAACGCAATGAATCAGATCGACTCTGATTTCTACACAACGAATTACTATACATACGATCAATTTGAGCCGAGTCCAGTCGAATTCTCTCCTCCTCACAGCGACCATGGAGTGGACATCGATAGCGATGGCCTCTATGAGTACCTCGCCGTCGACGAGGTGGTCAATGTCACTGTCGCTGGTTACTACGATTTCTTATCTTTGCTATTTGATGGAGCGATGATGACCGAGATCGCTCTCGCGAGCAACAACAGCGTCTACCTCCCCTCTGGAACCCACACAGTGCAGATGTTGTTCCCCGCCGGCAGCATAAACAGCAGCGGCATCAATGGGCCGTATGCTGTCGAGATGGTCGCAGTAGATCCATCTTCTGGGAACCTCATTGCAGTCGACCTGTACATGACTGCTGCATATGCAGCTGACCAGTTCGAGGCCGCGTCAGCGTCATTCGAACTCCCCTTCAATGACTATGGTTTGGATGCGAATGGCAATGGGAAGTATGACTACCTGGTCGTAAATGTCACCGTCAACGTCCTGATCCCAGGAACCTATGGAGTGACCGGAGCCCTCTCAGACAACATGTTGGGACCCATTATTACCGTTACGAACACGACATACCTTGCTGCTGGTCTCCAGACGGTGGAACTTAGATTCGACGGGAATGCCATCTACAATTCCGGTGATAATGCTCCGTATTTTGTGAATCTGGAGCTGCGAGATGCTAGCAATATGCTGCTGGATGGCTATCTGTATTTCATAAGTGGCGTCTTCTACAGCTGGAACGACTTCGAGGGAGCGGGTGGAGGCGACACGACCCCGCCGACAACCAATATCATCGTCAGCCCGCCCATTCCGGACGGATGGAACGGTTGGTATGTATCGAAAGTCAACGTCACTCTGATCGCCAACGATAATCCCGGAGGAAGCGGGGTCGATCATACATATTATCGCACCCAGATTAACGGAGGAAGCTGGGGAGGTTGGAACACATATGCTGGGCAGTTCTCATTGGCCGCAAATGGAACCTATGCCATTGAGTACCACTCGGTGGATCACGCAGGCAATGACGAACTGCCGCATGATGTTGAGACGGTGAAGATCGACAGAGCCTCCCCGACGACCGCGTCCCACTCCTTCAACTACACGCTGATGCTCTCCCCGATCGACAACGCGGGAGGGAGCGGCGTGAACAAGACCTGGTACAGAGTGGACAATGTCACGTGGTTGCCATATACGGGCCGGTTATCGGTGGGGTCGACTGGCACATTCTTCATCGAGTACTACTCGGTCGACAATGCAGGCAATAGCGAAACGGTACGGAATTTCACTTTACCCATACATGACAATAAAGCTCCGATCACCACGGCGACGCTTCTCGGCACGGCCGGATTAAATGGCTGGTTCACTTCGGCCGTCAACGTCTTGCTTGCCGCGACCGACGACCCCGATAATGCCTCGGGTGTCAACAATACATTCTACAGGATTGACGGAGGCAGTTGGAAAACGTATTCCGGAACGCAGATTCCTGTGACCAGTGAGGGTACACATACCATCGAATTCTATTCAAAGGATTTCGCGGGCAATACGGAAGCTACGAAATCGGCAACCGTCAAGATTGACACCGTGGCCCCGACATTGACGATCGATCAGGCCATGGGCGCGGAGTTCAATACCTCTGACATTGTGATATCCTGGACGGCATCTGACGCAACCAGCGGGCTTGACCACTTCGAGTACAGCCTCGACGGCGCGGCGTTTATCCCCTGCGGGCTCTCTACGCACGTGAACCTGGCAAACCTTACGGCCGGCTCGCACAACTTGACTGTCCGCGCCATCGATGGCGCCGGGAACGTCGCCGAGAAGACGCTGCAGTTCAACATCGTCGCCGCGGGAATCTCGATCAGCGGGCTGCTCCCGTGGCTGCTCCTGCTCGCTGTGGCCATCGCAGCTATGCTCATCCTGTTCCTCATTCTGTCGAAACGCCGAAGGAAAGATGGTGACTCAGCGACACCGCCGCAAATGCCACCGCAAGCTCCGCCTCAAAACCCGCCATTGCAGACGCCGCCTCCGCCACCGCCGACTCCCTGAGAAGGAGTCTGATAGCGGGGAATCCCAAACCATTTACCATTTTCAATATTTCAAAATAAGAGTTTTCTGGCCTTGAAATGGCGCAAACAGGTAGCCAGTCTTAGAAGCGACTCCCGTCTTCCCCTCAAACCTTTTTCACGGCTTTTTCTTGCCGATGCTCAACGGGGAGAATGAACCGAATCCGATGCGATCTTTATGATCTCCCGAGTAAACTGACATAGATGACTGATGTGGTGAGGATGAGGACGATAAAGAATATCACTATGATTACAATGGCGATACCCCTAACATCCTTCTCTTCGTCTCCGCTTTTCTGTCTTTCTTCCTCGCTCGCCCTCCCCCTGAATTGCCCACTCCCCTCCACGATGAGTATCAATCCGATTAACGCAATGGGCAAGCCTGCGAGAAAGGATAACCCTGCCCACATGGCACAGAGTGCTCCGATGATAGCAAGCAGGAGTCTTCTCCCCAATATGGAAAGAATCCCTCCGATGATGCCGAATATCGAGCACATCAACCACGACCAGACCATCAACACGATGCTCGGATTGTGATAATTGCCAGTTATGTAATTATCCCAATACGCAAAAACCCAGAGGAGGGCAAGAATGCTGGTAGCAAGGATTAGAGCTCCGCCGACCGTTGGAAATGATTTCAGACGCAATTTCCCATCACTCCATTCCTCGCTCCACTCATCCCCTCGTCAGGAGATAAGGATTGACATAATAAAGTGGATTGGTTTAATGCCGCGAGGGGCTCTTCAACATAGGGGTTCGCTCGGGGTTTGTTGCTCTTCGTCAAAGCATTTTTCTAGGCTGAGGGCGAGTGTGCCGTCAGTCGGTCGCTGAAGTGATCTATTCAGCCTTCTCCCCTGATCATTCCCTTTTCTTCCTTCTCATCAAAATGACCATGACGACCACGACGATCGAGATCACGATTGCTGCGACGGCTAAGTACATCGCTAGATCGCCGGAGGCGGGGCCGGATTCACCTAAATCGTTGTTGATCAAGGTGTTACCAGTTGATTCCCGGAGATTTATGCCATCCTTGACATTGCCAGAGCAATCGTTATTGCTGATGATATTACCACTCGATTGGTAGAGATATATGCCACAATTATTGTTCGAGCAGGTGTTGTTCGACATGGTGTTGCCGCTGCCGGAATAGAGGCCTATACCAAGAAGATTGTTCGAGCAGGTGTTGCTTTCCAATACGCCATTGACGCAACTGTGGAGAGAAATACCTTCATTGTTAGTGCCGCCGTCGTGGATGTAACAATACCTGATGATGAAATGCAAATCAGAATTTTGTATCTCAATGCCGGTTGAGGAAGACGCATCGATGTCCCATCCCTCAATTATGTACGGGTCGGATGCCGTACCGCTTCCCCGGCATATCCCCGTCGTGGAGTTCGAGCCGAGGAATCCGGAATTGCCGTAGATGTCGATACGGGCATGCGCAGTGTATGCAGAGATGATCGCCTTCTGCGGTTGATCATCGGCGAGAGGGAGATTGGTCGAAGTGAATGCGGATAATGATGCGAACAGCATCAGCGCGGTCAATATCAATGAGCACGCCGTCAGGCTCCTCCTTCTCAAGGTGCTCGCCTTTCCACCGGCAAAGGAATTGCCTTTCTAGTTATTATAGACTCATGAAAAAACTTGGATTGGGGAACGATGCTGTAGAAGGGAGAGAGGGGAGAGAGAATGGAGGAGGATCGCATCTAGGCGATGTTCCATCAGGAAAAAGCTTTGAAGGGGATTGGGGCAGGTCCATGACAATGGACGGAGTGGGCCATAGTGCTGGAGAACAGCGGATAGGGGTATGTCCGAAAAGGAAGAAACCTCTTAGAGACATCTCAGATGGAAGGAGGCAAGAGAAGAGAGATCGAAAACGAAGAGGCGAGAGACCGCGAGGAGCTATTTAACATAGGGGCTTTTTCCGAAAGAACTTTGCTGTCATCCTTCCCGAAAGTATATTGCCCATGCAAAAGTGGGTTGGCAATGGTGCTAGTAGTTGTCGATTGCATGAATCCCGTCTTCCCCTCAAACCCCTTTCAAGGCTTTTTCTTATTCTTCTTCATCAAAATGACTATCACAGCTATGATGGCCAGGATGATGATTGCTACAATGGCACCGTAAAGAATCAGATCACCCGATGTTCCTGCGCTGGATACACTAGTGTCGACGGTGAACTGGATGGTCAGGTTGACCTCGTTTCCAGCGGCGTCGACCACTTTCACCGTGACGTTGTGCGTCCCGTCCATAAGCCCCGAGAAGTTGTGCGACATCGCCATGCCGACCGAGGCGAACGCGCCTCCGTCTATGCTAACCTCGAAGCGAACGATGCCGCTCGTCGCGTCCGAGCCTATCCAAGAGATAACGGCATAGTCGACGGCGATCTCGAATCCATTAGTCTGGTCGATGGTTAGGACGGGGTCCGTCTTATCGATTTTAACGGTCACCGACTTCGTGCTCTCCGCATTGCCTGCCAGGTCTGTAGATTTGAACTCGACGGGGTGGCTGCCCTCAGAGGTCAGGATGATCGGCGTGGTGTACGTCAGCCATGAGCCGCTGTCTATCCGGTACATCGTATATTTGACACCGCTTCCGCCGACGTTGTCCGTCGCCGTCAGGGTGACCGTGACATCTGACACATACCAGCCGGCGAAGCCGAGCGTGCCCGCGAGCCCTATCAACGTGGTCGGCGGGACGCTCTCGACGAGGATCGACTGCGTTAGAGGATAGTAGTCCTTCGCTCCGGCGCTCCCCGTGAGGTTGTACGACCAATCCACTATCCCATTGAAGTCGGTATCAGGCCCTGTCAGATCGCTCCAGTAGTTGCCGTATCCATGAGGAGAGCCTGAGGAGTTCCATCGATTCTCGGTTCCGGAATCAATTGCTTGAATGTGCAGGGGGTCGTATGAATCCCCGGAACCGTTGTTATAGACGAATCTGTTATGCCAGACAAGATTGAAGGAGCCGAGAGATATGTTGATTCCGAATCTTGTGTTTCCATAGAGCAAATTGTCTTTTATCAAATTGCTGTTGGAATGATCGAGGTGTATGCCCTTCAGATTGCTTAGGATATCATTGTGAATGATTGTTGAGTTCGTGGCATTGTAGAGATAAAGGGCGACATAGGCGGTATGCGTGATGTTGTTTGATTCAACCGTTATATTGTCTGAATCATAGACACCGATTGCTTCCCAGGTGGCGTTATCGATCCTGTTGCCTATTATCGAGATATCGGACATCGAATGAACAGAGATGCCAGAATTGGTATGAGACATGTTGTTCTCGGATACTGTAATGTCCTTTGATCCTTCCCAAAGTCTGATGCCATCTGCATTCTGCCAGAAGTGATTCCTACTGATGTTGACTCTCTCCGTGATCGTGCTACCCGAAGCCCCGCATACCACCGAGTTATGATCCCAGAAATCATTTCTCAGGATGGAAATGTCAGTGGATGCAATCATATGGATGCCAAACACATTGTCGGTGAGGTTGTTTTCCGTAATATTCAGGTTATTTGACCAGAAAATCTCCATTCCATATTCGTTTCCGCTGATGTTGTTCTCGGAGATGTTGAAGTCGAAGGAATCACTGGGTGCGATGCCGAATCCCACGTGACCTAAGTGCGTGATGTTATTCTTTCTGATATCCACATGATGAGCCATGCCTGATGGGTAGATTCCGACGTAATTCTGATGAATTATGTTTTCTTCTATGACGATATTCGCGCAATTCCCCATCAGAATCCCAAAATATTGACCAAAGATGGTGTTGTGTGCTATCGTCACATTCGGCGAACCCCCCAAATCGATACCCGTGCTTCCTGTTGATATATTGCTGTTCGTAAGAGTGATGTTCATTCCCCAGAGGCGGGCATTCCAGGTGTTGTTAAAGATCGTGCAATTATCTATTCGCCCAAAGTCAGCCCCATCGAGGAACAATCCACCGTGCAGAGTGCCTCCATCATGAATCGTTACATTTCTGACGATGAAGAACGCGGTTGTGCTGACGATCTCCAAGCCAGTTGCGGATGATGCATTGATATCCCATCCTTCGATGACGTACGGATTGCCAATAGTTCCGTTGCCCGATACGACTCCGTTCGATGGAAACAGTGTATTATTGAATTGGCTGTCCCCGTTGATGGAGATTGGAGCATGCACAGCATATGCAATTCTGGTTGGGGCATTCGATGCCGGAGGATTGCCTTCTAAAGGATTAGGGGTGATGAGCATAGTCATGACGAGACTGATGACGAAGGCAGATGCGACCAGTATCGCGAGCATCCTGCCTTTGAAAGGATTCTTTGAGCCTTTCGAGATTCCGTTTATGTCTGCCATCTTCCTCCCCCACTCATCCCCTCGTCAGGAGATAAGACTTTTTCCTGATCGATCTCTCTTCATCAAGTCACACAGTAAAAATATAGTATTGACTGGTAGCCTCTGCTGATACTAGCGCAATCGTCGTACCCTGCGAGTAATCCTTGCTAAGACTGAAGACGTCGCCGACCGCCAAGTAAATCCCAGACGAAGCAGGCGTATACTTGAACCCATGAGTGCCTGATGCATTGATTAGCGATTCGGTCGCAATAATGAACACAGCTGACCCGTCCCCCTTCAGTTGCACGTAGAAGTCGCTCTTCAGAGGCCAGTTTCCTCCAATGGCAGTAATTGTCCATGTGTAGACGGTTGAATTGGTACTCTCAGTAAAAGAAATGAATGGCTCAGGAGGGCCATCTCCTGGTCGGCTGAACAACACGGGTAAGGCGATCACGATCAAACAGAGCACGATGATGGATGCGATTAAATTCCAAGACTGTCTGCTCATCTTCCTCTTTGCAGGTGCGGAAATTTCTGTTTCAGTTTCTGGAGATGCTTCCATTTTCCTCATCCGAGTCATCCCGTCGTCAGGAGATAAGGATTGGTGTGTTGAAGAGGCCCCTCGCCTATATCGTATGTGGTGAACATCGATGAGGCAAGAGACCAAGGTATACGTTGGCCTGGACGTACATAAAGAATTCTGTCAGGCATGCGTGATGAACAAGTCCGGAAAAGTAATCTCGAACGAGAGGTTCCTCTCCAACCAGGAATCCCTGGATAAGTTCCTCGATCGATTCGACAAAGCGAAGTTCGTGCTCGAATCGACAGGCATCTGGGAATTCATCTACGAGGGGATCGAGAAGAGGGGGTTCGAGGTGCTCCTGGCTCATCCGCTGAAGGTCAGGGCGATCTCGGAGGCGAAGGTGAAGACAGACAAGGTCGATGCGGAGACGCTAGCGCATCTTCTGCGGGCTGATCTCATCCCGAGATCGCATGTCCCTCCGAGGGACATACGCAACCTCAGGCAGCTGGTGAGGCACAGGGCGTACCTCGTCCGCCAGTGCACGTCGATAAAGAACAGGATCCACGCGGAGCTTCTGAGAAGAGGGATCCGGAGACCGGACAGCCTCAAGAAGACTTTCACCTTCAAGCACGTCGGATGGATGCGCTCGCTCGGGATATTGACGGTCACATCGAGCCTGAACTGCCTGGAAGGCATCCAGGAGCAGATAAAAGAGGTAGAATCGTTCCTCCTGGTGGAGTACAACTCAAGAAAGGATGCACAGCTCATCGCGACGATACCGGGGATCGGTTTCTACGGCGCGCTGCTGATACTCGCGGAGATAGACGACATCCACAGATTCTCACATCCGGAGAAGCTCTGCGCGTACGCGGGACTGGTGCCGACTGTGCACCAGTCGGCGTCGACGAGCTATCACGGAGGCATCACGAAGAACGGGTCGCCGCATCTCAGATGGATCCTGATCGAAGCCGTGCATGTCCACACGAACTACTGCCCGGGGTCGAAACTATCGAAGTTCCATGCGAAGGTGGCTCAAAGGAGGGGGAAGCAGCGGGCGACCGTGGCGACCGCGAGGAAGCTGCTTCACACTATCTACTGGATGCTCCTGACGAAGGAGAAGTATCACTGTCAAGGATTCAACCTCGTCGAAAAAGCTGCGCCGATGAACGCGTGATAAGGATTGAGGCGGGTCCCTGACGAATGGACGTAGCCACCAAAGTGCTGGAGAACCGCGAATAGAGGCTTGTCCGCAGAACCCTGAAGGGATTAGGATCGGAAAGGAGGAAA
>Ga0315276_10004267_pt1 | contig 13130 bp, 9 predicted proteins | sample YL17G05_0_MG_FD_204542 | JGI IMG/M metagenome (GOLD analysis project Ga0315276, IMG submission 204542) | Sediment microbial communities from Yellowstone Lake, YNP, Wyoming, USA - YL17G05_0 | ecosystem: Environmental > Aquatic > Freshwater > Lake > Sediment | place: USA: Wyoming | collected... | reverse complement strand
TATGTTAGATGATTTTTATGACTGAAATAACTTCTGGCGGGAACTTCTTCATAGGAGGGGAATCAGCTAATCTCCACCCTTTTTCGACAGTCTCGCAAGCTATCTAGGTTTCGCGTAGCGTCTTTCAAGAGATATGATAAGCGCCGAGGCCGACTTTCTGACCGGTCAGCCCCCGACGCTTACCATAGGCAAGCTGGGAAGCAGGGATAACTTCGGGGAAACTCTGGCTTGGTTAAATTTCAGTTCCATGGCCTCCTGAAAGAGGTAAGCCAATAAATCATCCCCCAGGCCCAGACGCAGAGGCCCTTTGAGGTCGAACTCGGCCGGAGACAGGAGACAAGGTCTCATCTTGCCGTCAGCCGTAAGTCGCAGGCGATTGCAGTTGGGGCAATGATGCCCTTCCATAGTGCTGATTAAACCGATTTTGCCTTGAAACTCCGGGGCATGGAAATTTATGGCCGGGCCGGCCGCGGGCTCCTGACCGGCAGGAATCAAAGGACCCAGCCTGGTTAAACGCCGGTGCACTTCATTGATAGGCCAAAAATGGCGCCGCCACCATTCCTGGGAGATGGTGGGCATCAATTCGATGAAGCGCACCTGAAAGGGATGGTCTTGGGCGAGCCTGGCAAGGTCCAACACTTCGTCATCATTGATGCCCTTCAGCACCACGCAGTTAATCTTGATGGGGTGAAAGCCCAGGGAAGCAGCCCGCTCCAGGCCACCCAGAACTGCCGCCAGATTATCCCGGCCGGTGATCTGCCGGTAGCGCTCCCGCCGCAGGGTGTCCAGGCTGATATTGAGATGGCGCAGACCCGTGTCATAAAGAGCCGGCGCCATTTCCCGGAGCAGCACCCCGTTGGTGGTCAGGCAGACTTTGGTGACGCCGGGGACTTGGTGCAGTTGCCGGAGAAAATCCACCACCCCCCGGCGCACCAGGGGTTCGCCCCCCGTCACCCGGACCTTGGAAATCCCTTTTGCCGCGGCAATGGCGGCCAGGCGCAGCAACTCCTCATAGCGCAGAATCTCTGTGGCGGGCAGCTTCTGCCAATCCTGCCAGTAGGTGCAATAGACGCAGCGCAGGTTACAGCGGTCCGTGACCGACAGCCGCAGGTAATTGATTTTCCGGGGGGCGATTTCGTCCATGGCTCGCTAGCCTTTGCCGAAAGAGCAGTTGGGATAAAGGCATTCCGGGCAATCCCGGCAGAGGCCGCCATGGCCCAGAAAGGCCAGCTCGGTCTTTCCAACATGCTCGCCCGCCAGAATCCGGGGCAGCACCAGGTCCAGCGCCGTACTGCGATGATGCAGGGCGCAGGCCGGCACTCCCAGCAGGGGCACTTCTCCCAGATAAGCCACCAGGAACATGGCGCCGGGAAGCACGGCAGCGCCATAGTGCATCTCCGTGGCCCCGGCCAGACGGATGCCGTGGCGGGTGACGTCGTCCGGGTCGACGCTCATGCCGCCGGAGAGGAGCAGCAGGTTGCAGCCCCGTTCCAGGTGGGCGCGGATGGCGCCGGCAATGGCTTCGGCGTCATCCGGGACAAACTCCAGAGCCGCCACCTCCGATCCCAGGGCGGCGATTTTCCCGGTTAAAGTGGGGCCGAACCGGTCCTGGATGAGGCCGTGATAGACTTCGTTGCCGGTAATCACCAGGCCGGCCCGGGTTTTTTGTAAGGGCTTAACCGAGACCACCCCGCCATTTTGTGAGGCGATGGCCGCGGCCCGCTGGATAGCAACACGCTTCATAACCAGAGGCAAGGCCCTGGTGCCCCCCACCACTTCGCCTTGCTTAACCAGGGTGTGGTTGTGGAGGGTGGCGCACATGACCTCATCCACCAGGTTAAAGGCGGACAAAGCCTGAACGTCCACCTGGAGCAGGCCGTTCCAAGCTGCCCGCAGATTGATCTTCCCTTCCCTCGGGTTGTTCTCCCAGGCAATGCCCTCACCGGCCAGGGCCCCGGCCAGAAGCGCTGCGGCCTCATTTTCGTGAATTTCATCCGCTTCCAGGTCAATAAGATACAAGTGATTTTTTCCCAGACGCTGGAGGCGGCAGAGATCTTCATCACAAACGGTGTGGCCCTTGCGGAAGGCGGGGCCTTTGAACTCCCCCGGCCGGATTTCGGTGATATCGTGGGCCAGTTGGGTGCCCACCGCCTCTTCCAGGCTTATGGTTTTAATCATGTTACATCCCTCGAAACTCGCCCCGGTATTTTCTCACGCCAAACTCAGCATTGGGGGGCGGTCCTTAAGGTGCGCTTCGTTTTCCAAGGAGTCCATCGTCAGGTTTTGGGACTGGGGCGACCAGTTCATGGCATCCCAGACAATCTCTCTGGCGGCCTTGAAATAGGCCCCGCCGGCGCAGGGGCGGCACAGCGCCAGGCCGTCTTGGATGACCTCCCGGTGATCCCGGACCACCTGGCCGCAACGGGTGCAGGCGACTTTGCGCCGCGTCGGCCCCGGCAGATCATACGGGCTCAGCTCCACTTCCACCTCCTGGACCCGGAAGAGGACACTGTCCGGCATGATCCGGTAGGCTGCCAGTTGCTGGCGGCGTTGGTCAGGTTCCTGCGGCGCATATAAGGGCGCCAGGTCCCGGGCCTCTTCGGTGGAGATGACCCGGAAGGCCCGGCCGGTTTCCAGGTTGATGAAGGTGGCGGCCATAATGCCGTAATCGGCGAACTTCAGGGACCGCCGCCCCAACTTGACCCCGGTGACGTGCGCCACCGCATCGCCGGTGCAGCGGTCCATTTCTATAAAGACGATGAGCTTCTTAAGCTGGTGGTAGGGACAGGGGACCTCAAAGCCGATGAGGCGGCACCCCAGCATGGCCAGGCGCACCCCCACTATCTGTCCCGGGCAGAGGTGGCCGTGGGCCGCCACCGAAGCCTCTAAAAGTTCGTCGAACGATTGCATCCCAGGGCTCTCCCGATTGGCCAGGCCTACGCCTTGACCAGCTTAACCTGACTTTGATAAAATACTGCGCTTCCCCCCACCGGGTCGACCAATCCGGTATTTTTCAGCACCGGATCGACCCGCATGGCGGCATTGGCGTGGACTCCGGTGGCCCGGCGAGGGTCGGCCATGACGGTGGCGCCGTCAATCACCACCGGGCGGGCCCCCTGAGCCCAATGGCCGTGCCCCAGAGAGAAGGCCACCACGCCGGGGCGCAGACCCTCCAGGATGCGGACCCTGCCGATCATGGGCTTCTTGCCGGCGAGGCCCAGGTCCCAAACGCCTTCCTGGTTCGAAGCTGAAACCGCCTTGACCCGGTCGCCGTCGTTCACCCCCAGGCGCCGGGCATCCGCCACGGAGATCTCGAAAGAATTCTCCGGGTACACCGCCTGGAGCCAATAGTTGCCCACGGTCCGGCTCTTGCACTGGGAAATAGTCTTATAGGTAATGAGGGTCAGGTCATAACCCTGGGCTTCGTCATCGATTTTGCGGCCTAAAACGTCACGCGGGCCCTCGATAAAATCGGCATGCCCCAGATAGGGTTTGCCGGTCATAGAATCTTTGGCCGAGACGAGGTTGTCGAAGTAGATGCCCAACATCTTGCCATACTTGTTGGCCAGCTGGTCGCCCTTGTAGGCCTGGGCATAGCCCTGAAAGCGCCCGCCGCGGTTCAAGACATAGACCACGTGCGGCCACAACTCCGGGCCGACCACCGCCTGCCAGCGCGTGGCGTCATAAACCGTGGGCGGCAGGTGCCGGCGGGCCTTTTCAAATATTTTCATCTCCTCGGCACTGGCGGCCGAAACTTTTTCCGAGCCGTCCGGTTTGTCGCCAAAAGCAATGTTGGCCACCATCCGGAGGTACATGTCCTCCTCGCGCTTGAGATGGAGGCCGGGGCCAAAGCCATTCTCTCCAAACCCCGGCAATTGCAGCTTTTCCGCCAATCCCAACACCAGGGACTCCATCGAGAGGGGCATTTTTTCACCGTACACGCTGACCGCGTCGGTCAGGGGCGCCGACGCCGGTTGCCGGAATGGCGCCACCTTGGGAGTCACCGAGGGGTGGGAACCGGAAAACTCCCAGCGTTCCAGGTAGGTCAAGTCCGGGAAGATGTAGTCGGCATACATGCTGGTTTCGCCGATGACGATGTCCGAGACGATGATCAGCGGGATTTTCTTGGGGTCGGACAGTATCTCCACCAGCTTGTTGCCGGCCGGCAGGGAGTACACCGGCGTCCCCATATAGAGCAGCAGGGCCTTGAGAGGATAGGGGTAAGCGTCCCCGGCGCTGGGTAACACTTCCTGATAAATATCGCTGCAGAAAGGGTACCAGACTCTTTTGGCGGGATAGCCTTTAAACAAGGTGGTCTTATCGTAGGCCACCCCATGACGGATGATGGAGATGCCGAAGGGCTTGATTTGGCCGCTCTGCTTGTTGAGGTTAAAGGGCTTCCCTTCTTTTTCGCCGACAATGTCGTAGGTCGTGGCCTTGGCCATGCCGCCCATCCAATCGTGGTTGCCGATGAGTATGTTCACAGTCATCCAGATGAGCACGTTATAAAACCCGGAGGTCTGCTGGGACACGCCGCGATGGATGTCGGCGGCCGCCTTTTTGCCGTGACTGGTGAATTCCCGGGCCAGTTCGACGATATCAGCTTCGTTGACGCCGGCCAGTTTGGCCCACTCGGCCAGTTTCTTGGCGGCCGCGGTCTCCCGGTAAATCTGCAAAACGCTCTTTACCTTGATACCCTGGAGTTCCGTATCCACCAACAGGTCGCCCTCCGCCGGGTCCTTGTCGCTGCCGGGGTCAAAGGGCTTGGGCGCACCGCCGGTATAGACGAGGAAGGAGTCGAATTCCCAGTCGCCGTCGCCTTTTTTCTTGGGACGTTTTTCCTTGGGGAGGCCTAAGTCCGAGCCTCTCAAGAAGGTCCCCGGAGTGCCGTCCGGTTTGATTTTGACCAGCCAGGCCGCCTGGGTCCAGGTGGGCTCGCCTTTGGCCGTGGCCGCAGCCTTGTTGGCATTGGCCAGATAACGGGCATCGTAACGCTGGTTTTCAATGATCCAGTTAATCATCCCCATGCCCAGGGCCGCCACCCCATTGGGACGCACCGGCAGCCATTTCCAGGCCCGGGACGCGGTTTTAGAGCAACGCGGGTCCACCACCGCGATCTTCATGCCGCGGTTGAGCTGGCCTTCGGTGAGCTTGACGGCGCGCAGCGGCGGGCCATAGTTGGCCTCATAGGGATTGGCGCCCACGAAGATGATGAACTCGGCGTTACCCGTATCCGCCTGCCAGTAGAACTTGCTGCCGTCCGTGAATTTGCCCTCGACAAACTGGTCGCTCATGGCCTTGCAGGTGAAATAGAGGGAGCCCTGGCAGACGGTGGTGTGGCCGTGGGTGTTCGCTGACCCCATGGCGGTGCCGGCCAGCCGTTTCAAAAGTTCGGCCCGCCCTCCTTTCAGGCGGCCCCAGTAAAGGCAGAATTGGTTATTCTTAGGCCCCAGGTCGGGGTGTTCGGGATCGATGAGATACTTCAGGTTAGCGGCGTGCTTCTCCTTGAAGGCCGCCAGTTCCATTTTCTTGGCCGCCACCTCTTTGGCATCCGCGGCCAGGGCCTCGGCGATCTTGGGGTCCCGGAGCACGCAGATATCTTTGAGGCCTTCCACCTGGCCCTCGCCGAAGAGGTTACCGCCCTGAACAATTTCATTGATGGCCTGATCAAAGGAGACGCTCTGCCACTGGTTGTCGCCCCGCTTGCCGGCCCTTTTGAGCACCTTGACCACGCGATAAGGGTCGTACAGTGTCTGGATTCCGGCCTGGCCCTTGGGGCAGAGAGAGCCTTCGATGGTGGCGGCTTCGGCAAATGGGGTCTTATAGTCGATGTGAGGCGTCAGAGTCCAGGGGCTGTAAGGATTGCCGTCAATCTTGGCCACCAGTCCGTCCACGATCTTGACCTTGATGCCGCAGTTGGTATTACACTGCTGGCACACCGAATAAATCTGGTTCTCCGGCAGGTGCTGGATGTAGGCGTCGCCCACGTCGAAAACGAAAGGTCGCTTGCCCTGGCTCGCCAGGGCAAAGCGCACCAGGTAGTGGGACACGGCCAGGGAACCGCCCAGCAAGGCCGAACACTTGAGAAAGTGCCGCCGGTCCATCTTGTCGTTCAGAAGGGGAAAACCCTCTCCCGCCGGTATCTTGTCAGCCTGGTTAGACATGTTCTTCTTCTCCTTTACCCGCAGAGATTACCGGCAGCCAGCGGGAACCCAACAGAAAGGCCAACAATCCCAGGGAAAAGACCCAAAGACTGACCAGCCACTCGTTCAAGTTGGGGAAATACTGATCGGTCCTGAGACGCCAATGAAAGAAGGTGGCTTCCAGGCCTTCCAGTTTGTAAACCGCCTGGTCCGGGATGACAAAATTCAAGCGCACCGCAATGAAGGTGATCATGATGAGAAAACAGGCCCAGGCCACGGCCTTCGTACTCTGGTGGTGCACAGCCAATAGGTAAAGGGGGATAGCGCTGCCCAATACCACGTGGAAGATCCAGAACACCCACCAGTAGGAGCCGAAGGCGATGATGTCCAGGCTGGTTTTATTCATGATGACTCCGGTCTTGTAGCCCACAAAAAACTGGAGAAGTTCCAGGAAGAGAAAGACCACCAGGAGGAAACGCACCACATGTCCCAGATAGTGAACCAGCTCATCATCGATCTTAAAGACGTAAGTGAGAAAGGTGATGAGCGCCCCGCCGGACAGGAGCGCGGTCACGATGAACAGGAGCGGCGTGAGGGCGCCGTTCCAGATGGGCCGGTTCAGCAAGATTGCGAAGATGGCGCCGTTGACCCCATAAAAGATGAGCCCCACCGGGAGGCTGATGATGGAGAGAAGGCGCACCTGCCGGTGGTCGGCCACCCGGTCGGCGTCACTGAAAGAGGTCTTGCCGAAGCTCAGAAAGTGATAAATTTTGCGTCCCGGCCGTTCCTCCTCCTGGGCCCACTGAATGAGTTTCTCCCGTAAGAGATAGAAACACTCCAGGAGATAAATCACCAGCATGGCGTTGGTGAACACGATCATCCAAAAGATCATGGAGGTGAAACCGGGACTGAGCAGCAAGCGGTAAACCCTGAATAAATGGCCCAGGTCAAAGCTGATGATGATGACTTCGCAGGTGAGAGCCACGAGCACGGTAAAGGCCGAGAGGGGTCCAATAGGAGCGAAGATCTTGACTCGAAAGACGTAGGTCAGGATGGTGATGAGGAAGGCGCCGGCGGTGAGTCCCAGGAAGAAGAGATAAACTGCCACCCACAACCCCCAAGGCACGTAGGAACCCAGAGCCGTTACTTTTTTACCCCAGATCAACACGCTGATTACGCCCCACGAACCTATCACCAGCCCGGCGATGGCCAGCGTTACCAGTATTTTGAAGAAGCGGTTGTCATTCATGCTGTGTCCCCTTTACTTCAAGTAATATACCGAAGGCTGGGTGCCCAGTTCCTCTTTGAGACGGAAGATGCGGGGGGAGCCCAGCATCTCAAAGAGGAGGCTGTCCGGGTCGGTGCGGTCGCCGAAGAAGGTGGCCCGGCCCACACAACTGGTGACGCAGGCGGGTAACATGCCTACCTTCAAGCGGTGCAGGCAAAAATGGCATTTCCTGGCGTTGCCCACCGGCGAGCCGCCGTTGCGGTCGGGCCACTTCATCCCGTATTCCGCCGCAGGATGCAGCTCATAGCCGTTGCCGGCGGTTTTCCGCCCGACGAGCTTTCCCGGTAAGTCCGGCGTGTGGTCGGTGTACCACTCGCCGAAATCCGAGGTGCGGGCGGCATAGGGACAGGCCACCAGGCAGTAACGGCAGCCGATGCAGCGGTCGTAGTCGATGATCACCGCACCCTGCTCGTTTTTCCAGGTCGCGGTCACCGGGCAGACTTTGGTGCAGGGGGGATTCTGACAGTGAACGCAGGGCCGGGGCACAAACCGGCGCCGGACCATGGGATAGTGGCCCACCTCCTCCTCCAGCACCACCCGGTAGACCACCCCTGGGGGCAGCTTGTTTTCCGCCACACACGCCAGGGTGCAGGCATGGCAGCCAATACACCGGGCGATGTCGATCACCATGCCCCATCTGATGTCTTCCGGTTTCTTCTGGCTGGCCCGCTTAAGGTCCCGCTGCATGCGGATCAAGGGGTCTTCCCGGGGTAAATCTGTTAGCGCCGTTGCCATAAGGGCCTCCATCTATATTCTCTAAACCTAAGTGGGACTTATGAACCTCAGGGCGAGGCCTCTGTGAGCGCCGCCTGGTTTTCCGCAATGCTCTTCATCCAGTAACGGAACTCCTCCGGGTCCAGCGGCTTGCCGAGACAGGCATAAATATGCGAGCCCATAGCCTCTTCCAGGCCTGGATGGTAGGATCGGCTGGAAAGGGCCAAAACATAAACCCCGGGGATTTTTCGCTTCAGCTCCCGGAAAAAACGGTTATCCGCGGCCACACTATCCATGTCCAGAATCGCCACCTGGTCGGGATGGGCCTCGAGATGAGCTTGCAGGTCAGGCAGGGAATGCACCGGGGTGGCGCGGTAATCGAATTGCCTCAGCGTCTCGCAAACGATCCCGCACTGATGCACGTCGGCATCCAGCACCACCACGGCTGGTTTCAGCAGGTTCATCATTCTTCTTCCCTTGAGCCCCAAACCCATAGTTGGTTCCTGACCCAGGGAAAAGCAATAATCGTGCCAGGGAACCGGACCCCTCAAGGGAGGAAGTCAACCGAAAGGTTTGAATGAATATCTAATTGATATAATAAGATAAAATGGCAGAGGCCTATCAGGAGTCGCTTCTCAGGATTGCCACAAATCCCCCAGCGCGGCCAGCTTTTTTGCCCAAAGTGTCCGGACCCATCGGACACTTTGGGCGATTATCTATCTTTAGTTTGTATTTTAAGTAGATTAGCTGTGTCGCGAAATAAGACACTAGTCGCACCAGGACCCACAACGGAGCCTCATGCCAGGTTGCGCTCATAGAAGTGAGGAAAGCTTCCGGTCTGTAGGGGCGCACCCGCGTGTGCGCCCAACCTGAGGGCGGACACATGGGTCCGCCCCTACAGAAAGACAAATTACCCATATGATCGCAGCTTTAGTATCAGTGGATATTTCCGGAAGATCAGTGGTACGAGAAGGTTAATGGGTGGTGGGCTTAGATTGGGAGAGGTTATGCCGCTTGATCATGGAGTACACCGTGCTGCGACTGACCCCCAGACGTTTGGCCGCCATTTTCTTGTTCCAGCCGCACTCTTCCAGGATCTCCAGGAGCAGACGCATCTCTTGGTCCATAAGCGTCGCGGTCGGCGGGGTCGAGGTCAGACGCAAGGCCGAGGGGAAGTCCCAGGCCTCCACCTGGCTTTCTTTGGCCAGGACTACGGCGTGCTCCACGGTGTTTTCCAACTCCCTGACGTTGCCAAGCCAGGAGTAATCCAGGAGCAGACGCATGGCTTCGGAGCTGAACTCCAGGATCTCTTTGCCCTGCTCCGTCGTGAACCGGCGCAAGAAATGGAGCGCCAGCCGGGGAATGTCGTTCTTCCGGTCCCGGAGGGGGGGGAGGATGATGGGGATGACATTGAGGCGATAGAAGAGGTCTTCCCTGAAGGTCCCCTTCTTCACCTCCTCCAGCAAATTCTTGTTGGTGGCGGCCAGGATGCGCACGTCCACGGTCAAGGTTTGTTCCCCGCCCAGCCGCTCGAACTTGCGGGTTTGCAAGACCCGGAGCAGTTTGATCTGCGCCGCCGGGGGGATTTCGCCGATCTCATCCAGAAACACCGTGCCGCCGTGGGCCTGCTCGAAACGGCCTGCCTTTTGGCGCAGGGCTCCGGTGAAGGCGCCCTTCTCGTGGCCGAAAAGCTCGCTTTCCAGTAAGGTGGCGGGATAGGCGGAGCAATTGATCACCACAAAAGGGCCTGGGCCGCGGGGGCTATGGGCATGAATGGCCCGGGCCACCAGTTCTTTGCCGGTGCCGCTCTCCCCCTGAATGAGGACCGTGGCATCCGAGGGCGCTACGTCTTCAATGAGCTTATAGACCACCTGCATCTTGGGGTCTTTGCCGATGAGGTCGCCAAAGCCGGCGGCGGCTTCCACCCGGCCTCTCAAGGCGCTGACCTCTTCTTCATGCTGCATGGCCCGGCGCAGCGCCCCGGCATTGTGGCTGACGATCAGCCGGACCAACTCGAGTTCTTCCTGGCTACACGAGCCTTCAGGACAGGCAATGACGATGGCGCCGCCCACCTGGCCGTCATCGAAGGGGATGAGCGCCTGACGTTCGGCGGTAGGGAAATCTTCCGGGACCAGTGGGGGTTTCAGCAGGTTCTTCCGGGAAAACGTCAGCTTGTTCGCTCCCACCAGGACCGCCCTGGCGATCTTGAGGACAGCTTCATCTTTAATCTCGTAATGGTCCGAGTGAGAGAGCACTGAAAGGCAATCTTTTCCGGTATTAAAAACCAGGAGGGCAATGTGGCGACAGCGCATGGTTTCCTGCAACTTGCCGATCAAAGTGGCGCCCATTTCAGGCAAGGCACGCAGGGCGCTGATTTCCCGGACGATTTTGCAGGCGGTAATGGCCTGATTATGGGCCCGCTCCAACTCTAGAGCCTGCTCTTCCAAACGCCGGGTGTATTCCTCCTGGCGGCTCACCATGTGATTGAAGGAAGTCGCCAGAATGGCAATCTCATCCTGTCCCTGGACGGCCACCCGAACCTTGGACTCTCCCCGGTCTATTTCTTTGGTGGCCTGTACCAGGGCCGCCAGGGGCCGGGTAATGCGGCGCACAAACAGGAGACTCCCCATCAAAGCCACCAGCAGTATGGCCAAGGTGGAGGCACCGATCTCCTCCCACAACCTGGCCACCTGCCGCCGGTAGGGGCTTTCGGAAAACCCCAATCGCAGCATCCCGGCCTTGCCGTCGTAAATGGGCCAGGCGGTGTCCAGGAAGGTCTCGCCGCGCTGCGAGACGATCTCCTTAAAACTGGGTTGATGGTTGCTCCCGATGCCGTTGGCTTCCAGCAGTTGGACCGGCACTCCTCGCTCAAAAGTGTGGGCCAGCACCCGGCCATCCCGCATGACGAAGATATAGGCCAGCACCGGATTGCTTTGGGTCTGCTGGTCGAGCATTCTCTGGAGGGCAACCAGATCATTGAGCAGGACCTTATCAGCGGCAATGAGAGCCACAGAATGAGCCAGATTCTCCGCCTGGCTGAACATAGCCCGTCGCAGGGCGGCGCTGTATTGATGCGTGACCAGAAAGGCGATGACCAATCCGCTGCCGATTACCAGCGCCGCGACCGCCAACAGCAGTCTGGTTTTAAGGCTTCGGGGGCGCATGGGGCTCCTCCTTCAGCCGGTTCAATTGTTGTTCCATTTTTCTGACCGAGTCGTACAACTCATCCCGGGGCGGGATGAAGCGGTCAATCATTAATTCCGCCAGGATTTTTTTCCCTTCCGGGTCCTGGTGCATGCCAAACAACAAATTCTGAATCCGTTCCCGGTCTGCGGCGGGAAACTGCCGGGAGGCGACGAGCGGCGGAATGCCGAATAGTTCGGATTTTTTGATGATCCGGGTTTTGGAAGTGAAGGCCGGATTCTTCTTCTCGTAATAATCCCAGATCAGCCCGTCCACGGCGGCCCCGTCCACCAGACCCCGGGCTACGGCCATAATGGAATTGTCATGACTATAGGTATAGATGATCCGCCTGAAGAAGGTTTCGGGCGTGGTGTGTAGCGCCGCCAGCCAGGCAAGGGGCACCAGCTGGCCGGTATTGGAGTCGGGGTCAGTGAAGGCAAAAGTATGGCCTTTGAGATCCTCAAGCCGGTGAATGTTACTTTCTTTATTAACGATCAGGTAGGCGGAGTAAGTGGGATGGCCATGAACCTCGGGGACGGCCAGGAGGACAAAGCCATATCGGTCTTTCCCCGTCACATAAGGCCCGGAACAGACAAAGGCCAGGTCGATGAGACCTTTGCCCAGCAATTCATTGACCTCGCCGTAGGTCTTGCGCTGCACCAGTTCCAGGTCTTTGCCCGTCTTGTGCCCGAGGTAAGTGAGGAGTTGCCGGTAAAGCTCCAGGGTCTCTTTGGGGGAAACCATGGCGGCCACAGCCACCCGGAGCGGAGGAGAAGCTATCCCTTGAGTTCCGGGACGGGCCACCGGCACGGTGTTGGTGAAGTCAACGGTAACCTTCTCGGTGTCGCCGCTGCAACCGCTGGCCAGCAGGAGCAGCCCTGCCGCCAGAGCAACAATCAAGCCGGAAATCCTTATTGCCAGGCGCTTGCCGCTCCTAAGATTCCCTGAAACTCGGATGAGTTCGCCCATGCCCTTTTCTTCCCGGTAACCGCTGCCTCTCTCCCAGGTATATTCCCCTGCATTTAATATACCATTAATTTAGTATAAATATAATCCGAGATGGTTCTGAGAATAAATTCTAGGGAGAATCAAGACGAAGTAAAGACACCAAGAAAAACTCGGCGCCCCAAGCGAAGCAAGGTTAGAGATTCTGGGGATTGGGTCCTCAAGAAAGAGAATCTATTATTTGACTCGTTGCGCAGCTATTCCCAGAGTGCTGAGGAGATGGTACAGTCAGTAACTGCCCTATATCAACACCCAAAATTAAAAAAATTAGTAGCGGAGATGGTTATCATATCTGCACCCCACACCCTGCCAGATTGTAAATTCTACCTCCCAATATCAGATCTAATCTAATCTCGGTTTGATGATTGTCAGCTCAAATCTTGATCATGACAATTTTAATGAGGTGAAAAAAAGTGGGGAGCGACCTGCAGGCAACTGCGGCGCCAATCCCCTGGCCGCCTTGGGTTCAAGCCGTCCCCGGGGAGCGGCCGAAAGTCCGCAAGAGCCCCGCCGGCACGGAGGTAAAGTTGATGAGCACCTCGAACCGGCTATCCGTGAGGGGCGTCACCCGGGTGACCTTGCCATAGATATGGCCCGGGGTGGGTTCCTGGTTGTCGTCCAGAAAAGCCAGGCGGAGGTCCTCCCAGGCTTCCAGGGCGTCCTCCGAGGTAACCTGGGCGGCGGTGTCGCACAGATGCGTCACCCAGGCCCGGCCGGTAACGTCAGTGATAATCTTGTCCTTGAGGCGGTGGATCCGAACCCCGATAGGTTCCGGCAACTCCGAAAGCTGCTCCGAT
>Ga0315276_10004266_pt1 | contig 13131 bp, 11 predicted proteins | sample YL17G05_0_MG_FD_204542 | JGI IMG/M metagenome (GOLD analysis project Ga0315276, IMG submission 204542) | Sediment microbial communities from Yellowstone Lake, YNP, Wyoming, USA - YL17G05_0 | ecosystem: Environmental > Aquatic > Freshwater > Lake > Sediment | place: USA: Wyoming | collected... | reverse complement strand
TCACCGGGCTCGACTCGCCCGGAGCCGACCTTCCCGGCGTGGTCCAGGGCATCCGGTTCCTCGACGCGGCGAAGCGGGACGGAGCGGCCCGGCTGTCGGGGCACGTGGTGGTGGTGGGCGGCGGGAACACCGCCATCGACTGCGCGCGAACGGCGCTGCGCTGCGGCGCCGCGGCGGTGACGCTCGTCTACCGGCGCGGGCGCAAGGAGATGCCGGCCATCGCCCCGGAGATCGACGAGGCACTGGCCGAGGGCGTGAAGTTGCTGGTGCACCGGCAGCCCGTTCGCATCCTCGGCGCCGGGCGCGTCGAGGGCGTCGAGATCGCCGAGGTCGAGATGGGCGAGAGGGACGCCAGCGGGCGCCGGCGCCCGGTGGTGACCGACCGGAGGAGCACGATGCCCTGCGACCGGGTGCTGCTGGCGCTGGGGCAGGCCGCCGACCTCTCGCTCCTGCCGGCCGGGACGACGGCGCGCGACGGGCGGGCGGTCTCCTCCCTTGGCCCCACCAGCGTCTGGCTGGCCGGGGACATGGCCACCGGCGACGGGACGGTGACCCACGCCATCGGCAACGGCCGGCGGACGGCGGCGCGGGTGCTCGCGGCGCTCGCCGGCGAGCCCGATCCGGCGGCGCCGCGGCCGCCGCCGGAGGACCTCGTGACCCCGGCCCACGTGCGCTTCAGCCACTTCGAGGTGGAGTCCCCGAATCAGGAATTCCACCTGCCGGCGGCGAGCCGGACCGGGGGGTTCGACGAGGTCTCGCTCGGGCTCCCGGGGCCGGAGGAGGCGCACCGCTGCTTCTCCTGCGGCATCTGCACGCACTGTGACACCTGCCTGTTCTACTGTCCGGAGGGGGTCATCCGCCCGCAGGGGGAGGGGTACCGGGTCGACGAGGCCTACTGCAAGGGATGCGGGATGTGCGTCGCGGAGTGCCCGCGCCACGCCATGGAGATGGTGCCGGAAGCTTCGGCGAGGTGATCGAATGGCCGGGCAGTTGCTCAGCGGGAACCACGCCGCCGCCCTGGGGGCCGCCCTGGCCGGCCGGGCCAACCGTGCGGGGCGCGGCTTCTGCAGCGGCGTCTACCCCATCACTCCGTCCACGGAATGCATGGAGCTCCTCTGCAACCAGGAGATCGAGAAGGGGCACGTGGTCCGGGTGGAGAGCGAGCACAGCGCCATGGCGGTGTGCATCGGGGCCGCGGTGAGCGGCGCGCGCACCTTCACCACCTCGTCGTCGAACGGCATCGCCTTCATGGCGGAGAACGTGGTGGCCGCGGCGCTCCTGCGCCTGCCGGTGGTGATGGTGGCGGCGAACCGGACCCTCGGTCCGCCCTGGAACGTCTGGGCCGACCACGGCGACACGCTCATGCTGCGCGACTCCGGGTGGGTCCAGTTCTACTGCTCCGACAACCAGGAGGTGCTCGACACCGTGCTCTGCGCCTACCGGCTCGCCGAGGACCGGCGCATCCAGCTCCCCGTGCTGGTCTGCCAGGAGGCCTTCGTCCTCTCCCACACCATGGCGCGGACCGAGGTGCCCGGACAGGAGCAGGTGGACCGCTTCCTGCCGCCGCTCGACCTGCCGAACCACATCGATGGCGCCCCGCGTGTGATCGGCGGGGTGACCGTGCCGCACGTCACCGAGGTCCACCGGGCCCAGCACCAGAACGCCATGGGGCGGGTCTGGGACGTCTACCAGGAGGTGCAGGGGGAGTTCGAGGCGGTGTTCGGCCGCCGCCCGGCCAACCCATTGATCCCGTACCGAGCCGACGATGCCGAGGTCCTGGTGGTGTCGATGGGCACCATCGCCTCCACCGTGGAGCGGGCGGTCGACGAGGCGCGCGAGCGGGGCATCCGGCTCGGCGGGCTGCGAGTCCGCACCTTTCGTCCCTTCCCGGCGGAGCAACTCGCCGCCGCCTTCCGGGGCCGGGGCCGCATCGCCGTCATCGACCGGAACGTGAGCCTGGGATTCGGAGGAGTGCTCTGGGGAGAGGCCCGGGGCCTGGCCGAACCGGGCGCCGTCGTGCAGGGCTACATGATCGGCCTCGGCGGTGGCGACGTCCGCCCCGAGCACGTGCTGGCCATCGCGGAAGACGTCGCGTCGCGCTCCGCGGCAGGCGCCCCGGTGCTGATGGAGGCGGGAACATGAGCGACTCGGTGCTGACGCCCCTTGCCGAGGCCATCTGTCCCGTGGCCGACCCGCTTCTTCGTCCCGGCAACGGGAACTGCGGCGGATGCGGAATGTCCACCGCGCTCCAGTTCCTGGGGCGCGCCATGGACCACCGTCGGTTGCAGATCGTCATCCCGGCCAGTTGCGGCGCCATCACGGTGGGCCCCTTCCCGTACTCGGCCATGGGCGTGCCGGTCATCCTCTGCACGTTCGGCTCCGCAGCTGCCGTGGCCACCGGCATGAGCCAGGTGGCGCGCTTGAACGGCGAGGAGACCCGGGTGGTCTGCTGGGCCGGCGACGGTGGGACCTACGACATCGGCATGGCGAGCCTCTCCGGCGCCGCGGAGCGGAACGAGGACATCCTCTACGTCTGCTACGACAACGAGATCTACGGGAACACCGGCGGACAGCGCTCGTCGGCCACGCCCGCCGGGGCGTCCACGTCCAACACGCCGAGGGGCAAGGTCGAGCAGAAGAAGGACGTGCTCGCCATCATGGCCGCGCACCGCATCCCCTACGCCGCCACCCTATCGCTCGCCCACCCGCAGGACATGATCGGCAAGATGCGCCGGGCCCTCGACCTGCGCGGATTCCGCTTCCTCCACGTGCTCGCGCCGTGCCCGACCGGCTGGAAGTCGGAGCCGGCGCTGGGCATCGAGCTGGTGCGGCTGGCGGTGCGCTCCGGGCTCTTCCCGGTGGTCGAGATCGTCGACGGGCGAAAGCTCACCATCAACGTCGAGCCCGACTTCTCGGAGGAGGCGCTCGAGCTCTACCTGTCGCTCCAGCGCCGTTTCCAGAGCTCGGCGATCACCGCCGCCGACCTGCGCCCCGCCATCGAGCGCACCTGGCGGGACCTGCGCCAGCGCAGCGGACGCATCGTCCCGGCGGAGCGCGAGACATGACGCCGCTCCTGACGCCGCCCCGGAGGACGTGATGCAGACCGACATCGGAGTCCGGATCAGAAAGATGCGCGAGGCCCAGGACCTGAGCCGGGACGACGTGTGCAGGATGGCCGGCCTCTCCCCCGACCGGCTGGCCGCCTTCGAGGAGGGGAAGGAGGTCCCCTCCATCGGCGTGGTCATCAAGCTCTCCCGGGTGCTCGGCTCCAAGGTGGGCGGGTTGCTTCACGGCGGCGGGTTCGCCTCGGAGGAGTTGACGGTGAGTCGCGCGAGCGAGACTCGCCCCGGCCTGGACCAGGGCGACACCGATCAGGGCTACACCTTCCGCAGCCTGACGCGCCCGGGCACACCCGGTCACCAGATGGAGCCCTTCCTCCTCACCTTCGACCCGGCGGTCACGGACGCGCGCCCGCTGGCCCATGACGGCCAGGAGTTCGTCCTCGTCCTGGAGGGCTCGATCGAGCTCACCTACGACGGCAAGCGCTGCGTGCTCCAGGCCGGCGACAGCGCCTACCTGGACGCCACCCGCTCCCACCTGTTCCGCGGCCTGGGGAGCACGCCGTCCCGGATGCTGGCGGTGGTGACGGCCGGAACCTGATCGAGAGGCACTACGGCTCGAAGTAGGTGTAGTCCTTGCCCTGGAAGTTCCGGAAGACCCACTTCTTCCCCTCGTGCCGGATCACGTAGTCCGGGTTGACCGGGATCTTCCCGCCGCCCTGTGGCGCGTCGACCACGAAGTGCGGGACCGCGAGGCCGCTCGTGAATCCGCGGAGCGATCGGATGATCTTCCGCCCGGCCTCGACCGTGGTGCGGAAGTGGCTGATGCCCTTGGCCAGGTCGCACTGGTAGATGTAGTAGGGTCGGACGCGCATGAGGAGCAGCTTGTGATTCAGCTCCATCACGGTCCTCGGTTCGTCGTTCACGCCCTTGAGCAGCACCATCTGGTTGCCGATGACGCTGCCGGCGTCGGCGAGCCGGCGGGCCGCCTCGAAGGCCTCGGCGGTGCACTCCTTGGGATGGTTGAAGTGGGTGTTCACGTAGACCGGCTGGTGCTTGCGGAGCATGTGCACGAAGTCGTCGGTCACGCGCTGGGGCAGGGTGACCAGGTTTCGCGTTCCCAGCCGGAAGATCTCCACGTGCGGGATGGCCCGGAGCCTTCCCAGGATGTAGTCGAGCCGGTCGTCGGAGAGGGAGAGCGGGTCGCCACCGGAGATGACGACGTCGCGGATCTCCGGGTGGAGCGCGATGTAGTCGAGACCATCCTCCACCTGCTTCTTGGCGGCGGCGGAGCTCGGATCGGCCACCTTGCGCTTGCGGGTGCAGTGGCGGCAGTACACCGGGCAGTTGTGCGTGATGTAGAAGAGCACCCGGTCCGGGTAACGGTGGGTGATGCCGGGCACCGGCATGTCCCGCTCCTCGGCCAGCGGGTCCTCCAGGTCGGCGGCGGCGATGAGGGTCTCGCCCATGGTCGGAACCGACTGAAGGCGGATCGGGCAGCGCGGGTCCTCCGCGTCCATGAGCGCCGCGTAATACGGCGTGATGCCCATGTGGAATTCCTTCTCGGTCTCCACGGCGGCCTGCCGCTCGTCGTCGGTGACCCGGATCACCTTCTCGAGCTGGTCGAGCCGGGTGACGCGCTCGCGCTGCTGCCAGTGCCAGTCGTTCCACTGGGCGTCGGGGACGTCCTTCCAGACGCTGCGAGACCCTGCCGGGAAGCGGTTCGTGATCGCGGCCGGCGGGCGAGGATCGGCCTCGGGCGCGTCGTCCAGCATCATGGGAAGGGTGGTCATTCGCGACTCCTGGGCGGCCTCGGGACCGTCACGTCTCTTCTAATGCGGAACGGGAGGCGTCACACGTTCCCGCGAAGGGCGGAATGGGACCCCCCGCCCGGTGGGAGACCCGTTTGACTTCCCGAGCCGGCGCCGGTTAGCTTCCGCCCGCCCGCGGGCCGCGCGGACCCCATGACCGGATCCCGGAACTCATTCCCCGGCGTCTCCGACGCGGACTGGGGCGATTGGCGCTGGCAGCAGCGCCACATGCTCCGCACCGCCGCGGACCTGGAACGTCTCGTCCACCTCACGCCAGAGGAGCGGCGCGGGCTCGAGGGCGCGGCCGGACGGTTCCGGGTCGGCGCGACGCCCTACTACGCCTCGCTCATGGATCCCCATCACCCGGCCTGTCCGGTGCGGATGCAGGTGATCCCGGTGGCCGCCGAGGTCGAGGAGGCGCCCGGCGATCTGCGCGACCCGCTCGGCGAGGACGGGCGCAGGCCGGTCCGGGCCGTGGTCCACAAGTACCCTGACCGCGTGCTCTTCCTGGCCGCCGATCACTGCGCCGTCTATTGCCGCCACTGCACCCGCCGCCGCATCACCGGAGGCGAGGAGGGGGCGTTCGACCGCGACTCCGCCGCGGAGGGGATCGCCTACGTGCGGGCCCATCCAGAGGTGCGCGACGTCATCGTCTCGGGCGGGGACCCTCTGGCGCTGGCCGACGAACGCATCGGCTGGCTGCTCGAGGAGCTCCGCGCCATCTCCCACGTCCAGATCCTCCGCCTCGCCACCCGCGCACCCGTGGTGAATCCGATGCGGGTGACCGACGGGCTGGCGGCCTTCTTCCGGCGGCTGGCGCCCCTCTTCGTGGTGACCCATTTCAACCATCCCAAGGAGTGCACCGACGAGGCCCGTGCCGCCTGCGAGCGGCTGGTAGACCGGGGAGTGCCGGTGGAGAACCAGACCGTCCTTCTCCGGCGAGTGAACTCGGCGCCCCGCACCATCGCCGACCTGAACCAGCGGTTGCTCGCCTGGCGGGTTCGCCCCTACTACCTGCACCAGGGGGACCTGGCCGAGGGGACCGCCCATCTGCGCACCCCGCTCGCCACCGGCCTGGAGATCCTCGAGCGGCTGCGCGGCCACACCAGCGGCCTGGCGGTCCCCCACCTCGCCGTGGACCTGCCCGGAGGCGCGGGCAAGGTCACCCTTCAGCCCGGATGGCTCCTGGGTCCGGGCGACCCTGACGTGCCCCCCGCGGTGGCGACGGGGTCGGCCGCCGCGCCGGGCAGGGCCCGTGGGCACTGGTTCCGCAGCTGGCGCGGGCGCCCGGTCTTCTACCCCGAGCCCCTCGAGACCGATTGCACCTGTCCGTATGACGAGGTCTTCTACGGGGAACACGCCGCGCGCAGGGAAGGAGGCTCCGGTTGGTAGCGAAGATCATCGAGGTGCTCGCCGTCTTCACCACCTCGGTGATCTCGGCCATGGGCTACGGCGGCGTGGTGCTCCTCATGGCCATCGAGAGCGCCTGCATCCCGCTGCCTTCGGAGATCATCATGCCCTTCGCCGGATATCTGGTGTTCCTGGGGCAGTTCACGCTGCTGGGGGCCGGATTCTGGGGTGCGTTCGGCTGCGTGGTCGGGTCGATCCCGGCCTACTACCTGGGCATGTACGGCGGGCGACCCATCATCGAGAAGTACGGAAAGTACGTGCTCCTCTCCCACCACGACCTCGACCTGGCCGACCGGCTCTTCGAGAAGCACGGCGCGGCGGTGGTCTTCTGGGCGCGGCTCCTGCCCGTCATCCGCACCTTCATCGCCTTCCCGGCTGGCGTGGCACGGATGAACATGACCAAGTTCATCGTCTACACGTTCGTGGGGTCGTTCCCCTGGTGCCTGGGACTGGCCTGGGTGGGGATGAAGCTGGGGGAGAAGTGGAACAGCGACCCGCGCTTCAAGACCTGGTTCCACAGTTTCGACCTGGTCATCGGCATCGTCATCGTCCTCGCGGCGGTTGCCTTCGTGTGGCACAAGCTCCGCTCGGCGCGCGGCCCCGCCGCGGGCGCGTCGCCGTAGGACGACTCGTGAACTCGGGACGCGGCGCCGCCCTCCTCCTCGCCGCGGCGCTCCTGGCCGCCGCCCCGCCGGCCAGCGCCGTCGAGGTGGTGCGCATCTCGGTGACCACCTCTGCGGCCGAGGTGGAGGTCTCGGGCCCCGGCCTCTCGTCCGAGCTGCTACGGGAGGGGTCTGAACCGCGCCCCGTGCCCGGCGGCAAGTCCAGACTTCGGCTCGACGGGGAGACCCTGCTCCTCGACGGGAAGCCGGTGGACGGGGCCGGTGTCGTCTTCACCGCCAGCGGCGCCATCCGCCACGCCGGTCGCGCGCTCTCGGGCGTGGTGGAGGTGCGTCGCGCCCCCGGCGGTCTCGGCGTCATCGACGTCCTGCCCATGGAGGACTACGTGGCGGCGGTCATCGGCGGGGAGATGCCGCCGTCCTTCCCGCCCGAGGCGCTCAAGGCCCAGGCGGTGGCGGCAAGGACCTTCGCGGTGGGGAAGAAGCTCGAGGCCCGCGAGCAGGCCCTCGATTTCGACCTCGGCGCGACGGTCCTCGACCAGGTCTACCCGGGCGCCGGGCGCGCCGATCCCCGCGCTCGCGCGGCAGCCGAGGCCACGGCCGGGGAGGTGCTGGCGAAGGACCACCGGCCCATCGAGGCCTATTTCCACTCCACGTGCGGGGGGCGGACCGAGCGCGGCGCCGACGCGCTGGGGCGCGACCTCTCCTACCTGCGGTCCGTGCCCTGCGACCGGTGCCAGGGCTCCCCGTCCTGGCGCTGGACGCTGCGCATCCCGGCGGCCGAGGTGGGGTCGCTGGCCGGCCTGGCGCGCCCTGCCTCCGCCGTTCGCGTGCTGCGCGCCACCTCCACCGGCCGGGCCTCCCGCATCGCCGTGGAGGGGGGCGGCGAGAAGGTGGTGCTCGACGGCGCCGACCTCCGCCGGCGCCTGGGCTACGACCGGCTTCCCTCCCTGGCCTTCTCGGTGAGGGCGTCGGGCGGCGCCTTCATCTTCTCCGGGCAGGGGAAGGGGCACGGCGCCGGGATGTGTCAGTGGGGCGCCGCGGGGCGCGCCCGGGCCGGTGACGACTATCGGGCCATCCTGGCGAGGTACTACCCGGGCACCGAGCTGCTTCGCATGTACTAGGAGTGAATGAGGGTCATGGAGGTGTCCGATCTCGACTTCGAGCTGCCCGAGGAACTCATCGCACAGGTCCCGGTGGAGCCGCGCGACGCCTCGCGTCTGCTCGTTGTGCCGCGCAGCGGCGGCGAGCCGAGGCACCTCCGCTTCGCCGACCTGCCCGATCTGCTGGCCCCCGGCGACCTGCTCGTCCTGAACGACAGCCGGGTCATCCCGGCGCGCCTCGTCGGCCGGAGGGAGAGCGGGGGCCGGGTGGAGGTGCTGCTGGTGGAACCGTTTCCCGGCGCCCTGCCAGCCGGGCCGGCCCGGTGGCGCGCCATGGCACAGGCCTCGAAGCCCATCCGGATCGGAGCCCGCTTCGACTTCGACGGACTCGCCGCCGAGGTGGAGGGGGTCGAGGGGGATGGGTTCTACGCCATCCGCTTCGACCGGGACGAACCGTCGCTCGCCCAGGAACTGGAGCGGGTCGGCCGCGTCCCTCTACCTCCCTACATCCGGCGGGAGCCGGGCGACGCGGACCGCGTCCGATACCAGACCGTGGTGGCAAGCCAGCCTGGCAGCGTGGCCGCCCCGACCGCCGGGCTCCACTTCACGCCGGATCTCCTGGCGCGGCTCGGCGCCCGCGGGGTGGCCTGGACCACGGTGACGCTCCACGTCGGACCGGGAACCTTCCTTCCGGTGCGAGCCCGGCGCCTGGAGGAGCACCGGATGCACGCGGAGCGATACGAGATTTTGGTGGGAGCCGTGGCCGCCTTCGAGGCCGCGCGGGCCCGGGGAGGCCGGGTGGTGGCGGTGGGGACGACGGCCGTCCGGACCCTGGAAAGTTCCTTTGCCAACGATGGGTTGCGATCCGGAACGGGCAGGACCGACCTCTTCATCCGGCCCGGTCACGCCTTCCGGGCCGTGGACGGCCTGATCACCAATTTTCACCTGCCCCGGTCCACCTTGCTGGCGCTGGTCTGCGCGTTCGGCGGCACCCCGAGCATCCTGGCCGCCTACCGGACCGCTGTCGCGGCGCGTTATCGATTCTTCAGCTACGGCGACGCGATGGCAATTCTCTAAGCCAAGGTATGTCCGTTCGGTGGTGCGTCCCCTGTCTGGTTAAGATAGCAGGGGGGGAGCACCCGGCGGATGAACAGCATCGCACTGAACCTGGAGCCACATCAGTTCCTCACCGGCTGGAGGCCGGAGGCGGGAGCCCTGTTCCTGCCCGCGCTGTCGGAGTCGCGAGTCGGAGAGCAGGTGGTGGCGCGCATCGGGCTCTTCGGACATCCGGTTCGCGCCACGGTCTTCGGCAAGGTGGCGATGGTCCGCCGCGTCGGTCGTCCGTCGCTCCCGCCCGGCGTGGAGGTCTACCTGGACCGCGCCAGCGTTCCCGCCGCGCGCTACCTGGCGCTGGTGGCGAGCGGCGAGCCCGTCACCTTCCAGGTTCGGGCACCCCGTTACGCCCTGGAACGGCCGGTCCTGGTCACCGCCCGGCGATCGAAGGTGGAGGCCCACACCGTCACGATGTCCGAGGGGGGCTGCTGCATCGCCTGGCCCGACGGCGATCCCCCGACTCCGGGTGAATTGCTGGTCCTGCGACTGGGCAAGAGCTTCCTGGCCCCCTCCGCCGATGCGGTGGTCTGCTGGACCTCGGACGGCGCGCCCGAGCAGATCATCGGCGCGAGGGTCGTCTCCGAGGGACGGGGCGGAAGGGCCTGGAAGGCGCTGGTCGCCGAGGCCTCCCGGGCCCGCGTCCGGACCGTCTGAGGCCGTGATCCGCTTTCAGTTGCTCGCCGAGGACGGTGCCGCTCGCCGCGGCCGGCTCGAGACGCCGCGTGGAGTTCTCGAGACGCCGATCTTCATGCCCGTCGGCACCGCCGGCAGCGTGAAGACCCTCTCGCCCAGGGACCTCGAGGAACTCGGCGCGGGGATCATCCTCGGCAACACCTACCACCTGTACCTGCGCCCCGGCCACGAGCGGGTGCGGCGGCTGGGCGGTCTCCACCGGTTCATCTCCTGGGGCGGCGCCCTGCTCACAGACTCGGGCGGCTTCCAGGTCTACAGCCTCCAGGGTGCAGGCAAGGACGGGGGAGGTTCGCTCGTTCGCATCGCCGAGGAAGGGGTCACGTTCCGCAGCCACCTCGACGGCTCGCGCCACTTCCTGTCGCCGGAGACCTCCGTTCGCGTCCAGCTCGACCTGGGAGCCGACGTGATCATGGCGTTCGACGAGTGTCCTCCATCGAAGGCAGAGCGGAGCTATCACGAAGACTCTCTAGCCCGCACCCAGCGCTGGCTCGTGCGCTCCCGCGACGCCTGGCTCGCCGCCGACCCACCGTACGCCGAACGCCCCGCGCTCTTCGGCATCGCCCAGGGCGGCCTCTTCCCCGACCTGCGGCGCCGCGCCATCGAGGAGGCCGCCGCCCTCGACCTCCCGGGCTACGCGCTGGGCGGGTACGCGGTGGGCGAGGCGACCGAGGAGATGTGGGAGGGAGTGGCGCGCCATGCCCCCGAGTTGCCCCGCGACAAGCCCCGCTACCTCATGGGCGTGGGCACGCCGGAGGACCTCCTGGCCGGCATCGGCGCCGGCGTGGACATGTTCGACTGCGTGCTGCCGACCCGCACGGCGCGAAACGGCCTGCTATTCACGAGCCGGGGGCGGCTCACCGTGAAGAACGCCCGGTTCGCCGACGACGACCGGCCGCTCGACGCCGACTGTGCCTGCTACACCTGCCGGACTTTCAGCCGGGCCTACCTGCGCCACCTGTTCAGGGCCGGCGAGGTCCTTGCCCTGCGCCTCAATACCTTGCACAACCTGCATCACTACCTTCGGCTCATGGAGGGGGCGCGGGAGGCCATCCTGGAGCGGCGCTTCGACGCCTTCCGGAGGGAACGGCTCGAGGGGTATCGCCGGGGGCTCGACGGGTAGGGGTGGACGCGTTTCGGGGTTGCTTGCCGGTCCAAAGTATGGCTAAAACACGACGCTTTTTCCAATGACTGGAGCTTCCATGCATTCGATCCTGACGGCTTTTCTGGCGGAAACCTCGCCGGACGCGACGAGTTCCATGATGCAACTCGTCCCCTTCGTCCTCATCGCGGTGGTGTTCTACCTGGTCTTCTTCCGCCCCCAGCAGAAGCAGGTGAAGAAGCACCAGGCGTTCGTGAGCCAGCTGCAGAAGGGGCAGGACGTCATCACCCAGGGCGGCATCATCGGGAGGGTGTTCCAGGTCGACGACAAGACCGTCACCCTGGACCTCGGGGGCGGCAACAAGGTGCGCTTCCTGAAGGGTCAAGTCTCCGGGACGTGGTCCGACGCGACCGGCGCCTCGGAGAAGGACGCCAAGGAGAAGAAGTAGATGGAGCGCACCTGGTACTGGCGGCTGGGGCTCGTCCTCGCCGTCCTCTTCTGGTCCATCTGGCAGCTCGTTCCGACCTGGTACTACTTCGCGCTCCCCCCCGCGGAGCGGAACGGCCCGGCGTACGACGAATCGGTCCCCAGGTGGGCGCCGGACGCGAAGAAGCACCTCAACCTCGGCCTGGATCTACAAGGGGGCATCCTGCTGGCGATGGGCGTCGACGTCGACCGCGCGGTGAAGGCCAAGGTGGTCCGCCGCGCCGACGAGGTCGCCGACTTCCTGCGCGGCAAGAACGTTCCGCTGACCTCCGCCGCGCCGTCGGCCGACGGTGCCCGGGTGGAGATTCGCTCGGCCGAGCCGAAGCAGGTCGAGCAGGTGGTCCTCGACTTCTACGGCGCCGAGATGTCGGCGCCGTCCGGCGCGCCCGAGGGCGCGGTCTGGTTCGCCTTCCGGCCCGAGGTCCTCAAGACCTTCAGAGAGAAGGCGGTCGAGCAGGCGGAGAAGATCATCCGCAACCGAGTCGACAAGTGGGGCGTCAGCGAGCCCGACATCAAGCGCAAGCAGAACGCGCAGATCCAGATCCAGCTGCCGGGCTTCAAGGATCCGGGCAAGGCCAAGGAACTGCTCGGCCGCACCGCGCAGCTCGAGTTCAAGATCGCCGACGACGATTCGGCGGTGCTCGACGCCGTTCGCACCCAGATGCCCCCCTGCCCCCAGGGGCCCGACGGCGGCATCGCCCTGCCGCTTCCGCAGACCGGCTGCTACTTCGTCGAGCAGGTCGACCTTCCTTCGGGGCTCAAGCGTACGACGACCTACGTCGCGGCCAGCAAGCGAACCGAGCTCGAGGCCGTCATCGACAAGGAGCTGAAGCCGCGTATCTCCCGGGAGCAGGAGATCGGAATCGGCGAGGTGAGCGTCGGACAGGGGCTGGTGAAGGAGCGCTTCTACCGGACCTACCTCCTTCGCGCCAAGACCGAGCTGACCGGCGACTACATCTCCGACGCCCGCCCGTCGGTGGACAGCTCCAAGGGCGCCGGCGACCCGGTGGTCGCGTTCACGATGTCGGCCGAGGGCGCGCGCCTGATGGACCGGCTCACCACCGAGAACCTGGGCCGGCGCATGGCCATCGTGCTCGACTCCAAGGTCGAGAGCGCTCCCTACATCCAGGGCAAGATCTCCACCAGCGGCCAGATCTCGCTGGGCTCCGGGCGCAGCTATCAGGAGAAGTTCCAGGAGGCGAACGACATCTCCCTCGTCCTCAGGGCCGGCGCGCTGCCCGCTCCGGTGACCATCTTCGAGGAGCGCAGCGTCGGCGCCACCCTCGGGCCCGAGCTGGTGCGCAAGGGCACCATCGCCACGCTCGTCGGCCTGGGCGCGGTCATGCTCTTCATGCTGCTCTACTACCGGATGAGCGGCCTCGTCGCCAACGTCGCGCTGGTGGAGAACGGCCTGCTGGTCCTCGCCATCATGTCGCTGCTCGGCTCCACCCTCACGTTGCCCGGCATCGCCGGATTCGTTCTCACGCTGGGAATGGCGGTCGACGCCAACGTCCTCATCAACGAGCGCATCCGCGAGGAACTGCGCGCCGGAAAGACCGTGCGTCAGGCGGTGGATCAAGGCTACGACAAGGTCTTCTGGACCATCGTCGACAGCCACGTGACCGCGCTGATCGCGGCCGTGGTGCTCATGCAGTACGGCTCTGGCCCGGTTCGCGGGTTCGCCGTCACCCTGATCATCGGCCTGCTGGCGTCGATGTTCACCTCCATCGTGGTCAC
>Ga0315276_10004265_pt1 | contig 13131 bp, 15 predicted proteins | sample YL17G05_0_MG_FD_204542 | JGI IMG/M metagenome (GOLD analysis project Ga0315276, IMG submission 204542) | Sediment microbial communities from Yellowstone Lake, YNP, Wyoming, USA - YL17G05_0 | ecosystem: Environmental > Aquatic > Freshwater > Lake > Sediment | place: USA: Wyoming | collected... | reverse complement strand
GGGTTCCGGATCGGGACGCCGCGGCGCGGGGCCGCCCTTTCCCCGGAGGTCCGCATACGCCGCGTTGATCTCGGCCATCCGCCGCGTCGCTGTCCGCCGCTCGGCGGTGTTCGCGGCCAGGTCCGGGTGGTGCTCGCGGGCGAGCCGCCGCCAGGCGGCCTTGATCGCGGCGGCGCTCGCTCCTGGGGCGACGCCGAGCACGGCATGAGGATCGCGCCGGACCATCCCCTCATCGTAGGCGCTACGCTTCGGGCATGCCCACCCGCACCACCCGGCGCGCCGCTCGGACGGTGGCTGCCGCGGCGGCCGTCGCGACCCCCCTCGCGGCCGCCTACGGGTTCGCGGTCGAGTACCGGCGCCGCGCGGGCTTCCCGGCGCGGCGCCCGCTCCTGGCGACGCCGGACGACGAGGGCCTGCCGTGGGAGTCGCTGGCAATCCCGTCCCCGGCAGGCCCGCTGCCGGCCTGGTTCATCCCCGCCCGCGGTGGCGCGCCCGGCCCGGGGGTCGTCCTGGTGCACGGCTGGGATTCGAGCCGGGCCCGCATGCTCCCGAACGCTCGCTTCCTCCACGCCGCCGGCTTCCACACGCTGCTGTTCGACGTCCGCGGCCACGGCGAGAACCCGCCCGAGGTGCTCCCCATCAGCGGCGGGGAGTTCGGGGCGGACGCGGCAGCGGCCGTCGCCGTCCTGCGCCGCCGGCCCGAGGTCACGGGCGTGGGCCTCCTGGGCCACTCGATGGGTGCCGTCGGAGCCGTCCTCGCCGCGGCGATGGAGCCCGGCATCTCCGCCCTCGTGGCGACGGCCATCCCGGCGCACCCCCGGCTGCTCACCCGGCGAACCTTCGAGCTGGCCGGCCTGCGAATCCCCGGACCGGTCGCCTATCCGCTCGCGTGGCTGACCATGCACGTCTACCTGCGTCCCCGCGGCCATCGCCCCGCGCGAGTCAACGCCCTGCAGGCGATCCGCCGCTTCCCCGGGCCGCTCCTCGTCGTTCACGGTAGCGCCGACGAGATCGTGCCCCTCCGCCACGCGGAGCTCCTGGTACGGTCGGCGCGGGCGCGCTCCGATCGCGAGGCGGAGCTCTTCGTGATCCCGGGCGGGCGGCACAGCTGGCTCTATGAGTCGCCGGCGTACCGCGAGCGGGTTGCCGGCTTCCTCGCGAACCACCTCGGGGGACCGTACGAACCCATCGAGGCGGCGGCGCGCGCGGCGGCGATCGCGGTCGCCCGTCCCCGCGAACGGGATGGCCCCGCGGTGCCTGCGTCCGCGACATCGTGAGCGACAACACGAAGGAGAGGACCATGCCGGTCGGCGATCTGCAGCCCGCTCTCGGAACCTGGGAGGCCATCGACTCGTTACGGGTGGTCCGCGAGTTCTCGTCGCAGCCGCTGGAGCCCTGGGTCGTGGAGCGGCTCACAGACGCCGGCCGGCGGACCGGCAGCTCCAAGAACCAGCAACGATGGGCGTTCATCGTCTGCCGGGACCGCGTCCACCTGGCGGAGCTCGCCACGCTCGGTCCCTGGGCCGGTCACCTCGCCGGCGCCGCGGTCGTGATCGCCCTGCTCACGCCGAGTCCGGCGGCGACGGACGCTCCCCTCTCTGTCATGTGGGACCTGGGCCGGGCGGCCCAGAGCATGGTCCTCGCAGCCTGGGAGCTCGGGATCGGCAGCGTCCCGGCCACCGTCTACCAGCACGATCGGGCGCGCGAGCTACTCGGCTACCCGGCCGACTGGCACTGCGAGTTCATCCTCTCGTTCGGCCACCCGGCCGATTCGGCGCTCCTCACGGCGCCGAAGCGGGCCGGCGGTCGCAGGGCGCTCGCCGAGCTCGTCCACGAGGAGCGCTGGTAGCGGCCGTCAGCGACGTTTCCGGAGATACGTGGTCAGCGAGGCGTCGAACCCTGCCGCCTCGAAGAGCCGACGTGCGTCGGCCCGGTGGTGGCCGGCGGTCACCTCGACGAAGGCGCAGCCGGTGTCCGCCGCGACGCGGTCGACCTCGGCGAGGAGCGCCCGGCCGATCCCGCGGGACCGGATCGCAGGATCGACCACCATCGCGATCACCCGCGCGAGGTGATCGTCCTGCTCGAAGCGTGGGACCAGGTGGACGGCGATGAACCCGAGTCGCTCGCCGTCACGTTCGGCAACCCGGACCAGCGACCCCATCCCGGCAAATCGCTCCAGGCGGCGCACGACGTCGCTGGCCCCCGCCGGATATCCCTCGTCCGAGAGGAGCCCGGCGATCCAGTCGGCGTCGGCCGGCTCGGCGTCGCGGAAGATGGGTGCGGCATCGGTCTCGGTCATTGCTCGATGGTAGCCCACGCGTCCACGAAGGGCTCGATGGCCGCGCCCCCGCGTGAAACCGATCGGGAGGCCCGCGGCGTATGCACTCTCATCGACACCACAATGGGAGAACAACCGTGCGCCGTCACCTGCTCGTCTCGCTCGGCCTCGCGGCCGCCCTCGGCCTGGCCGTCGCCGCATGCGGCGGAAGCGCCACCTCCTCGCCCCCGCCTGCTACTGCGGCGCCCGCGACCGTGGCGCCCGCCGGCGGCGACGCCGTGACGATCGCCGGGTTCGCCTTCGCCCCCGCGACCCTGACGGTCAAGGTCGGGGCCACCGTCAGCTGGACCAACAACGACTCCGCGACCCACACCGTGAAGTGGGACGACGAGAGCCAGGGAAGCGGGTCGCTCACAGCCGGCGGCGCGCCCTATTCGCGGACGTTCGACACCGCTGGCACCTTCGCCTACACGTGCGGCATCCACGCCAAGATGAAGGGGACGGTCGTCGTCGAGCCCTGATCGTCGTCGAGCCCTGATCGTCGTCAGGCGGGCCGTTGGGCGACCAGGAGGGTCGCGTCCGACGGCAGGGCGATCGCCTGCGGGATCGGGAGACCGGCCGTCGCGAACAGGAGGGCGTGCTCCTCCACCGTCCGCATGCGGCCGCCGTGGAGCGCCTCGTCGAGGGCGACGCCGGTGATGAGCTGGCCGTGCAGCGTGGCCAGGTCGTCGAGGGTTGACGGCAGGCACCAGCCGAGAACGAGGAGCCGGCCGCCTGGACGGAGCGCGCGCCACGCGGCGGCGAGGGCGGCCGCCGGGTCCGGGAGCTCGTGGAGCGCGTGCTGGAAGTAGGCGAGGTCGAAGGCCGCGCGGTGGGTGATCGTCGCCACCTCTCGCGCCTCGATGTGGATCCGGGACTCGAGCCCGGCCTCCTGGACCAGGCGCATCGCCCGGGCCGTCGAGTCGGGCTCGGACTCGACGCCGACCAGCCGGGCCGCCGGGAACCGGCGCGCGACGGCCACGAGCCAGCGGCCGCCGCCGCAGTGCAGGTCGACGACGTCGGCCCCGGTGGCAAGCACGGTCACCAGGTCGGGAAGGGCGGCCAGCGCCTCCTCGAAGAAGACGGCGATGTCCTGGCGCGTGAGCTGCTCGATCGAACGGTGGTAGCGGGGCGGCCGCACGGCGACCGTCCGGCCCGTCCGGAGCAGCTGGGCCATGTCGTCGTAGTCCAGGCTGGCCGTGACCGAGTAGGCGAACTGTCCGCCGAGGTACTCGGGTCGATCCACGTCGAGGAGGACCGACGCGGTCACGTCGTCGAGGCGGACCCGGTCGCCGTCCATCTCCACGAGGTCGCTGGCGAACGCGGCGCGACACCAGAGTGCGACGGGGTCAGGCGCCGTCCCGGTGACCGCGGCCAGCTCGCTCGACGTCAGGCCCGTGTCGCGAGCATCCCTGAGAGCGGCGAAGAAGCCAAGCTCCAGGCCGAACTGGATCACCCAGGAGCGGTAGAACCCGCCCAGGCTCGTGACGAGGTCTTCGAAGCGATCGTCCAGGCGCATCGTGTCGTGATTGTCGCACGCCGAGCACACGGGACGCCCACCGCGTGCGGGACGCCAACGCTGCGCGAAGGCTCGAACGGGCCGCCGCCCCGGGTGAGATCCTGCGGGCATGCCGTCCCGATCCACCCACACCCTCGCGCCGGCCTCCCCCGTGCGCATCGCCGTCGCCCTCGTCACGCTCTACGTGGTCTGGGGCTCCACGTACCTCGCCATTCGCGTCGCCGTCGAGACGATCCCGCCCCTGACGGGATCGGCGGTGCGCTTCCTGATCGCCGGGTCGCTGCTCTACGTGTTCACGATCCGAAGCGGAGACGCGGCCGGCGACCGTCCCGGGCGCCTCGAGTGGCGCGACGCCGTGATCATCGGCGGCCTGCTCCTGGCCGGCGGCAACGGACTCCTCGCAGTCGGTGAGCAGACCGTGCCATCCGGCATCGCGGCCCTGATCATCGCCACCCTGCCGCTCTGGGTCGCGATCCTGGGCCGGGTCTTCTTCGGGGTCGTCCTCACGAGGACGATCGTCGCCGGGACCGTCATCGGCTTCGTCGGCGTCGCCGTCCTCGTCTCGCCTTCGGGAGCGTCCGGCGGCCTCGACCCGTTCGGCGTGCTGGTGTGCCTCCTCTCGCCCGTCTTCTGGGCCACCGGATCGCTCTTCAGCCGCACCGCCCACGTCCCCCGACGCCCACTGGTGGGCACGGCCATGCAGATGTTGGCAGGCAGCGTCGTCCTGTTCGTCCTGGCCACGATCACCGGCGACATCTTCCGCCTGCGCGTGGCCGAGATCGCCCCCGCCTCACTGGCGGCCGTCGCGTATCTGATCGTCGTCGGCTCCCTGGTCGGCTATACCACCTACGTCTGGCTCCTCCGCGTGGCGCCGATCTCGCTGGTCTCGACCTACGCCTTCGTCAACCCCGTGATCGCGGTCATCCTCGGCTCGCTCATCCTCGCCGAGCCCCTGGAGCCGCGCACGCTCGTCGCGGGGGCCATCATCGTCATGGCAGTGGCCGTCATCGTGCGCGCCCGTCGCGGCGAATCGCGGAGAACCGTGCCCGAGGAGGTGGGGGAGCCGGGATGATCGCGGTCGCCCGACGCGGGATGATCGCGGTCGCCCGACGCGGGATGATCGCGGTCGCCCGACGCGGGATGATCGCGGTCGCCCGACGCGAAGCGCGCCACGGGCTTCCGCCGGCCCGCCCGCCGCGCAATACTCCGGCGTGGGTCCCGCTCTCCGCCCCACCGGGTTTTGCCCCCTTGCCCCACCAGCCGCACCGCTCTCGCGACTCCCACCCTTGCTGGAGGAATCCGAACCGATGACGCACGAACCGCTCCACACGATGGGCCAGCAGCACGGCCGGCGCAGCTGGGCCGAGCCGTGGAAGATCAAGATGGTCGAGCCGCTGACGGTCACCACCCACGAGCAGCGCGAGGCCGCCCTCACCGAGGCCGGCTACAACACGTTCCTGCTCCGCAGCGACGACGTCTACATCGACCTCCTCACCGACTCCGGCACGTCCGCCATGAGCGATCGCCAGTGGGCCGGGATGATGCTGGGCGACGAGGCCTACGCCGGCAGCCGGAACTACTACCACCTCGAAGCGGCGATCCAGCGCTACTACGGCTACGCGCACATCGTGCCCACCCACCAGGGACGCGGCGCCGAGCACCTCATCAGCCAGACGATGATCAAGGCCGGCGACCACATCCCCGGGAACATGTACTTCACGACGACGCGGCTCCACCAGGAGCTGGCCGGCGCGACGTTCCACGACGTGATCGTCGACGAGGCCCACGACCCGCAGTCGCTCGACCCGTTCAAGGGCAACATCGACCTGTCCAAGCTGGAGCTGCTGGTCGCCGAGGTCGGCGCGGAGAAGATCCCGTACGTCTCGCTCGCCGGCACGGTCAACATGGCCGGCGGGCAGCCGGTGAGCATGGCCAACGTCCGCGACCTGCGGGCCTGGTGCGAGCCGCGGGGCATCAAGGTCATGCTCGACGCCACCCGGATGGTCGAGAACGCCCTCTTCATCCAGGAGCGCGAGGCCGGCTACGCCGAGAAGTCGATCGCCGAGATTCTCCTCGAGTTCTGCTCGCTCACCGACGGCGCCTGGATGAGCGCCAAGAAGGACAACCTCGTCAACATCGGCGGCTGGCTCGCGGTCAACGACTGGGACACCTTCGAGGAGCTGCGCAACCTCGTCGTGGTCTACGAGGGGCTCCACACCTACGGCGGCATGGCCGGGCGCGACATGGAGGCGCTGGCCATCGGGATCGAGGAATCGGTCCAGGACCAGCACGTCCGGAGCCGCGTCGGGCAGGTCCGCTATCTCGGCGAGCTGCTGGAGCTATGGGACATCCCGATCGTCCGGCCGGTCGGCGGGCACGCGATCTTCCTCGACGCGCGGCGCTTCTACCCCCACCTCCCGCAGGACCTCTTCCCGGCCCAGACGCTGGCCGCGGAGCTTTACCTGGACTCCGGGATCCGCTCGATGGAGCGCGGCATCGTCTCGGCCGGGCGCGATCCGAAGACCGGCGACCACAAGCGCCCGAAGCTGGAGCTGACGCGCCTCACGATCCCCCGCCGGGTCTACACGCAGGCGCACATGGACGTCGTGGCCGAATCGGTGAAGGCCTGCTTCGACGCCCGCGACGCGGCGATGGGCCTCGCGATGGTCTACGAGCCGAAGTACCTGCGCTTCTTCCAGGCCCGCTTCGAGCCGCTCGCGTAGGCGACCTCGCCACCGCGCAACAGGCGAGGTCGAAGTGTCACGCAGCGCAATACGTCGTGATACACTGCACGACATGAGCGACAGACCCGACCCAGCCCGGCGCGTTCGGGAGACCACGAGCTTCCGTCTGCCCGGCAGGACGCTCGAACGGCTCGATGCCCGCGCGCAGGCGATCGGAACGACGCGAACGGCGCTGGCAGAGCAGTACCTCGAGGAGGGCCTGCGCCTCGTCGAGCACCCCGGCATCCGGTTCGTGGACGGTCCATCGGGCCGGCGGCCCGGCATTGTCGGAACCGGTCTCGATGTCTGGGAGGTGGTCGAGACCATTCGGGCCCATCGAGGAAGCGTTGCGGGTGCTGCGGAGTACCTCGAGATTCCCGAGGCACGCGTGCGAGTCGCGGCACGCTACTACGCGGCGTTTCCCGTCGAGATCGACGATTGGATCACCGGCAACCAGGCGGTCTATGACCGCGAGCTTGAGCTGGCCAAGCGCGAGCGCGAACTCCTCGGGTGAAGTTCCTCCTCGACGAGCACCTCCGCCTTCCGATCGCCCGCCTGCTCCGTGACCGCGGGCACGACGTCGTGGCTGTCCTCGAGCGCCCGGACTTGATCGGCACGGTGGATGACCACGTCTGGAAGACCGCGATCGCGGAAGGGCGGACAGTGGTGACGGAGAACGCCCGCGACTTCGTCCCGGCGACCCGCGCCACCAACGCTGCGGGACTGGCCCACCCGGGACTCGTCCTCGTCTCGCCCAAGACGGTGATGAGATCGCGGGACGCGACGGGCTTTCTCGTCGAAGCGCTCCATCGTCTCGCCACCACGAACCCGGGGGACGCGTTCTCGGATCGCGTGACGTGGATCGAGCCGCCCTTGGACGGGGCCGACATGGATCGTCCGTTGGGCTAACAAGGCTCGGCCGAGCACGGCAGCGGACGGCGGGCGACGGCTGGGCACGGCAGCGGACGGCGGGCGACGGCTGGGCGCCCGCTTCGACGCGAGGTCACGAGGGCCAACGCAGACGGGATGAGGCACACGTAGCGCCAACCGGTCGCAAGATCAACCGGGCGACTACCGGCGCGCACGGCATGGCGATCGCCCGCCCGGGCGTCTGCAGCGATGGGCGGCGAGGGCGCGCCGAGAGCTCCGCGGGCGTTCTATCGCGGCCCGCCGCCTCACCCGGAGCACAGACATCGGCTGCTGCGCCCCCCAGCCCTGTGGTCCGAGCCCGTCCCGGCCGACGGGCGACCGCGAACCCTGACTGCTAATCGTGGCAGTGATGTGGCGACACGAGCGGGCGGCCTGGACCGGCCGAGCGCGTGGCCGGCGCGACCCACCGCCGTCAGGCGCCGGAGCCGGACCGTTCTTCCGGGCGCGGCAGCAGGCGGCGGGCGACGGCCGCCTCGATCCAGAGCAGGACGCCCGCCGCGCTGGCCAGGGCGATCCCGAAGCCGCCCGCCTGCCAGTTGCCCTTGAGGAAGCCGCCCACGACGACGTGCCAGAGACCGAACAGGAACGCGCCGAGCAGCGCGGCGGCGAGGGCCACGGCGAGAGCCAGGACGATGCGCTTCCCGGTGCCGCCGCCCGCCCAGGCGCGTGTCATGCGCGAACGGGCCTCGCGCCAGGGAGGCTCGTAGGCGATGGGGCCCCCGGCGGGCGGGTCGCCGAGGTCGTCGGAGTCGGCCAGCAGGTCGGCAGGGTCGTCCGGCGGGCCGCCCAGGTCGTGAGGGGCGTCCACGTGCGCGTCCGTCGTGGCGGCCCCGCCCAGGCCGTCAGTCATGGCGACCGAGCGCCGCCCACCGATCGAAGCCCTGGGCCGGGAGCGGCTCGCAGCGAATCGGCCGGTCCGCGCGGTAGCCCAGTGCGTAGTCCGCCTGGATGAGGGTGTGGAGCTGGCTCGTTCCCTCGTAGATCACGGCCGCCTTGGAGTTGCGCAGGTAACGCTCGACCGGAAACTCGTTCGAGTAGCCGTTCGCGCCGTGGACCTGGATCGCGTCGAGCGCCGCCTGCACGCTGTGCTCGGTGGCGTGCCACTTCGCGAGCGATGTCTCGCGCGTCGTCCGGACGCCGTGGTTCTTCAGCCAGCCCGCCCGCCAGACGAGCAGGCGCCCGATCTCGGTCCCCTTCGCCATGGTGGCGATCATCTGCTTGACCAGCTGGTGGCGGCCGATCTCCTCGCCGAACGTCTCCCGCTCGTGGGCGTACCTCACGGAGGCTTCCAGGCACGCCTGCGCCAATCCCACCGCGCCCGCACCTACCGTGTAGCGGCCCTGGTCGATCGCGCTCATGGCCACGAGGAAGCCCTCGCCCTCCTCGCCGATCCGGTTCTCGGCCGGAACCTCGACGTTGTCCATGGTGATGAGCCCGGTGTTCCCGGCCCGGATCCCGAGCTTCCCGTGGAGCGTCCCGGTCGTAAGCCCCTTCATCCCCCGTTCGACCATGAAGGCGGTCACGCCCCTGTGTCTCTTCGACCGGTCAACCGAGGCGAAGACGAGGAAGTGGTCGGCGAGGTCGGCCAGGCTGATCCAGATCTTCGAGCCGTTGAGGACGTAGGCGTCGCCCTCGCGCCGAGCCGTGGACTGGAGCGCCCCCGCGTCCGTCCCCACGCCCGGCTCGGTCAGCCCGAACGTCGCCAGCTTCCTGCCCTGCGCCTGGGGCACCAGCCAGCGTCCCTTCTGCTCGTCGGTCCCCCACTGGAGGAGGGCCAGCGAATTGAGGCCGGCGTGGACGCTCATGACGACCCGGAAGGCCGTGTCGGCCCGCTCCAGCTCCTCGCACAGGATGGCGAAGGAGATGTAGTCGAGGCCGGCGCCGCCCCACTCCTCGGGGATGGGGGCGCCGAGGTAGCCCAGCTCCCCCATCTTCGCGAAGATCTCGGGGTGCGCCTCGCCCCGCTCGTCCCATTCGCGGATGTTCGGGAGGATCTCGGCCTCCACGAACTCGCGGACGGACTGGCGGACGAGGCGGTTCTCGTCGGAGAGGCTGAAGTCGATCACGTGTGTCGCCGGCTCCTGCTCGCGCTGTGCGCGGGCGGCGGTCTGGGTCGCGCCCGGCCAGGCGATTGTAGGCCGCCGGCCCCCTATACTCGGGCCTGGTCCGCCGCAGCCCGCCGAAGCCAGGCCCGGCCGGCGACGTACCCGAGGGTCGTCCCATGGACACGCCGACAACTCCCGGGCCGGCCGCCCCGGCCGCCACCGGGCTCGACCTGGCCGCCCTCGCGGCCGACAACCTGACCCCGGTCCTGGGCCGCTACTTCGAGCGCTCGTGGTCGCACGGCGAGGGCCACCGCCTCTACGACACGGACGGCAGGGCGTACCTCGACTTCGCCAACGGGATCGCCGTCAGCGTCCTGGGCCACCGCAACCCGCGCGTCACCGCCGCCATCCACGCCCAGGCCGACCGCCTCATCGCCCCCATGTCGGCCGTGGGTTACGCGGAGCCGACCGTCCGCCTCGCGCGCGAGCTGGCGAGGACGCTCCCCGATCCCATCGATTCCATCTTCTTCATGAACTCGGGCAGCGAGGCCGTCGAGGCCGCGCTCAAGCTGGCCCGCCGGGTCACCGCGCGACCGGGGATCGTCGCCTTCCGAGGCGCCTTCCACGGCCGCACGCTGGGCGCCACCAGCATCACCAGCTCGAACCCCAACTACCGGCAGGGCTACGAACCGCTCCTGCCGAGCGTCTACCTCACCCAGTTCCCATCGGTCTACCGCGATTTCGGGGGCGACGAGGAGCGCGCCGTCGAGGTGGCCTTCCGCCACCTGCGCGACCTCTTCCACTCGACGATCTCCCCGGACGAGGTCGCAGCGATCGTCATCGAGCCCGTCCAGGGCGAGGGTGGCTACGTCCCGGCACCGCCGGCCTTCCTCCAGATCCTGCGCCGGGTGTGCGACAGGCACGGCATCCTGCTCGTCGCCGACGAGGTCCAGGCGGGCTATGGGCGGACCGGGAAGATGTGGTCCTTCGAGCACGCCGGGATCGTCCCCGACGTCGTCTGCATCGCCAAGGCGATCGCGAACGGCCTGCCGCTCTCGGCACTGGCGAGCTCGAGGGCGCTCCAGGAGCGCTGGGGCAAGAGCGCCCACGGGACGACTTTTGGCGGGAACCCGGTGAGCTGCGCCGCCGGCCTGGCGGTTCTCGAGGAGATCCGCGAGCGCGACCTCGTCGCAAACGCGGCGGCTCGCGGGGCGGAGCTTTCGGCCGGCCTCCGCGCCATCGCGGCCCGCGACGCGCGGATCGGCGACGTCCGGGGACCCGGCCTGATGATCGGTGTCGAGTTCGTGACGGATCGCGCAACGCGCGCGCCCGACCGGCCGACCTGCGAGGCCGTCATCGCGGGCTGCGCCGACGAAGGCCTGCTGGTGCTCACCTGCGGCGTCCAGCACAACGTCATCCGCTGGATACCGCCGCTCGACGTGACGAGCGAGGAGATCGCCGAGGCACTCGCGATCTTCCAGCGGGTGCTGGCCTCGACGCGCTGAGGGTCGCCCCGAATCGGCGGGGCCGGCGCGGGACCCGCGGTCAGGCGGTCAGGCGGGCGTTCCGGGTGAGGAACGCCATGACGTCCTCGAGCCGGAAGCGACGGTCCCCGCGCGAGCAGACGCGGAAGAACGGCAGCTCCCCGCGGTCGCCCAGGCGCTTCACGGTGTTCACGTGGAGATGGAGCATGTCGGCTACCTCGCTCGCAGTGAGCAGGGGTCCGAGGTCGCTGACGGCCATGCGGAGGGTCCTCGCCTGGTTGGATCCCGGGGCGCCGGGGGCGTTCGGGGTGGCACGGGTGCGGTTCGCGTGGTTGATGGGGGGAGGCTAGGGGTCCGGGGTGGGCGGGCCAAGCCGTACATTCGTGGTGGGCGTGGAGTACCGGAGGTCCGGTGCGAGGGCGCACCGGGGGGGCTGGACGGACCGGGTAGCATCGCGGGACCACCAGAGGAGGTCCACATGGCGTCGACGCAGGCCGGGCACTCGACTCTGGCGCGCGCGGTTCCGGCAATCGCGCTAGGCGCCGTCGCGGGCGCCTGCGTCTTCTTCGTCCTCTCGACGAAGCCCGTCGACGATCCGACGGGCATCGCTGCAGGCCAGGCCGCCAGCCTCGCCCTGCCGGCCATCTTCACGGCCGGCCTTGCCCTCCTGGCCGCCGCGATCCTCCTGCTCGCGGGCGACAACCAGACCGCCTACCGGGCCGGCGGGCTCCTCGGGATGTGCGCTGCCTTCGGGGCAGTCGCCGGCGGCCTCCTGAACCTGATCGGCTACGCCAACAGCAACATCTGGTGGGCGGCCGACCCGGCGGCGATCCGCACGGCCGCGGCGGTGCTCCTTATCGTCGCGGTCATCGGCCTCGCCGTGGTGGCGGCCGAGCAGCTTCGACCGGGCTGGCGCCCCCGACAGGATTCGAACCTGCGACCTCGGGACTAGGAATCTGCCGCAGCCGTGCGGCCGGAGGCCGTCCCACGCTCGCGCGACTCCCGCTGCCTACCGCCGCGGCCCGCCATCCAGCGCCCCATTGTGGGTACGGATTGTGGGTACGGCACAGCCCCCGGAGACCCGGTGCGTGTCCCATCCTCCGGGGAGAGCGGGGGGCCCGGTTCGGAGCCGGGGGCCGCGTCGAGGAAGGTTGACGCGACGCCGAATCACCCTTCCTGAGCGCCTCATACGTGTCATCAAGCAGAGGTCGTCGCCGCCTTCACCAGGTCGCAGTGGTCCGCCGTCTCGTGCTCGGTCATGAGCACGACGAGCCCAACGACGGTGCCCCACTCGTTCCACGGGTAGCGGGCCGGGACGTCCCAGCGGTCCGCGGGCATCGCCTCGACGGCCGTCTCCAGCCGGTCGTGGGTCTTCTCGTACTCGGTCCACACCCGGTCCATCGGCCAGCCGCGCCGCTCGAGTGCGGCCGCCCCGTTGTACTCGTCATACAGCGCGGACTCGATGCACGTGTACCCGCCGCCCGACGCGTGCGCCTCGAGCGATCGGGCTGCCTCCCCGTTCCAGATCCCGAGGTGCCCGACCACGTCACGCACCCGCCACGCCCGCTCGTCGTCGTGGACGACCGCCTCGGGGTCGAGGCCTCCCAGCAGTGCCCGGGTGGCATGGCGGGTGCGGCGCAGTAGCGCCAGCGACGCCGTCCGCTCGCTGTCGACATCGGTGCGCATCGGACTCTCCCGTCTACCCGATCCAACAAAGGCTTCCATCCGGGACGCAAGCGGAGACTAGTCGGCCGGGGTGGACCCCGTCACGCGCCGTCCTTCCTGTTCTCGTCTCCATGCGGTAGGTCGTCCGAGCGCAGCAGAATCCTTCGCCCTGTTGCGGCCCCCGGACGCCCGGTGCGGAGGGGGAAGGCCCGGCCCCGGCCTTCCGCCGGCGGTACTCGGCCGTGCAGACGCGCAGCCTCTCCGCCGCTCAAGGATCTCGACGTGTACGCGGCGGACGAGCCGCCGGCGGGCGTGGACGCCTTCAGTATTCGGCGGCTGCAGGCGTCAGCAGGACGAGGGCGATCGGTCGCGCCGTGAGCTTCTGGTAGCCGTCGTAGCGCCCGTGGTTGACCGCGTTGACCAGGCGCCACAGCCGCGGATAGTCGGC
>Ga0315276_10004263_pt1 | contig 13133 bp, 9 predicted proteins | sample YL17G05_0_MG_FD_204542 | JGI IMG/M metagenome (GOLD analysis project Ga0315276, IMG submission 204542) | Sediment microbial communities from Yellowstone Lake, YNP, Wyoming, USA - YL17G05_0 | ecosystem: Environmental > Aquatic > Freshwater > Lake > Sediment | place: USA: Wyoming | collected... | reverse complement strand
CGGACAGGAGTATGGTATTCATAGGATTCGCTGCGAAGTGCCTTAGAGTGTGTTGCTCGCACTCATCGCTCATCGCTGACCGCCGCACAAGCCCGGCGCAGGTATTCCTCATATTCCCACTGTCCGCTGACGCCGGTCTGACGCGTGACGACGAGGTCGAGGCTTGGCACAAAGGCGATGATTTGGCCGCCAGAGCCGGGCTTGGAACGCGCGTCGGCGGGAATACCTTTACCATTCCGGTTGTCTTCGCCCCGGTGTTTAGCGGGAAGTTCCCAGCCGTGGGAGAAGACTTGAGGATTCAGTTTCCATCGCATCTCAGGCGTCTTCAAGTCGTGAGTAGGCGAGGCGGTTTCTTCGACAAACCATTGTGGGATGACCTGTTGTTGGCCCCAGCGTCCGTCGCGCATCATGCAGTAAGCGATCCGCGCCAGGTCGCGGGCCGGCATGCCCAGGCCGTGCGAGGGATGACGTCCAATTTTTTCCCCGCCGTCGTAATACTGGAACCACCAGTGTTCGATCCCCAGCGGATTAAACAACGCCTCAATGGCGAATTGGTCATAAGGCTTGCCCGTTACCGTCTCGCAGACAAGTGATGCGTGGGCCAGTCCGTGTGTTGAATAACCGCAGCCTGTCCCTGGATCGAAAGCCAGAGCCGCCGATCGCGGGTCGCCGGTGTGGCCGAGGACATATTCCCACGAGCCGTCATTGGGTGCGCCAATCGCTTCGGGACAAATGCCGGACGTATGGTTGAGCAGTTGTTTGACTTTGATTTGTGCCTTGCGCGGGTCACTCAGCGGCTGTGCCCACGGGATAAAATCAAACGCAAGGTCGTCGAACGACATTTTGCGCGGCGTCACCCCCCGCTGGCTCCACTCAGACGCAATCGCCAGCACCGTGGCGCAGACCGCCTTTGACACGGACGCCACGCGGCGCGAATCCGTTTTGGCGCTGTTACCGCGTTCGACTTCGAGCGAGATGTAGCCGTTGCGGATCACCACGGCGGCGAAGTTGCGGTTGTCAGATTTCAGCAGCCACTCACGCAATTCGTAGAGTTTCTGCGGGTCCATGCCCGCGAGGTGGCGAATGTCGTCGCGAGTCTCCAGCTTGCGCCAGCCGCCTTGGGATTCTGGCGGCGGGAAATAGTCAGGCTCGGCGTTGGTCCTGACAGACGGCGTGGTGAGTTGTTTCATCTTCGCGTAAACAACGGTGTCGTCGGCTGTGCCGTGAAACTCAAACGGAACGTATTGGTTAAGCTCATTTAGCATCAGGCCCCACGACGCTCCGTTGGCGACGCAGGCCTCGATGGCACTCGCGGCTTCCTCGCCCACTTTGTCATCCTCATTGCACACAATTGGTTTGCCGAACCTTTTTAGCTCGTCGATCCGGGTGGGAATGGCGCTCACCGGCGTGCCGTTGAAATGGATCAGCAGAAAGTCGCTGGCCTCCGCGACTGCGTCATGCAGCTTGCCGTCGCCGTAGCCGCTGGCGGAAACCAGCAGGTCCTGCGAGGTTCGCTTGGCCAAACGGATCAGTTCGGCCTCGCCTTCCGGCGTCTTGAGGATGGGATGAGCGAAGCCTTTGTGCGGATACTCGTTGGCAATTTCGAGGACGACATTCTTAAAACCGCTGGACTGAATCCACCTTGCCGCGTTAACAACGCCGGCTCTGACCGCATCGGCGTTTTGCAGAATTATGGATTGGCGCTGATAGTAACAGCCGAGAATCACCACGATGCCTTGGCGGTCACAGGCATCAATGACCCGCTGCACACGCTTGAGGTAAGACTCGCGCAGCGAGCCATCGGGGTTGAAAGCGGAGTTAACGGCGCCCTCGTAGCCCGGCATCCCGCCTTGTAGGCAAAGAGTGAATGCGTGGACGCCATGGGCCGCATAGTCGGGGATCTTCGCGAGGAAGGCATCGGTGTTTGCGTCGGCGTCGAAATCGGGCTTGTTGCGATCCTCGAATGTGGAGTTCACCATGCGGACGTTCATCAACAGCCCCTCGGCGGGCGTGCCGGGATAGGTTGCTGCGCCGTTGAGTTGCCAGCGGTTACCGGCGATCGAAACATACGCGGCCACCACTTTTACCGCATTGGCGAGTGTCAACGAAATGCCCAGCATCGCGGCTGCAGACGTGAAAGGTTTGAGTATTTTCATGATTCTTTGCCGAGGTCAGTTATTCATACGGTTTTGAATCACCACACTTTGAGCACGAGCTTGCCGGTGCCTGGATTTTCAAAAGGTCCGGCCGATGGACCGGTCGCATTTCGCTTCTTCCCGAAATAATCGGTAGTAATGACCAGGGGCGAACCATCGGTGTTTTCATACGCAAGACCCGGAACCTTTGCTTTCCCCAAAATATCGGTGGTCACGAGCGAGGTGGCTGCTTTCTGCATTTTCTTCCACAAAGTGAGATGAAGATAGACGCTGCCACCTTCGTCGGAAATAGCTGGCTTGGGATCGCTGCCGGAAAGTGTGAACGGGTTTGCCTCCTTGGAATAGGGGCGAGCGCCGTTGTAATACACATTGCCACCCGTATGCAGCGGAAACTCCCTGGCGTCATACACCCACAGCCCGAATCCGGTCGTGTGCTCAAGATTCTTGCCAGGCGATTGGTCAGCTCCGCCGGCGGTCTCGGCTTGGCCTACCAGGATGTTGTTATAGAAGCGGTTGTCGTCATCGTCATCAGCGGATTATCGTCTCTTCCCCAAACGCACCCTGTTCGTCGGCCTTGCGGCGTTCGGATTTGCCTGTGAGCGGCCAGTTCTGGTCCTCGGCACGCGCGGAGTTCATCAGTGCCGCCGCCTTTGCGACAAAGTCAGGTTTCTGTGCGGCAAGGTTGTTCTTTTCACCCGGGTCAGCAGTTAGGTCATAGAGTTCGATCGCGGCTTGCGGCCCATTCTTGACGGCCTTCCAGTCGCCAAATCGCACTGCTTGGAGCGGCTTCTGGGTTTCATGCAACTCCCAGTAAAAGAAATCGTGCTTCGGTGCCAAGCCGCCTTTAAGAAACGCAACTAGCGAAAGGCCGTCAGTCTGGTACTTAGGGGGGATTTTCGCGTCGGCCAATTCGGCGGCGGTCGGCAGGAAGTCCCAGAACGCCCACGGCTCGTCGCTCACCCGTCCCGCCGGCACAACGCCCGGCCAGCGAGCAATGGCCGCCTGCCGTAACGCGCCTTCATAGAGGCCTCGCTTGAAGCCGCGCATGCCGTTGCTGGCCTGATCGAATAGTTTGCCCATCTCCGAATTCGGCGCCCATGACGAACCGTTGTCCCCAGCGACCAGGACGAGCGTTTTATCTTCGAGGCCCAGTTCCTTCAGCAGGTCGAGCAACTGGCCCACATCGCGGTCGAGCCGGGTGACTTGCGCGGCATACGCTTTTTGCTGTGGCGTCCACGGCTTGTCCGCGTAGATGCCCAGGTCGTCAATCTCGTGTCGTCCGTGCGGCAGCGTGATGGCGTAGAAAAGAAAGAACGGCCGGTTTTTCTGCGAGCGAATCCACTTCAGCACGTCCTCCTGAATCAGATTCTGGGCGTAGGTCTTGCCGATGCCTTTGCCGTCGTTACCCGGCAGCTCGAATCGATGGTCGTCGCGGTAAAGGTAGGTGGGAAAGTAACTGTGCGCGTGCCGCTGGCAGTTGTAGCCGAAGAAATGGTCGAAGTCCTTCTTCAACGGACTGCCGGTCGTCTGGAACATGCCCATGCCCCACTTGCCCATGCACGCGGTCGCATAGCCGGCGCCCTTGAGAATCTGCGAGACCGTGACCGTATCGGCGGGCAACGGGAACTGGCCTTCGGGTTTGATTTCCCAGTTGCCGCGCACTGGGCAGTGGCCGCTGTGGAGGCCGGTCATCAGCGACGCCCGGCTCGGCGCACACACGCTGGTTCCGCAGTATGCCTGCGTGTAGCGCGTTCCTTCGCTCGCCATGCGATCGAGGCGGGGCGTTTTGATGAGCTTCTGCCCATAGCACCCCACGTCGCCCTGCGCGAGATCATCGCTGAGGATGAAGATGAGATTGGGCTTCTCTGCGGCAGCCAGAGGCAAAGCACCAAGTAAAGCAGTCAGGCTGGCGATCCGAATGAAGGTTCGTTTCATGGTATTCATGTCATATGACAGACGTGTGCGTGCTTTCCTGCCGGGTCTTAAGTTCCCGCACCTTCGCCTCGACCGTGTGCCTGCCGGCTCGGAGTTCAGGCAACTCGGCGAGATGGTAAACATCGCTCCAGACTGCGCCTTTAGACGCCTTTCGCTGCACCAACTTGGGAGTAAGGCGTTGCCCATCGACGGCCAGTGAAACCAGCTCGGTGCGAGGGGTTTTCGGCAGGCCTTGTTTGGTGTTTTCCCACTGGCAGCGCACGCGCAAGGCCACGCCTTTTTGCGGCCGACCTTGTTCGAACTCATCTTCGGATCGCACCGCCACGATGGACACCAGCGAGCGCGCGATGGCAGGATTGTCCCACCAACGCCACTCGGTTTCATGAGCGAGCACAAACTTCGCCACGCCCGGAGCGCCGCCATGGAGGTGCAACTGAAATTCATTCACCGCATCTCGCCTGGCCGCCATCACCCAGTCATTCTTGAGTGCCCGCTGCCATTCCGCCCATGTCGGTACCGTGCCGAGGAACAGGGTGCGGAAGCCTTCGAGCATGTCGCCCCACCACCACGATTCGGAAGAATGTGCGTCCTGCAGGGCTACGAACGGAATCTGGCCGCGGTAGCGGTGCAGAAACGGCTGGCTGATAGTGAAGTCCGGATTCCCGAAATGGAACGTGCTGATCGCCGCGTAGCCTCCTCGCTCGATGGAGTCGTCGAGGTAAAGCCGTACCAGTTCCTCGTTTTCGCCGAACTGCCAGATGAGACACCCGCCGGCACGTTCCAACGGAACCATGCGCCGTTGGCGGAACTCCTCCCAACTCACCGGGCCTGCTTCAGCGAGCGAAGGCCCGATATGCCCTTCGGCTGGTGCAATGACGTCGCTCGTATGACTGTAAGTGCCCAAACCGGGCACGGTGACCCAGGTGCCATACTCCTCATTGGCGGTAAAAAACTTCACCGGTATCTTCCTCGCATCCGCTATGGCTTGGGCACGTGCAATCCAGCCGGGCTTGGAGTTCTTCGCGCCCCAAAGGTTGATGCGCAAAGCTCGGGCCAGTTCGACGGCCTCAACGGGACTTCCCTGGCCCGGTGCTTCGATCTGGATGGTGAACACTTTCATATCGCGCGGCAGTGGCGCTACAGTGTGCATGCGCGGTCTGGCGGCAGGCCTTTTCGGTGGTTCGTCCAATGCCTCCAATGCCTGTAAGGCATCCAGAGCATAGTAGCTTGCCACAGGATTGCTGAGCCAGCCGGGGCGATCAGCAAAGCCGCTGTCGTCATTCCGCAGCGAATGGAGATATGCAATGCAACCCGCGCGATTGGAGGGCGCGGCATTGAAGTGGCTAAGCAACCGCACCGCGGCCCAGGTGTAGGACACGTCATCAACGCTGCCCATGTTGGGCTTGGGCTGGTAAGTGAAGCCGCCGCTCGGAAGCTGGCACGCGCACACCCATGCTACGGTTGGCATCGCCTTCTCCTGTCCGCGGCCCAGTGCACGCAAGGCCTGCACCGCCCACCACGTGTTGGTCACATGACCGTCGCCGCCGGCGCTGGCCGGTGCATTGTTAAAGCTGCCATTGTCCCGGCGGCGTGTGTCCAGATATGCGATGAATTCCGGCGAAAGATCGTCGAGCGGCAATCCCAACAATTCGCGGCATGTGAAGGCCGTGACCTCCATCTGTAGAATAGGCTTTTGGCTGCGCTCGTAAGCTGCCGGATAAATCTGCGGGGTTTGGCGTCGTTTCACCGAGGCCGCGAAAGATGCCACGTCCGCCCCGAGCCATCGCAGAGCCTGGATCTGTTGCCACTCGAAAATGTGCAGAGGACTTTCGGGGCGTGACCATTTCGCCGGATGATTCTCCAGCACGAACTCCGCCAATACGTTCTTGTTCGGCAGCTCGCGATTTAATAGTACATGGCATCCAATCGCAGCGAACGTGGTAGTGAGATGGGAATCCGGTTGGTCAGGCCACGCATAACCGCCGTCAGGCCGGGCGCACGAGCGTAAGAAGCCCAGCAGACTTGAAGTCCAGTCCACTGTGGCGGTGTCGCCGGTCTGACACAACAGGCGCACGGGAGTAGCGGCGCAGATCCCGGCGGAGGCCAGACCTTTTAAAATCGTGCGCCGAGTAAAGTTACGTTCAGACGAAATAGTGTTCATGACGGAAGCATCTCCGGCAGGATGATGGGATTGCCAGGCAGCCTCCGGGCTTCCACAGATCGGGCCGTGTCAGCGGAAAAGGCTGGCTGGCTTAACAAGGCTATAACGATCCAACTGAAAGCATACTTTGGCAGCATGACAATTCTCCTGCGCGATGGTTGTTCTTATTGCTCATGAAACCAGTGCAGTCACGGCTGCTTTGCGTTGACGCCATATCTGATTGGAGGCGCACCTCGCTGGTGTGCGCCGATGTCGGGGGATTTGCCGGCAAAGCCGTCGTTAAAGTTGGGAATGGGCTGGCCAGCACCAGCGCCGGGACTATCGGGCGCAAGTTGAAAACGGCCGGTATTGGTCGTAGGCTCAAGGCCGGCGCCGGTGGCGTAGATGGGTGCGCCCCTAATGCCGTGCGATTCCTGGCCCTGCGGGATTCGGCCGTTATAGAGGTCGTAGTCGAAGTCAGTGTCGGTGTTCTGCTTGTTGTCGCTGGCGCTGTAGTTCTGAGGCGATCGCACGTGGAGGATGTTGTTCCGGGACATGGTATGCTTGACGATGCGGTTGCCGCCGAGGCCGCCGGTTGGAAGCCATTCGTCCGACCGGAAGATCGTGTTGTGAAAGATATACATCTGGCCTGTCATCAAGTCTTCACTGGTGGCATAGCCCATTTTCAGGAAGTTCCCGCCGCCTGCGTTGGGCTGGGATTGGCTGTGCGCGACTACGTTACGCCAAATGTATAGCGGCCCGATGGAAGCCGGTGCGTTGCCGATCATCATCATGCATTGAGTGATGTAGTTGTCCCACAGGCGTACGTTGCGGCTGCCGCCTTCCACCTCCAAGCCGTCGTCCCAGCAGTGGCTGATGAGGTTCCCGTAGATGTCTGAGTCGTGGCCTGGCGATCCTTGGAAACTCCCGTTGCTGCCGCCGCCGATACCGTCGTTATACATGTGCTCCAAGTCGGACGAGCACTCGTTGTAGCGGATGACGTGGTTGCCCGCGGTGTTGAACAACGTGATGCACTGTGGTCCCATAGTGTGGGTTGGATAATTCGGTTCGTACCAGGTGCTGCCGTCATATCGCGGATGGTGCAGCTTGCATCGCTGGACGATGAGTCGCTTCAGGGTCGTGCTTCGCGAGTATATGGCAGCATCGTAGTCGAACCCGAAGCCGGAGGTAGGATTGAGCCGGCCCCAATCGGAGATGTCACAGCCTTCGATGACGATGTCATGGCCGCCTTCGATTCGGATTGCGCCGATGGTTCTGCGGGGAGCGGGGTTGGTCCCGCCTGCGCCTTTGAGCGCAATGCCGCGGAGGATAACGTAGGAGGCGTTGACCGTGATGCAGGAATCGTGCTGATGACGCACGTCAATGGTCGCGCCACGGCCGTCATAGACGCGCCAAGCCTCGGGCGTGCCGGAATCAGTGATGACGAGCGGTGTGTCATTGTCATTTACGCGGATCATCTCGCCGACCGGAAAGTCCTCGCCCCACGTCGTGGCGGTGAGATTTACTGTTGTGGCCGTACCGGCGAGGGTGAGCTGGACGTCGTAGGTGGTGGCTGGTGTAAGGTGAACGATGCTGCCGCGGTAGTCGGCGAGGTCTTCGTCGGTCTTGGGAATGGGATTGTAGCGCATCGGCAGGGCCTCTTTCCATTCCTTTTCGCCCTGGCGGCGATAGCGGACCAAGACTGCTTTGTCCGCCGCCCCGCCCGGCGGCGACCAGTAAAGCCCCAGGCAGTGAAAAGTGGGAATTGCAAATGGATTTGCGTTACTTTTACGGGCTTCTGCGGGCGCGGCGAAAAGTGAATGGACTTCAGCAGTGCAAACAGGAGTCATCAGAAGCAGGAGGATGGTTTTCATGTTCATTTTGCCTTCTTGTTTGCTACCTTTTCACCGGTACCTTTGGCTTTTCCGGCTCCTGCTGTGGGGTGATAGCTGGTTGGCCAGTTCTTCTGAACCATAGCCTTCAGTTCAGCCACGGTTTGCGCGTGTTTGGGATCTCCGGCCATGTTGTGATTCTCCTCGGGGTCGGTCTGGTAATCGTAGAGTTGCACGCCTTGTTTGCCTTCGTCCCACTCGGTGTAGCGCCAGCGTTCCGTTCGAACGCTGTGACCGGAGAAACTGCCGCGCCAGACTTGCGTGAACGCAGGCTTGTCCCAGGCGGCCTGTGGATCATCAAGCAGCGGCCTGATGCTCTGGCCTGCGAGTTTGTGCATCGGCGCCAGGCCGCAGAGGTCGGCGAGCGTGGGGTAGAGGTCGAGCAGTTCCACAGTGCGAGGGCTGCCCTGGCCTTTGGTCTTCTGTCCCGGTGCGGCCAGGATAATCGGCACGCGAGCGGAGTTCTCGAAAAGACTCTGCTTCATCCATAGCCCCAATTCGCCGACGTGGTAACCGTTATCGCTCCAGAACACGACGATGGTCTTGTCCGCCAGCTTGAGCCGATCGAGTGCGTCGAGCAACCTGCCCACCTGAGCGTCAACAAACGAGATCGCCGCCCAGTAAGCCTGCTTGGATTCACGTGCCTGCATCTCGGTGACGCCAAACCAAGGCCAAGGTGTGGTGGAAGCTAGTGAGGGCTTCGGCACCTCGAGCGGGAAAACCGGCGAGATTTCCGGCATTCTCACTTGTTCAAATGTAATTCGGTCGAAGTATTTTTTAGGCGATACGTAGGGGCAATGCGGACGGTAGAAGCCGCAGGCGATGAAGAACGGCCGGTCCTTGTGTTCTTCGATGAGCTTGATGGCTTCGGTCGCGCCGATGCCGTCGGTCTGTTCCTCGTCGGCGCCATCGGCTTTAAGGAAGCTCAGGGAGCTACCAAGGCCGCGCTTCAGGGTATAGTTGATGAGTTGGCCTTCCTCAATCTTGTCTCGCCCTCGCGGATTGACTGCCTTGTCCCACGACTGCGGATCGTCCAATCCGCTGGTGCCGATGTCGCCGGGTACGCCGTAGTGATAAATCTTCCCTACGCGAGCGGCAAAGTAGCCGTTCGTTCGGAACAACTGCGGCAGCGTTATCACGTCCGGCAGCACCGTGCGGAAATGCTTCTTCAGATCGAACACCTGTGTTGTGTCGGGGCGCAGGCCGGTCAACAGCGACGTGCGGCTGGGACTGCACAGCGGAAACTGGCAATACGCTCGGTCAAAGCGCGTGCCGCGAGCGGCTAGGCGATCAATGTTGGGTGTCTTGACCACCGGATGGCCGTAGCAACCCAGGTCGCAATTCATGTCGTCGGTGGCGATGAAGAGGACGTTTAGTTTGAGGTCGGCGGCCTGGGCCTTGAAATCAGCGGGCCACGCCACGGCAACTAGGAGGGCCAGCAGGCGAAAAGTCATTCGGCAGTTCATAGCAGTGATTCTACACCAGTTGGCGGGTCTGGTTCAATGCTTAAAATCCTCTTTCCTCCCCATCCACAGATGGCAGCGAAGCCCCGCAGGCAGGGACCAATTTGGCTCACTTGACCAAGGTTAGGTAGATAGCCCGCACATCCATGACCTCCTTGCCGGGAACCTTCAAGGCGCGGAGGGTTAATGGGCCGCGGCCCGGTTTCAACTCCATCGCGCCGAGCCGGAGCGGCTTGAAGTCCTTAACGTAGGATTCGCCTATGCGGGGGACGCGGTCGTTTTCAGCACCACGCAAGGGAGGGTCGTTGGCCTCCAACACGACTCCCTCAATCCGGCTGCCGTTGAAGCTCAACTCGATGGTGGATCCTACTTCGGCTTGCGGACAGGTATAGTAGATAACTGCCTCGTATCGGCCGGAGGCGGCCACTGCCACGTCCCAAGTGATCCGGTCTTCGGGGCGGGTCCAGTTCCGGAAGAAGGAGCAGTTGGGTGCGCTGGCGCTGCGCTGGACCCCGCCGTGCGGAACACCGTCGCGGGCCGGAAGTTGCGTAAGCGAAAACTCCGGATATCCCACGGTGAATGGCCGGTCGTCGTTCTTCAAACCCGGCAGCATTTCCTTTCGCCATTCGTCCACAGCCTTCGACAGACGAGCGGCGATTTCCGGTTGCTCCTTCGCAATGTCACGATCCTGTCCTGGATCAATCTGCATGTCGAACAAATTCCCCGTGCTATCGAGTCGGTGGCGCTGTGTGCGCACGCTGACCTTGCCGGCCCAATGCGAGAAGATCATGCGATCCGGCCAGTCCTTCGCCGTGCCCGTCAGCAGCGGTATGAGGCTGACGCCGTCGAGCGGTTTTTGGCTGGCGACAGGGATCCCGGCGAGGTCCGCAAGCGTTGGCAACAGGTCGATGGCCCCAGCAATCTGCGGCACGCGCATGCCCGCCGGAATGTGTCCCGGCCAGCGGATGAGAAACGGCGATCGCACGCCACCTTCGTCGGTCGAGCCTTTGCGGCCCTTCATGCCGCCGTTCCATCGCCAACTGTTCGGGCCGTTGTCGCTGAAATAGATCACGATCGTGTTGTCGGCCAGTTTCAAGTCGTCCAGCCGTTGGAGGATGCGGCCTACGTTCCAGTCAATGTTCTCGCACATTGCCAGGGCGGCGCGTGTGAAGTCCAAATCCTCCTGCTTGGGATCGCGGCTCCTCAGCTTGAGGTCGGCCCTGAAAAATTTCCGGTAGAACCGCTCCGGCACCTGCATGGGCGAGTGCGGCGTGTTGTAAGGCACGTAGCAGAAGAACGGGCGCCCGTTGTTCTTCTCAATGAACTGCAGAGCGTGATCGGTAAGGTTGTCGATGATGTATCCCTTGCCCTGCACTGGCTTTCCGTTGTGGTCCAGCGGCGGATCGAAATAGGTGCCCCAGTGACCGGAGGTAAAGCCGTAGTATTCGTCGAAGCCGCGGGCGTTGGGATGATACGGCCATTGCGTGCCGTTGTGCCACTTGCCGAACGCACCGGTCGCGTAACCGGCGGCCTTGAACGTATCGCCGATGGTTTTCTCATCGAGATTCAGCCTCTCGCCACCGGTCGAAACGCCCCGCACACCGCCGCGTGGATGATATCGCCCTGTTAAAAACTCGGCGCGGGTCGGCGAGCAGACTGGGCACACGTAGAACCGGTCAATCATCGCGCCTGTTTTGGCGAGCGAGTCAATGTTCGGCGTGGCCAGGTTCGAGTTGCCATGCACACTCAGGTCACCCCAGCCCTGGTCGTCGGCGAGGATGACGACGATGTTCGGACGTCGCACGGACGTCGCGGCCGGGGCTGTCTGAAAGCAAACCAGAGTTGCAAGAAGGGCACAGAAGATGGTGAGTTTCGTTTTCATGGTTCGAGTAATCATGGTGTTTGCTTTCTCCTAACCTTCGCCTTGCCTTGAGTCATGGCCTTGGCAGGTTGGCGAATCGCGTCGATCGGTTCGCGGGTTGCGGCGGCTGCGTCTCGGGCTTTGCTTGGAGGCAGTGATTTCTGCCATGCCAGCACCTTGGCCGTGAGTTCCTTCACGACATCGGAGTAGTCAGCAGCGACGTTGTGCTGTTCAGCGATGTCCTTGGGGATGTCGTAAAGCTCGGCTCCGCTGCCATCGTGATTGACGAAGAGTTTCCACGAGCCGTCGCGGATGGCGAGCATGGGTGGGCGATACTCATCGCCCCATACGCGGAAGAGCCATTCCCAATACAGCGGCTTGCGGCGCGTACGCGACGCACCGAGCCAGATGTCGCTCACGTCCTCGCCATCGGGCTGGACGCTGTCCGGCACCGCGACGCCGGCGAGTTTGCAAATCGTCGGCAGCCAATCCACGCCGCCGAGCACGCTCGTTTCGTCCACGCGACCCGCCGCGACGTGGCCTGGCCAGCGTAGCAGGCCAAACGTTCGGATGCCGCCCTCGTACATGCTGCGCTTCCGGGCGCGCAGCGGGCCGGTGGAGCCGACACCGGCGTTGGCGGCGTTGCCGATGCGGTAGTCTTCGGCGCCGTTGTCGCTGGAAAGAAAGATGATGGTGTTGTCGGCCAGCTTGAGATCGTCGAGCTCGTTCAGCAGCCAGCCGATCTGGGTGTCCAGGTCGGTCAGCGAGGCGCAGAAGACTTGCATCTGGCTGCGCAGATCCTTGGCGGCCCCAAGATACTTCTGCACCCACGCACCGAAGGCTGGATCGTCGGCCCGCGGAGCAAGCGACTCGTACACTTTGAGTTGCTCCAGCGTGGGTTTCAGCGGCGCGTGCGGCAAGAGCGTCCAGACGTTCGCGTAGAACGGCCGGTCTTTGTTGGCCTTAATGAATTGGATGGTTTCATCCACGATCAGCGCGGTGGATTTAGCGCGAAAGAACGGTTCCCTGCCCTCGTCGCCGAGACTCGGGCCGTTAGCGTTGACCGTGCGATGCACGTCGATGCCGTAATCGCCCGGCGAGGGCGCGTTCGCGCCGCTGCCAAGGTGCCACTTGCCAAAGTGACCGGTGGCGTAGCCGGCGTCACGGAGCAGTTTGGTAATGGTGACAGTGTTTGGATCGAGCCAGTCGGGCATGTGCCGCGAGGCGTTGAGGGCGTGCTCGGCGAAGTGGCCGTGAATCTGGTGACGGGCCGGGAAGTGCGAGGTCATGAAAGCGCACCGACTCGGCGAACACACGGTGGCCGCGACGTAGAACTGCTTGAACCATGTTGACTGGCTGGCGAACCTGTCTAGGTTCGGCGTCTTCACGTAGGGATGTCCGGCAAACCTTGCGTCGCCCCAGCCCTGGTCATCGGTTAGGATGAAGATGACGTTGGGCCTCTTGGCCTCGGCTGCGTGGGTGGAATGTATGAGCACCATCATAGTGGCCACGCAAAGGAGGACGAGTATTTGAAATCGATGTATCTTTTTCAGTTCCTTAGACGGTGGGGCGGTTGCGCGAGTCTGTAGCAAGATTCTGGGTCTTATTACGGTCATTCGTCTCGTAGTTAAGCATCGCCGTGCCGTCGCTACAGCGCGTGTAACACCAACTGTCGGTGCGTACAGT